>Ga0209489_100570_pt1 | contig 70807 bp, 28 predicted proteins | sample SiratrowhiteBW_FD_187527 | JGI IMG/M metagenome (GOLD analysis project Ga0209489, IMG submission 187527) | Root nodule microbial communities of legume samples collected from California, USA - Siratro white BW (SPAdes) (version 2) | ecosystem: Host-associated > Plants > Roots > Nodule | place... | reverse complement strand
CTTTTTTACTTTTTTTTTTTTTTTTTTTACTTTTTGGTGTATGGACTAATAATCAATTGCTTGATTTTCGTAGATGGGAATAGTTGGGGAGAAATTAAATATAGATTTTGTGATCTCCACTGGGGACAATTTTTATGAAGATGGGCTAAAAGGGGTTGATGATCCAGCATTCTACGATTCGTTTGTTGACATATACACTGCCCCTAGCTTGCAAAAGACATGGTACAGTGGTAAGTTAACTAAGTTTCAATATTTAAAGAAAACAAGTAACATTACTTTGGCATGGTGTGCAATTCTATAAAAACAAATTGATCTTCCGTTTTACTGTGGCAGTTCTGGGTAACCATGACTACAGAGGTGATGTTCAGGCAGCACTAAGTCCCGTTCTAAAACAAAAAAATAGCAGATGGCTTTGTCTGAGATCTTTTATTCTCGATGGAGGTACAAGTTCGTTTAATGAATGCTTGATTTTTATTATTTCAAAAGGAAAAAAATGCTAATTTAGATTTTCTGAACAAGATTATAATAAGCTGTTTTAAACACAAAAGAAGCGAATGCGGACATTTGTGTTTTAAGAGATAATAGTTGAGATGATACATTTTTGTTCACTCGTTCTTATTACCCTTTTTTGTACAGAAATTGTGGAGTTTTTCTTCGTGGATACGACTCCATTTGTGGACGAGTACTTTGTGGACCCAAAAGACCATACCTATGACTGGGAAGGCGTGCTTCCTCGTATGTCTTACCTTTCACAACTCTTGGGGGTTAGTTACAACTTGCGAATCCAAATTTGTTGTCAAGTAATAGTGTCTGGTGAAAATTAGGTCATTTTCGTATTCAAGATTTTAAAATTAACTCAGTTGAAAACTATGACATGGCTTAGGAACTTGTAACATCATTGAATTTGTATTATTATGTCTTTCATGTCACTGCGCATTAGCACTTGAAAGGAGGGAAATGATGGAGTGTCCTTGATTATGTTTCTGTAGGATGTTAATTCAACTTTAGCTAAATCAAAGGCAAAATGGAAGATGGTGGTGGGTCACCATACAATCAATAGTGCTGGTCATCATGGTAACACTGAAGAGCTCAAACATATACTTGTTCCCATCTTGGAGGTAAAAAAATCAAATTTTAACATTAAAGACCATATATAATGTTTGGTAAACTGTATGTATCGAATTTGACCCTAACAAGATGAAATTGAAAAAATTGAAACAATTGTTTATGGAGTGAATAGGGGTAAGTAAACGGATTGGTATAATTCGTTTAAGGTTCAATTTGTTAATCCAATCACATTATTATTAAGTAATATTTCTTATTGATACATTGACTAATATATTGACTAATATATTGGTTGGCCAATTAAAAACAATCATTGCATAATCTCGTACGCAAGATAAAAACAATTACATTGAGGTGAATTTTTTAATTTCCAAACATGTGCATGTAAGACACCGACATATCTAGCAAAGCAATTACCGAATGCCCACTTGTCATAAAGATGAAACATTGACATGGTCTAACTAGGCAAATTAACCAGATTCATGAATCATAACGAAACAATTAGCTGAGACCATATTAAAACTTCAGTTCCCTAATTATTGTTCAAATCATGGCATGAAAAATATACAATTTCTGACCAGTTAGTTTGTTCACTATTGGTCCAGGCAAACAATGTTGATGCATACATAAATGGACACGACCACTGCCTGGAGCACATAATTGACAAACATAGGTAAGCATGTCTGTCTTACTATTAAATGGTTAGCATAAACATCACCACAGTTCTGACATTCATGCTTCTGTGGTTTGCATGAACAATCCAGTGGAATTCACTTTCTAACAAGTGGAGGTGGATCAAAGGCGTGGTCAAGCGATGTCAAGCCGTGGAACAAGGAAGAACTGAAATTGTATTATGATGGGCAAGGTTTCATGTCTATGCAGATCACCGAAAGCAAAGTGGATATCATATTTTACGATGTTTCTGGCAAACCTTTGCATACATGGAGCATAACTAAAGACCGTAAAATAGCAACCTCGATATAACCTAATGTATACATAGGTATTACAATCTGTGTTATGAAAATAGAGATCCCTCAGGCAGAAAATTCGGACAACTTAAAAAATGTACTATTTGTGATGAAAATAATAAAAGCAATAGAAAAGGATGTGTAGGAAAGTGTTAATGAGCTTGCAGCATGTAAATTGTGCCTAAACTCGTGCTACAGATATTTAAGAAACTAAGGTATTCAGTGGTTTGCAGTTTATTCAACCTAGTATTAAATATTGATGCAGAAAAATCCAAGAGTGCACCATTTAGCAGGATACTCCCAGTCCTAATTACAGAGACTAACAACCCAATCTACATAAAGTATGAATAACACTTACATTTATGTTAAGTCTTGAAATATCTGTTCGTCGCATTTCTCATCTCTCCGAGAGCCCATTGACTCCAATATTACTATCAAAACAAACCTTCACAATCTATCTTCAAGTTGTTTAACCAGTGCCTTTTATCGGTTGATCATGGATACTACTCATCTAATTGCACATTATAGATAGATTCATGCATTCTCCAGTAAGGAAACTGTAAATGAATTTGTTGGCTTAAGTTCGATGCATAATCTTCCCAAGCAGCTACTGCAGCCAGAATTCCTGACCAGTCAAAGCGAACGCATTCATTTTCTTCCGAAAGCATATTAGAGAAAATTTTCGAAGCAAAATCATCATCATTCGAAAGTACAGAATTCAGATCACTGATTTTCTGTCTCTGCACATCCGTCACTTTTACTACCTTGGACTCTATATTTGATACCTTGTTCAGTAAAGCTGAACCTTTCCAACAATAGAAATGCACAACCTGTTCGAGTAAAGACAATCACTGTAGTTGAGAAAATTTTCCAAAATCATTATATTATTATTACCAAGAAACCAATGATGCATAAACAACAGTAATAGACATAGTTGAATTAAAATGAAGGAACCAGATTACATCATAAAATGCAAATTAAACAGAAAAGAAAGGTCAATTTTTAAGTCTCTTAAATATTAAAAAAACCTTCTATTATCATGCCAAAATAGAGTCACTACTCACAAAAAAAGAAACACGACCTTCACAGCAGAAGTCCAAAAACGAACTAAATTGAAGTTCTATTCTTTTTAACATTAATATATAAAAAGTCTTACTGACATAATGCACCCAGGTTCACAGCTAACCCTATACTTTCTAGAAAGCATTTTAAAAAGCAAGAATTTGCCACATATATGTTGACAAATGGTCCGACTGTTCTACACAAAACATTTTGATATTCTTCATCAAGTAAACCAACTCCTCTCTATAAAATTCTGCCTTCAGACACATGAGTCTCCCCATTTGGAAAACTAAACTTCTGTTACTTTTGTTTGCCTTGTCTAGCACGGCAAGACTAAGAGTAACAGTGGCACTTGTAAAAACTACTTTTATAGAGGGTCATAAAGAAGAGCAAAGATCATGGTCAGTTTGTATTGGCTTTTGATGTATTATAATTATGTGCATTTACACTTGATCTTTTAATATAAACGAGGGAAATGCAGATAGGATTATTTAAAATACCTGAAGTGCATGCATAATATTGACAAATTCCTGATCTAGCAACTCACTTCCCCTCACTAAATGCACAGGCTTTACCAGTAACTCAGAGACATCAGACTCACAGCCACTGTCTTCAGAAATATATATGTCATATCCAAGAACATGCAGTCTAGCCCAGCATATATTGAAACCGAACTGGTAATTGGAATCTTGGCCATGAGAAAACCAGTACATATTACCGGATGCTGGCAAAGGTAGGTATGAATCAGCCACGTTCCTATGCAATAGGTGTTGTGAAAGAAGAGAAATGAGCTTCTTGTCCTCATCATGGGAGCCATCACGACTGAACCATAAAGCAACTGTGAGCCTTTCTCCTTCAGTTATCTGACAAGATGATAACTTCCGATCAGAAAGAAAGATTTAATAAGGTCATACATTTTTGAAGATTGAACTACCCTTTGCTACCTGATAGAATGATTTCACATCAGTTTAGTTCCTCCAAAACAAATTTATTTACAAATGTTATCTATATCAGTCTCAATTTATTTAATCCCTGTTAAAATCAGTAGAACAGATGACAGCTTTTTGCCTTCGTATTTATTCCAAAAGAAATAAAAAGGTTCTTAGTCTATTATCAATTTTTGTTTAAAAATTAATAAAAGGCGGGGGGTTATAAATGCTATTAAAACTTAAAATAACGGTGTATATAGATAAAGGCAGCCTGCTTACTCTTTGCACTCAGTTGAAAGGGAATGAAAATAATTTCTTGTGTGTCATGAATGATGTGTAATAGTTATATACTGAACCAATACCTTTCAGGGATTAGGATCAAAAAATAAAAGGAAACAGTACGATCAAGGAAATTTTACACTATGTCAGGATTGTTAAGGCATGGGCAACCTAATACATTGATTGATGACCTATAGTGTTTAGTCCAATCCTGTATCAATCAATATAGTCTTGTCTAATACGCCATTGGTTTTTGATGATAACAAATAATAATAGGTTTTGGTTGATCTAATCAAAACTACTAAGTTGATGAAAGATTAAAATCTATACAAAAGCATGAAGCATTAAACAACGTTACACGAAGCTTAAACAATGTTATGCAAATCTTAGATGATGCAACACAAAGCGTTAGGCGCTACACAGAGCTTAGTTGATGCTACACGAAACTAGACACTCACATGAAGCTTAGACAGTGCTACACAAAGCTAGATGTTCACACAAAGCTGAAATAATGCTACACATAGTCTATCCAACAGCTCAAGCGACTAGACAATCTCCAAGATTAAATGAATACTAAACACAGTGCAAGCTAAAATGAAGAGTAGATGATATTGGAAGACAAAACGAAGTCTAGAAGACATCAACATGAGAAGTAGATGCAGTATACACATGGATATCACAAAACACAATTTTGAATTGTTTGACCATCTACTCACTATCAATATTGACTCACGCATTCCCAAGATAATTCGGACACAACATGTTGTAAACAATTAAGATGAAAATATTTCAATATCTCCACAATGATTAGCAAACAATATCTTTAAAATCTTTCTATTCATTGAAACATATTTTTATTTCCATGTTGCAAATAGAGATTATGAGAATGTAATTGGTGTGGCTATTATCAATAAAATAATCCTTTATTTCCTTACATAGTTCAAATTGGTATCAAAGTCGTTGGTTTGTCTTGGTGATCGGCTCAGACAACTAACATATGAAGTGGGTGATGAACCTAGATTTGTGGATTCCTTGAATCCAAAAGTTTGCATGACAAGGGTTTCAAACAAGTGTGTTTCGTTGTGGTAAACAATAGAACAAATAAAGGTTACTAATAAGGAAAAGTTTAACAATGTGAAAGGGATTTGCACTTGACGGGAAGATTGTTGGAAATTCATGTGAGTGGGAAGTCTCACATATGATAGGAATGAGCAAGATAAGAAATATACAAACAAAAAGAATCATAAACCTCTTGTCTTAAAGTTTTGGGTTAGAGGTAATGTCTTGATCTTATATTGATTTGCTCGTAGCTCATTGGTGTTGAATCTTCCCTGGTGTTTCCCCTCAAAGAATCCACAAGACAATGGACCAACTTTTTTAGTCAGTATGCTTACTTTGGTAATGTTTGTAATACAAAGGGATTTGTAGAAGATAAAGTTGTGCTACACATAATATATCAAGTGCTACAGAAAAGGGTGTCATCAAAAGATAATCATACTCTAATAAAGCACCAGCACAAAAACAAAGATTAGCGCATAAACCCCAACAGTCGTATTCAAGACAACTATAAATAGATGTTGTGACCAAAGAGCAACAAACAACACCAAGAACAATGAAAGAGTGCATCAAACAAATAAAGAGAATCACACCAATTGGAGACGAGGAACAAAGAACAACACAACGCTAGAAATGATTGAGTTGTCTCATGTATAATGTAATACGTGTCATTACATACAACTCTATGTTGTATCTCATGCATATTTGGTATGAACAACACTCACCCTAGTAAAGGGCTAAAAAACAACTATCAGTAAGTTAGAAGTACAAAGTGAAATCTAGCTAAGTGCACATAGGCAAATGCTAATTCACCATATGACCAAACATTTAGTCATCAAATGACGTCTACAACTATCAAGTAACTTCACTAGAGGATATTTAGAATCATCAGACGACCTATCAAAAAGTTTAATAAACGAAGACTTCCAAGACTCTACCTTCGATTGCAACTACTTTCTTTTAGAATTACAAAGATCTACAAAACTCCATCTTGTACTGCAACCACTTTCTTTTGGAATTACTACCAGAAATCAACGTTCAACAAATCCAAGCACTGCATGAACTTGTCCCTAGGATTGGACTTCGTGAAGACTTCCACTGGATTATCCTTGGTGCCAATCTTCTTCACTTCAACCCTCTCATTATGAAGAAGTATATTTGGCCTCGATATGTTCTATCTTACCATGTTGTGCATGATATTTGGTCAAAAAAAATCACATTCAAACTATTCCAAAGTATTATCATCTTCCCTTGAGCAAAACCTAGATCATCCATCAAACACTTCAACCATATTTCCTCCTTAGCCCATTAAACCCTTCATCTAAGATCATCAAGCACACTACCGTCAGACATTCTAATGATCTTCTTAAAGATCCACTCACAACCAACAATGCTCTTGCCTCTATGTGGATTTACCAACTCCCACATCTCATTCTTTCTACAATGACTCCATCTCTTCATGCATGACCAGTATCCACTTGTTGCCCTCAACATAAACAAATGTCTCATGAAACATAGTTGGTTCAAACAACTCCTCTACTACAACCACCGCATAGGCAAGGGTACTATCAAACATCCATATCTCTTAGGCTGGCGTCTTTATCTTTAAGACCTTTGAACAGAGGTTTGATTATCAAACAATTGTTGCATTTTCGTTAGATGCTCAACTTGTCTATACACACCACAAGTCTATCAAGTGATTCCTTCAAAGAGAACTCCACTTGTTCTTGGACTCTTCTAACTCTTCAGTCGATGCCTCCTTGAATTTCTCCTGGGTCATAGAGACTTCACAAAAGACAACATCTCTACTAACAATCACCCTTCTCTCACAAGGTGACCAAACTAAAAATCCCTCCACAAACACTCCCTAGATCTACACTTAAACATATGATTGTCTACATAGTAGTAAGTTGGACACCCAAATACCCTCCACTCAAAGTTGTCCACTAGCTTGCCCGACAATATATTAACTGGAATTTTGAATATTATAGAAGTAGACAGAGAACGATTCACTAAATAACACAATGCGCACACAACCTCAATCCAATAGTGTATGTCCAAACCAAAGTGCGACAACATGTTCCTTGTTCTCTCCAATAAGTTCTTGTTCATCCTCTCAACAATTCCATTCTTTTGTGGCATATGACGATTAGTCAACTGTCTCGCAATGCCTTTATCTCTACATAAGTCATTAAACTATCTAGATCATAATTCCCCGTTTTCAGTTCTTAGACACTTGACCATTTTCTCTCAGTTTGGCTAAGCATTTGGAGCATCCAATGCTTAAGCTTCTTAAACGCTTTTGATTTCTACTTCATCATGAACACCCATATGAATCTTTAAGGGACTGTTTTTATATTCAATTTGAAGAAGGACATTGATCTCACACTCAAAAAGATGAGAAGGCGAGTAATAAATGGACTTAAATATCACAGCATACCATGATGACATCAAATTTGGGTACTTATAACTCATAAAGATCAACTTAATTGTTGGGATGACAATAACCAAGATCAACTTTTGGTTAAGGTTGTTGATGAGAGAAATGATGAAAACATAAGAAGCCAAATCTTGTTAATTCACAAAGAATGTCTGTTCTTAGGGCCCTGGTGGGAAAGCAATGAAGATTTGATTCTATTAAACACCGTAAGAATACAACACGCTCAACTGAAAAGAGAGCACTTGAATATACCTCATCGACAGAATGAATGTTATGGTCATCTGCTGTGTACATCACAACATCCTGAAATAGACAATTAATCATTCTCAATTTCAAGAAAGATAAACAGAGTGAAAGACTTGTTTCTTTCCTACTTCGAATTATGAATGAACACATTATAGTTCAATAAAATATTTCAAACAACATATGCAACCGCGGGAATGAAATAACATTAATTATTAAATAACATTATAAAAAATAGGGAAAACTCACTCCGGCCTTTGGCACAATTGAGGTGGGCTCCCCATCCTGGAAATGAAATAGCCCACCACTGAAATCCTTGCCATAAGTATTTAAATAGCACACTGCCTTTCATGGTATTACCAAAAGGGAGAAAAAGGTTATGCGAGAGAGTGTACATATATATAACAAAAACTCAATATCTTAAAAAGGGGCTGATTGGTTGCATGGCACTCACTGAGAAGTGGCGTTGTTTGAGATAGGGCCTGTTATCATCACTATGCCATCCAATGCTTGCTCCTTTGCTCCAGCTGATTCATAACAAGATGGTAAAAAAAAAATGCATTTTGACAGAGAATAGAAGCCAAACATTGAAGTGAGGTGAGGTAAAGTTAACCAACCTGATTAAACCAGTGAATTCAATGAAGAGCTCATACTCACACTTGAAAAACTCCTCTAGCCTCTCTTTCAACCTTTCTGCCACCAAATTTGAAAACAAATAAGGTAAATTCAGTGAAATAAATTTCAATGAATTGAAAAATTTTCGGGGGGAATGAAGTTTTGATGCAATGCCTCTAATGGGTATAAAAGGAATGACGAAGTGGGAAGAATTGGTGGCTATGAGATGGGAGAGAGTGGTGGAGAAGACATTGGGTCTGTAACCCACGGTGCTGCTACTCTTGTGGATGAATTCCAATTCCTTCACCAAAATCAAAAATCAGAAAGAAAAAACACCAAAGATTTTAGCAAAGAAAAAAAAAAAAAAAACTAACTCTGCATTCGTTAAGGGAGAGGAAGTTGGGGATGAAGAGGCGTTGATGTTGAGGTTCAAAATCAACCTCGGACATAACTATTCAACTCAACTTTGTGTCGTGTCTCTCTGTTTCTTCAAATATTACCTAGTACATGTGGAATTCGCAGATCTCTTGGCGTAACAATTTATTAATAACTGCCTCCACTTTCTTCATTCACTTTGTAATGTACTTTACCCACCTTTGTTATCAATCGGTTAGGGTTTAAGCTATTCAACTACTGTAAAAATTATAATTATATTATATATAAAAAAAATTAAAATTAACATGTTATCTTGTTTAATTTTAATATATTTATTATCCTAAAAAGTATATCATCATCTAATTATAAAAGCATATAAGCATGCTCTAAATAATTAAGAGTGATAATTTAGAAATGAGATGGAAGCTCCTCCATCCATTAATCCATTATTGTGAGTGTTTATAGTCCTTGATAATAAGGTTATATACCGGCTTATAAGGTTAAAATTTAGATATCGGGACTTTTTTATTGAAATATGCTACTATGATATAAAATTTAAGATTATGAGTCGTAAATGAGACTTGGCTAAATTATGAAAATAGAAAACATCTAACAAATTGTTTTATTCTTCTATTCCTTATTGGAAGCAATTATAAAAGATTTTAGAAAACTCTTTGAAGACCTATCTTAAGGCCCTCCACCATCAAAAGGAAAAGAACATCAAATGAAATTTAAGATTTAATATATATATATAAAGAACCTTTGAATTTGAGGATGAATTCATTTTAAGAAAGAAGAGATAATATAATCATGAAAAGTAAGTTTTCAACTCAAGAAAAACTTGAAATAGAACTTCTAGAAAATAAGATAAAGAGTATAGATATTTTAAAAATATATAATAAAGTATTTCATGTAACAGATATTGTTTGAAAAATGGTTTAGGTGAATGTTTCTTAGCATAATTTATTTTATAGTAAAATAAGAGTAAGATGGTGTGCTAATGCATTTAGGTGAGAATTCAAATTCCACGTTTCTAATAAGGTTTAAATACTTAGAATCAAAATCTTGTAAAAATAAACTAATATAAGATTTGTAAATCTGAATAAAATTGGGTGTATTTTTTACGTAAGTTTTTGTATCATCTTTTGAGTATAGGAGTAAAATTTAAGTGATTTTTTTTACTTCCTTTGCCTTCGTGTGAGTTATATCTAAAAGAAACAAGGATTCTTTTTTCCCTTAACTAGGTAAGTAATATATTAGAAGGAGAAAACATTCATCAAACGTGATTAAAGCTACAAAAGGGAGCAACTTATATGTCACTCAAGATAGGAAACCTTGAATCCAATCTTTGTTCAATTTGGCAACTTAATCATTTTTATGATTTTTTCTTTCTTTTTTGTGTTCGTAACTTCTATAATACACCATATAGTCATGACCTTCATTCAAAAAAAATCTAAGATCCACCAAGTACACCGTATAGTCATGACCTTCCTTTAAGAAAACCTAAGATCCATCCTATAATTTGAATCACCCTTATTCAACCCTTTCCTAATATGTCAACCATTTATCCTAAGCCTTAGAATAACTAAAACTCCAAAATATTTAACCAATCATCACTATTCTCCAAAATATACAGTCTTTGCTAGCAAACCTTGATTTTTCTCTAAGAAATTCACTGAGAACCTTAGGCAACCGTTCTAAACCAACCTAGGTTCATTCTTTATGCCTTCCCATGCTTTAGTTGCATCACATTCAACCTATGATATCCTAGAAGTGTCCCTTAAGCAAGATTTTCTATCTTGACTTCTCTGCACCTTTGAACTTGTTTTGAGTGACCTCCCTTAACTGAACTCTAACCTTGATTTGGATCAATTATTGATATTCTATTGAATGTGTTTAGGATTTAGGATTTAACATCTTTATGTTACTCTAATTATCCTTTTCTTAAATGATAACACTATATTTATCATACTCTCTCATAAAGCATTACATGTTGTGTTAAAATTATTATAGAAAAATGAATAAACTTTGTACATTATAGACAATATAAAATCATTGGTTCATTAAACTTGGATATTATTTGTAATGATTAACTAAGGTTCACATGTTTTATAAAGACTACACTTAACAATTTATATTAGATTATTAAGAATACATTGTTCATGTTTATCATATTATCTAACACTAACAATGTTAACTATAAAAAGTATAAACAATCAATTTTTTATATTGTGTTGTGTTTTGCTTTTCTATTTAACATTATTATTGATGGCTAAATTATTTCATACCATCACACTCATCTTATAAATAGGGATGACAAACGAATTTGTCGCGATTTGTATGAGGAATCTCTACATTGATTGGGTATAGGTATAAGTGTAAGTAATACCGGATTTTTAATTTGGGTATAGGGATGGAGATGGCTATGAACATATCCCCCTCCCCCTTATTCATCCCAATACTCATTTTTATCCTTCTATTTATCTCTGTCTTAAATTACTAAAACACTTTTTAATTTATTAGGTAACTTATATTAACTTTTCTTTGATTATTAGTTTCCTAATTTATTTCTAGCTCATACATTTAATTATTTTTATTATTTTTTATAATTATTTGACATTTATTCAATGATTATTTGATACTCTCATTTGATATTAATATCATTATAATTTTTTTTATATTTGACATTTTGAAATAAAAATATATTTCCTTTTAACATTGATTAGTTTATAATATTATATTACCTATGATGTAATTTTTATTCTTTATTAAAAAATTATTTTATTAATATTTAGAACAGTTATAATCCCCACTTAGAAAAGACGAAATAAAATTAAATGTAAAATATAAAAAGTTATATAGAAAGAGAAAAAAAATTCACTATTTAGAAAGCAAAACAAAAATAATGTAAGTATAATTTAGTTAATAACTTGTAAAACTATATTGTTTAAACAAAATTAATTGTTCATATGTTTATTCAAGTGATTATTATAAAATCTTCCTACTCAATAATGTATAAAAATAAAATTAGACTAATATATAATCCTAATAATAATAGTAATAATAAAATACTATAAAAGTGTAGGAAACTAATAGCACTGTTTTTCAAAATTAAAAGAGAAAATTTAAATAATAAATAATGTTTAAACTCAAATTATGAATAAACAAAAAAAATAAACACTGACAATTTCTAAGGTGCAGAGGTAAGATAAATCTGCATCATAATTATAAATACATGTATTTAAAAAAAAACAAGTTACTAAAATATATACGTAGTGTAGTAATTATCATGATTATTATTACTATTTTAAATTTTTAACTTTAAAATTCAAAAATTGAAGAAAAATAAAATTTTTAAATATAAAATAATTATGTTTATAATATATTTTATGATAATCGATTGTTACCTATGTCTAGATCTCAAATGTAATTAACGCAACAAAATCTCAATAAGGAAAGTTAAAGTTTAAAATGTGATGACAAATTTAACTTTTAAAATTAGAAAGCATTATCATATTAAAATAATTTTAAAATATAATTTTATGATAATTCATTGATTTGAACATAAATAAATTAAATTTTGTGAAATCAAATATAAAGTTAAAAAATATAACATAAAAAGTTTTATATTAAACTTAATTTGATATTATTTAAAAACTATTACAAATACAAGTTATAAAGTATAAACATGTCTAACATATCAAGTATAAGTGTTTAGTTGTTGATTATTAATGTGGTATGTTCTCTTTCTATTTAAAATTATATTGTGATTAATGTTATTAAAAGAGTTTTTGTTGAGATGACAAATCACAGTACTCTTTTTTTTTTTTCTAAGATATGATAAGATACATAAGAGTGAACGAATATAAAAGATTGGATTAAAAAAAATTATAAGAGAAAAAAATGGATAAAAATTATATGCCTCTTCACAATCTTGAACTTGCTTCGCACTAAGAAGTTTAAAAACATAAAAATTATTGGAAACTTAGGTCCTTTCTTAGGTTATAAACCAATGCAAAGTATGAACGAAGGGATGGATAATAAAATTAGAGACCGTCAAAATGGTTGGAGATGGAGACTTTTAAAAATCTATAGGAGAGAAAAATATATAAAAGAATTCATACCTCTTCATTATTTTATTTTGTAGATTGAAATTTCGCCATGGCATATAGTTTATAGTACTCTTCCATTGAAAAAAAAAAAGTGCAAAAGAAAAACTAAATCATGCCTATACAAACGAATATGCATCTCTCAAAATCATGAACCCCAAAGTTTTCAAATAATTGAAATTACTTTTACGTAAACTTTATAGTACTAAAAAATAGTTTTAGAGCTTGTCAAAATAAAATGACATCTTGCTTTAAAAATGTACTAATATAAGTAATATATCATCAATTTCATAAATTCAAAGGGTCTCAAAAGCTAGCTTGTAAACCTTTATGTTTTTGCAGAATACTAGTTGCACAAGGACCTGGACAATGTGCAACTTTTAGACTAAGTTTCTGAAATGGTGGTATATCAGTACAGTTAATTACTCAAGTGTCAAGTTTCAAATGGGTCTGAACCTATTACTAATTTTATTTAGCCATTTTCAAAAGAATAATATGTTGCCAACTTCTATTTCCAACTCAAAAAAGCCATTTTGCATACTTTGCACTGGTTTTAACAAATGCAGTTACAACACATACACTACTACTACTACTACAAGATCAAAATTAACAGCAACTGGCATTAAAATAAGATAGGAAAGACCAAAATTAATACTAAGAATGAGTTTCCCTTGCTGTAAGAGTTGATATTTTAAGACAAGCAAAAAGGAATGGAGCAGAGAAAGGATTTGTATAGAACCAAAAGTTCTACCTCCTTCCCTTGTTTTCCCCAGCAGTGTATGATCACATCTCGTGTTGCCGCCCTTTACATTTCTCTCAAACTCAACTTAAGTTCACACCCTATCATCTTCGTCTCATCACATTTCCTCTCTCTCTTTTCTCTCTATGTACCTTACACCTCAATGCTATCACTCCAGGGCTGCTTCATCTCCAGTTCCATCAGTGTGGCCATTGCACTCTTGCTTTTGCACCTTCCCTTTTGGTGAAGTACTAGTACCATTATGATCACTTTTCCCATTTTCCTTCTCCTGCATGCTTGGATTCCCTTCAGCCAAAGTACCCCCTGCTAACTGTTGCGGTGCATTACCGGACCCCGGCGGAGGTAGAAAGACTCCGGTGCCGGGAGCAGGGATGCGAGGAGGGGGATGCCGCGGAGGAGGAGGAGCTGTTGGCCATGCGGCGGAACCAGGTGGGATTGAGACAGGTGCAGGAAATGGCATGGGAGGTACAACTGGAGCAGTAACAAACAATGGTTGCATGCCAACTTGAGCTGGAATTTGAGGTCGAATGGGAGGAGCTGGCAGGACTCCAGTAGTTGGAAGTGCAGCATAATGCTTGGAGCCTGCAGGATGTCGAACATGATTGGGAGATCGGCTTGGTGGCGGACCCCACTGAGAAGATGCTGCTGGAAAGAAAAGACGTTGCTGGTCACTTGGAACTGACTTTCTTGGTTGGGACTTTGTGAAGGTAACAAGTATGCGTTGCTTGCGTATGGAAGGAAGAGCATGCTTGGCAAAATCACTGGATTTCCCTTGCATAGATAGAAGGGACCTGCACCAGCCAGAGGCAAAAATCATACACTCAGATCTCAGGTACAGAATCAGCATAAAGGGTGCTCAAATTTCAGATCATATTACAATTATTATCAATTGCAATTTGGCTCAGATCATACTGTTTCCAAATAATATTATATGATAGTAAAAGATAAGGTTCGGAAGCATTACCCGGGGACGAGAGAAAGCTTGAGACTGCCCCTATAATCCCCAGGATGTTCTGAGGCAATTAATCTTCCAAAAGTCATTTCACATTCTGTTAGAAAAAGCATGTAAACGGGCCTTCCAAACCATGATGGCCAACTGTGAGGCTGTGAGTGATCACCCTATACACAATTGTGTTACCAGATTGGATTAGCAAATATGATACCAAAAAATAGAAACGAAGAATGCCAGCAAAATATTGTTTGCCCCGATAAATAGAAAAAATAAAATCCATGCGGGATCTCTACCAACATGAATTTTATCCAGTGATACAGTCTTGAAACTAATGTGTCAGCAAGTGTTGCAAAAAAAATAGAATGTTATAAAAACCAACCTCATTATAGAAATCCACAATGCAACAATCAGGCTTCACAGTCATTACTTGTGACGAAACCATACGCTCAATAATATCTTCAAACAAGGAAGGTATAGGTTCCACATTCATATCTGCCAGATTCAATTAGTAAAACATAAAAAACATTAATACAAGGATGGCAAAAGACTGCGTATAAGAAACTTTTGTAAACTACAGTAGATTGATATCGGAACAAAATCACACGATAAAACATGCCTTTGGAGGCTCCTGTCATGTTTTCCCCTTCTGCTGGGGCATCAGCAATTGGAACACCCAACTGAATCATTTCCCTTCCATGCCCTTTCATGGGCCTTCTAGAAACTACATATGCCTGATTTCCTGCTTATAAAAAAATATTCAGCAACTAAAGAATATACTTTTAAAAATAAAAACAAGCTTGCATGATCTATGGTGAAATCATTTCCCAGCAGGAGGATATAAAAATATAATTTAACAATCATACTGAACATCAACGCCTATGTATTACATGTGCCCAGTTTTTTCAAATTGAGCATGGACCAATATGAATGTCAGATAAAATAGGGTGATGTGTATTCTTTTGTTCTCCTTATCTCCTCATTAATCCATTGCAAAACCTTACTATCCAATTCCTGGGTATGGTAAGGCATTCTATTTGCTCTTTAATAGTTCAATATCTTTTATCATTATAAGACATAACATATTAACATTAATGATAGCAATACTCAAGAAAATGCAAAACTGTTCTGGTGTAACGCTTGGGCAAAATATGAAGGGCCCAAAGTACGTTATCTCTCTACTCTTAACTACTATCCATAGATTGAAACTGTGATGCCATTTGCTAATGCAAGAAGCTCCACATTGAGTGAAATAGACAGCTTAATGTCACAACTCATCCTATAGTACTCTACAATTGTTATTAACCAAGAATAGTGCAAGCTGACTCTTTGCCCATGACTATTCAACTACTGAGACGAACCAAAGACAAAATATATACAAGTCAACCGCATGTTTTCACAGAAACTTCCAACTTCAAGAACATGGACAAGGGACCTGCTTTGCCACACCTATTTGCTATCAATAAAGTCCTATTAAAAAGGGAAACAGTGACAATCAAGTACATTTACCTTGTAACTGTCCTTTTTTCCCAGAAATCCTTAGATCATTGACCAATGAAACAAGGTTTGAAACTTCAGTGCTATCAAATAAATCTTCATACAACTTCAGTCCATCAGCCAAATTCACCTAAAAGTGAAGAAATAAAAAGGGACATCTTAATTATGTAATATAAAAGATAAAAGGAAAATAATAGAAAACTTACGAGAAGGCATATACACATCATGAAATAATGACATCAACAAAAGTAAAGAGATATTTTAAAGGACCCTACCATCTTCCCGTCAATCATTTCATTGCCAATAAAAGTCTTTGCTGTGGTAGAAAAATTTTGGCTTTGATTTTGAATTTCCACAGAATCTGAATCATTCCCTGGAAACACATTTCACAAAGAGTTAAATATCATTTAACTAATAACTATGCAGGTAAAACAAAGATATTTCGGAAAAAGGATCAAAATATAAAAAATTACTAATTCAAAGAATAGGTAGATAAGATTTGAGACAGAAGAAATTTTAATACAAAATCTAAACTAATTAATAATTTGAAAATGTTAAAAAAGTACTAAATAAGGGTAAAGTCATATGCTACAAAGGGCAAGAGAATAAAAAAATGTCTTCACATTCATCACTAAAGATAGATGTTATAATATAAGGATAAGGATTGATGATAAACATATATTAAAAAAAGTCTGTACAGAAAACAAGGACTATAAGCTGACGCTGATCTTATTAGTGCATGAGAATTAATTCTCATGGTGTATGGTCTAAATCAAACAAGGGGGTCACCACTTAGACTTTTGTTAATTTGCACCGAAATTTAAGGACATCACATTCATGTGACAGAAAACCAGGTTTGTACAGTCCAAAAATAACTTCATGAATGCAATACAACTAGCATCACTGTGCTGCCCTCAACTCTTTAAGTTAAACATGACAAATAATATATCTTCACTATCATCATTGTGAGGAGGAAGAAAACCTTTAGAATTAGATATACATTCATCATTTACAACAACAGATTCAGATTCTAAATTGGACAAATATCCTTCAGAACTCCCTGTGCTCTTCAAGTTTCCATCAGTTTGATGCTTTATAATAGCATCTGCTCACACAAGCAAGAGAGCAAAGAAGTTAATAAACTGCAGGCATTTCTCGAGTGTTAATAATCAGTGAAGTTATCCTTCTATTTCCCATTAATAGGACGGCAGAAGGCACCAGATCACATGAAACAAAAAAACAGCAGCTTTGATTTTAAGGATCAACCCTTAGAAATTTTAGTCAGAAAAAAAAAAATTTAGAGTCTCCCATGATTTGTCTTTTGCATGTATTCCAATTTCATAATAGAAAAGGAGTCCTTCCACAACGTTTAATTAAAAAAGAGGTTCCTTACTTTCCCCATATCAAAACTGTATTCTTATATGCAAACAAATGCATAAAATGATCTGATTATCTTCTCTGAATTTTCTACAGCCCAAAAAATCTGTTGGCACTACTTCATATAACCATACGGTTCAATTTGAAAGGCGTGGCAAAAGAAGCCAAATTGAAGAAAACTGCTTATTTCTAAATTGCACCAGTAATAGAAGGCTGATTCAATTAGTTTTCATGAATGCCCCAGACACTCAATCATTAAGCCTTTATCACATAGTTGTTTCAAGATTATCAACAAAGAAAGTTTACAACTCACAATGTCACTACTACTTGGATTATAATGAACACGAAAGGCTGTAATAAAGACAATCACTCAGAGTTCTGGATTCACCATGTCGTAGAATAAATAAATAAATAAGTGCATAACACACAGATTGATTGAGCCATTATTACCTTTCTTCTCTTCAGGAGATGTTAAACCCTTATCCCCCACTTTCTCAACCTTGCTACCAGATTTATGTTCTTCACTCTTATCAACATTTGGAGTCCCTTTCTCCATGCCTCTGGTAAAAGTGGCATTTCCATCGTGACTATAAGACTCTACACTAGAATTATAACCTTCCTTTGGAGGCTCAAACCTATTTCCATACCGGTATCCCTGACCAGGTTTTCTAACTTCCTTTGCACCCACTTTAACCGGATCCAGAGGCCTCTGTTGCCTCCTCCATTCCACTTGCTGCAGTGCATAGGTCACATCAGCCACAGAAAAGTATTGCTGCATAAGCAGGACCTGAGTCCAATTACACCGCCTCTGCTGAATGGCCCCAATGACCATATCATACTCCCCAGGGTCCCCAACCACACGTAAATGGTGACATAGGGAGTCTATGATGGCATTGGCAGCTGCAAATTCGCTTCGCAGCCAACCAATAAGTCCATCCCTCTCATCAACAAACCATTGCTGGCGGTAATGGTGCTGTTGGATCTCTCCTCCACCAGCACCACCTCCACCATTTGGAAACTGCATTTTGTCCTGTATTACCACATTTCCCGATGGCATTGCCATGACAACACTACTACAGAGAATATACTACAACCGCATATAAAGCATACCCCAACAAAATTAGATCTAGATAAGGAAAGGACGAGTCTTTAACCAAAAAAGAGGACCCCACTAAATGAAACGCAGAATTCAGAACAATTAAAGCAAAAAGCAGCAAACTTGTTCAGAAACAAGATCACCCAGCAATGATTCAGGCCAAGAAAGAGTGAAAAAAAGGGATAATATGAAATGGGTTTGGCGTTGAAATCTGTAAGAGCGTTAAGGTAAGAATTGTTGAATTTGATAGATCTGGGTTTGAAAAGGGTGAATGTAGGATTGAATGGGGGAAGGTGGTTGAGTTGGGGTGACGCAAAGGGATGAGCTTGAAGAGGAAGATCTAGGGTTAATGAAGAATGTGAAACAAAGGGAATGGCTTGGCTTATTGATCACGCATGTGTTATAGTCTTAAATGGTGGCTCAATTTCACAAGTCGCGACACAACATAACACACTCTCTATTTGTAGTTGCTGTGCATCTGAGGACTGGTGGGTGCTGATTTTGGATTTTACAGAGAATATTCTGGAAGGAATTGGGGATTTTGGTCATTGCTCTTTCTATTTTTAGCCATGGTGGTTTGAGATTAAGTCTTAAAACAAACAGTTACTTTTTAAATTTGTTTATTTGAAATTTGATATTTAAAAAAAAAAATACTCATTTGCAAAATTACATAAACAAAATTCTTCCAAATTTAACTACAGAAACAGACTTTCTAAAATAGGACCCAATGCTGACCTTATGTTTAAAATAATATTTAATAAATAAAAACTAATTTTTATATAAATTTATAATATTTTATAATTATTTTTTAAAATATAATAAATTATAATTTAATTAATTAAAAACCATTAATATTTTTTAAGTAATTTAGTAAGCTGAAATTTAATTTATGCTCCTTTATTTTTAAATTTAATAATCTTAATTTTAGATTTAAATTATTGGAATAAACTAATAGTAAGTAAAATTGAAATATTATGATGATTAATTTAATAAATTATATTTTTATAGATTTAAAAAAATCATTTAAATTTGATAAAATAGTTTATTAAAAGGATTTTTTAGAGTTATTTTTTTAGCTAGAGTTATTTTTGTCATTAAATGTAAAGATACCATTATGAAAAACTTTGCCTTGATTTCTCTTACACCTAAAAACTCTCCTTCTGTCTCTTATTTAATCAAAGAGTTTAATTTCCAAAAATGTGTTAAATAGATAATTCTTTTATTTTTGCAAAGAGAGTAATGTTTTCCTATTCTAATATCTGTGCTAGTCTTCCTTAACTTGAATTCTTCTTGTAATGGTTAGATGCTTACTTCAATTTTAATACGGATATGATACATTAAAAAGTGTTAGATTCTTATTTCAAATTCCATACTCATCAATATGGTATGTTCACACTAGTTGGTAGATTTTTTCAAATAGAAATTGGCAACCATTGAGTATGAAGAGGAAAACCCCTAAAGCCCACCAAGGTGCACATCTGTAATTTATTATTTGAGAGTCCTTACACTTCATGGTAAGATGTTGCAATGATCAAACTATTAGGGAAACAAAGTGTTTTATCATGCATGAAAATTTTACGAGGAAATGAAGACTCACTGTGGGGTTTAAGATGCTTGTTATTGGTAATGGATTCTTCATGGTGATTGAAGAATGGTTTTGGATGGTTTTTTATTACTATTTTGAAAAAAAAAAAAAAAAGCAAAAACTTAATTCTAGAAGTGGGATTGGGTTGAAGTTTTTGTTTTTTTTTTTTTCACAGATGGATTGGAAAAGAGATATAATAGACTGTAATTTTTTAAGATATTTTTAATAAAAATAGATTTTACAAATTTAACAGTACAAATTTAATAAAATGGACAATCTACCGGTGTAATGGAAGAAGAAAGACAACTCATTTTTATTTTTATATTAGCATATCCCAATTATTATTTATATCGTTTTTCTTAAAAAATGTTAAAAGTATTCAATTATAATCAAAATTAAATTACAAATAATTATTTTTTAATCAGTTTATGACTTACTTCCAAACAAACATATGATAAAGTATTTTTGAAACTAAGTAATTTATAACTTTCACAAGTATTATTTAATTGTTATTCCTTATTATAAATAAAGAATATTGATATTATACAACGATAACTCATAGCAAAAAAATGTATAATGGAATGCTCCTTGTCATAAATATAGTTTCACTAGTTGATAGATATTATAAAAAGTTTCTCTTAAAAAGACAATTAGATGATCATATTATATTCTGAATGTTAAGGTTTGAATGATCTAATCTTAAAACAATTTGATAAGACTAGATGACTCATATGATATAAAGTGTTAATGATAATAAGTAATAGTAAACAATTTATTTAGTTTATTCTTTTGTTTCATAAGTGTATGACAAAATTTAAGAGAGTTACAAATCGATTTTTTAATAAGCTGGTTTCCTCAAATAGACAACTTTAATTATGTTACCTTACTAAAAGCATGATTTAGTAAACTAAAACGACATAACTTGTCTTCAATGTGTTTTATTTTTTCTAGTTTTTTTAAGTATTTTTTTTCAATAAGTTGGCTAAATAATCAACACTAGATTTTCTTGATCCTTTTTTTATGGAATATTCAAGAAATTCAAGGAAGATGGTGAAAAGTATAAGGTTTAGTAGCAGACTACCTGGTCAAGCCTCTTAATCCAGTCATGCTCTAAAAACACCACCTACACCTACAATTGGCTCAATCGGCACTTGGTTTGATGGTTAAAGGACAAAATTGAAATTTTTCTCACCTATATGAGTAGAAAATTGGTGACTGTCCCAAGGGTGCTAAGTTTTAAATTGTTCACTAATGAATGTTCTACCTCTATCAAAGACATGTTTCTCATAATCTCCAAACTTTTCTTTAATCGAAAGGAAAATTTTACAGACTTTATCCAATTATTCTACACTAATTTGAAGTTTGATGGTTTTGTTTTAACTTCCAAGGTCAAGGATGTAGATATCGTTTTCACTCATTTAAATTGATACAAACTAGTTGGTTTTACATATGAGGAATTTTTGTGAAAGGGTAATATTAACACTATGAAAATTTTAACAAGGTCCAATTGTACCAACATTGTCTTAAAAATATGCTTGCAAGAGTTAATGATTTTAGAGTTATTCGGATGAAGATATTAGATGCTCACAACAAGGAAGAGCAATCATGCTATCTTATATGAAGGTGATTTGGTTTTGTTATATGGGATTGGAAATAAGATTATTTGAGTTTATGTTCACAAAGACAGTGTGAAGTCAATAAGATTGTCTATTTGTGACCTACCTTATGTTGTATTTGTCACAGACTTTAGAACATTTTAATGTGAATGGAGATTGGGAGACTTATGACACTTTTAGGAAAGTCTATCAGTTGGATAATGTTACTTTGCAAAAAATGGGTTTTTGAAAAATTTAGTAAAGCTTGGTTTATTCACGAAGGTTCTCAACCAACTCGAGAGGAAAATGAAGTTGGTAAACCTAATGGAGTTGTATATGCTCAAGTAAATAATGTACTAGTTTTAGGTGATATCATTAAATATGTAAAGTCTGTGAATATGAGTATCCCAATGTCACTTTTTGTGCAAATAATGCTTGAGCGTATAGATGGTTTCGTAAATCAAATGAGTCATCATGAGTTTTGTCTAACAATGATCACCAACATAAACAATCGCTTGGACAAACTTAAAAAACAATTTGCTAAATTTGAGTTGGTAAATAGGCTTAGACACAATGAGTAAGATGATTAATTATACATTTATTATATGTGTCTTTTATTTGGTTGTGTGCTTTTCAAATTGTGGTTTCAGTTTAATTTGGTTTGATGTAATGTTATTCTTTAATGTTTCTTAAGTTTTTTTTCCATGAATTGTATTCCTAGTTGAATTGAATGAAATAACTTTTTGGTTTTATAATTTTGTTCTCTTTGTCTCTCCCATTTCAATTTGATAAGGCCAAAATAATATAAAGAGTTTGCATTAAAGTCCAACAAACTCTTCATGATTTTGATGAAGTGTTTTTTTTGCAACAAAGAATAAATCATGAATATTTCTTATCACATACCAGGTTAGATGTAAGTATTTCATCTATTCGCCACACACAAATAACACCCTGCAACCTTCTCTTTGTCTCATAAATAATATATTAGTTAAATTATATGAGCATATATTATTAAGCTAATGTGCTACATTTTTAAATATATTTTATGTTGTCTCATAGAATGTTTCATCTCACATTTACTAAAAGATCTCATAAAGTCTTGTGTACATTAATTATCTCTTGTAAGGACATGTTGAAGTTGTTTCATGTCAACAATTATTCTAACATAACGCTTTCAACTCTACAGGGATTGTTTTTCTTATACAATCATTTGCTTTACTCTAATTTGGTTAAAAGCCTCTAACCTTGGTTTGATATGTTCTGCCAACTGTTTAATGTTGCTTAAAAGGGATATAATAATTTAATGTTGCATGGAGAGCATTTAATGGTCTACATCTATGCATGGACACTTGCACGTTAGAGAATGAAGACTTTCTCTAAAGCTTTCAATGAATATAAAGGATTCATGATTGAGTCTCTATATAAAGAAATCTTTTAAGCTAAAGAAAGGGTAATGACAATTTGTGACATGAAATCTCCAAGTGATAATCTTTCAAAAAGGAATTTTTTATCCTAAAACATGTAAAAAACACTTATGGTGTTCATTAGCAAACTAGAAGAATGTTTTATTTCTTAGATTAATCTTAGGACCTTATCTCTTTCTAACGGTCAAACTTTATATTTTAGATCACTCCCTTTTGTAAACCAAAAGTGTTTTAGCCAGAAGTGGCCAAGTTTCACATTGGGCTCTTAGTTATGAGTGACAACGTGTCCTAGTGATACCATGTTTGTTTAACTAGGAGTGATTAAGGTTCAAAAAATATTGGTTTGTATTTTGCAGTGTTAGTATGTTAGTGGAACTTGATCGAGTTGATCAATAATTGGATTTAGTCCTTGTTAACGGAAAAACCAATGTAAAAAATACAATGTAAATCTCTCTTATCTATATCTCTTTATTATTCCATGCCCTACAACAGAAGAAGGTTGTTAGAATAAAAGTTCAACACCCTATGATTTTGATTAAGTGCTCAAAACAATTAAGTATAAATATAATGATGGTGAAAAATAGAAAATAATACAACAAGAAAAGGTTGAATTGTGATTTGAAAATTTCACAAATTTTTGCTAATATTGTTTGATCAGATGCTGTTAGACAGTATAGGTATAAATAAAAGATTTGAGAAATCTTTGTAAGATTAATTTAATTTTTCCTTCCTCTTTTATTTAGTTAAAGAATTTAATAACATGCAATGTAAGAGATTAAAGAAAAAAAAAAGATACTCTATTTTTATATTGGTTTATTTGATCTCAATAATTATGTCTAGTTTTTCACCAACCATTCAAGTTCCACTAAATAGTCTATTGCTATGAAGTACAATTTAGTATTGTTTGATTAAGCTACTATTGACTAACATTGAGTATTCTTGATACTAGCAACACCTAACTCAACGTTGAGATTATTGACACTAGTCACTTGGATCAACACTAAGTCAGTCTTGACTTGACACAGTTACAAGGTCCGAGTGATCAATAGATCATTGGCTTTTGCTCACTAGAGAGGGTAACGTCTTACATATACAGGGTTTTAGCTCTCTCAACTAGTAGGCAAGAATGAACACGAATATTATTCTTACAAAGCTTTAAGGCCAAAAGAAATTCAACAGGGTTTCAACACATGCAAATTATGGCTTACCTTCTTGTCTTCTTTTATTTGAAGCATGTTTTCTTATGGGCTTTAGAAAAGTAGTTGTTGTGTTATCTTTTATGAGTATTGAGTAGCTTTGAACTCTTATTGTCCTCTCATTTTTTCTTCCCCTATTGTCTGATGAACTCCTATGTTGAGAAACATTAAATGTATGACATAGAAAATTAAATTCTCATCTACATCACCTCTCTGATAGTTAGCAATACTTATTTTCCTCAATAACAAATTCTGTTACACCAAACACTAGTTAAAAGTTTACACCGTATAGGATAAACAACTTAACCAAAGTTGAAACTAGTCATGTTGAAGAAGTTGTTCGTTATACTTTGTTAACCATCTTGTCACAGGTATAACACTTATTTTGATGCATTTTCATGTTCATCTGAACACATGTAGTGGTTTAGAAGTGTGTCACATCCATATATAGCTCCTGGTGTTGAGGAAGATCGGTCAACTGTACTACCACATCGTCATGCTCATAGTCCAAAGGATGGAGACATAGATTCTGTTAGGTATGACTCATAATATCAATAGGGGAAGTTATAGGCTTTGTGGGCTGGGCCAGGAGTGCGGGGGTATTATGGTTATTGTACCTTGTTTAGGGTTATTTACATAATCACATGTAATTGTAACCCTAGTGGTTGATCTCTCTAATAACAAAACACAGTCGCTCAAACGCTCCCGAGGACATAGACAAATTGTCAAATCTCGTTAAATTTTGTGTTTTTTTATTTTCTTTACCTTCGTTCATTTTCGTTCATTCCTGTGTTTATAGCGTGAGTTTCTCAACAGATTCCAACAGAGAATATAAAGTATATTAAAACAGATTCCAAAACATTTTGCAAAGGATGATTGACTATGGTCACGTGACTGAAGGTACTCCAACAACATGAGAGGACACACAAGCTGCAATGCAATTAGCTCGTGGCGTTGCGAATGAAGGGATTGTTTACATTAGACAATCTCGTTGTGTATCCAACAAGGGTCATGGCTATAATAGTTAGATTTACATGTTGTATTATTTATATTTATGCTTTTAATAAATGGATTAGTTGTACATATTTTATTACAACTTTTAATGTAATTTGAGAATCGTTTTATATTTTTATATGAGACAAAGTGTCATTACCAAACATGAGAAACAATACTAGTCCAAGAATTAGGATATTAATCAAACAAGTTGTGTTATTAGCCTATAAAAGTGAAATTACTAGGTATTATATTAATTATTGAATGATTTGTCATGCTTCATGAAATGATATGAATTCATTTAACAATACTACAATTTCTATTTTCAATATTGAATTACATTAAAATTTTATGTAATCCCTTGTATGAATATTTATTTGCAACAAAACAAACACATACCAGATTGTCTATTGTATTTCACTGCACCAAATGGTCTAATATGTTTTGAATTGTAAACTTTAAAAGGTACTTTTGGATGTAGAATTACCTTCTAAACAAATCTTATAAAAAATCTTAATCACTTGACATTTAACATGATATCGACCACTACTAAATAACGACACCACCTATAAACTATAACCAACCAACAACGCTAGCAACCATTAAAGGAGGGAAAATTACCATCCCTAACATTACCCACCCCTATATTAATTTTTACAAGAGTATTTGTGAAATTTATATAGAAATTTAAAGGAAGAAGGCATGGAAGTGGAGGAAGAATTTGCCCCAAAACTCGAACTTACATAAGTATATTTTTGGATTTTAAAAATATGGAGGTGCAAGAAGAAGAGGTACGGAGGTACAGGAGGAATTTGCCCCAAAACGGATGAGTCCAGCCCAATTACTCTGCTTCCACCGTTTCATACCTATCCAAAGCGGATGCAGCTTTAATCACTACCAGAGACAGCGCCATTTTTGCTTTTGCCGTTGCTCTTAAACCCTCTTCTTCAAACAACAAAACCCTGCCTTCACTCATCACCATCCATGAAATGAACACACCACAACAATGATTCACAGAACCTTCTTCTCCACATCATCAGTTCCTTCCTCACACACTCCCTCTCTTCGTCACTTCATGGTCACTCTCTCTCTTTTTCCCTTAATTTTCTATTATTATTATTTTTTTAATTTATGTCGTTATCGTGGCAATAACGTGATTGTGTTTCGGTTATGGCAGTTGCAGTTCAGGGCGCTGCAGCCTCCCATAAACGCGCTCTCACCACCCGCCACGTCAGCCTTCACCGGCGCCACCTTCCAATGTCGTCGAACATGTCTGTTGTTCCCTTGCAGCGTGACCGCGAAGAGGAGCCCTATCCGTTCTTTAGCAGTGAAGTCCACGGCGTTGTTTGGTGACTACTTCGGTTTTCCGTTCGCCGCGAACTTCACGACGCCGTTTGGCCACGGGCTCTTCTCGAAGGGATTCTCGACGCGCGTGGGGAATAGTGGAAAGCATAAACAGGTGAAGGCTGCCGTGGTTGGCGGAAAGGAGAAGGACGGGAGTGTAAAATTGGAGACTGCGAATGGAAAAGAAGAGGATGCGAAAACTGCGAAGAAGAAAACGGTGAAGAAGAAGAAGGCTTCGCCGAAAAAGAAGGTGTCTGCTGCCAGCAAATCGGCACATGAGGAGGGTGTTGCAGAAGTTCCTGCAAAATCTACCAAATTGAAGAGGAAGAAGGTTTCCAAGGTTAGTAATTGAAAGTTTTCAATTTAGGAAATAAGGATACCTGCTACTGACATTATTGACACCTGCAGGACTACTGCAAGTGTGGATGAACTTCTGAAGTGTACTTACACAAGAAGAAAAAAAACTAAATATAACCTGTAATTAACTTAAAATAAGTGGAGAGTTATATGCGAGAGCTTTTATTAATGAAGCGTGTTAGTTGATTTTAGATTATATGAGAAACTTATTCTTTCTATACCTAATGTCTTAGAGAAGGTTTCAAAGGTTCGTAATGGTAGTTAGTAACTAGTTTTCATATAAGAAAACAGTAATGCGTGTTATGGAACATTAACATTCGCAGGAGAAAATAGGAAAAAAAATGAGATAATTCTATTGATAAAGCTGATTTTAACTTGTGCATAAGTTGATTTTAATTTATGGGAGGAACTTGCTTTATTTATTTTTCTTCGCTTATAAAAAAGTTTATCCAATGAGAACCTTGATCTTATCTGGCTTTTAATTTATTTAATGACTTATGCCTAAGTTAGAATTATTAGCTTTTGAGAACTTAAATGAGGAAGCTCTTGTAAAAGTTGTAATTATAAGTTTATTTTCTTGGGAGAAACTTAATTCATTTTATTTGTTTATTTTCTTGGGAGAAACTTAATTCATTTTATTTGTTTATTTTCTTATGACCATTGTCTTAGACATTTACTGCACGGTCACTTTTAATACTTTTTGTTGTATTGTTATAGATTGTTCAGAATCTTATTTTATACCAATTCAAATCAAAATACTATAATAATTAGATAGATTTTAATATTTATCATGTATGTGACTAGTGCTTAACATTATGTTTCATGATTTAAATTTTTTCTATTTTGTTAGTTTTAGATAATTTTGTATATCATGTTTGTGTCATGTATTTGTACTTCCTAGAATGACACTGATACTGTGGTTATTCAGAAGAGTTCAGTTCAAAGTGCAATTGAAGAAATAGCGGATAATTCTGCCTCCGTGAAGGATGAGTTGAAGAAGAAAAATGGGAATTCTAGTGTGATTGAAGAGGCAAAACCGCAGTGGAATTTTACACACAAACCATTGTATCCTCCCTCTGGAAAGTCTGTGGTGGTTGTGGAGTCGGTAACAAAGGCAAAGGTTATTAAGGGATACCTTGGTGATATGTATGAAGTCTTGCCCAGCTACGGTCATGTGAGAGACTTGGCTGCTAGGTCTGGGTCCGTGCGACCTGATGAAGATTTTAGCATGGTTTGGGAGGTTCCCTCGCCTGCCTGGACTCATCTGAAGAGCATCAAGGTTGCTTTGAGCGGGTACATTTCCCATCCCTCATACCATTTGCTTTTGCTTTTGGCAGCGAGTAGTATAATGGTGATTTTGTTGGGTGTGTGTTTTGGTATTACAATTATGTATAATCTGTCTGGAGCTAATATTGGTGTCTATTCGATATGATGACTAGAGTAATGCAGGTGTCCCGTTATTACTTGTGGGTTTCTTTCCATTCTATCTTTTAATGCATACGTTGTCTGTGCTGCATGGGTGTGAGTATGAGTATTGGGTACAATATGTAAATATGACATTTTTTCTTTTTAAATGAAGATACGGGCACAGCATATCTTAAGTAAAATATAATCATTATTATAAATTACCTAGATTTTATTTGTTTGATTTTCTTTATATTTTAATATTACTGATTTATATTGGTTCACTATCATCATTGTGTTTTAACCTCTTCAAAAATTTATTAGAAAAGCATAATCATTGTGAAAAGAAATGAAGAGGGTTTTCCAAAATGGTTTCCGTAGTTAAGTCACCCAGTATTAGCAATATTTCAATTTATAGGCAGGAGGATTGCAAGATAATAATTACATACTTTTCACGTCAGTCAGAAATTAAAATTACACTATTTTCTATGGTACATTGGACTAATTATGACTGTCTACTAATATGATTTATTCTTCGCACTATTATTTCAATTTTCTATACTCCCCTTCAAGCTGGTGAGTGTGCATTCTCCATTTCCAGCTTGGATACTATTCTTTCAAAAATGGGGCTGCTTTGCTTAGTCTTTGGTGGACATATCCACAAGTTGTTCTTGTGAGTGTATATACAAAATACAAATCAATCCCTAATTGAGTTTTTCTTTTATAAAATGTCTGTCCACCTGAATATGTTTAGTTTGATCGTGTTAAGCAAGATTATGAGTTATGATGATTTCTGACTAATTACAATAAACCTCCACCAGTCCCGTTCCATATAGTCTTCAAATCTTCTCACATAATCTTGAGCCAATGTATTCACAAATGCCTTTAGCCATAGTCTGAATCTCAGCTAAAGTACAAGATTGGTCACTACGGTATGCTTTTTATCGTTATAGTTACTAGATTTCCTTTGGTAAAATTACAGTGCCTTCTAAAGGTTCAGTTCAATAATGAAAATTGTATAATTGGGATCATATAAGCCTCAAGAGTTGCATTCCCATTCCTTCTATATGAAATTCCTCTGCTAGCAGAACTTGACTGCACATAGCGCCTAGTTAAGTTTTCAGAGCCTCTAGCACTCGCAAAATGCCCAGCCAGTGGTTTTACAAGAAGTTGTTTTTGGAAGTAGGGTCCCCTTAAATTGGGAGCTTTGATACCATGTGAGAATAAGAAATGAACATAATATTTTTGAATTTGCTTGAGGGATTAACTCACCCGACAATTGTCAATTTATAGGCTGGAGGATTTTTAAAAGATAATAAATGAAAAATATAATTCACAACTTGCAAGACACATATTAAAATAGCTATTTCCTACAATACATTGATTGACTATTAGTATGATTTAACTATCAACAGTATACTTCAATTTCCGACAATTATAATCAAAATAAAAATATTATATTCAAGTTATGATAATTATCTTTTTACTATCTAAATAAAAAAATGTATATCAAAAGATTTTGGAGATAAACACAACCAGGGCAGCCAATTTTGGGTATCCAGTATGGTACAATGCATATACAATGCCACTTTTGTAGTATCTTTGCATTATAGGCAGTTGACAAATGTATCTTCTTAGTTCATTTTACATTATTTGGCAGAGCAGAAAACCTTATTCTTGCATCAGATCCTGATCGAGAGGGGGAGGCTATTGCTTGGCACATTATTGAGATGTTACAACAACAGGGTGCTCTACAGGATAACATATCCTTAGCAAGAGTAGTCTTTCACGAAATAACTGAAAAATCTATAAAAGGTGCCCTACAAACACCGCGAGAGATTGACATAAATTTAGTTCAAGCTTATCTTGCTCGGCGGGCTCTTGATTACTTGATTGGATTTAACATTTCTCCACTACTATGGAGGAAGTTACCGGGTTGTCAGTCAGCTGGAAGAGTTCAATCTGCTGCACTTGCTCTTATATGTGATAGAGAAATGGAAATTGATGAATTTAAACCGAAGGAATATTGGACTGTGGAGGTTCAACTGAAAAAGGAAGATCCGGGATCAAACAAGAACTTTACTTTTCCTGCCCACTTGACCCATTTTGATTCAAAAAAGTTGAATCAGTTTTCAATTACTTCTGATACCGAGGCAAGACATATTCAAAGCAATATAAACTCAGCCGATTTTCATGTTGTTTGCTTTAAAAAAAACAAAAGTCGAAGAAATCCTCCAACACCTTACATAACATCGACCCTTCAGCAAGATGCTGCAAACAAGTTGCATTTCACGGCAAGTCACACAATGAAGGTACTAGAATTTTTATTCACTCCGAATCTATTTCCCAATTTATTCATTTATGTTCTATTAATAATTAATTATGTTTACATTTAAAATCTACTAGAATTATATTTGTCATTATCTCAATTGCCTTTTTGAGTGCAGCTTGCACAGAAGCTCTATGAGGGAGTTGAACTCTCTGATGGTGTAGCAGTGGGTCTGATAACATACATAAGAACTGATGGATTCCATGTAGGTATCTCTTAGGTTGCATCAATGTGATGGAAAAATATATGATTAATTTGTCCATAAGAGTTGACTGTGCCATTTCCAAATATTCTTGTATGTTGTATCCCCTTCCCTCCCACCCGCATTTGTCTTTTGTAACAATCATTTCATGACTCTTGTCTGTTTAGAAGTGATCACCAATCACCCATGATTTCCTATCACAATTTTTATCTTTTTCTTGCTGGTTTGTGTGTGTGGATGACATGTTTAGAGTTTGTTTTTGTGAACCCAGTAATCTTGTTTACAGATGATTGTTTTTATTTTAACAACTTGCCTTGAATTTACTTAGATTTCTGATGAAGCTGTTGCTAATATACGCTCACTGATCATTGAAAGGTAATGTTCATTTCTCCAAACCACCTTTGTTCATATCATTTATTTGCTATTGGAGTTTCATTATTACTACTGAGTTTGTATTCTACATGTATCTATGCAACCCGAGTGACCTCATTAGTAGCTATTAACTGAACACACATGTAAGATGGGGTTTAAACCTTACAGATTCAATGATACTAGCGTATACTCTAATGTTATGTAGTTTTCAAAAAAAATTGATGGATGAATTTTACTTTGAAAGGAAGGCAAGAAGGTTATATATATATATATACTGGATAAACTTTTCTATAAGCACTTATTGGAGAAGAAAATTAGAAGAAAAAATGAAATATATAGAAACTATCTCATATTAGCTATTCCAAGATCTGATTTTTGTCCGATTACTTTTTCTCGTATGAATGCTTATGGAACACTTATCCAAAGACCTTAGGTATGCTCTTAAAACTTCAGAAGTAAAACCAAGCCATAGAATATATTTTTATTGTTTTTCATGTACATGAATGAGACATTACTGTATCAGGTATGGACAAGATTTTGCGGCACAAAGTGCACCAAAATATTTTAAAAAGGTGAAAAATGCACAAGAGGCCCATGAAGCTATTAGACCAACCGACATACGCAAGTTGCCATGTATTACAACACATGCTTCTTTTGTGAATATTTTATTTGAATGGTGTACCAAGGGTGACTGCTAATAATATTAATTTTTTGATGTTTTTTCAGCTATGCTTGCTGGAATACTTGATGAAGAATCTTTGAAACTCTACACACTTATTTGGTCACGAACAGTTTCAAGTCAAATGGAACCTGCTGTCATTGGGCAGGTTAGACTACTGAATGTCCTTCAACATTATTGCATGTTTGCACGAACCTCAAACTGTATAATGTTCTAGCCATTATTTTTATACTATGTACCTAGAGTATTACTTAGATTGATGTAGAATTCAAAATTGCTTTACTGAATGGTTAATGAAATTATAAGAAAAGGACAGAGATACATCTTATGAAGAAAGCAGAACAAAGAGCGAAACTAGAACCTAGGTGATAAAGATCAAACATGCGTTAGAAGCAAGATAGTCAAAATCAAAATCTTACTCAAGATTAGAAAGGGTAGTATATGGATACTAAATCAGGAGATCGTAACACGAATTGTAAGATCTACAAATGTTATGAAATTCATATATGCACACACAAGATCTTTATATCTCACTCAAAACTCATAATTGAACTTCAGTTCAACATGACAAACAAAAAACAATATAATAAATGTCTAAAAATTAAATTTAGGTGTGAACACAACCTCCTAGTTATAATGGAGTAACTCCTTCCTAGTAACAAAATAATAATACATCTATCCTAGTAACAAAATAATAATCCATCTGTCCTAGTAACAAAATAATAATCCATCTGTCCTAGTAACAAAATAATAATCCATATAAAGCAGATCATCTTGGAAGTTAAAATCATAATCTCCATAGAGACTTTCAACTCCATATTTCCATCTCCTTCACCATTCAAATTAGTAATGTCAAAATCATGTTGATGTACTGTTTCATCCTCCTCAACTTGTACCTGAACCAAGTTTTCATCAAATCCAAACTTAATGCTTCATTCCACTCATCTTCCTTAATCCGCTCATCATTGGATGAACAATCATCAATATTAATTGTGCTTTGAACTGGTTTCTTATTTGCTTCTTCTTAGCTAATTTTTGAATCAGCCATAACAATAAAAATCATTCATTGTGGTTTGCTTTAGCCTATTTCTTCTTTGTGTGGACCTAAACAAATACAAGGGCAAATATGATAAGCAAGTAGTAGACTAGTAATTCTATTCTAGAGATATATTTTAATATTAACTTACCATCTCAGAGGAACTCCAATTACTTTTACATCCGGAGGAGCTACATCTCTAGCTCAATACACGAGTGGCAAATTTTTGGAGTTTTAGATGCTCATCACCATAATACTCCCACCATGTAGTGGATAGCCTGATAGAATCTGTTTGCTCTGTTGTATGGAACATTATTTGTTAGAAATGTTAATTATTCATGGTAACTTCATTTATTCCAGGTGTATTGATGGTATATTCTTTGTGTATTATAGAAAGATCATGAACAATTTCTTTGTTGATGCTTGTTTTCAGATATTTATCTGCTTCCCTATGACATTGTTATGTTTGACCAGACATTTTTCATACTGTTCTTTTGATTCCAGATACATCTTGATATTGGAAATGGTGATGAGTCTATTCTATTACGTACTGCCAGTTCAATGGTTGAGTTTCCTGGATATCAGGCAGTTTATACGGTATGGTTGGTTCCCTCAAATAAGTGATGTTGGTAGCATACAATCTGTAACTATTCATGTAGTGATGTTGACAGTACCGTACCTCAAATAATGACTTCATCTTTATATTTATGGTCATTGTTATTTTCAATCAACTAAGTTGTTATTATTTTTACTATTAGTAATATCTTGAGTTACGTACAAGTTACTTGCTGCTGGGATAAAATCTATTGCAACTGGATTTCAATAATAGTGCTTTGTGTAAAAGTAAATTCCCGTAGTTCCAGGATTTGAAGTATGTTTTCTTCTTACTAGTTAATATCATGTTTTGATGCTGAACAAGGTCTCATAAAATGGAGCTTAACATGTTTTGGAAAGACTTTTTGTCTTGTTTGCTATAATGCATGCAGAGGTTACTGCAGAGTTTCCACACCCCAAAAGAAGTGTAAAATTAAGCATGAATGTGCTTGTGGTTCTAGTTTGTATGCATTGCTGGATATAAGGGATTGAAGGATTTAATGTTGGCCACATTTGATTCAAATCTGTATTATTTTTAGAGGCTCTCACTTGACACAGAATTTTTGTTTTATTCTTTTGCTGGGCGTTCTATTTATGTTTCTGTGAGATACCTACTCTTTAGGTCAACATGAAGGCCCACCAAAAATGGTTTTCTTTCTCAACTAATTTCAGCTGTGGTAGAGAATGTCTGCATGTGCCTTTATATGACTAGGAAACTATAACTGGTTTGTTTTCCTGACTTACATTCGGTTTTTCCTCCCTTCTAGGACATTGTGGCTGAAGCCGTTCAAGGTAAAGACCGTGATGACTCCAGCCCAGATCAAACATTTGAATTACTAAATTCCCTGAAGGTAAATATTTCTGCAAACCTAAAATATAATTTATACTACATAAACTATTTGATGCTTTCATCACATGGCAGTCTGCTATTTCTGTTTATTTAGATAGGCTGCTGTTTCTGGTTTCCTTATGGTTTGCTTTGTCATTTGTTTTCTTAAAAGGGAGGGGGCTTTGATAGACATACGCATAGACCCACAAGTACCCATATAATAATAATATCTTTTATTTTCTTTATTATTGTTTTCTCTTGTTGGATAAAAATAAATTCCTAAGAGCTTATTGTGCTAGAAAAGGTACAAGTGTGCACTATTTATGATAATAAGTTAAACACAAAGCGTATCAATCATAAATACAACCGAAATCCCTAATTGGAGCAAATGACTATTTTACAAGTGTTAACACGTGCCTTCTTTTCTTAATATTGGTTTCTTTAGGGACAGATATCATTTACGTTTTTGTAAGTTTGTTTTCTTTTTGTTGATGGGTTTGGTTTTACCCCCTATCATATTTATAAGTTTTTTCTCTTTTAATAATATCCAAGTATGCTGGAGATGATTGATGTTGTATTGGTGCTATTGCATACTTGCTTTTAGTAATAATAAAAAAGCATTAACTGTGTATAAAATATGCTATTTTAATAGCCCTCTCAAGCTGAAGGATATGTCATATTTTGCCATGCTTGTTAAAATATACACACCCGCAAAGTCGTCAACAATGGTTTTGATGTGAGACAGGACTAGCAACGAATTGCTGAAGTCAAGGAAATTTAATAACGGATTCAACTTGTTAACATCAGTAAAAATAAGTCGTGAAGTTTTTCAGCAAGGGAAGTGGGAATGGAATAATGTGTGAAAGCGGTGGGTTTAGCAGTAGCCATGAACGAAAAGGTATAGCTAAGGTTAGAAAATTAGAGGCTGCTACCATCTTATAGAAAATATAAAACCAGAATAAAAGGATGGTATATTTTATTGCTGTGATGTGTAAAGCAAAATACAAAGGGAGCATTTATAGTAGTCGCCCTTGAAAGAAAAATGACAAAAAAACCAAAACAGAATCACTAAAACGGTACAGATGGAAATAATAAATTCAAGGGGAATGTTGTGCTTGTGTAATGGGAGAGAGAAGAGATTTCCTTTTATATTCTTTATTCTAGTATATCCTAATAGAATAGCACATAACAGAATTAGAGTACAAATCAAATCCCTAGTTATAGTCATGCCTTATCTTATAGATATTAACATGTGCCTATTTAATTCTAGCCTTGTAGAAGTAAAACACTTTAGAATGTTTCCATGTCTCTAAATAGCCTTTTTTCTTCGTTAATTGCTCTCACTTTTTCTTAGGCTTGGTTTGCTATGCATCCTTTTGTTTTGTTTTTTTTTTCTTTTTCTTTTTGTGAGTTCCGTTTTATTATACTGATAGTCATATTACTCCACTGGACCTGGACATATGCCTTTAGCAGAATGACACTTATTGTTGACTTTTTGTATGTCTGACATAATTACTCATGATTTATGCCCTTTACAACACATCTCTTCATTAATTTTATGTTTTAGACAGGGGATTCACTATGCGTAGTTCAAACTGAACCTCGTGAGCACCACACACAACCGCCACCACGTTACTCTGAAGCATCATTGGTAAGTCACCTTGTTTCTGTCATTAAGTTTAAAGGAGTGGTGACGTACTATATACTTTAAGGGCCTCTTCACTTTAGAAAATGTTGCTTTTTTGTATTCGCTTTTCATTATAAATATGTCACTTTATTTACTTTTTTTTTTCAAATATTATTTCTACAGGGAACTATGAAAACAATAAAATGTTGTTTTCACTGTTTCTTGTACAAATCTTTGAACATAGAAAAAAGTGACACGTGTAATTAAAAGTAAAAATTGAAACTAAAAACAGAAAACATTTTATGCTGCTGAAAGCTGGTACTACTCTTGTTGCATGTAGAAAATGCCTTATATCGGATAATTCTGACAAGACAATGGCTATACACAGGTCTTGTGTAGGGACTCAACTCTTTATTAAGATTGGGGTGACAAAAATCAAACTCTAGATGAATTGGCCATAGGTTTTAATACCATGTCATGAACCAACTGTGCCAATTTGCAAGGTTTTAAGTGAAGACAATGTTCATCTCTTCTTGGTTCTGTGAATAAAGATTACATTTTATTGTCATGGAAGTGTGTTGAATACAGCCATTGAACTGTGTGTTTGTAGGTTTAGAAATGTACTTTTTTTTTGCTTGTGTTAGTTAATTTTGAAGAAATTGATTCATGATATGATTCTTTCATGCTTTGTGTTTTGACAAATACACAACAAATGGTTTTGCCAATCGTTGCAGCAAATGGGATGCATATAATAACTCCTGAAAAGACCTTTTTTCTTTCTATGACTCTCTTGGTTGTTTTTTGATTATCTTGGCATCTCTGGTACTACAATGTGTATTTTTGTGAAAGTTATTATTCTGATCCATCCCTTTGCTGAAAAATATTTGCTGGTGGCTTTCCCAGTTGCGTTTAGTTGAAGTAATACCTATCAGTTCAATGATCTTGGAACTTTATATTCTAATGCTTTTATCTTCTTTTATCAGAGCAGTTGAATAAAACCTGTTTTTGTAAAACCGAGTAACATTTGCCACATTAACAAAGTTGTTATTTCTGTTGCATATTGTTGAGTTTAGTCCCACAAGCAAAGTGATTATTTTTGTTAAGTTAGTCCTTCAACAGTGAAGCTTGCTTTACAGGCTTCATGATTGTATTATGTAAAATGTACTTTACAAGCAACTATTGGGTTGATACCAACTATTGGGTTCAATACTTGTAACCCAACAAACATGTTAGATCTTCCTCTCCAAAGACTGGTCAGGAAGTGGCAAACAAAACAGAAATGCTTTGATACCTGAGATAGAAGGATGGAAAAAATGCTTAGGAGAGTGTATGATCTCTTAGCTTATCCATTAATTTATAGGTGTCCCTTGCGTCAAAGATACGAAAAAGTAGCGATTTAAATAAGTTTACCAATTCTAGCAAGTTAATTTTTTTAAATAAGTGATAATTCTAACGCTACTCTAGTAATTTACTGTGATGCACAATTACTTTAAGTCATTGTCATAATCCAGTTCTGCATTCAAGAACAAAACATATGGAGCTAAGTATCTTTTTTGTCAGAGAAATATTTCTCAACTAGTCTTAATTGTGACCTATGTGCCTGCTGTATCTCAAACTGCTCATATTCTTTCAAAGGCAGTATCTAAGTCTCAATTTACTTCTTTACGGGGCAAACTCGATGTTGAGTTCCTCAAAAACCTTAGTAATAGAGTAATTGAATAAAACCTCTGTTCTTGTAAAACTGAGTGACATTTGCCAAGCAAAGTGGCTATTTCTGTTACATATTCTTGAGTTTAGTCCCACATTAGTGAGCTTGCTTTACAAGCTTCATGATTGTGTTATATAAATTCTAAGTCTCACTTTGAGAAAATAGAAAAGCTATAACAAAATCAGTGTTTTTCAGATTTACATCATCTTTGTTTTTCTTTAGATCTAAGTTTTGTTTATGTTTTGCTGTATTTTTTTTTGTTTCGATTTAAGACTGAAGACTGTAATACATACAATTTTATGCTTTCTGACTTCATCTTCTTTCTGAGCACAAGAGTTACTGTGTTGATTTTATCCATTACATAGTTGGCTATATAGGTAATAACACTTTCTCGAACTTTATACCTATGCTATTTGCTCATGCACAGGAAAGTTATAATTTTAATTTTGTTAATTGCTATGAAGGACTTTGTTTCATGACTTCATGTTGGGACGTATATTTGGCATCATATGCATATGTTAAAATTTTCAATACGTCCATATTATGATTTATAAATTTTCACCGTGAATTTATAACATGACTTGTGCTGTCAAGAAGGAGGGCAGACAGTGTTCATTCCTTTTACACTTCATCTCTTATTTTGTCCATTTATGACTTCCAAATGATATTATAGGTTAAGAAGCTTGAGGAGCTGGGGATTGGAAGGCCATCAACATATGCGTCGACAATAAAAGTTTTACGGGTATTTACTTCTGGAGCAGTAAATGTTATCAACATAACATATCTAATGTATTATATAACATCAAGTGTAACAATTTAAATTGAATGTTGTAATTTGTTTACATAACTGTATAGGCTCGTCTGGTCTATTGATTTAGCACTAGTGTTTTTGTGGCTTGTTTGTTTTCTATCCATGAAAAATATTTTCTGTTTCTAAAAACAGTAAAAGAAAACTTGTTTGACAAGAGTAATTTTTGAAAATTGGTTTTGAAAATCTTTCATTTTTTTAAAGCAGACCTCTCTGAGCTGTTTTAGTTTTCAAATTACAGTTTTCTATTTTTTTATCTTCTTTCTTGTAGAGTGTTTGATTTTCTTCCCGATCTTATTTCTAAGTTTGGTTTTAAACAATTGTTATAAAATAGTTTTCATAAGCTAAAAAAGAGAAAACACTATCAAACACACCTTAGTAACTTAGTTTTTACTCAGCTCCTTTGCTTCATTATTACTCTGCACTATATCAGAAACTATAGAGGCTCAATTAACTGATGAATCCATCTAATAGCTTGTTTGGAGTAGATATATCAAGGACAATAATTGCTTTTTGAAATCTCTATCTAGAAGCTGATTGATTATTTCTTCAAAATAAGCTGAGCCAGACATGCTTCCCATCCTAGGTAGTTTGTGAGGAAAAAAAAAAAAAAATCTAAAAATCACTCATTCCTGAATGTTATTTGGTTGAAAATAATTGTTCAGTTCTGATTTTGATGATCATTTAAAATTGTATAATCAAAGGAGTGTTGCTTCAGGTTTTCAGCCATTTTAGGTAGATCACTTACCCTCTGTTTGGTTAAGATGAAATGGAAGGGGGAGAGAAGATGAAAATGATTTGGAGTTGTATGGTGTTAGAGAAAGAGAGTGGAACTAATTTTTAAGCAGTAGGACTCGCTAAACTATTTGACAACCTATTTCTTCAACCAAACCCCTTTGGTTCTCACCTATTTCTGCTCATCCAATAATGCAATGACTGAAGTTTCTATAAACTTTCTCATTCATTCAGAGCATAACAATGCACATTTGTGTTGTGTATAAAACAAAAGTGCTCTGATCTGAAGACAAATCTTAAGCATGACTACTTGTACTAGGACGAAACCTAAAGTAAAAATAGTCATCAGTCATAGCTTATATATCATGGTTTTTGATGCATGATTGTCTTTGTTGAGCTTGAGATGCTGGGTTAGGTATTCATTGAAACAAATAATGATGTCGCATTGTAGAATTGATAATCCAATCTTTTTTATGCAAAAAGTTAGTTGAATTTTATTTTATCTTGCATTGAAAATCAAGTTTATAGAATTCTGAGTCATCAATTTTTTGTTCCCTCAGGACAGAAACTATGTGACAGTAAAAAGTCGAGTTCTGTCTCCAGAGTTTCGTGGACGCATGGTAAGCTTTGGGCAATTTTGAATTTATTGGTTCGGTTGGATGAAATTGCATTGTAACCCCTTTGCCTTTCGATAACTGACAAAAATATTCTTTGTGTAATTTTGATAACCAACAACAAAAATATGGTTTGTCTATTGAATGATTGATCTGTGGTCTTCATACTAATTTTCTATTTTCTTTAATGTGCATATATATTTTAATTATATAAACCAATAGATAGAAACCATATGATTATTTGATCAAGCAGAATTCGAGGACAAACAAAATAATAGAATAATCCCTCATTGTCTTCTTTCATTCGTGAAAAGAGTATTTAATTTAGTACAATGGCTCACCACTTTTGTAGGAAACAAAAGGAGTAAAAGTGAAAAGGAATCAATGTAAATGGGAGTTATAGAAAACTCGTATGTGCAATTCCTTACATGCCATTTACACCTTTCTAGACATACATCTAGGTGCAAAGGTCTCATGACCTTGGCTCTTATCACCAATTGTTGGATTGAGCGCTTATCATTAGGCAAAAAGCTATAACTCATAGTTAGGGTATAACTCTTTCTACTTAAGAGCATAGTAGTCCAAGCATCACTATTTGATTGTGACTTGGCCCACCTAGCCTCCGTTACATGACAATTGAGGCTACCCACAATGCAAACATGCTAGGATCACAACCACTTTCTTTAGTGGTGAGATCTTGATGACTGGTCATGAAGGTAGATTGCTGTAGGTAAGGTGGAGAATTGCATCCTGTAACTGGTCGGTGTGGACTTGCGAGTATTGTGATTAGCCATGGTTTAGCCCAGTTTAACAATTTGATAGAGCCGAGTTTGACTTCCTTGAATTCAATGACTACGAACATCCCAAAGCTAATTCAGCAAAGTTATAGAACAATCTTTCACTGCCTTCTTTCATTCATCAAAAAAGTACTTAACGTACGAGAAAAAAATCGACACAGTGATGCTTTTGCATACCTAATTTTTTATTAAAAAAGTATAATAAAATCATTGGCTTACTGCATTTGTAGGAAACAAAAAGTAATAAAAGTGAAAAGGAATCAATGTAAGTGGCAGTTATAACAAACTCATGTGCATGGAAATTCCAGGCATATGACACATACACCCTTCAAGACATACTGTCTATTTCTTTTTATATTGCTATTTTCCATGTGCCATGGCTGTTATATTGGCATATTCATTCCATTGGTCACCGCTTTAAGAATATTTCTTCTTTTGCCTTAATATCTTATCCTCTGGTGTTCTGTTTTCCATAAAGAAAGGGAAATTTCATTCGAATACAAGGATGAATTTTGGTTATAGGTTAATTAACAACTTAAAAGATGGTTAAGATTGTCTTTTTTGGATCCTTAAAGTTAAATTATGCCAGAGTTTAGAAGACCTTTTCTTCTGGTGCCCTCTTTTCCATAAATAATAGAAATTCCATTAGAAAACGAAGATTAATTTTGCATCATGTTACCGCAGTACTCACCTTATTCTAATTCAGCAATATTCTTAGACAATCACCCTTTTAGTTTAACACCCGACAATTCTCTTTTGCTCAAGGCTTATTGGGAAATAGGATGTATTTTCCTTTTCTATTTCAAGTTTTATGACTTAATTCAAGATAGGCTTGTTTGTTGCCACTTTAGATGAGCTCGATATGATATGTATTTAATGCAATTTTTTGTGTGATTTTTAGGTTTCCGCTTTTCTGTCGAATCATTTTTCAGAGGTCACTGACTACAGTTTTACTGCTGATATGGAAACTGAGGTATCTAGTCTGATTTGGTCGTGGCCACATTTGAGCTTTCCATTTTATGTGTATTTTAAATGAGGATAACTATGGGATTTGAATCCGATTGGTACCCACAAAAGTCACCTGCTTGGGGTGCATGTGTACAGGATTCCATTGGGTATGAGCATGAACATTGAGGCTACTTGTCCTTATTTTCTTTAAAAGTGGGAATGAGTACAGATACTTTAGTATCCTAAAAAAACCTACCCGTTGTCATCTCAAATTTTAAAGCTAGGAAGCCGTATCACTATTGTAATTGAAACCATTTATTGACTCCTTTTCCCTCACCATTTTAGTCTGATTCTTTTATCTACAGTTTGATCTAGTTGGTTGTTATTTTCCTATTATTGTTTGTATTTCTTATGTCCTCCTTGATCCAGCTTGACAATGTTTCCGCTGGGTTAACTGAATGGAAAGGCCTCCTTAGAGACTATTGGACGCGGTTTAAATCATATTGTGAGCGTACTTCTAATGTTCATATTCATCAGGTGTGACATCTGTTTTCGCTCAAGGCTTGGAATTTGTTGATCTAAACTTCTTACTTTGTTGCTATGCTGTATTTGGCAGTTGTGAATATTTTTCTACAAGCACAGTTTTTGTTCACAAATTCTGTAATGTTTTTTTTGGATTTTTACTCATGAAATGGCATTTTATGGGTTGTAGGTTGAGAAAATGTTGGAAAAAAAATTTGGTGATTTTTTATTTGCTTCTCTTCCAGATCAGAGTCGGGTTTGTCCAAGGTAAAATATTCTAATTTTGGATGGAATTAGAATTAAATAATAGAATGTTGAATGACGTGTTGCAGTTTCTGCTACATAAAGGTTTTCTTATTTTGTTTGGCATTTTTCAAGAATGCTGGGCTTGTCGTAGGAGGATATTAGAAAATGTTACTCGATTAAGGGTAGGATACCAAGCAATGACACATGCATGTCATATGGTTTGAATGATTATATAACGACTCTTGAAGGAGTTGCAATTTTATGAGATTGGGAATGTGACTCCCAATACATCATTTAGCTTTCCATGCGAACAAATGAACCTAATATAGAAATTATTAACCTCTCCATATCTAAGGGGATTAAATCTTGTGCATTTGGTTTCCCTTTTCGCGAAATTAAAGTTTAAGGACCAATTAGGACAAATTAAAGTCTAAGTTATTTATTCACGTAGAGCGTAAAATTTAGGGATCCATTAGAGTGAAACCTAAATTTGGGGTGTTTATTTGTAAAATAGTTTAAGTTTAAGGGGGTTAAATACTCGTTCCCCTTTATTTCTTGAAGTCAAGTTTTCTCTTCCTTTTCCACCCACATTCTCTTTAACCAAACCAAAAACATTAGAATTATGCTAATATCTTCTGGCTCAAGTAGAATTGGCTATGTCAAAAGAATATCGGGAAAAATATAAGCCTCACATAAACTAGAAATAGTATCAAATTATAGTATATAAGTGGGGACAATCCTTGCTTTACAATTTTATAATCACGATAGTTTAAGTTTTGTTGGTGATGGCTAACTTGCAAATTAGCTACCCAATAGACTCAACATTAGAGCTTAGTCAACATTTCCAAATAAGATTGCTCATGAGAAACATAAACCATATGGACTTGTCTTAGAATGATATTGTTGTACTAGGCTAATTTTGTAGTTTGAGATGGTTTACATTTGCGTAGAAAAGGGCATTGAACATTCACTATGTGTTGCTTTGTATATTGATTAGATTTTCTCTTGATGTTATGTTTGAACTTGTTTCAGTTGTATGGAAGGCACACTTATTTTTAAAGTAAGTAGATTTGGTGCTGGCTACTTTATTGGTTGTGATCAACATCCAACATGCAAGTAAGTATTTTATTGCATATTTATTTTGTAGGTTTTTGGTCTAACCTAACTGATATCTTCAATGTGGTGCCGTTTATAATATATATATATATATATATATATATATATATATATATATATTTGTTCACCAAAAGAGTATTTAACTAAATGCATCTCAAGCGTTAAACTAGATATTTATGATAGTTTTATAGTGGTCTAATAGTGAATAATACAATAGGCTCAACAAAATGTTAGAATAAATTTTGCTACCAACTTGAAGGAGTATATAGCTTGAGAGATTACTTAAATTTCTCAATTGATTCATATACATATTACACACACACAATACAAACACACACACAAGCCAAACATCTTTCTTCCCTTCTCTTGAAGAGGTTGTTCTGTCCACCAAGTCCACTTTCAAAAATGGTATCAAAACATGTCAATATCTATCCTAGCAAGGTTTATTAGTTCTATCGTGTCATCTGCTATTGAATTACCTACAAGTATTTAGTTTCACACTTGAGATGTCTAGTCCTCAATATGAGGGGTTGTGTTGGAGATTCTACATTGATTAGAGATATGATCGAATTATATGATATTAGTGGATACAAACATTACCTTACAAACTGATTTTGTAGGACTTATTTGGACTTAAAGTCCACTCTCTTTCGATGGTATCTGAACCTATCCATTGGGCATATTGTGCTACTCACTATCAGGCATTCCTTTATTTCCCATGCTCGAGATGTCCAATCATTAACATGAGGAAATGTGTTAGAGATTTCACATTAACTAGAAATATAACTAAATTATAGTATATAAGTCGGTGAGAACCTCACCTTATAAGCCAGTTAGTGAGGTTGAGTTAGACTTAAAGTTCTATTTATAAGATGGTATCATAGTCTATCTTAACAAGTTTGGTGGACCTATCTTGTCACCCACAATCAGGACTATCTTCTATTTCCACGTTTGAGATGTCCAATCGTTAGCATGAGGGGATATTTCGGAGATCTTTTGTCAACTAGTAATATGACCAAATTATAATAGATATAAGGGCATGCAAACCTCAACTTCTAATTTCGTCTTGTAAGGTTAAGTTAGGCCTAAAGTCTTCTTCCTAGAAGTTATATAATCATTTGTAAGTATAGTGAGAAATTCTATATTCATTTGATATAAAAAAATTTATAGGAAGAGACATAGGGTATATGATTCGGAGGACTTAAATGATCAAGTTCCTCATTATAGGCTTTCATTCTAAACATTGAAGATAGAACAAAACTCACAACAAAGAGAATCCATGAACTAAAGAGCTCAGATCTACTCACAACATGCTTGAGAGGACCTTGGATTCAATTTATATGTTCGGCCTTGAGGTGGGAGTGTTAGAAAAGTTAATATGATCCTATGAGTAAAAGCTGTGTGTTGTACCTGTCTGTAACCTAATATTGTTTATATGAATCTTAATTAGTATAGAGATCTAAGTTAAGACATCTCAAGCTCTTTTTCTCATATATACTCCTTCGAGTAATGGTAAGTACATTTAGTGTCTAGTTTTTGAAAATATGGACGAGCACTAAGCTTATTGGGATTTCATTAAGTTTTATAAATGCTATTTTTTTAGTACCTTTTTATGATATTGACTTACCTTCCTTTTTAGTAACTGTAACTAAAATATACACACGAACCTGTGATGTGTTTTTCTTGTGTTGCTGAAAATAGGTACATTGCCAAAACATTATACGGTACAGAGGAGGAAGAGGATGCATCTCAGCCAAACACTAGAGTAGAGGAGCCAAAACTCCTAGGTGTTACCAGTGGTTCAAATGAAAAGGTTTGTTTTAGATCCTTCTCTTGGTTACATGTTATAACGAACTTTTAATTATCTTGTGGGGCTGCTATTTTTTTCAGGTTCTTTTGAAAACTGGTCCTTATGGATTTTATGTTCAGCTCGGAGAAGACAGGAAGGGATACATACCCAAAAGAGCCTCTGTGTCTCATGTATGTCACATTGCTGTTTTCAACACTTTCATTTCATTTTACTGTTTTTTAGGCTATGGTTGCCAGGTATTCCAATAATAGTTTGTATCTGTGACAAAAGGAAGTTTGAATATCCCGTGTTTCTTGAAAATTTAAGAGGAAAACGTGTTCATGCCTGCATAATATGTTTAGGGGTGTCAAAATAGGTCAAGCTTAATAGGATGGTCCGATTAGCTGATGCATGCCCTGGGCTTGTCCTGGTCTGAACTTTTATTGGCCCAAACTAGGCTGAACAAAAAGCTGGGTTAGAATCACAAGTTACGAAATTAGGATTATCAAAGTGAACAAAAGCAACACGTCAAAGACTCGTCAAGATAGACTTTGACACCAAGGTAGAAGAGGAAAAAAAAGCCAATAGGGACTCAATATGATTAATGCCGTTAAAGACACGTGTGGGTAATATGTTGATGTGGATAGCTAACACAAAAATTTCTCCCCCGTAGGTTTTGGCAATGGCGTTTTCTAGCTACTTCTAGAAGATGACAACCCTTTCTTTCTACAACTCCATTTTGTTGTATAGTGTTAACACATATTAGTTCATGAACAATACTATTATGAGACAAAATATTAGAGAATTCATGTTTTACATATTCAATACTATTATTATCATACCTATTTCTTATTATGCTTTTTTCAAATTGATTCTAGACAAGACGAATAAAATTAACAAAGATTGAAATATCTCGTTTACTTTTCGTAACATCATTATCAACAAAAGTAATAAACATTGTGTTCAAAACGTAGATTCTAAAACAGGTCTCTAAACGTCAATGTGATTTAAATTGAACGGGAAATTACTCTTTTCATAACGATTTTGATATAATGCATGATGTTGCTTTGATATTTTACAAATATCAAAATTGAAAGACTTAACAAACTTCTTGGTAAACAAACGTGGGAACAAGAGGGATGTCCAAGCCTTCTGTTATGAAGCCGTATTTGGGGAACTTGCTCATGTTTATGATGTTGCTTGTTAGCTTATGACCTCCTTTGTTTTGTTTTGGTTCTTAGACTCCAACAAATACAACCCACTTTGCTCTTGAACAATTAAAATAGTCTTTCTCGTGGCAGAGTTTTAAATAGACAGTAAGAAGAGAAAAATAGTTGCTGAACAAGTTTGTAAGTTTATATAATGAGATAGGACTATTTTTTTTTGACCAATTGTGAGACATATTATAATAGATGATTATAAAGTTATATTCCCAAATTCACTTATGGGTACATTATCACTATTTGCAAATTGAAGGAGTTTTTCTTTGGTGATTTTGACATACAAATTGAAGAGCTTAGGAAAAGGATTCATGGGTTCAGTTGCTCTTGAATCGAGGATCCAAATACCTAGAGATCAAGTGCCAATAGTATTGAATGTACTCTTACCTTTCTCGAGTAGGGTATACCATCCGGAGGACTTGATCAATGATTCAATTATTGCTCTCAAAGGATTTAGTTCCTCTTTAAAAGCTCTCATAATAGAAATTGCAAAAAAAAAAAAAAACAAAGAGGAGTTTCGATTCATAACAAAGAGAACCTGTTTAGCAAAAGAGCCAAAATAATTCAGATCTACTCAAATTGGAGTCAAATGAGATGTCACCACCCCTTTGAATGGGCTCAGGAGGTGCTGATGATGGTGTCTGTGGCATCAGCAAGTGGGGCACACATCTCTATCCCGTCACTAACCTCAACAACGATGGCAAACAACGGCTGTGGTGGCTGTTAATGAGGCAGCCGAAACAAGGCTTCCAAGATCGGAAACTTTGATACTAACTTGAATTATGTTAAAAAGTAAAAAGTTATTTTATTTATAACAATCATGCCAATTACATTCTGATCATCTTTGTCTAGAACAAGCAAAACCTTTAAAAATAAGGAAAAAATATACTGAAATGAATAGAAGATTCTGAAGATATTTTTTTCCTAATTACCATGAAGATATTAAGAATTTTTTGTCCTAATAATCTGTTATTTACAACAGTAAACTATATGACAATGTTGGCTAGATATTTCATAAAAGTAGAATAGTAAAAATATATCATAATCGTTCACGTAACTTTGGCATGGTTTATTTTATGTAATATTGGCTTCAGAGTTCACACCTCTAAATTTACGGTAAATTTGGAATCCTCTAACTCAAGTTTCGAAGGATCTTGAGAAAATGATATATCAGAAATGTATCTAGTTGAATTTATGATATGATAATATTTGGGAATTTCCTGCACTTTAATTGTTGGAAGCATTATGAAACTAATGAGATCTGAATTATAGTCCGTATTTCATAATGCTACAGAGAAGCATATTTGACTCTATGAGACTAATATAAGTTGCATTTTTGTCCTGGAAACAAAAGATATAAATGTATAGTTAAAGAATGAAAAGATGTCTTAGGTTTTTGCAGTGAACCCTACTGTATAGTTCAATGACGGTAAACTTGATATTTATTTGATTCACAAACCAATTTTCCCTTGAGTTATCAATGCTCATACTTTTGCCTACCCTTATTCTCTCCTTTGAGCAATTTGCTAATTATACTTCAATGAAGTCATTTTTTTTCCCTGTTTAGGGTAGCCTTTTTTATTTGGGTGTAAGAGGGACCATTTTTAATTATTTTGTTATATGTGACTATTTGTGTTTGTTCATGCTGCACATGCATTTGTGCAACCTCTGGTTGATGTCTGGTAGGTTTTTTGATGTGTTAAGAGCTGCTTGTGCAAATATGACCAATTATCTCTTTCAATGAAAGGAAAGAAATAACAATTTTGGTTGTTTCAGGTCAAGGATGTGGGTTCTATAACTCTTGAAGATGCACTTGAGTTGCTACAATACCCATTGACATTGGTATGTTTCTCAGTTCTCGATTTGAGCCTTTGGTTCTCATCATATTTGTTGTAACGTGTGCTGGGTTCATTTATAAGTTTTGCATATTAAATGCATTTAGTATTTGTTGGAGTTAGTATTGCTTAGCCTAGGAAGTAGCATATGAATCAGAGTGTATGCAAAACCATTTGACCTTCGTAGAACATGAATCCAATACTCGAGTTGCTACAATACCCATTGACGTTGGTATGTTTTTCAGTTTTCAATTTGAGCCTTAGGTTTTTGTCATATTTGTTAGAATATGTGCGCTGGATTCATTTATAAGGATCGCATATTAAATGCATTTAGTGTTAGCCTAGGAAGTAGCATATGAATTTGAGTGTGTGCAAAACCATTCGACCTTCGTGGAACACGAATCCAGCAGTTTCTCCTTGTCACATTTAATTTGTTGGAAAGTGAAAAATGGATGTTGAAACGTGAAAGCACACTTAGTTTACGGAATCGATATTCTGCATAAAACATATATATTGCATAAGAAACCAACATCGCTCATGCTATTCCACCTCACTAAATTCAACATGTTAGCACGGGTCGTGTACCATTCTATGACTTGTCCCATCACAATTTCACTGCCACATTCCTAAAATATGGAATTCTAGTTCATATTTTTTTTCTTATATTGTCTCTTCTGTCACATCCTCTGGATTTTACTTGTCCCATACATTGAAGCTATTTTAAAATTCTTCGAAATGCTACAATGTTGATTTTGCATGCCAAGTTTTAACAATTGTAAGTATAAGATAATCTCACGTACAGATGGTGTTATATGTGTGTGGGTATTGTTTCAAAAAGAATATTTGATGTTAATCTTATAAATACTATTGTGCTATAAAATTTATCCATAGTGAACGATGTTTTATGAACAAGATATGTTCAATGTGAACTAATTAAATAAAGGGTTTTTTTTTTTTTTTTTTTTCAAAATTTTTTATTTTAAAAATTTTTTTTTTTTTTTTATTTCAAAATTCTCTATCTTCAAAATATTATTCATTTGTATGATATTTTGATTTTTGTCCTAATGTTGACAGACCTTTTGCCCGTCCCTGTCTGCATTTTTTAGTAGTTGCTGACTAATTCGTTTGCTTGTGGTTAGGGTAACCATCCCAAGGATGGACAACCTGTCATATTAAAGCTTGCAAGAGTTGGGTTTTCTGTTAGACATCGGCGCACAATAGCTTCTGTTCCTAAGGTATGATGTTAGTTTTGGATTTTATTTCTCCTCCCGACTATGCAACCATAGCTACATAGTTGTTGAGCATGTGTTTAGGGTTTAGGGTTCTCCTCATGACTATGCAAATAGGATTGCGGTTGATCTCTATTTTATTAATTTTGTACTTTGTTGGGCTGCAAACAGCTACACTACTGCCATATTACTAATCTACCACAGAACCATTAAAAGCAGTAGAGGAAGCTACATAGAGAATTAAAATAAGATTGATATCAATGATGATAGGTAGCAAGGGATACAATACCCTAAGATTTGAGTATTCCCTTGTCTTCACACAATAAACCTTGTAGTGGAGCCTTTTTGACATATATGAAATGCGAATCACAACATTCCAATGACTAATTTGAGGATTCTGCCTGAATTGATGAACTACTCCAACTGCACAAGAGATCTTAAGTCTTGGAATAGTGAGATAAATGAGTTTCCCACTAGCTTTCTTTGTCTTTCTGGATTTAAAAAGGTTTCACCGTGGTCCACTATTAGCTTCTGATTTGGGTTTGTGGGACAATCACTTTGCTTGCAATTTTCCAGCCCTGTCTCCTCCGGAATATCAACAACATATTTTTTTGTGAAACTACAACTCCTTCCTTTGACTGAGCCATTTCAATACCAAGAGCCAAGATCTTTAAAGTGATTGAATAACTACTCTTTTAGCTGAGAAATTTGAGTGGCATCATTTTGTGTCATAACATAACTATATCATCAACATAAACCATTAGATAAACACTTCCTAGGAGAAGTATGACAATAGAAAACTAAATGATCTATCTCACTTTGTTTAATCCAAAGATCTACACAAAATGACTCTATGTTTTTGAACTTGGCTATGAGCGGTTGATTCAGGATCAATGGCAGTTGGGCTTGGATGTTTGTCATTTACTCCTTTCTAGCCTGTCTTCCAAAGGCGACACCCCCTTGTTCCTTTTGGGGGTTGATAGGCTCAATTATAACCAAAGCTAAAAAAATACTTTTTGCATCTATTTAAAATGAAAGAACAAAGCCTACATATTATGAGTGCAAGAAATGCAAAATATAGAAACTAAAAAATTGACATCTTTTGTCATGGTTATGGTTTCTCCTTGGAATGATGTGTCCATCCTCTTTTTTTGTCTTCATTCATGCTCTGATAACGAATTTAGAGATGGCCAAAAATCAGCGGGTATATTCTCTCTGTTGATGTATATCTCAAAATTCTGTCTATATATATGTATAGGTAGACCCAAAAACAGGTTTTATGTAAGCTGTACAGCAAAACAATATCACCTATTTCAACGTTAGGATGCAAAGAGCTTCTCTACCCGCTACAGACACAATAAAAACAAGATTGTTATTTCTTCATTCGTGATGATAGCCAATGAGGGATACAATTTTATAACCTAATTTTTGTCAGTAACAACCGTACAAGTGTCCTGTTCTAGTTTTAGCCAATTCTCTATTGTCTTCCAGTCATTTGGGTTTCAGAGCATATTTGGGCTTCCACCAAGTCCATCCGAACATAGACATCAATAAAAACATGCTGTCTAAGAAATGGAAACAAAACATGTAACATTGCTCTTTTCCTAACTGCTGACTCTAGATGTTGACGTATGTTCTTGGATTATAACTGGTTAAATTTTCTTGCTCCCAATGAAGCAAACAGACATCTATAATGTATGTTACAAATCACATTTGTGGATGGATATGTTTTTGTTATTTTTATCCTTTGTTTTGTTTTAGAAATTATGAACTAGCCAGTACGGGGGTTATAAGAGACTTTGTCGTTTTCTTCGTTATGTCTTGACACTTACATTGATCTTTCATTGTTTCTCACCATGGGTGATTAGGATTTTAATTTTATGTTTTTTATAATATTAATTCTTGGGATTGATTTAAAGTAACGTAAAGTGGATAAATCACTTTTACTATTAATGTCTATTCTGCAAAATGGTGTACATGGTTTTTCGTTGGAACAACTAAGACAAGCAAATGTTAGGCCTGAGACCGAGGCAAGAAATGTTTCCTTTCACATTTTTTTCTTCACTATCCAATCGGTAACGGAACACAGCCATTATGTCAAAGTAACATTTCAAAGTTTGTTTTTCAAACGCTTTAGTTTTTCACTTTCGTGTAAACGGAGTTTGGCTGGGTTTCCCTTTCGTAGTGTGACATTTTTTTTCCTCTTGAAATTGACGTTCAGAATATCAAGCCAACTGATGTCACTCTGGAAAAAGCCCTTGAATTATTATCCGGAAAAGACGTGAGACGGTCTGGTCGGCCAAAAGGCAAATCTAAAGCTCAAGAAGTTGAAGTTATTGAAGCATTTTAAGTTGACCTGTAGCATGAGTGCAGGTTTTTTGGTGATTGGCTACGTTAATATGTGCCTTTTGCTACTTGGAATTTCCAACTATTCTCCAACTAGAGAATTTGTGAATCCAGTCCCAGACGAGTCCTGCAAGATTCTTTTATGGCGCCAAATGTATATTTATTCAAGAAATTTTGTAGTCTTTCTTTGGTTAAGTTTCTATAACATTAGGCCAATATATTATTTACTTTAGAAAAAGGAATATTTGTTATAGCGAATATTGGTTGAACTTGATTGAGCGCAAAAACAGATTTTTTTTTTCTTTTTTTTTTTGTATCAGCAAGGATTGATATTCTTTCAGCTTAGCTGGCTTGTAAATTCATAGAAAAAAAACGTACCTTATCTTGTTATATGCGTCTGTCTTGCTCTTTTTATTTTGTTTTCATGGTGTTTATAATACTTGACGCTGCTAGGTTTACGACAGGCTCCTACAAGATTAACAGAGATAGACTTTATTACAATTTATGTAGAGATATATACTTAATAACATTCTTTTTATTTGTTGAAAGAGACAGTGACAATAAGAACTAATACTCTTGTTAGTATTCCTAAATGTGGGGGAATGCTATTTGAAGTTAATACCGTGAAATGGTACATCATCAGAAGTTAATCTTACTAGAAAATGGAAATTTCGATTAAAAGATTTTTATAGACTTGTCTTGATGCCTCCACTTGCCAAGAATAGGACTTTCAAGACAAGCCTATCAACTGCCCCTAATTGTCTAGCAACTTCAGTTGATGACGTGAGGTGGTTGTGGCACTAGCGATATGATCATTTGAACTTGATATGGTGGTTGGATTGCGTAATATTCGTATACCTACAACACTATTGAAGAATGTGTGATATGTAAACAATCAAGGTAGCCTTTTAATTCTACTGCATTCCATTGAGCAATTTGTTCCCCAGAGGTCATCTACTCAGGCATTTGTGAGCCAATTGAGGTACGTACACTAGGTGGTGTAGGTATTTCATATATTTTGTTGAGGAGTCTACAAGGAAAATTTGCGTATTTTTCATCGTAGAAAAAATTATGCTTTCATAGTGTTTCAAAAGTGGATGTACTGGTAGAAAGAAAAAAAAGGTTATAAGTGTATCAAGTTCCAAAGAAGTGATGCAGGAGGAAAGTTGACGTATGTTAAATTTGATTTTCTTTTAATAAAGGTATCATACATGAAGCTACATCTTCATATACTCCTCAACATACCGGGCTTGCTGAAAGGAGGAGTAGGTCACTGTCCAACATGGTGAGAAGCATGTTGAAAGGAAGTCAGTTCCATCACATCAAATTTTCGAATTCTCAATTGATGGAATTGGGGGACGTACGATGTGTGCTTTCCGAAAGTTAAAAAATACATTTCGAAAAAAAGTTTTTTTAGAAATTAATGGAAGGTGGCAATTTCATTTCGAAAAAGGTGTTTCAGAAGTAAGAAAAAACATTTCCAAAAGAGTTTTCTAGAATTATTATTATTATTATCTTTTTTTTTCATTTCAAAAAGAGCTTTATGGATGTTTTTTTTCATTTCGAAATAGGAATTTGGAAAGTGTTATATTGTGTTATGGAAAAAACTTTAAAAATGATATTTGAAATCACTATTTTCATAATGAAAAAAAAAAATGACAAACTTGTAATTCGATTTATGCTTCTGACTGTTGTAAACCACTGTCGTTTATCCTAAACTGTTACAAATCACCTTTCCAACAACTTGACCTAACCAAATTTCTCATCAAAATTAAATCCGAATCAACACTAAATCAAACAAAATTTTCACAACTTGTAAAAATAAAAGGAGCAAATGAGACAGGAATCCTCCTACAAAGATGACGACGTTACTCTATCTTCGGCAACTGACCACTACCTCCTCTGATGAACCCAACCATTATCAAAAATTAAAAGTTTTTTTATACGTATAGGACCACTTTTGTTTTCTCTGTGATGAGATGTAGGAAGCAAATGTCATATTTTGAATAGATGTCCTACCAAGAAGCTCAATGACATAACACCTAAAGAGAAATGGTCTAGGATATTTGTCTCACTTTGTTATGTGCTTGTACCAAATCTAAAAAGGAAGAAATTAGATAATAAAGTTGAACTCATGCTATTAGTTTTGATTAAGTGCAAAAAATTAAAAAACATAAAACATAATCACATTTCATTTGTAAGACAATAATTTTATTCAAACAAAACATCGTATAAAACACAACATTTAATAGATGATACAACACTTTATAGTCTTGTCTTTGCGCCTAACCTGGAACAAGTATGTTTAGACAATAAACACATAGAAGTAAGCTAACTTCATACCTCACAAAAAAAAATATTATTTCTATGTTGCAATGAATATTTGCTACTTTCAGCTACGAAAGAGATCCATTAAAGATACCAGTTAAAGTCAATATCAAAAATCTCTTGAAATTTAAACTAAAACTACTTTGCTTTTTCAATTCCCTAACACTAAGCATTGACAACTCTAGAAAGATTATCTAATTTGTATGACTATACACAATCAGGAAAAGTGAAGTCAATGCACACTATCCAATAAGAGATAATCTCATCTAGCTATTGGGAAAATTGTGTAAAAGGAGAAAATAATGTTTAATGCTACATGAAGCATATTTAATACATCATTCTCAAGCAAGCTTACTAGATGCAAAATGATATCCAAAAAGAGATAAATTTACTCAATGACCAGAAATAAATTCACAACGATGACTTCCTTTAAAGCCTATATAAAGCAACCTAAGAAGTAGAAAAGTTAGATACTATTTTACATAGTACAAAAATATTATTAAAAACTCTATGCCTATTAAGAGCTTCATTGTTTGTGCTCAATTAGCTAACTTGAGGAGAGTGGTCAAATTTTATATATGTCATCAAATGATTATCTTCATCAATGTGATCTGTTGTTCACCACACAAACTTTATCTACAATCTTGGTTAAAAGTTGTTGTTTGGTAAACAATACTTGATTATTAGCTAGGAGTGGATGTTGTTTAAAGAATACTCATTGAGTTAGGAGTGGTTTGTGAGATAATATTTAAACGGGTCAGCCAAGAGTGGCTCTCAGCCGAATGAATACTCATTAAATTATGAGTGATGTATCATGAATATTCAAGGGGTTAGCCATCAGTAGTTACGAACCCAAAGAATTAGATATGATATATTACGATAGAAAAATAAGTATAAAAATATTATCTGCATTTTTTCCTCTATCTCAACTCCTCTATATTGCATGTTATCTATATCCAAAATAATAAAGAAAGAGAGTTGTTGGGAGAACACGTGCAACTAAAATAGTTTTAAAAGTAAATCAGTTAAATACTAATGTTGTGAATATAACGCTTGATCAAATAAAATTGCTATATTAACTTGTTACTTAAATATACATAAGTAAATTAGGTAGATTGAAAAGCTTCATCTAACATACTTCATAAGAGGCAACATCATTAACTCATCATTGGATATAAAAAATTATAGTCTGAATTTTTCTTATCAAATGATATTTGTGAAAAGTGTCCAAAAGCTTTCAAAGACACAATTTAATATTCTCTTATACTGTTTTTCTCTTTATTTACAATTATGAATTCTCAGTTGGAAATGACAAACTTGGGGATTTTATCCTACTTTCTAGGTATGGATTTTTTTGCATTATCATAGTGGTATCTTTCTTCATCAAAAAATATACACTATAACAGTACTAAAGAAATAAGAAATTTAGAATAATTGATTGTAATGATAAATCACACCAACTCAAATGATTTGTCAATTGTTAAATGTTAAAACTCTAAGCATGTTGATAGTATGCTTTATAAACGAATTGTAAGCTCGTTTGTAATAGTAGACTAGACATATGCTTTGTTATTGAAATTGCTAGTAGATTCATATGGCCTTGGTCAAGAGGATTTTGAGATACTTGAAGGAAACTATATATCATGGAATTTTCTTTCCTAAAAATTGCAAAGATGAGTTGGTTGGGTTTAATAGTGATTGGTGTGGAGACAAGGAGGATAGAAAGAGCATTATTGGTTACTTTTTCAAGTTTCAAGCTCTAAGTGTTCTAAGAAATAACCAATAGTGACCCTAGAGTTACCCTATCTAGCTGTTAAGCAAAATATGTAGCAGTTGATCGCTGTGTTTGTCAAGGAATTTGGCTAAAATCATTGATAACATAACTAAGTTTAAATGATGAAGAAAAGGTACAATTGTTTGATAATCAATCAGCAATTGAGCTAACTAAGAATCTAGTAGCTTATGAGAGGTCAAAGCATTTTGAGGTCAAGTTCCATTATCACAGAGATCAAGTTTACACAAGGAAGATTGAGTTGATCCATTGTAGAACTGAAGTGCAACCAAATAATGCTCTTACCAAGTCTATGAAGATTGAAAGATTTTTAGAACTCAGAAAAATGCTTAGAGTTGTTTTTGTACTGTTATTTATAGTTAAATGAATCAGCATTATTTGATTATAAGTATAGCCAACTCTCTCCTAGCTCAATTCGGTCAAGATTTTATATTCACGGTCTTAAAACTTGAAATCTTCCATAGAATAGTTAGGTTCATTAACAACCATAATATTGATCACTTATGAGCCGATTTATACAAAAAAACGGATTTGACGAGAATTTGGAAAAGATAATTTGTTGCGAAAAACATGGGTTTCATGAAGTCAAAAAGAAAATCTATTTTCCAACACTTCAAGTTTCCGTTTCATATGAAAAAGTTTTTTTCAATATGAAAGGTTTTCTCCTTAAAAAAAACTTTAAGGGGTAATAATAAGACAACTCTGACACAAAAGAGGGAGTGAAATGCACTAAACCCTAGACCATAACAGTTTCAAAGTTGGATCTAAATTAAAGAAAGTGTGTTGAGTTAATGTAATTAATTGTTAATAAAAAATAACCTATATAAAGTATGTACTCGTTTACACCTAATACATGATAGTATACATTATTCTCTAGTTTCTTTTCTTGCTTCCCTCTCAGTGCCACATTTACATCTCTAACAACAATAGTGATTGTAGCATACACTTGTTCAAGTTTTTCATTTACATTTTCCCCCAGGGAAAGCTATATATACGATTTAAGAAGAATGGACTTCAACATGACTACGATAAAACACTTCGTATTAAGTCGATGAAAAAACTATATAGAAAAACTTGAGATGAAGCATTCAGCCAAGGACTAAATGAATAGTATAAGGACTTGAGCATGTAAGAATGAATGAAAACATCAATAGCTAAGGTCGAGCACTGTAAAGCACACTAGTGTGATTGTCATTCTCTTTTAGTATATAAATGAAAGACAGATCATCCAGTCTATCTTTTTATAATCATTCTTTTTATGGTTGTCATTTTTCATTACGTTTTAAACTGTTCGTTATTTTCAAAAATATTATAGAATAAATAGTATAATTTCTGTGCTAATTAATATATATAAATCTTATTGGTAAAATATTCAATACATAACTTTCATTAATTTCATTAAAAGATTTGATTAAACCAAACATATTTTTAATGTGAAAATGAAAACTGTATTCAGTGAGAACAGAAAGGTTCTTGTACCCAAGTTTCAACTACATGAAAAAGAGTATTTTTAAATTACAAGAAATTTCTTATCCCCCTTTCAGTGTAATTTTAAATAAATGATATATTATATTTTTCTGTTTTTTCTCTTAAAACAAATTTTAATGCATAATAAAATGAAATAAGGGTATAATTAAAAAATATTTTATTTTGAAATTTAAAAAAAAAGTTAAAAAGGAATGAATTTTCCATAAAAAAAAGAACAATTTTTCCTTTAAAAAACTGACTCTTACATAAAAACAAGAGGAAAATCTGCAGTATTTTTTTGAAATCCCTTCCGTTTCAGTCAGCCTTAATAATTAACTTCCTACTTTATAAAATTATTGCTGTAACATCCGAATTCATAATTATCAAGGTAGAAAGATTTCGACTTCAAGTATCTGGATTCTCTACTGGTCTTCAAAATACACACTAGATTTGATATTCTAAAATATATTAAAAAAATAATATATCAAAACTGTGTATGTTAGAAACATAATAAAAAGACAACACCAGAAATAGTGACTCCAACTTCAATCCATCACAGAACGTTGCAAAACCCACGCCAGAAAATAAAAGACATAAAATGTGGTCAAAGTTAAGTTGCACAAACACTTCATTCTTCAGCTTGACCATGGAATCCATTAGGATTGATAAAATAATTGTCAAGTCCAACTGACAAATATTTATGACCACATAAACCATCACTCAGATTGTGTCTGTGATGAGACAAAATAAAACAAATGGCTGAACTGTGGTTAAAAAAAAATAAGCCATGCTAAACAAATTATTGAAACGCTGAGGTGTGGTCTAAATACAAAATCAAAGGATTTTAATGTGTAAACAAGAAGACATGAATTACAAAAACAAAATACCTGGGAACCTAAAGGTATGAACTATTATACACATACCCACCACCACCACCACCATATCAAAACTATCATCATATTCAAGATTTCTATGCCCTCTTCTCTATACACCAGAAAGAAAAAAAAAGAAACAGAAAAAATCAACCCAGGAATTTAACTAATTGAAGGATGAAATAAATCATGGTATGGAATGGAACCCTCTTAGAAAGATGAAGCTTTTTCTGTCTGGCTTCCTCTGGGGTGGCGGTGTCGTTTTCCATGGTGCCGGCCGCTACCAAAAGTGACTGGATCAAACTTTCTTAGCCTATCAGCTTCTTGGGAATTGATGACACACTCTGATGGAGGTGCTTTGTATCTGACTCTGTCGTAGCAGTAGGAGTATGTCATGTGCTTCTTTCTGAAACTCTCCATTTTGATTCTTTGTGCTGGTGTAACACCAGAACGAATGGCTTCACCACTTTGATCATTGTCACACTTGGCCACCTGCTCAATTGGATCCACTGCACACCCATGCAGCACAAGGTCAGAGAATTTGGCAACATAGGGTGCATACTTGTAGTTCACCCTGTATTTCCCTCCATTGGTAGCCCAATCAGATGCATCCCATATTGTTGCATACAGTGTCATTGGCTTAGAGGGGAAATCTCCTCCCATAGATTCTGTTCTAGTCACTTCTCTGATAGGAACATTGTCCACATAAAATCTGAACATGGATACACAGATACACAATTAGGAAAAACAATTTCCAATATAGAATCCATACAAGTATATATACATTCAAGTATGCTAGTTAGTTTAACTCATTCTCAATAACCAAACCAAGGAGGGGTTTTAATAAACCATTTAACCCTTATATTGCACAAACATTTTGTTTTTATACTCACACAGAAATTCTACATTTTAGTTTCTATTTGAAAAAAAAAAAATTAATCTTTCAGTCCCATTCTTATAAAGTCTGTGTTCTAATTCTAATTCTCCATACAAGCATTTATATGCTTGAGTTTCTCTATGTAATGGCAGCTGATGGTGTAGCTTAGTTTAACATCACGCGTGAGAACTTTGTAGCTGTACTAGAGCATCTAAAGTACTTGATAAATGACAACACATACTAAAGCATAATAAAATTGCTTTAACCAGGACTACAGCGTAAAAGAAATACTTATATGAACAAAAACACAAATATATTCCAAAAGATAAAAACTTTACTGCAATATAAAGACTGAAAGTACAGTTTGAGACTGTAAAAGAGCATGGATATGATTAATTAGAAAAAAAAAAAAGGCTTTTTAATGGAACAGAGGATTCGGTAAAAGGGAAAAAAAAAAAAAAACCTAGAGGAAATGTTTTAATAAAACGTAACCAGACCAACAGCGAAATCTATCAAACAACACAAAACAAGAGATCATCAGACTACAGTGTGAGGGGTAGTAGTAAGAAATAAGAATGATGATAAAAGGTTACCATAACAAAGAAGAAGTAGGAAATGCAAGTTATAACCAAATATGGTATATGTAGAGGGCTTAAGATAGACACTCACATGATCTGAGAATCAGTCCAGAGAATACTGTACTGATGGAAATCATCTGCAGGATCAAACCAGAGACCATATCTTTCCTCCCTGCCAATATTGGTGCTACCATTGCCATAAACGTTAGTCTGAATCCTCCAGTTTTTGCCTCTAATGTTTCCCAAAAACTCAAAGTCGATTTCATCATGGTTATTCTGGAACATGTCACCGTTTGACATCTGCAAGCAGATACCATGAAATAAATTACTTTTCCTATTTTCCGAATACAAGTTAAAATCAAAACCAGAGTAAAGTTTTAGGTTCAAAGAGACAATTTCATTTTTGCCGAGTAAGAAGAAGTCCTAAATTTTATCCTGAAAAATCCTAAATTTCATTCTCCTATGGACTTTCTATTTTATCACAAAAAACTTACTTGTATCCTTCAAATTCCTGAGAGCTGGTTGGCTTATATTTTCAAAAATAAAAAAGACTGTGATTAAAAAAAAAAAACCCCGATAGTATAAAAACTTGGTGACTGAGGTGAAGCAGAAATCTTTATTAAACGGAAAGCTGATGATGACGATGGATGGTAGAGTTTCAAAAATAGGAATAAAATTTGTTCATAAAAGAAAAGCTATCACTTTCATGAATCATAAAACTGAGGCAAAATACTCACATAGAAGGCAACCACAACTCCAGCAGTGTAATCAGCAGGCAACTTAATAGAAGCGCTGAAGTACCCGTGAAGGTAAAGATCATGCGACACAAATCCTGAACCTGCAAACACACCCCAGAAATGGAAAAACCAAAAAGGTGAAGACTTTAGCCACAGAAATCACCATCTCAACAACCCCACATAGATTGACAAAGGTGGCATGCGAAAAAGTAAAAAGAAAAAACCTGTTCTCTCATCCAGTGAAATATGAACCGATTTGCCATCCCTGTGGATGACCAAATTACTGTCCCCAAACAGGGGCGCGTAACCTTCATCAAAGGGTATGATGGGCAAGTTTCTAGAAGCAGAAACGAGGGCAAAAAGCATGGAACAAAAGAGCAGCAACCCCATGTGAAAGCCCCCCATTATTGTGGTTCCTGGGAGTGGTATTTTGAGATATATAAGGAGTGGTGCAAAGAAGGGCGATGAAGAAGAAGGAGAGGGAGAAAGGGATGAGAGAAAGAGAGAGGTTTGGAATAATCTCTACAGCTAGAAGCGATAGAGAGAGCCGAAAGAGGCTGATTAGAGAGAAAGACAGAGCCAAAGGAAGCTTATTTGTATTGGAGAGAGTGTTTAGCTGTGTCTGAATGTAGACAAATTTCTTTTCATTTCTTTATTTAATTCAACTTTGTTTTTTCTTTAAGAAACGTACTCGTATTTAATTGGGGAATATTAATTGTATGTTGAAAATGATAAATACGTTAGAATATTAATTGTATTATATTATTAGTATATTCCTTTAACTCTCTTTGTAATTTTGTGCTTTGTTTTGGATGACTACAAAGACTTATTGACAAAGGTTTCAACACGCGCCTCTGTTTCTAATGCTAACATATCCCCTCTGTCCCCTTCTCCCACCTTTTTTATGTTTCACTTTGCTTAAATTAATTAAACTTCACCTAAAAATACTATTAAGTTTGTGGTTAGTTTACTGTTTCAGAAATTTTATACTTCAATTTTTTTCTTTTATAATTATCTTTTTCTAAGCAATACATATATAGGTTTCTTCTTATTACTTTAGATAAATGGAGGTGTCCATGCAAGAATTATCTAATAATTAAGCTAAAGAATAATAAATAAAGTATATTTAATAATCAATAGTTTATTATGTTCATTCATTTATGTTATTTTTATTAGGTTTTCATCTTAAATGGATGGGTATGGTTGATGAACTCACGTCAAACTATAATTAATTATAGTCTGATTATTGTTTTAATTGTTTATCAACCTATATGGAAATGTTATGGTACTAATAAGGTTTGTATATATGTCTTCAATAATTTAATATATATTTGGATATGTTTTTAATAATCTAGTATATATTTGGATGGATGTTTATATACTAGTCTCAGAGACTCAAGGAACTTTGCAATAACATGGACTCTAGAACATTTTAGAGACATTAGAAGTTTGCATAGTTACAAAGGTTTAAATGACATCCACAAGATTGAGATATATTTTTCTTCTATCCAATACAAATTAATTAAGGAATAAATGATGCAATAAAAGTGTAACACTGAATAATAAATAGTGAGATTGTTATGTATTTATATTATCTTTATTAAGTTTTTAGATAAGTTTAGTTGATGAACCATGTTAACTCTAATCTTAAATTAGTGGTTTAACATTCTAATTATTGGTGCAACTATTCATCAATGTATAAATACGATCTTATACCAGTATTTTCTTAAAAAAATCACATATATTCAAATAGGTATTTCCACACATTATGCATAGATAAATATTTAATTTTATGTAATTAAATTTATAATAAATACATTTTTTTCTAGAAGTTATATAATTAAAATATTATAACCAAAATATTTTTAATACATATTATAATTTAATATAAAGATAATTTTTTTTAATTATATACTTAGTTCACTTAACTATTTTTTTATATGATTAATAATTTTTCAATTTTAACATTTAAAGAGATCTTCTGGATATAGAACTGGAGAATAAAAGAATTGATATACATCTTTTGTAGTTATTTCAGAGATTTTCTTTTGTTATTACATCTATTTACAACTGAACATGTTTTAAAGTTTTAAGAAAAATTAAATACTCTTCACTTAGCATTAAATATTTTTGTAATTTTTTTACAACACTTTTAAAGCATGGTAAGACTTTACCATTCAATGAAAGTGGTTTCTCTCCATTTTGGATCAAAGTGCAAGGCCTACCATATAACTAATTGATTTGGCAACATTAATATATCCTTTTCTAAAAAAAAAATATTGTTTACAAGAAAAAACTTTTAATACATTTTGCCCGAAAAATTAAAGAAGGGTATAAACCTTAAAAATATAAAATGAGAATTTGATAAAGTTTTACAGATATTACGAAATACTTATGATTTATGTTTGTTAGATGAAGTATATTCATTATTTGTTTAAACACAAACTTATTTAACTAAGTATATCTGCTTATATCTATTCAAGTAAAAACTTATCAAAAGTGGTATATATATAACAGGTTTGCTTGTCCACATTTCAGATAACTTTTATATATTTCTAATCATATAATATACGTATCTTGAATTAAAATGAATATTTTGACTCTAACATAATTTATATATATAAAATAATTTTATACTTAATTATTTAAGCACACAATTAAAATAAAAAAATATGTTAAACTTAGATAATACAAAATATCAAAGATAGTTTAGATAATTGAAATAATTTATTTATTATCATAAAATAATGAATGAAATATACATCAAATAAAAAAGATAAATGTTAATGCTGAATTGAAAAAATAAATAAATACAATTGTATAAGTCATATATTTCAATATAAAATATAAGAATATATCATTAACATGCAAAGAAATAATTTCTTTCTATAGAAAAAAAAATAATTAACATTTGAATACTGAGAAATAGTAAACAATAAAGACCCATATTATTGAAAAATAAACAAGTCTGTTATTAAAAGAAAAAAAAATGACTTAGTATGGTGAATTTTGAATTTAAAAATGTCAATAAATGAATAGTTTATCCATTACACGGAATGAATTTGTATTTATGTTATATTTTATGAAGAATATTTGAAATATGAATATTTGCTGCATTTCTCTTTTCATTTTATATCTATTTTTAACGGTTACAACACTCTTAGTTTATTTATTTGATGAAATATTTAAAATTTATAAAATTATAGTTTATTCTTTACTGGCTAATATTAAAAAAATAAAAAATATATGTTTTTTATATTAAATTTTAGTAATATTTGTTTTCATTATATTTTTATGAAAAATATCTGATAAATATTTAAATATATAGAAGCATAAATATAAATATACTAGTTACAAAAATAAAATATAAATTTCATATCTATTTCACATAAAAAATAAATGAATATGTATAAATTTGTTGAAAGGAAATAAGCGGTCAAAGTGACCATTGTTCAACGTGGTGGTTATCTTCTGACTAATTAACATAATATCTTAAATTTTTGGATTCAGATAAATGATTCTCCACAGTCTCAACGAACACTATTATGTTTGTGTCTTTTGCACAGTGCACTCAGTTAAATTATTTGTTTAAAAAAATGTCATTTTTATATTTCATGTCAGTGGTTAAGAAAACATGCTAGTTGAAGTAAAATATTATAGGAATAATAATTTTATCCTTTTCATTAAAATTTATAAAGAAATAAGCCAACTGCTATTTTTATAAATTATCGAACATGTGCAGGGGGCGAATATACTTGTATTTTAGCTCCTTGGAAGATTTTTTTTCTTAAAAGAATCACAATAATATATATATTTTTTTACCTCACTAAGCTATGTAATTTTAGAGCGAAATTTTAATTATTATAAACAAAGTATTTTATTTTAATAAATTTCAAAGAGCTGCATATGTTACAACCTACATTTTAGTTATATATATTAAAAAAAACTAGGTAATTTCAATATCTTCAAAATTTAATTAATTCCACAATCATATGCTTAAACATTTTTAATGATTTAATCATCAAATCCCAACTCAAAGTGCAGTTATGAAAAGAGGTTGTATATAACATTGGAGAATGTGATTTATGATGCTTTAAAATTAAAAAGAAATAGTAAAAGGCTGGAATTTAAAAAACTTGGCAAAAACCATGATAGTAAACATACAAAAGTAGGAAAAAGGAAGAAACTAAGTAGAGAACAGCAGAGGCATACGAATGATTATAGGGAAAATAATAATATTCTTTAAGCTTTTGGCACTCAAAAAGGAGGGCCCCTTTATACTTTTCATTTTCCATTAATAATTAAAAAAATAAATTTAGCAAACTTTTGATGAAGCAAAAACATTAAGAATTTCGGGTTTTCTTGCTTGGATATTTTATTTTAATCAAATATAAAAAATAAATTACATAATATTATTAAATATTTTGTGATAAAAATTACCAAACATAAAAGTTTATTGTAAAATCCTTTTTCAAACTGATCATCGTATTCATGATTTTAATTTTTTTTCATATTTATATATAGAGTATATATCTTATAGTTAGAAACTATAATAAAAATTTATTATAATTGTTTGATAAATAAAAATATTTAAATAATTAATTTATATATGTTTATCAGGGCTAATTAATTTAAATATAATACAATATTTAAATACAGCGAGTGATTTAGTTTAATTTAATTTGATTTTAAATTTCAAATCAAAATATCTGGTTGAAAAAATAAATTCGAAAAAGATAAAAACTGTAATTTTTATTTATTTTTAAATAATTTTTAGATATTTATTTTATGAATTTCATTTGAAAATACATAATAAAAGAAACAACACAAAAAGTGATGTGTGGAAGCGTGTGAAAGTTGAATTAAAAATATAAAGACATAAATGGGCATGGCAAATTGTAGCAGAAATAAATTATAAGAGGAATGGGAATTGCGTGGGCCAGGGTTCAAAATTCGGCGCCTCATCACCTCCCACCCAATCAAAACCCATCATTCATTCAACAATAACAATAATTACTTTTAATAAACTATTAAATATTTTACTAGATTAAACAAATTAATTATCTTTAATAAAGATATTGTTTGCATTTAATGTATAATTAAATATTTTTACTGTAATTAAAAAATAAGAATATTTGAGATGGTGCAATGATAGGTATGCATAGTTTTCAGAATGAATGTATGAAAGTGTTGGTTGAAGGTGCGTGACAGCTGAGGAGACAGCATGGTCATAACAAATAGCCGTTACTTCAGTGGGTCCCACCCTCACTCATCTCAATTCCCACAATCCAAGCTTCTTTCCCGTCACTCACGGACTCTATTTCTCTTCTTATCGCTACCTCGCAAAACGCACCCTTCACACCTCATGTTAATTTTTTTTATTTTATTTTATTATTATTATTATCCTTTTCTATTTTTTCATGACTGAAAACTGTACTACTAAGACTAAATAAAAGTTTTCCTTTTTTTTTTCTCCTTTGGGAAAGGAGCCACAGTCCAACGGTGTCGTCTTCATTATTTTCTGTTGCGCCGGTGCATTTTAGACTGAGGAGGCACGGAGTCTCTAACATGCGTGGGGAGTGAGGCGCGCTTGGGTGACATGGGGATGGGGAATGGGATCTTGCATGAGTGGATCCCAAGGTGAATGGTATTGGATGGATGGCATGCACGTGAGTTTTGGGTGCAAATCTCCGCTCTTGCTAATCTTCACCCTTCATCTTCTCCTCACTCATATCTCTATACACAATTATTCTTCCTGCAAAAGGTTACTTACCTTTCTTTACATCTAACTTAACTATTTTTTATTTTACCTAAATTATTCCTGTTCAAAAGAGAAATAAAGGCATCTCCAATTAAAGAATTATAAACTTAAAATTTGTGTTTTGTGTTTTAGTGGAGCATCTAGTGTCACCAAAGTGTCACCAAAAATATCAAGACTTATATCATTTACAATTTAAAATGTGATTATATCATTTTGAATAAAATGAATAAACTAGGTTGAAAAGAAGAGTAGTTTAATCACTCCATAATATTTAAGATATTATTAGTTTTGAAGTTCAATATTTGTATTATAATCTTATTTTAAAGATAATCTTGATTGATAGGTTAAGAGAGGAAAGTGATTATAAATTATCTTCAATCATAATTTTTAAGTGATGTGTAATTTTTAGATATACTAAAACAATTTATTGATTGAGAGAAGAGTGGTAAAAAACAATTAAATTTTTTTCTTTTTGTCTCTAAATATAGTGTTAATGTTCATATCAAACATTGGATTCTTTGAATCAAAATCCTTAATAAAGTGAATTTTCAATATAAGTTTATATGTATATTACAATAAGAAGTGAATATAACACTAAATCATGTTTCATTTGGAAATGACATTGACAATAAAATAAGTGAATAAAATATAACAAAAAAAAAGTAACTGTATGAGAGTAAAAGTAAACATGAATATTGAAACAATATTTGAAATGAGTATCCATGTGATAGGTAAGAGTACTATATAGACTTCTCGACCATATCATTTAGTTGATCATATTAGAATTGACTTATTAGGAGTTATCTTTTGGTTATTTATATATATGTCTTTTTATTAAGTTTGTTGTAACACTAGTACAAAAAAAGCCTTTTATATCATGTCTACTATGTTGAAAACCAGACAACCAATGTGAAAAAATATGGTATTGCTTGTGTGATCATAATATACACATATTACATTAATTTCTATAAAAACTAAATACCAATATTATATGTATCATGCTATATTGATTATTATGGATAAAAAGTTATTTTAATGTCTCTTCGTGACATAAACATTCCAACTTATTGTAGTATCATTGATATTCAATATTGTATTATCATTGGTGTTCTAATTGGTTGTAGTACCATATTTTCTAAATGACTTCTATTAGATATATCACTATTATAGTATTATTGTCATTGTTCAAGTACCGCCAACATTATTCCAGAACTACCTCAATTTTTCATTCTATCATTTTATTTTAGAACCACCTTCATTCTCCATTTTACCTTCTTGTCATAGTGTAGCTCTTTCATTTTTCTTCATCTAGTTAGTATTTATTTATTTTTATAATCACTTTTTTAAAAATAAATGTTAATATGCTCAATTAATTTCGTGTTTACAATAGATTCTAAACAAATTAAATTTTATATGTTTATTTTTCAAGAAATTCATATCATCATGAAGAGCATAATTCAATTTTTTTTCAACTTAATAGGCCAAATAAAAAACTAACAATATACGCATTAGAAAAAAACTAAAATTTCAATAAAAGAGTTGTATTTATAATAGTATATTATTATTAATAAAAGAATGAAATATTAAATACATATGGTGTGAAAAAAAGGATTATATTAGATTAAAAAGAAATATATATTTTAAAACTTTGTCCTAATTATCACGTGACTATTTCTTAGGAGCTTGTATTTATTTCTTTATAAATTTATTTATACATTAGTTGTAAAACATTTCGTATTCTTATGCGAGGTATGCGAAAAAGTTTCACAAACAAGAGACTACTTTTGTTTAATATTTAATAATTAAATATTAATTTCGTATCGAATCTTGGATTATTAGACTGAATAATTTGAAAACAATTATATTTATTATATTACATTAGTCTTTGAAATTATTTTTTATATTAAATTTTGATAAATTTTTAAAGTATTAAATTTTTGTATTGTTATCTAAATACACTCTTGATTAGTGTGAGTCTGGTCTTACTTTTCTGTTTATAATTTAAAATATAAGACATAACTTTAAAAGATTAATAAAATATAAAAAAATGTCTTATTAAATAAGATAAAGTTACACATTTCTTAGTAAAGTGAAATATTTATACGTAAATCAAAATTTTATTAATAAAGTGAGATATTCATACATAAATTAAATTTTTATATTTTATAGTTATAGTTTGAAATTAAATAAATTTAAATCAAATTAAGAAAAATGATGAGAACTAATATATGGTATGCCACTTTTTATATTACTTCTACCCCCATATCAATATAGAAAAATCACATTTTTTCTATTAAAACTATGAGGAGTATATGAATTAGGTTCATAATAGTATATCTTATTCACTTTTTACAGGGTGACATTTAGATCAATTACAAAATTGATATATAGTTTAATAATTAGTTTATATAAAAAATCTAACTAAATTATTATGTTTATCTCTAAATTATTATATAATTACTTTGTGTTAACAATAATTTATCTTAATTATAAAATAAAGTTCAAACATGTAATCGGTATGTAAAATATATAAATTATTTAAGAAATAAAATAAGAAATATAAATGACTATTATGAAACTACAAATCATTTTAATTAGATAAAAAGATTTTTGTAACAACCTAGAAAATCTGTCATTTGAGTAGAAATGGTAGAAGTGGTAGAAGTGGAATGAGAACTTGATTATTATATTAGTAAACTAAAAATGCGTATTTATAGAAAAAGTAAGTAGTCAAGTGTCATTTCCACTCAAGTTATCATCTCTCTAAAACCCCTAACCCTCTTTTCCTCTGACTTCTCTCTAAGTCTCCACTTCCATACTTCATCAGTTTCTCAAGCGGAGCCCACCGTTGGACTCGTGACGGAGAATAGAGCAAGTCTACCCGATCAGAATCTCCGTTAGAGTAAGTTCATTTTCTGCCCTTTTCCCTTAGAGTCATTTTTAGGGTTTTGATTTCTTCTGCCTTATGAGCTTGCATGTGGCATCTGAGTTATCAGATAGTACCCTGTGAGCTCAGTTCTCTAGTGTTTTCGTCTGATCGTTGATCAGAGGACATTTTGATGCAGATTTGAGTTCTTGACAATCTTAGGCTTTGGGGCTGTTTAAGAGAACTTCTAGTGCAATTCAGGTAAGGGAAGCTGACTTGCATGTTACCTAATTCCAGTTTGTTTGTGATTTAAGATTTCACTCAAATTATGTATGTGAAAATGCATCTGTGATGGTTTACTTGCTGGCATGAATCTTAAGTTGAATTCTTGATTGTTTATTCATTCTGGTATGTATGATGAGTATCTGGTAATTGATGGAATGCAAGTTTAATTTCTGGTTAAGTTAGTCATTTGAGACATGTGTAGTAGTTCTGTGGTAGTAAAACCTACATAACTGATAAATTATGTTTTCTGCATAATTCGCTCAGGTGAAAGCATTTCGCCCAAGCGAGAATGGTTTCGAGTAGCAAGTGTGCTCTCTGGACTATGTTCGCCCAGGCGGAAAGTTTTTAACCCAGGCGAGAAAGTATTTTCGCCCAAGCGAGGGTACAATCGCCTAGGCGAAAAAGCCCCTGGAGTTAGTGTACTCTTTGAAATGCTTTCGCCCAGGCGAGAAATCCTTCGCTCGGGCGAGGATATATTCACGCCCAGGCGAGGGTATTTTCACTTAGGCGAAAATGGGCAGTGTTCTCTGGACTACTTTCGCTCAGGCGAGTGGTATTTTCGCTCGGGCGAAATTTGTCTCGCCCAGGCTAATTTTTTTTTTCTTGGCTTTTTGTTTCTGAATGTTTAGCTCTTTTGGACTGCAATATATGTATTGAATAAAATAGATTAATTGATACTTTAAGTTTAATTATACTGGTAGTTTAGTGACTTCTTTAAATGTTGAGATTGAAGTGGAGATTGAGATTTAACAGTGAATGAATGCATGAGTAGAGATCTATATGGTGATGTTATATTGTTAAAAGTATTGATAAAGTTGGTCAAAGCCTAGACATAGTGTTTTCAGGAAAGAAAACACCCGTGTCTTGGTTAATTAGGAAGTGCATTGTCTAAGGATCTGATCAATAACGATTGATATCCTGACTCTACTAGTAATAGGAATCAAA
>Ga0209489_100569_pt1 | contig 70884 bp, 23 predicted proteins | sample SiratrowhiteBW_FD_187527 | JGI IMG/M metagenome (GOLD analysis project Ga0209489, IMG submission 187527) | Root nodule microbial communities of legume samples collected from California, USA - Siratro white BW (SPAdes) (version 2) | ecosystem: Host-associated > Plants > Roots > Nodule | place... | reverse complement strand
TTTTTTTTTTTTTTATTTTTTTTTATTTTTTTTTATTTGGGTGTTGAATAACTTATCAATTATATAAAAATATTTTTTCTCATAAAATAAGTGTTACAAGAAATGTTCCTCTAAAATATCATACTTGCCAACATATTGTTTCTTTTCACATAATCTGTTGTGAATAGAAATTAAAAAGAAAAAAGCTATAGAAAAAGAGAAATAGAATAAGAATGTACTAGAAATAAGGAAAGTTGATTTTGATTGCTTATTTTCATGGGCTAAAAGGCTTAATGAGAAAAAAATTATATAAATAAAGCGAATCAAATTTAATTTAAAAAATTAAAGTTTTTCTATATTCTAACATAATTTCTTTTATTTCTATCACAAAAACCTATTTAATTTTTGAAAAAGAAAAGCAAAATAATCAACTGCAACGAATATATCTCCCACTTTTGAAGGAATTATTTTATGAGAAACTCGAAATTTGTTTTTCTCTGAAGAAAAAAGTGAAAATTTGATATTTTCATCCCAAATACAAGAATAAGACTGTAAAACCGAGATTCTCACATGACAAATCTTGTCATGTAAATTTATTATATATTTTGATAAAGAAAAGCATTTGGAATGCATAAAATAGAGGGAAAAGAAAAATGCCACTTAAGAAAGCTGCACTTGGAATATTTGGTTTTCTCTTGGACTGAAACTTGTTATGCCACACCCCACAACAAACACAGCTACAACAAAATCAAGTAACATGCGATTGAAAAAGGAGCAATGAGTCTATACTAATTTGACCAATAAAGTAAAGCTACAAAAAGTAAATTAAGCACTAAAAAAGTACAAAACAAAGAAAATAAATTAGATCATACTGTAAACATGTTAGATTGTGTGGGCATTCAATATTCTTGTCCATGATTGCTAATGGCAAAAGAGGACAAGTATAGCTTCAAATTATAAACTGTGCATTAAGTATTGTACTTGTACAAATTTGTTTTAGCTTTTTCAAGAAGTTCTTATCAAAACTTTCTTTCTAATAAGGTGAAAATATTTTAATATTGGCTTTGTATAAATTTCATGTTGGACTAGTAATATTATAATTTTAATCTTCATTCCACTACAAGATTAGTAGATTACCCATTATAATATTCAAATACATTTTACAACACAAAAAATTCTCTCCTTTCTCTCAAATCCTCTCTCTTCCTAGCTTTTCTCAAATCCTGTACTTTCAGCACTTATTCATCAAAGCGTGTTGCCATCTTTAAATACCATATATGCTCATCTAAAAAAATCAAAAATCAAAACATTAATGGCCCACATACATATATGCTTTAATATATCTTCTGATTCACTCCTATTTGCGGCTGCAAATCTTATACACGCATATATATATTTGTACAGTTATACATGTAAAGGGTATTCTGCATATGCATAAGAAAATCATAGAATAGAAGCTATGATGGTTTACATAATCAGTTTTTTGTACATTTTGTTAATATGTAAAATATGTCATAAAGTGTTAACATGTTTTCATAGATCAACATCTATATTTCAGAAAATGACGTGAATGATGATAAAATATGTACAAATTTAAAATATACGTAAAAGAGATGGTACAATATGCAAATTCTTCTCTAACATTTTTGGGAGATTAGTTTTGTAGCATTAAGAAGATTCGTTGCAAAAGAAACCATAGAATATTACAAACAGAAGCTGGTTCCTTTGAACGAGGGCTGTGATTAGGGGAATATATATGGCACGTCCCACATCTTAATACTCCTTTATGGCTGAAGAATATGGCACATTTTGTCTTATCCATTGTGCATGAATCTTACAATAATGAAAAACCAAAAGTGATTTTTGTTGGAGAATCCAATGCTTTTTACTGTAATATCTTCACGTTGAAGACACAGAGAGGATATAACTTAGTTATTCATAGCAGCCAGTGATGGATTACTACTATGCATGCTTGAAGCTTTAGGAATTGATGCTTTGCCTAAGGCACATGTTTGAGGTGTGGAATATCATTACATATACATATATTGACACTTTGACAGTGATTTATACCTGCGGACATCTACCAAAGTTAATCAATTCAAGAGTTGTAATAAGGCTAAGGTCCAGAGGCTATGGCCTCCTTAAGCTGATTTGCTCATTGCAGACAACTTTTTCAACTTGTCCCAACAGATGGCTAAAATCTCTGGTTTGCACGAATATTTCATCAGTGAAAAAAATAGTGACTGGTTCATCTAGAAGATGAGCACACTGCATGAGATATATTCCTTTTCAAAAGGTTTATGTGCTAGCATTTTCACTCAGGGACCGTTATTTATTCTAAAATTAGATCAAATTCTTGGTTTCAATCATTGAATGTAATTGAAATATATATACACTGTTGAAATTGGCCTTGTAGTGATTTTCAATATTAGTTTAATACATCAAAATAAATCTTCTAGGAGACACTTTATCCCATGAAAATAGGTAGACAGGTTAATATATACGTTTTGGAATAATATAATAATATTCTCCTACCACATCTAATATAAAAATCACATCAGCATAAGATGCAAAAGTAAGTTATTAATAGATACGCAGACAAAATATGAATGTAAATTTAGTTTTAAATACGTATAACATTTTTTTTTTCTAAAATTTCAATATATAACTTAATTTTCTTATTATTTCTATTATCTAGGATTGAAATTGAATACTTATATATACCCAATTATTCAAAAGGTAAGACATATATCTCTCTCAAATTCTGACTTTTTTTGTTTAAGTTTTTGGAAGTATTAATACTACATGGAACAAAGGAAACATGTGTTGGAAAGACATGACTTCAATCCATAAATAAGTGTCAAAATCTTCTATGTGACACTTTATCCCATACATAAATAGACAGACTAACTAGTGTATTTAGATTAACATTCTCCTACTACATATCTAATATAAAAATCACGTCTTACAAAATACAAAAATAACTTCTTGTGGTCTTTATATACAAAGAGAAAATAGAGATGTTTGTTTCCTATTGAGGTTTTAATAAATTTTTGAGAGCCTTCCTATCATATATAACTCAATTTCCTTGTTAATATCATTGTTTAGGATTATTATTAACCACTTATATACCCAATTAAGCAAAGGATAAGACACACCTCTCTCTTAAATCCCAATATTTCTTAATTGAGTCTCTAAGTTGACCACACTATAGGAAATGTGTTGGAAATACATACCAAACAAGATTGTGTATGATAGTAACAATTGGATTGAAAGACATCAAGAGTGGACAAAGAATAAAATAGTGTAATTTAACTTTTAATTTATTGATGAGTTAGCTTTTAAAAAATTAAGTAAATAGGTAAGATGTGTGTGGAAACACAATTTTACACAAAAAAGTCCTTTGTTTTCAAACATGATTTTGATTTTCTTATTTTTTATTTTGATGAAGAAGTTGTGGTTAATTTACTTTTTTTTAATTAACGTAACAGTTATGCTTAGAAATAAATTTATAATTAAGGTGAAGTCCTGTAAATGCAATTTTAGTGTAACCAAAGTTGTAAGTATGGCTTTTGACTTTTTATGATAAATTTGTAATTTATTTAAAGTGTAATTGAAGTTATTTTTTTTTATAAATTAAAAGTGAAAAACCTTAAAATAATTTTTTATCAATTTAAAGTAACTGTTTCATTGTTTATATAGATAATTATTGTTATTATGAATTTTATTTTGGTAAAAAAAGTATTTTTTTTGTCATAATTGAAAATTGTTCATCTCTTTAATTATAAATGGAAGTAGTAATTAATCTTCTTGATTGTTGTCATAGGATATTAGAGTCAGGGATAATTAAAGTTTATATATATATATATATATATATATATGGAGACTAATATTCATGGATTTAAATTAAATGAAACTAAAGTTCATAAACTTTATAAATCCTATATGAGAACAAAAAAGTTAAAGAGCCTGAAACTCAGGAAAATTACGTCACCTATAATTTAATTTGATTGTGTAGTCGATTGTTCATAAGGAGAATTATACTAGCTTTTGAACATCACACTCACAATTTTCTCAATTGTACTTTTAGACTTAATACATGCATGTATGCATATCATTCACTTTCTTTTTAGCAATTTAATTATTTCTTTAAGATACTCATGTCTTACTCACAACATAGAGTGTAATTTCACCCTTTCAATCTAAATTAAAAAAAATATCATAGCAAAAAAAATCAAAATTACTCTTATAAGCATGACTTAACAGCAATTAAAAAAAATACCTACTTCCACTTTAATTCAAACAAAAATTGATTAAACTGATGAAATAAAACATGAATTCTTCATTAAAAAAAATAGTCATATTTGGAAACACAATTTCCTCTTTGTGACTCATTTACATAATTTTGATAAAATTTACTTATAAGTTGAAACTAAACTGCACTATTTTAAGGTTTGACAAAAATTAATTTTAATTATAACTTATTCCATGCTAGAGGAAATTAAATATAGAGGTTTATGAAATGAGCACTAAATTTTTGAAACAATATTGGGATTCTAGGCAAAAGGATCATTTTGAATTCAGCACCAATTAAGTCAAATGAACTTTTCAATTGACTAAATCCTGCATTTTCCTAATACGAATCTTGATTGTATCTGTATCTGTCAGTAGAGGCTAAGGGCACTAGGTATGTTGGTCTAAAGGATAATGAATACGTAAGTTATTCCATATATCAATTTCAATTTCAACTGACATAAGGCTTTTTGTTCTATTTATATATAACTAAGCTTGTCTCCTACCTTTCATATATAGCTACTGCTTAAAGTCTAACGCGATCAAATGACCTAAGGTATGTGCATAATTAATCAGCTTTATGTAATTTTTGTGAGTTTGTAACCATCATCATGATTTTAACTTTTTGTTGATTTGTTAATTAAAGTAATGAACAATTCAAACATGATACATCTCCTCAAGAACATATCCTTCACGTATATTACAATATGATGTTTTTTTTAGGTGAGTACATGATCTTTGTCATATCGTCTAATTTTTAATTATATAGTTATAATCTATTTTTTAAGTTTGTCATTCTTTTAAATTAGATGGTCTTGATGGTTTAATGTTTGAATACACAGTCCATCGTTTGACCATCTAATATTTAGTAGATAATTTTTCCTTAAGACTGTTTAAAGTTAGACTGCTTAATTATTTTAATTTTTTTAGACCATCTCGTGTCTCAAACATGTTTTTTTTTTTTTTTTTTTTTTTTTTTTTTTTTCATTTTTGATGTATATTCTCATCTTCTTCTTCTTTTATATATACATTAAATAATTATTTTTCCTATTTTGTCTTCTTGTCTTTACGCGTTTCTTCTTCTTCTTACACCGTTGTCTAGGATTCTTTGTCTTTTGAATTACATGTTCGAAACTCCAACTTAAAATCAACTCTTTATACACTAATATTCTTCCGTGACTTGATGCATTTTTTCTGTTAGTATCATCTCTTTTAAGTTGAAAATAGATACCCGTTTTTGAGGAATTAATAACATTACGTGATGCTGAAAAGATGCATGAAAAACACATTAGTTATTTGTCTTCATTACAAAAGATTTGTAAAATCATGCATGTACCAAGATAATGCTTTTGTACAAGTTTTGATGTTCAAATACACTACACTTACTTATTGGCCAATGAATAATAATTCCATGTTGGCACCAAAATCAAATCAAACAGTTGAAGAAAGTCATGATACTAAAACATATACAGCTATGCTTTTAATGAAGAGAATATATCCTGAAAGTGGGTAATGGAAGATATTTAATGCAAGTCTGGCAAACATACAGAGACAGTGGAAGCCAAAGATTATCTCTGCATTACTGGATTTTCCGTATCTTAGTGGATTTGCTACTAAAAGGCTAATCTTTTTGCATCTATGGCTAGATGGTGACTGCGCTGAAATGATAAACCATTGCTTTCATTTCCAAGGTTGGATTCGATGAATGAAACAAAAATTAATTATTCAGCTTCATACTTTCATATAGAATTAATATATTTAGATTTAGGCTATTCTGCATTTTCTGCATGTTGACCTTGAAGAGATATTCTTAGCATTATGTGGCACATGATCCTACTAACCCTAAATAAACTTTATTTCATGAGGGTATGTGTAAAATTGATGGAAAAAATAGAAATTAAATGTACATATTACACGTAAATCTATTATTAATATATTAAAATTTGAATGATCGATACTTTTACTAACAATAAAAGAGCGTTTGTTTTCCAATTTCAATGACCGTATATATTATACATTGTAATAAACAAAACATTAATGAAAGAGTTTGATGATTTATTTTCACTAGGTTTTTGATTTTTTTTTTTCAAACATTTAAATATATTTAGTGTTCTAATATATCTTATATTTTAAAAGCAGAAATCAAAGTCAGTTTAAATATATTTTTTTTAATATTTTAATATATTTTTTAAAAACAAAACTGTAACAAAATTTTGAATTCTAAAATAGATAATATTTTGAATGTGCTGATTGTATCATCTCAACGGATTTAGGTCAGAACACTTAATTTTATCTGCATGTGTTAATTAGATACAAAATTATACCATAATTGCAAGATACTGTTTCTGTGGTAACATCTCTTTGCTTTTGGAACGGGGCAGAGATAATGGAGAAGAGTGTTTAACAACTTAAAAAGAAAAAAGAAAAAAACTCAACACAACCCAATATAGCATGATGGAGGCAACAGATTTTATACCTTGCATTAGTGTGTTCTTCTTTTATGGATTCGTACACTACAACTTTGTCAAATGCTCCCCTACAGTTAGAGGGGATTAATAATTTTGTTCTGCGAGTGGAATAAGTGTGACATGTGTCACAAAAACAAGGGTCATAAGGAACTCCAATGCATGATTCTGTGGAAAGGAACCAATAGATTTTTGGGTACAAAAGCATGCACTCAATCCATAATCACCCATCACCCAAATATGCCCACAGTACTAAAAGTGGCACTTGGAAACATCATTCTCTTGCAAGCTTCTTTCATTATATCAACATTGTTAATCAACCAACAATACATGATGATGAATGTTGATCTTAAATAATTTATGATTAACTTAATTATATTGATAATTAGGTGTAATCCATATGAGAATTAGCTGTACTTTTGTAAAGATTAAAATGAAAATTTTGAGTTATTTTTAGAAATAAAAATATATTTTATCTTAATATTAACGTTACAAAATGTTATGGTTCCGCTTGACCAAAATCCATGCTATTCCTCCCAAAAACAAGATTAACCCGACTTCATAAGTATTAACGGCAATCAACACAAGTTATAGGAAGTTTTGACAAAGATAATGAAAACTGAAGTATTTTAACCATGTTTGATACACCAAATAGGGATATACTAAAGAAAATACTGACATGAGCCAACTAGTTAACGACCTTTAAATCGTAACTCAAAAAGTTAATACAAATTTGCTTTAGTTAAAAGATGGGATGCTTAACAGCTGATAAGAATAGTCTATGTTGCTGGGTTATATGTTCTTACTGTGTGATTTGGGTAAGATGCAATTGAGATGTTGTTTGTAACGTGGTCTTAGTATAGCATTGATAAAGGTTGATGCCAACTGGAACAATTTATTACCCCTTGAATGAACTACCAAAGCCAAGAGAACATCAAAACCTTAGAAACCTCACTACCGTTCATAGTTCACAAGTATAATCTAGAACACCTAAAGGACCCACAAGTCTACCACATGGAAGAGTGACTATATTTAAATTTGTTTTAAATAAATGTATTTCTTTCGAGCAGAGGAAACTTGGAAAATTCTCATATTTGAGTCTAGGGTTTTCTTATTTATTGGACTTGATAGATGTAAGGAGTAAATTATTCTCTTGATATTTATTATAAGTTTCGTTAGTTATTCTACCGCTACTGGTAGATAACATTACCTTTTAGGATCATGCTATCATTTTGTTGCTTTTATATTGCTTATACCTCTCAAAACCCTCAAAGAGCTTGAGTAGGTCTTCCTTAACTCATTGAAAAGATTGATACTTTTATATCATACTATTTTTTAGTTTAGACAATACTTATATCGCAACAATTAAAAAAATTATCTAAAATGGAAATAAGTAACTATTTTTACACGTTACTTAAAAAGTAGGTTTTATTTTAAAAATGATCCTACTATATATAAAAAATATTATCTATTTATTTTAGAAAAGACAGATAAGAACCTAGATAGGTAAATGTCAGTTTAGACCACATTTTTGGAAATATGAGTATTTTAAATCACATTTTTATAAATATGGTTTAAACTGTTTTTAATGTGACTCTAAAATTAAACTAGAATGTGTCATTCATTTGTATAGTTAAATTTTCTTTCCTGCTCAAACTCTTCTTTCCTAAATTTTCAAATATTCTGAAATCCTTCTTCCTCACTCAAAGAAAATCTTCTTGCCACTCTGTTCACACTCCTCTTTGCTCAGGCTCTGCTCTAGTCCATCTCGCACCACTTCGCTCCACTCTACTCCACTCCTTCTCACAATTCACCTTGGTTTGTAATCGATTTCTTTGAGTACTCCATTTGCAACCTTCAACTTTTTATTCATTATCTCATTGTCTGAAGTAGCATGCTGTGAGGAACAAGGTTTTAGCGAGATTGGAGGTGAAGGAGCATGAAACCATGTGCTTGCACTCAGGCCATGGTGTCTCCGTCAAAGGTCTTTATGAAACCATGTTGCTTGTCCAAACATGTAAGACTTTCTTCTCCTTTCCTTATCGGTGTTTCGATTTTCACCTAATTTTTTTTCCTTTTCAATTTCAGGTAATTTACAACACTAATTTTTAGGGTTTTAATGATGAGATTGAGATACAAAGGGTAAAGGTGACTTGTGTTGATGTTGCTAATTTTAAAAGATAAACCGAGGTTTTGCTACTTTGGTGAATACAATTAGATATGTATATATTGATAGTTGAATTTCTCTTGTAGTGAAGATGTTTAACACTTGCTAGCTTCTTGTATGGAAGACTCCTCTTGGCCAAATATGGTAACTCTATTTCCATTTATTTCATTTTTCGTCTTCTTCCTTCTACTCTATATCTGTTATAACTTTGATCCCAATAATTATCTATTGCTCTATTTATTGGATTTTCAAGTTTATTCTTGAGTTGCATTGCACAGGAAAAAAGTTATGGTTATATGAAAATTTTCACCTTACAGAAAAATTATTGCCTATAGTTTACGACAACGGACACATACTCTACTCTTGGAAAATCGTTACCTAAAGTTTATGCAATTTTTTTTTTTTTTTTTTTTACTTTAGACAACACTTTTGAGTTGTTGCTTAAAGTAAGAAAATGTGGAATAACATTGTTGTTGGCAATAGTGAATTTTGATGTTGTATATTTCCTTCTTCCAACTTTTATTGTAGAATAACCATCTAAGAAGCACACTAAAATCATGAGGATCCATGATTATGAGAATATGAGATCACACCTAACATAAATTCTCCGCCCCATACCTAATAATGGATAAACTTGTCATTATCATTATTTCTTTCATTACTTAACCCTTTTATATTGATCATTCACTTACCCTTTTTTTCTTACCTTCTTACATTTCTTACATCTTGTGGGCACCAATGACACTCATTCACACGTCAACTTATACCTTAACTACCTTTTATCTCTACTAATATCTGACCTTTTTACCACACCTTTCTTGAACAATGTTTGCTTTGTCCAACCTCGCCATAGCAAAAAATAATCCATGACTTACCAAACCATCTACGCTTGTTCATCCACCTAAACTACAATTACTTATTCTTTTATGTCACAAAATACCTGGCCTGGTTAACTTTTTCTTCTTGTACCATATCCCTTATGAACAATATGTAGGCATGTCTATCTTTTACATGAAGGACGACACCCTTAGTTGGCACAAATAAATGAACCACAATCATCAATTGACTAATTGAGACAAAGTTGCCTACTTTTGCAAACTCTGATTTCAATCTCTCAACATATGAGATATGTTAAACTTATTGTTCAAACTTTGATAAATGGGAACATTGTTTTTATTGAAATGCATTTCGAAAAACTGTGCTCGAAAAACTGTGCAACACAGTGATTGACCTCACACAATATATGTTATTGAACTTTTTTTTTGGACTCCAACTCGACATTTGTAGATACATTGCAATATACAAATCATTTAACACCCGTCAAGCTATATGCCTCAACGAAACTTTGCAGCCAAACATGAAGATTTTAAATCATGCTCCACAACTCTTCCTATTTCCACCACTTCTTTCATTACTCCTTTGTCTGTTCTTAAACTCAATCAAGCCCAAACAAACGAAAAATGTGTCATTAGCTTATGTTATAATTGTAATGAAAATTTTTTTTTATAAGAGTTAAAAACCCAAACTTGTCTTTGATATTGGATGAAGATGATTGTTCCCGCCAACCATCCAAACCTATTTATTCTTCTCTTTTGCCACCCTGTCAACTTGAATCACTTGATATAATTGAGTCGATTTTGCTCCATCTAGTTGAGTTGGCACAATCCCACATTTAGTCGAGTAGGGGTGTTTTTACTTTCGTTCGAGTCAAGACCAACCAATGTTCAATTGAGTTGGTTTAGGCCCAAGTCAATCATAATCCAATCAAGACTAGCTCATGCCTAAGATCATGACCACGTCAAGTTAGGTTGGGCAGAGTTTGTTCTGGCCCAGTTGAGTGATAAAGTCAGCCCAAGCCAAGGTTTAACTTAGGTGACCTAGGTCTAGGTCGATTTGAATCAGGGAAAGCCGTCATTTAGTTGAGTTGGGGCAAGTCCATATTCATCCGAGTTGAGGTCAACCCATGTTTAGCCGGTTAAGCTAGGCCTAAGTCAGTCCTACTCTAATCAAAACTAGGTCGGACCTAGTCTGATCAAGACTAGGTTAAGCTTAGCTCACGTCGACCCTAGTCGGTCGACCCGAGTCATCTTAGGCTCGGTCGAGCCAAGTTGAGCCAAACCCAAGTTGATCCAAATTGACCCAGATCAAAGTTAAGCTGAGTCAAGACGGGATCATATTCAACTGAGTTGGGTTAGGCCATGTTGAGTCAAGTTTGGTTGAGTCCAGCTCGGGTCGGGTCTGGGTCAAGTTAGGCCTAGGTGGGATCGAGACAAAATAGATTAAGTTTGACTGCGACAAGTTAGGCACGTGTTGGGCTGAGACATCGGGTCGGGGTCATGTCAAAGTAAGTTAGGTCAATCCCACGTTAGGTCGAGCCGAGTCTATCCAACTCACGTGTCACATCAACTCAAGTCCAAGTTGACCCAAACTACAAATATCAAAATATGAATTTAAAAATATTAAGTATTTCAAATTCTTACCTTTTAGATGGAATTTGAAATTCTTTAATTTTATGTAATGCAGGTAGTCAATGAAATTCTAGATTCAATTTCTTTCAAAACATATTTTGTCATAAAACATTTCAAGCTCTCTAAAAAAAATAAACTACTCTATTAAAATACCATATCCAAATAGAGTATAATAAGTATTGACATATTTCATTTCTAGTAAAATAAAATGAGAGAATATTCTTAGTACAAAAGTTTTAATTTGTTAGTTTTGTTTTAATTTTGTTAATGATTACTGGTTAACCTTGTGTTTGGATAGTAAATTCATAATTTCTAAGACATTTAAATATATTGAATTTGAATTGATTGCATTTTAAATTGTTTTGTTTGGAAAATAAAATTCAAACTTTGTGAATTTTAATTTGCTTGTCTGGATAAAATATTTCAATTATCATGAAATTCAAAAAACTCTTTAAATATCAAATAATTGTTAAAAATTCAAAAATATTAATATTGATAATCTTTTATAGTAGATCTTGATTAATTTTAACTTTTGGTGAAAGGTTTTCAAGATTTTTTCATTTTATATTTGTAAAATCTTTTTTTAAGTTTATGTTAAACAAGACTATTTTGAAGCTATCAAATGTTGTATTGGGCTAGATCCAAGTAAGATAGCATCGAGTTGAACTCATGCAAGGTCAGGTTGAGTTAGTTCGAATTAGAGTTAACCTGAGTTAGAGTCAAGCCAAGTTGATCCAAGCGTAGGCCGAGTCGAGTTGATGTGGAACCAAGTTGAGCCGAGTAAGTCCGGGGCTAGGTTGAGTCGGGTCAGCTCAGGTCTAAGTCGAGCTGAGTCAGGTTGGACTCAGATCAAGTCAAGTTGGCTCGGGCCTAGGTCAAGCTCAGTCAGTTCTTGCCCAGTCGAGTGAATCAGCCCAGGTCGAAGTTGAGCCAAGTCGGTTTGGGTCTAGATCAAGCCAAGTCAAGGCAAGCCTACATTTAGTTGTGTTGGGGTGGGTCCTTATTCATCTCAATTAGGGCTAACCCACATTCAGTCGAGCCCAGGTGAATCCTAGTTTAATCAAGACCAAGTCGGACCTTAATCAAGACCAAGAAAAGTTGAGTCAAGTAAGCTTGGGCAAGGTCGTCCTAGGTTGGCCGGGGCTTAGGTCAATGTGAGTCAAAGTAAGCCCATATTCAGTTGAGTCAGGACAGGTCCATGTTCGTTAGAGTTGGTGCGACCCACGTTTAGCTTAGTTGTGTTAGACCCAGGTCGACCCTAATTTGATCAAAACCTGGTTGGGCCTAACTTAATAAAGACCAAGTTAGGCGAGTCGAGCCAAGTGTGCCCTGCCCTAAGTCTAGTCAAGTGGGCTTGGGCGAGTCTAGTTGACTCGGTTCGAATCAAGGTCGAGTTAAGTTGGTCTAGGCTTATGTCAAGACAAGTCAGGCCAAGCCCACATTCACTCGAGTCGAGGCTGGTCCACAATGACATGAGTCGAGGCTAACTCATGTTCACTACAAGAAATTTGTGTGTTATGTATGGATAAATTCATACGGATTTGGATTCGTAGATAAATTGGGTTTTATATATGACTTTTAGCGCGTTACATACGGATTTTTTTCGTATGTAATGCTAAGCTAGTTGTTTCGTACCTATAATCCGTATGTAACTTTAGCGTGGTGTAGCGGGAAAGTTACATACGGATTATATCCGTATGTAGTGCTTATCAAATTCATTGGTAAATCACAACATGTTTTATCTACTGATTTACATAAGGATTAGAAAAATTAAATTTTTAAAAATTACATTCCCAACTTGAAAATGCATATGAAAACCCTAATCACCCTTTCTGAGTGTAACCTTTCTTTCGTCTTACTTTCATCAGTGTGTAACCTTGCCTTCTTTTCCATTTATGAACCTCTTCTCATTCTTGATTCCTATTCTCACCCTTGTTTTCCTTTGTTTTCATTTTTGTTTGTGTCCTTCATCACTCCTTCATCATTGTTTTGCATCCTCGTTCACTGCCTTCGTCTCGTTCATTCATGTCTTTCCTTCATTTCGTTCGTTTGTCTCCTTCATCTATCATAGTCGTGGTGTACCCTAACCTCAAATTGGGTGTGTCGTAACCTCAAATCGGGGCATGCCCTGACCTCTAAATGTGTTCTTAACCTCTGATTGAAGTTTAATCGAAGAAGTGAAACCTTTGCAAGTGAAACCCATTAACAAAGGTACGGACAATGAACCTGTTTCTTAATAGTTATTGTGTGTTTATAGTCAATTGAACTTTATTTCTCAAACTTGCAAGTGTGTTTATTAGAGTCATTAACTCCTTTTTAAGTTGTTTTAACCTTAAGAAGATACGGTTTTATGAATTTATATTTTGTTTAGTCATCTATATAGTTTAATTTTATTCAGACGCTAATGTACTATCATACTTAGTACTGTGAATTGTGATTTGCCACTTCTTTGTATTAAAGTGTCTAAAAATATAATATTGTTGCATTAAAAACATTATGTTATACATATATATCGTTAATGGATTTTTCAATATTTGGTAAGCTCTTATTTCATGAGTTAATGTTAGCTCTGCTTCATGAGTTTACATAAACTGTAGAGTTTGTTACAGAGTGTTCCCCACTCAAGGTGGGCAATTTCAGTTTCTTAACTTACATACAAAAGTCACTCACACCTTATTACAATCTGAATTAACTAGACCCATTTTTTCTGGATTGGAACTTCTATGTTCTTCCTCTGCATGTTCTCTAACACCTTCCTCATTCCAATTAAAGGTTCTCTTTCACGGGAGTTTCTATCTATGCCATGTTCCTCCATTTAAATATTTTGAATTTTGGTGCAGACAAACAAATTTATTCATTCATGATTTCTGGTATGGTTTGGTGGTAGGGCTAAGTTCACATATTGGAGTACGTGTTTGGCTGTACCTCTGGTAAAAATAAAAGCAAAGGTTGAACCAATAAGGAAGATCTTTCTTTTGGTCCCAAAATGATGACAAAGATAGCTGAGACAAAGTTCAGTGTAGATAACTGGTAATCCTATTGCTTTCATATTTAGTTTGACTATTGAGAATGTTAAGATATTTTGGTGTAGATAAAGAATGTAATACTATGTAGATGGGTTACACTAGCTGTTTCAAATTCAAATATGTTGATATTTTTAATTGAATAATGTTTTGTTCTTGTTGCTATATCATTTTAAGGTATATATCTTTTTATATTTTCAGGTATATATCTTGTTATATACCTTGTTATAAGTGTTTACTTTGTATAAATTACTTTTAAGTCAATTTCTGGTGTAATATAAGAATACTATTAGAGTAGGATGGTTTGATTCCTTAACACAATTATATGCCAGTGCATTCAACTTTAATGAATTCAACTCCAAAGTCATCACTTTAATAATTTAATCATCCAATACAAATAGAAGGCATGGTAGATATTTTTAGTTTTGTAAAATCGAAAGATGATACAAAAACTTAGGTGACCACAATGACCTTACCAAAGTTGTAAAAAAAATCATTTAGAAAGTAGTGACACACTATTGAAGACATCAGTAAATCAATGCTGCAAGGAATGAGAAACTAGCTTTTAAATATAGGTAGAAAAGAGGTTAAAATTGAAGTTCATTATACGTAACTTTATAATAAAAACCATAATTACATCAAATTTAGCCATTAGATGGAAGCAAAAAACTGATTATTAAGAAAACTAAAGCCAAAACCAAAGATTCCACATGCTGTGGTATGACTCATATATGTTAAATATGTGAGTAGTTGTTCCATGTTCAAGTTCTTGTATATAGAATAACATATGTGTTGAGAGAAATCAATCTCTCTTAAATTGAAAAGACTTTTGAGTAAAGCAAAATGAAATAGATAAATATGTATGTAAGGTAAGACACTCTCTTAAATTGAAAAGACTTTTGAGTAAAGCAAAATGAAATAGATAAATATGTATGTAAGGTAAGACAAAAGGGGTAATCAAAAACACCAAGTGAAATGTAAACCAAAGTATCAAGAAAGGTAAACAAAAAGGGCACAATTGAGAAACCCTACTTGCCTATCATTTTGAAAGTAAGGTAGATTCCAAACACTGTAATTCCCTGAATAGCTCCTCTTTGATAATGCATTTTGAATGGTTGGGTGAAACACCTTTAAGCTTCTTCCGTTCATACATAACTAATCATAATTATATAAGAAAGAAAAGAAATAAAAATTGTCTAAAAAAATTGAATAAACTCCAGCTTTTAACTTGAATGATATATACTTTTCTTTCAAATAGGATATTTATTGATTCCTTAGTTTGATTTCTTTTTTCTACTGGACTTTTTTTTTTGGAATCTCAACAATTAAGTTGAATTAACTGTTTTCTACTAGATCTTTTTTTTGTTGGAATCTCAACAATTAAGTTGAATTAACTGCTGATGTGAATCATGATATCTGGATGTAATTATATACAAATCGAGTCTATATATAATTACATATGGATGTTACATATGAATAAATTCGCATGTAATTACATACAAATTTTGAAATTTGTATGTAAGTATTACCTACGACTATTTTACATACGAATTTTTTGTCCGTAGTAAGTAATCCATATGTAATTTCAAATTACATACGGATTTTTAATGTTATATACAAATTTCGGCCATAAATAATGACAAAATTTCTTGTAGTAGTTTAACTGAGTTGGGTTAAGCCTAGGTGGGTCTTAATCTAATCAAGACCAGGTTGGGCCTAACCCTATCAAAACCAAGTCAAGTTGAGCACAGGTTGAACTGATTCAGCTTAGGCTCAAGTCGAATTGAGTCTGCTCGGACCCAGTTGAGTCTAGTTCACTTGGACCCAGGTTGTGCCATGTCGACGCAAGTCTAAGTCAAACCGAGCCAGGACAGGATCATATTTAGCCAAGTAGGATTAAGCCCATGTCGAGTTAGGTTCAATTGTGTCTAACTAGGGTCGGTCCCAAGTGAAATCGAGACAAATCAGGTTAGGTTTGGTCAAGTTTAGTTAGGTCCCTCTTAGACCAAGACATCAAATTGGTGTTATGTCAGACTAAGCTGAATTGAATCGAGTCTATCTGAACTTAAATCAAACCATATTAGCTTAGATCTAGGCCGACCTAAAGAACAAAATACGAATATAAAAATATGAAGAATTTAAAATTCTTACTATTAACTTTAAATAATTCAATTACTCAAATAAAATGTTATAATTTCAATATCTTTCAAAATTCTTTACCCAAACAATATACTTTTGTCATAAAACATTTTAAATTCTCTAAAAGAATGAATTAGCCTCTTTCAACTATCTTATCCAAACACATACTAAGATAATTGTCATGTGTGTCCATTAAAGAAAAAACTAACGTTAATATATAATGAAAGAGTTATTAATAATTTTATTTTATTTAAAAAAAAAAAACAAATGATGAATACTCTCTTCAAGGTTAAATATATATTAACTTTAATTTTGTCATTAATAAACATGTGAGGTCAAACACCATTAAGGCAATTCAAATAAAATTAATAAAATTAAAGTTTTTATAATAAAACTGTTATTTTTTATTATACTTGAAAAAAATATGTTCATACTTGTTATACTAATTTGACTATTTATTCTAAAATTAAAGTATAAACAATAATTTGTGTTCTCTTACTAATAATTTTATTTTAATTACTTGATTTATTTTTAAAAACATTTAAATAAAATTCAATAACAATATCAATAAGTAACCCAATATTGGCAGGTTGAATGGCATGATCCTCGTACACAACATCATTAAAATGCTTATACACATTTTACCCACAAAAGTTACGAAATATTTTACCATATTTTTACTTCGAATTTATAAAAGTGGTAGGAAAGATAATAATGTATCAACAACCTAACAAAAATTTCAATACAACATGATGAATTGTAATTAGAAAATAAATTGAATTCGATCAATTGTGTAATTGTGTAGAAGAAATTAAAAAGGAACGTTGGATTGGTTTCGTTTATTTTTCTGTTTGTGCCTGTTACTGTATAAGTACTATATTTTTTCCCAATAAATGATATAGAGTATGCATTTTTACTATCATTAGCAAGCCCATATATACAAGAATGTCATTTACAATTCAAACAAAGATATCTCTTGTCTTTATTTGTATATTACATAATTTAATATTTTTAACAAAACAAATATTTTTCATGCAAAATAAAGATTAGCTATACGAAAAGATTAAAATAAAAATAGTTAAAAAAAGCGAAATTAAGGGCTTCTTACAAATTTGAGAAATCTTTTCAACCAAACAACCCGATCTTAATTAAAAAAAATATTATGCGATCCTGAATTACTACCTCCCTTGGTCCTGATCCATTTTTATGTCACATATAATTATATATTATTAATTAATTTACCTTAAATAAAAAAAACTTAAATATTTGTTAGTTTGAGATTTGGTTTAGGAGCCATTAGCCATTTACACACACACACACACATATATATATATATATATATATATATATATATATATATATATATATCTTACTTCATAATCTTAAAGTCAAATTGATATAATAAATTAAATTGACAATGTCATAAACTTTAAATAATACAAATAATATCCTTATCTTTATTATTTATACAGAATCTTAAAAGTTTAAAATAAATTTGAATTATTCATAATTCTTCTTTCTCTAACTTCATTTTGAAACTTCCAGAGTGAAGACTTGTTTACGTACAACGTATACATGTGCATGCAGGACCCACCTTGGTCCTTCACCCCTCTTCATTCTCCATCACACAAGTCAACTCAAAAACCTCACTTTACTTCAACCGCACCGTCAAGTTTAATTCTTCACCGTCTTCACTCTCCATCCAATGCCTCCGGAAAGTGACGTCACCGTCTCCTCTTTCCGGCTCCGCTGGGACGTCTTTCTAAGCTTCCGGGGCAGCGATACGGGTCAGACCTTCACCATGGGCCTCTACCACGCGCTCCACGGCCGCGGCTTTCGCGTCTTCCGAAACGACGATGGGTTGGAGCGCGGCGATGAGATCCAGAAGAAGCTTCTAGAAGCCGTGGAAGACTCTGCCGCCGCCGTCATCATTATCTCTCCCGATTACGCGTCCTCGCACTGGTGCCTGGAAGAGCTCTCAAAGATTTGCGAGAGTGGGAGGCTGATCCTCCCGGTTTTCTACTGGGTGGAGCCTTCGCACGTGCGAAAGCAAGAGGGTCCCTTCGAAGAGTCCTTCGTGTGGCATGGAGAGAGATTTCCGAAAGAGAGGGTTGAGCAGTGGAGAAATGCGATGAAGAAAGTGGGTGGACTCGCTGGTTTTGTTTTGGATGAGAAAAGGTGCATGAAGTTAATTGCTTATAGTTGATTGCATGTTACTGCTAGATATGTGTGTATACGAAAGTTTTTCTATCAGTTTCTGCTTTTTTTTCATGATATATGTATGGTTTTATAGAATCTCTGTCATGTGGTCTATGGTTCGTTTATCTTGTTGCAGAAATCTTTTCCTTTTTTATGGCTTAATTACATCCTCTTTTGCAACAAAAAGAGGAGAAATTATTGCGTAATTAGAGTCATTGTGTTTTAAGTCTCGATGGGTTTCGTTAATCTGTTTTAAGTATCTTAAACCATCCAATTGAAGAAACAGAAATGACTTTCATTTAAAACAAAACGATTGGTTTGTTTTTAGCTTTTGCTTCGTTTTTAAGTCTTGTATATTTTCATTATAGTTGTAATTATTATTGCTTAACTACAATGGTTAAGTGTTTACGATGAAAAATGATAGTTTTTCTCAAACCAAACACACATGTTCCGCGTCTGTGAGCTATGTTGTATTTTTGCTTTTGTTTAGTTTTTCTCCAGTGTGTGATGGTTTTGAACAATGTGATTCACTCATTTTCTTGTTAAATTTCTTTCTTACTGACAGGGACAAGAGTGATAAACTCATTCAGATTTTGGTGCAAACGCTTATGAAGCAGCTGAGGAACACACCACTGACAGTAGCTCCATACACAGTAGGTCTAGATGATAGAGTTGAAGTGTTGAAAAAACTGTTAGACTTAAAGTCCAACGATGTAAGGGTTTTGGGGTTGTATGGAATGGGAGGAGTTGGTAAGACAACTCTAGCCAAGAGCCTCTTCAACGACCTTGTTGTTCATAATTTTGAGCGACGCAGTTTCATTCCAAATGTTAGATCACAAGTCTCCAAACACCATGGTTTGGTTTCTCTTCAAAACAAAATCCGTGGTGATCTTTGTGGAAGAAAAGAGGATCCAATCAACGATATTAGCGACGGCATTTCTGCTATAAAAGAAATGGTGCACGAGAAACGAGTTTTGTTGATCCTAGATGATGTTGATGATGTGGAGCAGCTTAAGTTTTTGATGGGTAAGAGGGAATGGTTTTACAAGGGAAGCCGTGTTGTGATAACCACAAGGGATAAGGAAATTTTGACAGAGAGTTATGTTGATTTGCATTATGAGGTGAAGGAATTGGAATTCTCTGAAGCAATGGAACTGTTTTGCTTCCATGCAATTAGAAGAAAGGAACCTGCAGAGGGATTTTTGGATCTTTCAAAGCAAATTGTGGAGAAGACAGGAGGGTTGCCTTTGGCTTTGGAAGTTTTTGGCTCTTTTCTGTTTGACAAGAGGAGCAGGAGGGAATGGAAAGATGCTTTGGAGAAGCTGAAGCAGATTCGTCCTGCATGTCTTCAAGATGTGGTGAAAATAAGTTTTGATGCGTTGGATGAAGAAGAACAGTGTGTATTCCTTGACATTGCTTGTTTGTTTGTGGAAATGGAAATGAAGAGAGATGATGTGGTTGACATATTGAATGGATGTGATTTTAGAGGAGAGGTTGCAGTAGCTGTGCTCACTGCAAGATGTCTGATTAAGATCGTTAGAGATGGAAAATTGTGGATGCATGATCAAGTTAGAGACATGGGAAGGCAAATTGTTCATAGTGAAAGCCTTACAGATCCTGGTCTTCGAAGCAGGCTCTGGGTTCGTGATGAAATCTTGACTGTCTTGAAGAATATGAAGGTAAATATTATTTTGTTGTTATAATTGCACTATATATTTGGTATAAAAAAAGAAAATATTATTCATTTGTTCAAAATTTCTAATTCGAATTTTGTTTCTTTTTATCAGGGAAAATTGTCTTTAGACATTCAAATAACTACTTAACAAGTTTAATTTTTTAGACTTTTATAATTATAAAGAAAAGTAAATTTCAGCTAGTAATATAAATTTGTTTGAGTGGAAAGATATCATTATTTTTATTTCTTTTTATATTTCTACTGCCTTCCTTGTGGACCTACTATGCTTTCATTAGTTCTGAAAAAAATAAAAATCATAGATCCTTATTCCCTTCCAATGATGAAACTTTTGACTCGCATCTCTTTGCGTAAAAATCAAATTCTTACCTAGCAGCTTCAACTTCTTAACTCTATCCAACATGTTGGAGATAATCTTTGATGGTTTCACCCACCTTCATTCAACATCTTCAACTATGAGATCAAGTTAAGAATCCACCTAATTATTTTTTCTTCTATTTCATATTCCTTTACTGATGATCCATCAGGTTCATGATTCTTTCGAAAAAGGGTGTTTGGAATTGCAGAAAATAAACTTCACTTAAGTTTCCACTTTCTTGTCTTTCTTTGCGATATTTTCTTTGGAGCAAGTGTGAAATTTATAGGCAATAACTACATTTTGTAGTTTTCTTCTGCAATATGTAGCCTTCTTCTACATTTGAACCATCCAAATATTGGGTATCATATCTACAACTTTTAGAATTCTATATTCTAATTAAATTCATTATAGATAGCCCATTCCATTTCTTGACAATTTTAGCAACGAACGGTACATGCAGGGAACGAGAAATGTTCAAGGAATTGTCCTAGATTGTGTCAAGAGAAGAATGTCCACTCCCAGAGATCGCTCAGCAGACGAAATTACTTGGGAAAATTTTCAACGTAAGCCCAGTTGCAAATCTGCATTGGAATATATTAAAGAGAGGTATAAAAAGTACGTAAAAGATAGAGAAGAGAAAGCAAAAGAGGTTATCCTTCACTCCAAGCATTTTCAACCAATGGTTTCCTTAAGAATGCTTCAAATTAACTATTCCAGATTGGAAGGACAATTTACATGTCTTCCTCCAAAACTCAAGTGGTTACAATGGAAACAGTGCCCCTTAAGGTATATGCCTTCAAGCTATAATCCTTTGGAACTTGCAGTAATGGACCTTTCTGAAAGTCAGATTGAAACCCTGTGGAAGGGTCGCAGTAACAAGGTTTTCTTTCTTATTACCTAATGAACTCACTATTTTGCAAACATAGACTGTCATCAATGAGTTCTAGAACTGGGTTTTTTCCATTTTTAACTTCTTTTACGCATATATTCATCAATTATGATATTTATTTGGCAGGTGGCTGAGCACTTGATGGTTTTGAACCTCTCTAGTTGCCACCGTTTGACAGCAACTCCTGATTTAACTGGGTATCTATCTCTTAAAAAAATTAATTTGGAAGAATGTTCTCATTTAACTATCATTCATGAATCATTAGGGAATCTAAATTCCTTAGTTCACCTGAACTTGCAACACTGCAATAACCTTATCGAACTACCTGGTGATGTCGGTGGACTGAAACATCTCGAGGACCTTATTCTTTCCGACTGCTGGAAATTGAAAGCATTACCAAAAGACTTAGGCTGCATGGTTTCTTTAAGACAACTTCTTCTTGATAGCACTCCTATAGCTGAGCTTCCTGAGTCCATCTTCCATCTCACAAAACTTCAAAAGCTGAGTGCAAATGGATGCCACTTGCTGAAGAGGTTACCTAGCTGCACTGGGAAACTATGCTCCCTGCAGGAATTGTCACTCAACCATACAGCATTGGAGGAATTGCCAGATTCAGTTGGTTCTTTGGAAAAGCTTGAGATGCTTAGTTTGATGGGGTGTAAGTCACTCTCAGTGATTCCTTACTCTACTGGGAAACTAATTTCGTTGACTCAATTGTTTTTGAACGGCAGTGGAATCAAAGAATTGCCTGCTTCTATTGGTTCTTTGTCATACTTAAGGAAGCTGTATGTTGGAGACTGTACTTCTCTTGAAAAGTTTCCTGTCTCAATGGAGGCACTAGTTTCAATTGTTGAACTTGATTTGAATGGCACAAAAGTTACTAATTTTCCAGCTGAAATGTTTGTGGGCATGAAAATGCTGGAAAAGCTTGAGATGAGAAAATTTCAGCATCTGAGGTTTCTACCAGTATCATTTGGCTCTCTGTCAGCTCTTACCAGTTTGGACATGCATGAAGCAAACATTACTGAATTGCCAGAATCCATAGGAATGTTGGAAAATCTTATTCGGTTGAGGATAGACTGGTGCAAACAGCTCCAAAGGCTTCCAGACTCCATTGGAAATTTGAAATCTTTGCGATGTTTTCTGATGAAGGAAACAGCACTTACACAGCTACCAGATAGCTTTGGAATGCTTAGAAACCTGGTAGAACTAAACATGGAAAGAAGGCCTTATCTTAATAGGGCTGGAAACAATGTTTCTACCGGGATAACAATAATTCCTGACATACAAGGAGAACCTAATTCAGAGGCAATGTTAACTTCTTTTTGCAGTCTAACCTTGCTGGAAAAGCTAAATGCTCATGGATGGGGAATACATGGAAAAATCCCAGATGAGTTTGAAAAACTATCATCACTAGAAACTTTAAGTTTAGGTCACAATAATATTTGCAGTCTTCCAGCCAGCATGATGGATCTCTCCTATCTCAAAAAGCTTTTATTGTCAGATTGCAGGGAGCTGATGTTTCTGCCTCCTCTTCCCTCTAGCCTAGAAGAGCTTAATCTTGAAAACTGTGCTGCAGTGCAGTACATACATGATGTTTCAAACTTGGAGCACTTAGAGGAGTTCAACCTCACAAATTGTGAAAAGGTGGTGGATGTGCCAGGTCTTGAACATTTGAAGTCCTTAAGAAGGTTGTACATGAGTGGTTGCATCACATGCTCCATTGCAGTAAAGAGAAGATTTTCCAAGGTTTGTCATTTCTTAGATTCCTCCACGACCCAAAATCCAAAAATCTGTCACTTATAAATTAGAGGTTTTGTCGCAGGTTCTACTTAAAAAATTAGAGATTTTGATTATGCCTGGAAAGAGGGTCCCGGATTGGTTTGCAGCAGAACCAGTTATGTTTTCCAAGAGAAGAAACAGTGAGCTTAGAGGTATTATTTGTTGTGGTGTTCTCTCTTTCAGGAATATACCTGAAAACCAAAGGGAGGGAGTGCAGTTAGAGGATGTTCAAGCAAAAATCTTGAACATGAACAGTGATGTATTTAGCACAACGTTTCGGCTGCTAAGAGTACCTAGGGCAAATGAAGAGCACATATTTTTGCGGAGGTTTGGAGCTAGGACACCGTTGTTGTTTCAGTTAAAAGATAGGTATAGCTTACATTTGCAAAGGCGAAACCCTCCTCGTGTTGAGGGGTTGGAGCTGCATAACTGCAGAATTGATTTAGTTTTTGAGGGTGATGATGATTATGAAGGAGACGAAGGATCACTAGATGAAAGTCAATATTCTGTTTCACAAAAACTAGCCAAGTTCTTCAACTTTGATGCTGTGTGAATAAAGCTACGAAGACTATAATATCTTTTCACTGGGTGAAAGGGGTGCCACTCTCTTTATTCAACACAATAGTTTTGGAACGTCGCATGAATTATCATGTCACCGACCAAATCAACCCTGTGGCGAGGTAAGGTGGATGAACTTTTCTTCTATTATGATAGTGCAATACACTTACTTTATACATAAATCATATGCAACAATTACATCTTCTTTAATTACCTTAACTACTACCAATACACTAATTTTTCTTTAAGAAGAATTTAGAAAATCTCTTTCTTCTAGTGTATTACTTACCTTGCATAAACAAATAATATAACACAATTATACCTTCTTTAATCACTAACAACTTATTAATTCTTTTCGAATAAGAAAATTTCGAAAATAATAAATCTAGTGGGGCTAAAGATATCCTAAATCCTAAACCTAAATTTTAAACTTTAAATTATAAATTCCTTATAAACTTCACTACTAATTTTAATCATATGCATAATCCTTTTATTGATTTAAATGGTGAATCAAATCTTGAATAGTTACATGACAAAAAAAATTTTGAATCTGAAGAGATAACATAAACAAAAACCTTAGATATCAACTAATTTTTTAAAAAGTAAAAAAAGAATGTAAAAAATATAATAAAAATTATATAATACTTTAATTTGAAATATAGATAAATAAACCCTTAATCAATAAGTAATTTTGTACAAAAAAAATAAAAATAGTAAAATTAAAAAATATAAGAATACATATATGTTGGCGATTTTTGTAAAAATAAATAAAATAAAACATTATTAAACAACAACTAAATTCATATAAAAAAAATATAATGACACTTATATATTAATTTGATGATAATTAACCTTTCTCTAAAAGATAAAATAAACATAACCTTAAATAATAATCAATTTTTTATATAAGGAATAAAAATCAAAATAAAAAAATATTTTGCATATAAAATGTTATTGTCAATGAAAAGATACAAGCCTATTCACATCATAAAATATATAAATATAATAAAGTACTAGAGTTATCCATGTAAAAGATCAAAAACTAGTTTTACATTATAAAAACATCATAAAATATATAAATATAATAAAGTACTAGAGTTATCCATGTAAAAGATCAAAAACTAGCTTTACATTATAAAAATATTATTTCTGTAATATATCTTCTAAACTATGTCTTCCATTGATTATCTTGTTTTGAGCATCTTCTCAACTGAGTGTCAAACTTCCATATAAGGATACTTTTTGATTTTTAATGTTTCAGGCCCTCCTCGTGAATTGTATATGATGGAGCTTAATTGTAATTCACAAGATTCATATTTGATTGATCCACCAGACAATTATTAATGAGTTATCAACTTTAAGTTTTAAGCTGTTCAGTAGAAATACTCTAACAATTAATATAGATAACACAAAAAACTTTCTAACACTCTTCTTACGTGTATGTTAACTCTTTTGTAAGTGTAACAAATTCTACAGGTAGAAATATTAGAAAATTTGAATATCTTTTCTGAAACCAATATACAATTTTACTAACTTTGTACTAAAATCTTAAAAACATTAATATTTCATTAAAATAAAATGAAAAGATAATTATAAATTTAAAATAATAAAACTTTAAATTGTATTACCTGACAAGGTAACAAATTTTCAGAGTTGGATTTAACGAATTCGTCTCAAATTCGATCCAACGTTAACACAATAAACTCACCAACCTTAATTCCTTTTAGCCGAATTTATTGCGAAAATATCAATTCCATAATTCTTTCTTTACACAAAGTTTGCATAAAAATCAAATGTTATAGAATGACGAAGAGATGATATATTATGTCTAATATCATACCCTTAAGTTGTTAAATCTTGAAAACTAAGTTTTAAATTATTTTTTGTGTTTAAAAACAACCCAAAGCATAGAAGATTAAGTCATGCAACATTAAGGATTAAGAAATAATACAATCATGATATTTATATTGTAAAAGAGAAACTATACATAACAAAAATTCATTACATTCAACCCCAATGAAAATGGAAATTAGTTTCTCCAAGACATTTGGAGTACAAAACATGGCAAAGAGAATTATGAGTTTGAAGATGGAAGCATTTCCTCTCATACACAACTCCCTCAATGAGTTTTTCCTCATTTTCCTTCCAAAATTACTAAGTTTTCTCTTTTAAATTCACTTTCAAATAATAGACTTTTATGGAATGAGAATATAAGTTTGGGTGAGAGACAACTATTGCATAGTTTGTTTGACAACAATAATGGTATTTATGCAGTATAAAACATGAAGATGTCGCTAAAACTTCTGTTTACATTTGACAACTACTTATCTTGAAAATGAAATTGTATCCCTTTTATACACTGTTGCTAAAACATGAAACAAAAAACACATTCCCTTTCGTGACCACCTTACAACTTTACACATAAATGACACAAATAAAGCAGACTCTAATCATCTTGGGTAAAGGCTAAAAAGTTTAGACAAAATTTAAGTATACTCAAGGAATCAAATAATAAACAATTTCATCATATATCATTATATCGTTACTGAAAAACTTGCACTAGTGTATGGTGTACTCTCAATTAGGAAATGCATGTAAAAAACAACATCACTAGAAATTTCAATATACCGGCACAAAATCTAACTACCAACCTCCTATAGACGATCAACACATAGCAAAAACCAATTTCATATAATATCTAGTTTTATTAATATACATATTATTGCAAAGAACCTCATCACTTGCAACCTAACATCGATCATAGTTCTAATGTGTAACATCTCATCCTAATGTAATTGTAATTGTCTAGTGTTTTCCTACTATATCTACAATATCCTTAAGTACTTAACAATTCGTCTTCCAACTTCGAATTAAGATACAAGCTTCAAACAGCTTTAAGAATTCAACTACCAGTCATAATAATTGAATGTGGTTGTCCTATATTTCCTAGTTATCCAAGTCTTGGTTTTAAGTTGAATTAAGATGAATATTTCCTTTACATCAAATCAAGTTTTGGAATGCAACATTATTTTTACTGGTCCATATAGTCCATGTACATGTTATCTACACTTTTCTCCAACATAATTTTGTTTCCTACAACACCCTATTGGTTGAAAGCTTAAAAAAGAATTTTTTGCACAACAGTGTGTGTTGATTGTACTCCAATCCACCTATCAATCACTTTCCAGATTAAGTTTTTAATCCTACAAATAAAGAATAAGTGATTAACTAATTTTATATCACCTCTCTAAATAAGTAAATTGTTTAAATATGATTTTTAATACAATATCACAAGAGTTCATAGCTTAAATACAAAGAGATTATAAAAAAAATTATTATCACATTTATTAATAAAGTCATGATAGATTTTATCATAAAATCAATTGATAATAAGTTAAATTTAACGGATACTAATGGATACTTTTGTATGCAACACCCACACCCCTCTCCTCCCAAACCTAAGGTGGTTAGTTAAGATTCAAGAACTTTTAGTTTATCTCTTTAAAAATAGGAATCTAGCTCAAGAAGAAGGGTTGATCACGACATCTAACAACCTATCTTATGTAGGATCTCTTTTATACATCTTTAAAATTTAATATTCTTCTAACTCGATATACAACTCATTTAAAATTATATGATAATCTATCTTATGTTGGATCTCTTTTATACATTTTTTAAATTTAATATTCTTCTAACTTGATATACAACTCATTTAAAATTATATGATACTTTGATATAAAGAGAAAATCTTATTTCATACCAAACACTTTATTATAACAATGAAAGATAATATATAAATGGGTTAATAGTTGATTTAGTATAAAAAGTATTAAGATGTTTTGTTTTTAGTATAATAAGAAAAAATAAGAGTCTTAATACACAAATTTTAATTTCATTAATTTTGTTTAAACTTTGTTAAAGGTTAAAATAACACATATTTAATTAAAGAAAGAAAATTACATTATTATGTAATTAACTTTCTATTAATAATCAAATATGTGGATTTGGTATATGGTAAAATTGGGATAATTACACGTTAACATTATTTTTTTTAATAAATATATGTGACGATTAATAAAGTTAAAACACATATTTAATTATATAAATAACCAAGGAGTTACACAAGAACTAATAAAATTACATTATAATTGTTGTTATTTTTTGATATTCTAAAAATAAAATATGTCAAACACTTATTATTTTTAAAATAACTATTTATGATAATTTACATATTTTAACAATTACGAAATGTGACATTTAGAGCATAATTAAGAATTCTTAGTTATTCAATTCCTCTCAAAATTAGAATCAGGATTTTGGATGTAAGGTTTAAGATTTTATATATTTAAAAATTAACATTCTAAAATATATTTTAAATTTGTTCATAAACATTATTCTATAGTTAAAATTTTTATTATGAAATGTTATATAATCTTCAATCTCAATCTCTCTATTGGTTAAAAATCAATTTCGGATTATGTGTTTCACATCTTATCCGAAATCTTTATATGAAAATATCCTTTTCTTAGAATATTTCTAAAATGTGAAATCCATAAAGTTTGAATATATTTCGAATTATGTTTTCAGAAAAAAAAAATGTATATATTTTAAAAATTCACTATCTTCGTTGTACACAGAAATGCTCATAGAAAAATATAGGGTGCGAGAAGCAATTGTCCTCCCGTTATCATGTCTATCTGGACGGGTTAACTTTCAAGCCCATTTGTTTCACAGAGCAAAGGGCACAAGAGGATATTTCTTTTAACACCTCCATACATTCTTCTTCACCTCTATAGCTATGGGAAAATCATGAATTATTCCAAATTTTGAAATATTTCGAATTATATAATTTATAAATCTAATATAAATTGTGTAGTTCAAAATTTAAATTTAAAAATGGTATCATTCAAAATATTTTTTGGCTTTGCAAATTATTTCAGATCACAGAATGTATTTTAGATTATAGACTGTATAATATTTTTTAATCCGAAAATATATTATGAATTATAAAATATAAATATGTTTTTGGATTACATAATTAAAAAGTATATTTTTATATTTTCAGACTACGTAATTTATAATACATTTCGATATAAAAACATATTTTAAATTACAAAATCTAAAAATATATTCTAAATTACACAATATAAAAATATAAAAATATAATTAAAAATATATTTTTAGATTTAAAAATTCATTTTAATTTACGTAATTTGAAACATATTTTTAAATTCCACAATATAAGAATCTAAAATATATCTTAAAGGCGCATTTAAAAAACCATGGGGTGTAAAAAGTAATCGCAAACAGATGAAGTCCAATGGAAATCCATGAAAAACATTACTAGCGGTTAAGGTTGTCCTTGTTCACCTTCTTCCTCAAACGATAATAATAAAATAACAGAATATTAGAAATAAAAAGAAAAACTCCATGTTCTGTCCCCAATGGCAGGAGCTACTGCAACTACACCACCATTAATCAATCTCACACACTTCTCCAAACCTCCTCATTTCTCTGCAAACAATCTTCCCTTTCCTTACCAATGCTTTCATTCCAGATTCTTCCTCAACCGCAGTTCAAAGCCCATAACCACCAGTTGCCATGGCAAGGTATGTATTTCATCCATACATACATACATGCATGAATGATATGATTTGATATATTTTATGTAATAGTGGCTCAATTGTGTTTCACATACTTTTTTGTTGGTGGCTTGTGAAGCTGAATAGTTCGGGTGGGGGAGAGGCATATGAGATGGATGAAGCGGGTTTTGATGAGTATGATGGAATTGAAGATGAGAGTGACGAGGAGGATGCAGAGAGTAGTGTGGATTTGTTGATCAGATTCTTTCAGAGCATGTTCAAGAAATTGTCTAAGCGAGCCAAGAAAGCTTCTCGCTCTGTTTTGCCCACAGTAATATCGCCCCAGCTTGTGAGTGCCCCTTTGCTTCTCTGCTTTGTTTCAAATCATCGATTCCTTTTTTTTTTTTCTTAATTTTTTATGGCTCTCGTGTTAGTTAATTGTTGTTCTTGTTAGTGTACTAGGGATCATGAAAAGTTTTGAAGTTTAATAGTCATGTAAAGACACTGTAAAACAGTCTTACAGAATTTTACAATACTGTCTTATCACTAATATCAGTTGATATGATTTTTAAGGTAATTGTTGTAAAAATCAACAAATTTATCATGGTAGTTTGTGGCCATGAGTATCCCCAATTTGTGTGTATAATTGAATGTTGAATTTTGGTTCAAGCTGTAGCTTCAGGTTTCCTTCTTTCCCCAACTTCCCAATTAGTTAGTGTAATAAGTATGTTGAGATGAAATGTTAGGGTTAATCTGAGTTTGAGGTATTGTCTATTTGGAGTTTGGAGCTTTGTCACGTCGTATTTGTCTTTAAAAGGTGTATTGAAACTGACTTTGACCTTAACTCCTAAAAATATAGGATTATAGTGGATGTACTGGATCAGTTAGCATTTTGTCTTGATGATAGCTTACGCTAGTGATATTTAATAGAAACTTTTATTACAGAAATTACTGATGTTTAAATTTTAATTCATATTGGAGAACAATACCAAAAACACTTATAAAAAATGTATCTAAGTTTTGTCCTTCTAGTAATTTAAACTTGTCTTGTACTTTACAAGTTTCAAGATTAGGTGTATTTTGGGTCAAAAATTGGGTTGTAATAAAACAATAAATGCAATTATTCTCTAAAATTTAAGCTAAACCAAAACATGTGTGCTATTTTTCTTTTGATTTCTAGACATTGGGCAAGGTAGTATTTGAATGTGCCTCCGGCTTCTTTTCTGAAGTCTCGTGTACTGGAATTAAACTTTGAATTTATCTTTTGATTAATGGGGAAATTCAGGTTTCTTTTGCTGTTGATGGAACTCTGCTACTTGCTTCGCTTTCTGTTGTCAAAGCACTGCTTGAGGTATTACATCCCATTACTGTATGGCTTTATCAGGAATTTGTGGCTGATTGAAATTGAAACCTCAGTTTCTTTACTTTGCCTTTCCAATTATCATCTCTAGTATTTTCCCGTGATAAACACAAATTGAATCAATTCCTTTCCTCAGGTGTAAATAAAAGATATGTAAGGAAGGTTAGCAATGAAGGGTATGCACATAATGGTTATGATTAGGGACAAGGTTTGAACAAACTTCTCCATAAGCACTTCTAAGAGAGAGAAATAAGAAACTAAAGGTGAAATAAATTTATCTAAAAGCTACGCAAAAATTAAGAATAAGAATTTAGAGAAACTATATAAGAGAACTTCTAAAAATTAGTTTATCCATAAGCTAATTTTAGTTTATGAAGAAGTTCATTTCGTTTTTTTCTTCTTATTTTGCTCTCTTAGAAGTGTTTATTGAGAACTCAATTTTGCAGAAATCTTTTATTCAAATGTTATTTGCACACTGTTTAATGCACAATGCTCACATTCCATTCATCCTCTTATTTGCACAGACAAATGATGGATGTGAGTGATTATATATATACAATAGGCTTTGGATTATTGTGTTTTAAGTCTTGGAATATACATTGAAAATTCCAATTCCGAACAGTTGATACTAAAAGACATCAAATGTTAACTAACTCACATGAACTTGTGGTCATAGAATCTATACTGATTGGCTGAACTATAGTTCTGACATATCAGTATTTCACTAGCCCAATTTCTTTTCTATATAAATAGGAAATGCATTATCAAGTAGGAGCTAACGGCCATAGGTAATATTCATCCATGAATCGTAGGTCGTGTGCACTCTTGGAGGCACTGTATTTGCTGCAATTCTGGTCTTGCGTGTGATTTGGGCAGCAGTTTCTTACTTCCAATCAAGTGGGAATAGCTTCAATCAAGGGGGAAATTCATTTGGTGCCGTGGCCTAAACGCCTTAGCCTCTATTCAACCTTGAGCAAAGGATGGCCAATGTAAGTTTTTTAGACGAGAATGAGATTTAAACATATGATCTTGTACAAATAATTGAAATTCCTTGTTACTTGCCTAATGGTTTATTCAAGGTTAGTTTTATGGCAGTTTGCATATGAAGTATTAGTAGAATTTTTTTGGGGTGTATATTTTATTTGATTATCTTTTATCATAAATTGTTTGTCTGTGTTCAGATGAATTGAGGCATACTTGGGTATACGAATATTGGATGATTGCCACATGGAATAATTAGATGTAATTATTTTGCTTTTGCCTCAGTGATTTTCAATTTCTAAGTTCTCTGGCAATTGATCTGGAAAGACTGTTTTCAGGTGCTACGATTGCATTTTCAGTGCAACCCATTATCAGACTACAATTTATAGGCATAAGGCTTTAATCCTATAATTTGATATAATTAAATTGATATTGATGATACTATTATTATTGATAGTGCGTTTGGCTATATTGGTAGACTCGAACATTCAAGCTAATATATTGTGTTTTGTGACTCAAACTAATTGTTCTGGTTGAAAGCTATATTTCCTTTGAGTATATCTAATAAAGCTTTATCTTTGAGAATATGTGACGGTGAACACGGTCCCATGTTCTTAACTCTTCTACATGGATCGGATCATGTCACCACAGTTTTAAGAACTTCAATAATTATTGCTTAAGACTAATTCTTTAAAAAAATTAAAATAAGTTTTATAAATTACGCCTCTTCTTTTTACACTTTTAATAAAACCAAATATTATATAACAATTTTTGAATGTAGATCCATATCATACTTCTCTGATAGTAAACCCAGCTAACGATTATAAACTTTTGCACCTTTTGGCAGAGTTGCTACTGCTACATTATCTCATTCCAAGTCTTATCACGTGCGTTGCATGAAATGCGAAAATTATCTGCTACAACACAGATACTTTGCTCACGATTTCTAACTTTTGTAGTAGATGTAACCTGTGCATGTATGTAACTGGAAAGTTAAACCTGCCATCGATTGGATTTATCATAAGATTTTTTTAAAAATCAGTTTCTTCGTTCAGAGTGTCTACAAATGTCTCTCATCCTGTTATGTAACAGTGGCTGGTTGACGTGTGAAATCGCCACCAAACGGACGGAATCCGTCTTACGGTAAACTGTAAAGTACCTTGTCAAATACCCATAGTTTTCAATTTAAACAACAGAGTGAATACGAGTAAGTTTTGCCATTCTTCGATATGATATGTTTTTTTCAAGAATACAAAACTTATAATTACTTTACTTCTTTTTGTCTGATTCAAAATGAAAATTAAACCCAATAACTGACACCAATTTCAAATACTAACCTTAAATCTCCACAATCACCAGGATAAAATTCCAATTTTCATAGAACAAATTATAAAGAAACATTCAAGATACTCTGTATCTAAATTTGTCTAACGAGCTGAAAGTTCCATAAAACTAACCAATAGTGTCTCCATTCAATAGACTCTAGCTAATAAGATCTTTGTATGCGTTCAAAGGGACTAAACAATAGAGTTAACAAAATCACACGGACTCAATTTATTCAACATAGCTTCACAGACAAACAACAATGTAGACACTATAACAAAATGAGTAAGCCTTTATGTATTCAGTACAAGCAGCATTGTTTTACAAGAATAACAATAATTTTAAGGGTTATGAAGAGTATAGCATAGAAAGCCTATTGTCCACTAAACTACATATTGGTAAATGAATTCATTTTCCAACCACTAACAAATGGAGTTGCTTAAGTAATCACTGATGCGATCTTGTACAAACAAATGACAGCTCCATGCCTCTTGAAGAAAATGGAATGAGGTGTCCAATGGACTTAACACCACCTTGAGTATATGATTTATGGGAGCTCTGATGGAGGGACAAATCATCCTATATGCATTTATTATAGGGTGTCATGGGATTTCAAAGACTATGTTGCTCTTTCAAAACCCCTTCCCACCTGCATATGTAACCACTCTGGTGATGAACCTCGGCTGTACTCTCTTGTAGTTTGAGAAGCGAATGGGATGCCAGTTGTGTCAAATGTTTGCTGATCAAACTGGAACACCAACACAAAGATTAAAAACTGAAGTACACCAATAATCTGATTCCACTGGCCCCAAAATTTTGTTTGAGGGTGAGTTTCTACACACTTTAAACTTATTTACCTTTTAGTATATAGAACATATCCTAGTAGTTGCTACCATCTACTATAAATTTTATTTACTTTATGTATCAAATATCCTTTAACCATCCAATATTCCAATCCATTAAAGCACCACAAAGTATCTCAATTTGTTTTTTGGAAGGAAGCAACATAACATTCCACCCAGAATTTGCAAGGTGCCCAATTAACAACAACAACAACAAAAGTCTTACCCTACTGATTGACCTTACCTACATAGATCACACAAGATCATTTAACTCAGTTTAAAATCAAATCTTTAGAGAAACATGTGCAAATGAATAAAACAATAAATCCATGTATAGGGGTCTACTATTCTACATGTTTTTTCAAATCTAAAAGCATTGAAAATTATATATTTTTTCTCGCTTAATATAATTATTTTTTTCAAGATAAAAACCCTGTCGAGCTTGACACAAATGGCGTGTATAAAAGAAGCCTCTAACCAGTATAACAGAAGCAATTAAAACTCAACCCACCAAAGGAAAAGTTTAAAATAATAGGGACGAAACCGGCTTTCGGGTTATTTAAATTAAAGAGATCAATACAAAGATTGCACATAATACTTACATCTTTAGGAGGAAACACTTCAATTCCGGAGGGCATTCTTGAATTTACGGCCTCAAGCTTCATTGACAAAAACTGTGACATAAAAGTAAAGTTTAAGAAAAACAATAAAGCACATATATTTTCAAAAGAACGCCAACACAATTCACACCTCTACTTGCCGCTGAAGCGATTGGATATAATTAATTATCTCATCAAGGACCAACGCTTTCCCAATAACCTGAATCAAAGAAATACATCGATTTAGAATTTCCTTGAAAGCACGGCATAGTTTTTGTACATAGACAGACAAGTTTCTGTCTTCATTTACACTTATTTTTTTCTCTTTCAGTTATACATATGTAGTCAGATAGAACAACCATACCTTATTACAACCAGGGACCAAATCCTGAAGAATTTTCATCCTCTCACTAATCTTTTCCCGTCTAGCCTGTCCAACAACATTCCATTATAAAACTAAGTCAATAATTCTTACAGGAAAAGACCCAATAATTCAATTAAACTCCCCCAAAAGACCCAATAAGCATAACAGTTTCATTATTTTTTAAACTAACTTTTTCAGGTAACAAAAAATCCACATGACACTAGATATCCCGCAGTGAAGTAAATTCTTGGTACTCCAATAACGCCTACCCCAACCATCACCATTGATGGCATAGTTTTCTCCTATTTTTGTTTTAAATAAGAATTTAATAAAAATGCACAATCACATGTTGCCATGTTAGTCATGTATGTTAAATTAATTTAATTTTGTAATAGTTTTTTGAAAGTCATATGAAACCAAAAATTGTTTCTAAATTATTGATAGAATAATTCTTCCAATTTTTGTTTTAAAGAAAATAATTAGATTTCCCGACAGTGTAATGATATTTTACACAATCGTTTTACCACAAATGATCAAATATCATCATGTATTATGGCAGGAGGACTTGTAACTTTTTCTTTTGGTGGGACTTTAGCACGTCTGATGCTGCAGTTCACTCTACTACGAATAATGCATTTTTCTTACCAAAAGTAAAATCAAAATTATTATGTGATTAATATAAGCTTATCAACTTTATATGAGGAGTTTAATTTCTTTTTCAGTATTAATGTCAAAAAAAATTACACCATCAATAAAATTACACCACATCTTATTTACCTTAAATAATTCTCATAAAAGTCATCGCAAAATATTTCTGAATTCATTGATTGTTCAAACATCTTTACCATATCAGTTACTAAAAACTGAAAAAACAGAAACAATTACTAAAAGAAAACAAGCTATGCAATCACAGTATCATACTTTGGTCCTAACATTAATCATCCCAAAAATAACATTTTTACCCGTTAAACACCACAATTAATTACACTCATACAGTAAAAATTAAAACCATGGAAAAACAACATAAAGCTAGTTAAACCAAATTAAAGAAGACGATATCTAAAAGAGGTGATTACTGATTAAGATTAGGAAGTTGGAATGAAATAGGGTATCCACTCACCCTTTCTGCAAGACTGTGGCTATCAGTAGCTTGACCCCTTCTGGCTCGGACATGAATGTAGTCTTGCTTAGAAGGAGGCTCTGAAGGTGGCTTTCCACCTTGCTCCGCAAGCTTTCCTGAACTGCTTTCTCCTTCACCTCTCGCACTCTCACTCTTCTGGCTCCCTGTAGTCTTAACCCGTTTCCCATCACCACCCTCCTTCTGCACAAATCCCAACACCCAAAAACTTGCATCTTCAACACAAACAAACTCTACCTATAACTAACAAAAAAAAAAAAAAAAAAAAAAAAAACAGATCCAATTTTCTTCTATACTGTAATACAACCAATTCAATTTGTTTTTTTCTTTCTCTTAATTCATAGTAGAACATTGAGTGAGTGAGGTACCACGCCATTGCTGGTGGAGACGCCCTTAGCCGATTCCTCCTCCTCGGCGTCGCGCCTCTTCTTGTGGCCAATGCTTCCCGGGCCGAAGTCCGGAAGCCCGTGTCCGAAATGAGCCCTACTGAGGCCCAACGCGGCAGCGGCGTCTGGCGCGTTGGGCGGCGGGAAGTGCCAGATCTCTGAGAGGTTGTAGGAGGCTGTGTTGGCGGCGGCGGCGGCGGCGTTGATTATCGCTGGCGGATCCATTAGGTGAAGAAAGTGTCAGTGAGGAGGGAAGAAGAGTGGCATTGAAGAGAAGGTTTAAGGATTTGGGATTTGGGATTGTGATCTCCTTGGAGAGTGGAGGGTTGTGCGCAGAGTGTGTGGCTAGTCTGAGAGAAGAAGCAATGTTTCTTCTCTTTCCACCATTACTCTCACTCCTCACTCACCTCGGGACTACCAAACCCAACTCACTTCCTTCCACAACTCACTCTTCTTTTTCTTTTCTTTTTTTCTTTCCCCCCTTTTCTATATATTCTTCTCATCTAATCTCATCCATTCAAATTTTCTAACATTTTTATACTTTTTTTTATGCAGATCAAAATCTAATAATATATATTTTTCAAAATATCCTAATCTTGATACTTAACATCATTGTATATGATTGATGAAAAAGTTTTTGAAATAAAGTATAATGAGTATTTTGATTGGTGAACCTGAAAGAAAGGAGTCTGCTTAAGTAACTTAAGATTTGATTAATTATGATAATGAGAATGGATTAGTAGGTAATTAAGACCCACTCTTTAATCCACTTTGTTTTCTGAGGTTGGGTCACCCAATTAATGTTTTGAAGTATGTTGTACCCTCCATGTTCCCCTTCTGTGTAATAATTGATGGTCCCATCTCATAATTCACAATTCTCATGCAAGTTATCATAAATCATATCAGAACAAAAAGTGTAAATCATTAGGGGAAAATTAATGTTTAGTGTGAATGATTAACTTTTTATTAATGACCGTGTGGATACTAATTTACTATGCATAAAAAAAGGAATTAAAATATTATTTGGAATATTTTCAAATATCGTTTATCACGCAAAAACTCGTACCAACCAGTGTGATTGGGATTTTGCCATGCACAGAGACGGCGTCGTTTCACGTGGAGATTCTGGTAGGTATAAATTGATGGAGAATTTGAAATGCGGTGAAGAAAAGGAGTGATGGAATTGCTGAAGCTTTCGAAGTTGAAGCTCCAACTTCAAGCTCTCGTCGCCGAAGTTCGAGATCTCAGGGTAACGATATCCGTCTCCAAAGCCAATCGCCAATTCGTCATGGCCGTTTCCTCTTCCGCTAACCTTCGCACTTTCAGGATCGGGAACGCTCCGCTACCGAGCAGCACCACCTTCTTTTCCAGGTTTTCGATTCCCTTCAATTAGGTCAATTCTCTTCTTCACGTAATTTTACTATGCTTATTCGGTTTGCCACGTTCGGGAGCAGAAGCTGAAGCAGAACGAGGAAGAGTGTGGCAGAAAGGTACAGGAATTGCAGGGCGAGTTGGCTTCTGTCAGAGAGGAGCGTCAGAAACTGGAGAGAAAGGTTTAGGAGGATTTAATGTTGGTGGTTTTTTCTACAAAGAAAAGGAACGTTAAGTGGTTTGTGTTCCAATGCAGGTAAATTATCTAGAGAACGATAATGTGCTGCTTGAGAACAAGCAGAAAGAGTTGAAGGGAACGCTGAATAATTTGCTTCAGTCTAGGGAAAGCTTCGTGCATGCTTACGAGGTTATCTTATTGTTTGTGATTGGCGCTTTTGTTGCCTTTTATACACACACGTACATATATAAGTTAGAGTTATTCAATGCTGGTGAGTGATGCTATATCTCCCTACAATATCTTATTTATAAAGAAAAAGTTAAATGAGAAAAATACATAAAATGTCTTCAAGATATGAAAAACATTCAATACTTTTTTTATGTAACTAATAGGAGGATTAGTAAGAAGTTGTTGCAGAAAAAGTTAGAGTTATTTAATGCTAATTTCTAAATGATGGCAGGAAGAGAAGTCTGTTCTTTCTCTCATTTAATTTTTTTAACTACCTTTTATTGTTCGATAAATAAAGTTCTGAATTTGAGCATTACTGAAATCGCTGAGGTTATTTATGTGGATTTTTTTTTTCAGATAATACAATCAAATTTGATCCAATTAATATGTTTAACCTGATAGACCCCATCCCTCTGAAAGTAAAAAAAGAAAACGCGCACAAACAGACACGCTTGGTTAGCTTGAAAGGAAATTAATTTTTACTTTTACTATAGCATTCTTGAATCTTCCAAAAGGGTCACAGCTGGAAGCTTTGGGCCTTTTATTTTGTTTCCTATAATATGTTATTGTTCCTAATCAACATGTTTGAGCATAACTGAAACTTTTCTGTATCCGGGGGACGAGGGAGCAAGAGTAGGGGTAATATGTAGAAACCATAAGATTTGGAACTTCGATTGTGGTTGTTGTTGTGATACTACCAACGCAATGAACACTCCTAGTTCATGCGGAAACTAATCAATGTTGGAACTTTAAACTCTCATAGTATGGACTGCTATTGATTGTGTGCTTGGGTTCGAAATAATGGGTTATGCAGGAATCTACTTCTAAGATGAAACGTTCGATTGAAGCCAAAGATAGGATGCTCAGTGTCCTTTCAGAGAAGATAAGTTCTTGTCTAGCATTATTTGATTCAATAGCAAAGGAGGTATTTTGTATCAAGCAAGTTCTGGATAAAGTCCAGAACATTGTCAATGATAGAGAGGAAGTTGGTAAGTAATTTCCTAACTTGTACTGACTCCAAACTATGCTCAGGAGTCAGGTGTGGATATTCATGCAAGCAATTGGTGTTTAATTGCTTATTTTATGTTTGCATTTCTTTTTTTTCAGTGACCAACTTGAAAAACAAAATGGATTGGGTCTCTGCATTTGAAAAAACATTTGTTGGTAATTTAGAAATCCCATTTCAAAACATATTAGTACTTAGTTGTTAGTATGATAGTATTAATATATGTATGTGTGTGTATAATATGTGGCGCAACATACCATCTAAGTTTTATCAACTCAAAAAATCTTCCTTTGGGTTGTAGAAAATATCTCTGATCTAAGAAAAAAAGTGGAAAACAATGAGGCTGAATTAAGAAGGAAGGATAGAATCATCTCAGAGCTTGAAGCAAAGCTGGATGTGGCAAAAGTTGGCAACCATAACCAAGCTCAAATGGAAGATATATCCATATCTTCAATAGTTATATCTGTATCAAATACCATAAAACTTATTTGTACTTTCATCTATTCATGCATTTTCAATATTTTCTTAACCAGCCCCACGTTCAGAAAACTTTATCTGCAAAGGATACAGAGATACAAAATTTAGTTTCTGACAAAGAGGTTTAATATTTTATTTCGTCATTATGTCAATGACTTCTGGTTGAGAGGTCCCTATGAGTTCTAAACATTTTTTAAAATAATTCAAAGGTTTTACATTACGAAGTTGGAAGCTTAAGACTCATCTTACAGAGGATTCAGGATACCGTTACAAATATGAATGAGGAGGTAAAGGGAATTTTTAAACTTTATCTATTGCAAATTTCAAAGGTATACTAGGAGAAAATATCACCATGTTTATGGCACTGTAAGCACTATTTTGCAATTCGAATTTTTTCCCTTGCAATTTGTTGTGGAGAGTCTATGTGTTTCTGTTGCAATGGATAGTTGTAAATTTCTTCATCTGCTTTGTAAATTATGGTTGTCTGAATCGTCGGTTTCGCAATATAATTCTCATTGCATTGTTTTTACACACCATCCAAGGAGCATATTCTACTTTATTTCTGGTTATATGATTATCAAGTAAAATCTAATCTAAGATGCTTATTTTTATTCCAGGACAAAAGGTTATTCTCATCAATTTTGCAAAAAAAAGAAGAAATTGCAATGGATACGAAGATTGTAGATAACATGTAAGATTAATTTATTTAATGGTACATCTTTTAACTTTTAGAATTTACTGTCTGATATAGGCTTAATACAGTGCTCTGTTGGAGATAGACATGTCTATTTTAGACTCCTGGTTCAATGTGATCATTGTCCATTCTAGTACACACGCAAAAGATAATGAATAAGTAAAAGATATTGACCTTAAGTTCATTTCTAGATTTATAGATGAACAGTTCAATTATTTCATTCTTATTAAATAATAATATCGCTTACCTAGGATTGAAGATGTTCAAAACAATAAAGACAGGGCTCAAGAACCTACTTGATTGCACTCTAAAAGGCACAACATTTTTAGACCTTCATTTTTTTTTTTTTTTACATGAGGAAGAATAACTTTGAAGTTTGAACTGTGGCAGTAAAAAGAGGAAAACCCATATTTCTTGAAGAAGATTTTTTTTGTACTTCTCGACTTTATTGTGAGTAATTGTTCGGTTAGCCTGGTTCACAAATAACTAAAGCACCACCAAATTGCAGATTTCTCAATTGATCTGTGAATGAAAATTCTTTGGCTGTTCGTTTAAGATTGGTTGCGTATTCTTGAACATTTCGAAATGAACAGCATCTATGTGCTGAAGATATGTAGCGAATGCAGATTGACAAAATATCACTGAATAAATAAATACAAGGTGAGGCTTCTATAATCCATAAATCTCGTGAAGGAGGAAAGAAAAGAAATAGAAAAGTTACAATGACTGTGATTAGAAAACCATTGAAATAGAACCTTCACAATGAGGTTAGAAAGGTAATTTAATGACTTCATTGTATATGAGCTATCAGAAGAAGACCAGTCAACTTCAACACAAGAACCAGCCAAAATCCATAAATTTGGTGTACCTACAAAAGCTTCTAATAATATCTAGGATATAATATGCTACCTGATGAACTATTTTATGCCTTTCTTATCACTTGGAGCTGAAGCCTGTGTAGGTTATATATATGCTGCCATATACTGTACATGGTGAATATATCGAGAACATCTTTTCCTCTCTAATATTTCTTATCTGTCTCCTTTCTCTTGTGTATATTTTTCTTATGGTATCGAAGCTGGTAGCTTTGCTATTCTATCTTCCCAAATCACTTTGTCCTCCATGTCAAGCTGTCCAAGACCCTAGTCAAAATCCTTGAAGACCTTATTGTAACTCTAGAAAGTTCCTGTTTTGTCATTGTCACCTGCACTAACCGAATATAATTTTCATTCCTAGTCAGGAACTATCCAAATGGTTCTCATTTCTTAAATCATAATGGGATTCCTCATTAGAACCATTCTTGTCCTTGCATGCATACTTCTCGTTGGAACACTACAATACACTAGTCATATTTTGGTTGATAAACTCTTTATCACCATCCATTTCTCAAAGTGTTCTCTATTTCGATTTTGTAGCTAAAGTTTGGAAATATTTGAGGGAATGTTTTTCCAAGAGTTATCTCCTATGAATCACAGAGCTCCAAGAAGGAGTTTATTGTCTCGAACAAGGAACATAGATAGTTGAGAACCAGTTTGAAACCAAATTTAAGTTGCATCTGATTTGACAATGGACCTACATTTTTCCTGGAAGATTTCTTTTCACCCAAAAGCATTTTACATCAAATGTGTTGTGTTGCAACACCCTAACAAAATGGAAGAGTTGAACATAGGCATCAACATATCCTAAATGCGGCAAGAACTCTCATGTTTCAATCTCACATTCCTAGTCACTTATGGTCATATGCTATTAAAATGTTTATTTAATAAGCTAGGTTCCATCTCCCCTTAATTGAATAAAACCCCATTTGAACTCTTACATGATAAACTACCAGATTTTCTCCTGCTTAAAGTTTTTGGTTCATTAGGTCATGCTTCCACAAATGATGAACACCTTCACAAGTTTGATCCACTCTCTTGACGTGGGGCTTTTATGGGTTTTCAAAATGGAACAAAAGGTTATGCTATTATTCATTTGGATAACAAAGAAATTTTCATTTCCGGACACAGTTTTTCGTTAAATGCATTTCCCTTTCATCTCAAAGTATTTTCCACCTAATGGCACAAATTTGCTACCCATTGGGCCAACCATTTTACCCAATGCACCTTCTTTTAGTCGATCCTATGATGAACAAACTCCTGACCTCACTAATCTCACAATTGGTCCATTCATTTATACACTCGTAAACAACAACTCAATGAAGGCTTGTCCATTTCTCACCTGCAACGTCACCAGACCTTCCCAAGACCAACAGTCCTCAGTAGATCCAGTTCCAATGGCACAACCAACATTTTGTTGCTCCACTCGAGAACACAAAGTTGTCCTTCACATTTCTTTGAGTTCCTATGTCAGTTTTACAAACCAATCATCACCTAGATATTCCTATCCTCTTAACTCTATTCTTGCATATTCTCATCTTTCTCCCTCACATCACCATTACCTTATGTGTTTGTCATTTAAATCTGAACCTGTCAGTTACTAGGATGCTCTCCAGCATCAATGTTGGTGAGACGCCATGAAAGCTAAAATTAAAACGCATTAGTATTGAACTGGACTTGGAATGTTGTGGATACTCCTCATATTCACCCAATCAAATGTAAATGGGTATATAAGATCAAATGCTGACGTGATGGTAGTGTGGAGCAATCCAAAGCCCGTTTTGATGCAAAGGATTTCACTTAGATTGAAGGAGTTGATTATTTGAGACATTTTCTCATGTTGTAAAAATGGGTACCATTAGATTCATTCTTGCTTTGGTTTCTATTAATCAGTATCATCTCCAACAACTTGATGTCACAAATTTTCTCCATTAGGAGTTGTAAGAAGATGTATAGGTGTCCTTACCCTTTGGTGTTGCTAGATCTCGTCCCAATCAATTCTGCAAGCTTCTATGTGGCTTGAAGCAAGCTAGTCGGGAACGATATGACAAATTGTTTGTTTTACATTTTGACTCGAATAAAAGAAAACTTATGCAGATCACAGTCTTTTCATCAAATGTGATCAATCTAATTTCACTACTCTGATGTCAATGTCGATGACATTGTCGTGATTGGTAACTCCATTACTGAATTGACTAATATCAATCATATTCTTCATTCCCACTTTCGATAAAAGATCTTGGTATGTTGAAATATTTTTTGGGATTCGAAGTTGCTTACTCTGCCTTAGGTATCTCTATATGTTACAAAAATATTGTGACATTCTTAATGATTCTGGTTTATTGAGGTCCAAGCCGGCCTCTACACGATAGCTCTCTTTGACTACAACAAGAATCAATTTATTTGTTGTCAGATCATTTGCCATATTGTCGGTTGGTTGCCTTATCTATCTCACCAATTCACAACCTGACATTGCCTTTGCTTCACAATAGCTGAGAGTCAATTCATGTCTCAACTCAGTGTTGCTCATATTTGTGCTTCCAACAAAGTCTTACGCTATCTAAAAGGATGCATAGGAAAATGATTGTTCTACAGTCAAACCTCTTGTCCAATTAATCATGTTGCTTTTAGCGTTGTCGACTGTGCCACTTCTGTACATACACACAAATCTGTTACCAGATACTGTTTATTACATGGGAATTCATTAATTTCATGGAAAGCAAAGAAACAAAACACTGTTTCTCATTTAGCTGCAGAAACCAATACTGTGGGCTTGCATCCACCGCTTGTGAGCTAAGATGGCTAAATTATCTTAATGATCTTCAAGTCACTTGTTGTTCTGTACCGTGACAACCTAAGTGCCATGCATATTGCTGTCAATCTACGAGTGAACCAAGCACTTATAAATCGATTGTCATATTTTATGGAAACAAGATTCAACAAGTCTGATGAAGTTAGTTCCTGTTTCTTCATTGCATCAATTGGTTGATATGTTCACTAAATCTCTTCCTCCAAACTTTTGTCAACAATCTATCCAAGCTTGAGTCAGTTGATGTTTTCTTACCTCCAGCTTATGAGGAGGTATCAAAAGCAGACCAGTCATCTTCAAGACTAGAACCAGCCTAAAATCCGTAAATCTGTTGCACCTACAAAAGCTTATAATAATATCTAGGATATGTTTAGAATGTGCTCTGAATATGCTACCCGCTGTACTATTTTTACCGAGCTGTTATGTTCTGTAACTCTTCATGCTTTTCTTATCATTAGGAGCTGTAGCCTCTGTAGGTTATTTATGTGCTGCCATAATGGTGAATATTTGCAATTATCTTTTTCTCTAGCAGTATCCGTCATTAGATATTACAATTTATAGGTACAAACAATCTCATGTTTGAAATATTCTTCCATTTTTTGCCTGATCTTATCTCGTTCCTCCCCCTTTCTTCTAAATTGACTGTGAACAGTTGATGTTTTGAAATGAAGCTTTATTTTATTCAATACTTGTTATTCATCAGCAATTTATTTCAGGCAATGAGCACAATCGCAATTTTGAAGAAAGTATGGTATGCATTTTTTTTATTGTGTAGCGGAAATGTTTTGGGCTGACGATGGATTGAGACCAAATAAGCAACAGAAGGATTAATTAAATAGCCAACTGCGTCTCTGAAAACTGGTAAATTGGAATGAGTTTCTTTCTGCTCATACAGGGTTTGTGAATTAATGGAAAATTTAAAGATGTGCTCATAAATAATTTAAGTTTTTGAGCCCTTCAAGTTGTTATTCAACCCCTTCTGCTAATGTCTGACCATATTCTTTGGTGTATTGGATAATTATGCAAGTGTTGATGTTCAGCAATGCAAATAGGTGAGTTACGGACCAATATTTGTTTACTCCGATATCCTATTTTGATTAAGTTGGATATTTAGTTAAAGGGGGGAGTAAGTATGAAAATTTGCATATAATGCCACTTGAAAATATGTATTTTATTCTCTCACTGTCGTTGGCATTGCTCACAATTTATGCTGTATTTGACGGAACAGGATAGTATGCACGTCGAAGCGCTCAACAGTTAATAATCAAACCGTTGCCTTTTTTTTAAAAAAATTTAGAAACTATACTTTAGAGTAAAATAAAATAGTTTTTAAGTCTCGGATGCTATGCAGTTGTAATATGATATATATATTATTGGAGTGTTCGACCTTCCATTTGGTAAGTGTAGTTTCCTTTGCCTTTTCGTTAGAATAATATATTTGTTGTTGAATAATTCTTCATATAGTTTGGAAATCCTACTTGTTGAATAAAGAAAGAATTTAATGTAGTTTATGTTTGAGGTATTAAATGTATATATGTTTAATTTAATGCTTAATTATTATAAAACAGTAAGAGGATTAGAAGGATGCTATATTATTACTTATTTAATTGCCACCCTTTCAGCCGGGATGAAGGGTTGACCTGCCTTGAATTTTGTAATCTTCATATTTTATTAGTTCGCAAACCATTTTCTGTGCGTACGATGAAGACATGGAAGTTTGAATTGAAGACCGTCCATTTTTTTTTTCATGTGCAAACCATTTTTTTTTATGAAGTAGTTAAGAGATTAAATTGTGCCAGTGGCCTCTTGTCCGTAACTCTTGTTGCCCTTTTGTTCTCGTGTCATTCTTATTTATATTATGAGAAAAAAAACTTTTTAATTGTATAATTTAGAATGCATTTTCAAATTTGAATACAATTTGTAAGTTAAAAATAACTTTTAGGTAATTTCTTTCGAAGGTACAATTTGAAAATCAAAAAAGTTTTTGAATTTCATAAATCTGGAAGTATTTTTACTTCTCAATTGTACAATCTAAAGATTTTTTTCATGAAAAAATAATTTTTGAATTTTATAAATTTAATTTTTCATATAAAAAATGAATTTTCGATCAAATAATTTAGATGTTATTTTTTCATAAACCAAAACGACAAAAAATTATGGGCCGCAAAAAGCAATTCCCATAAAGACTTCGTATAAACTACTTAAATTCCTCACTTATGGTTAGGTCCAGTGGAATTGGTGAATATGCAATTTTGTTTATACTCTCCAAACCAAGTTGAGAGGCATGCATATATAACTTAGATCTTTGTCCCCACATTACTATTTATTTTCCTTTCTTAAACCCTTAACAAAGAAAGACCTTTGCCTCAACAATTCTGGATTTTTTTCCCTCCTACTAAAGTTGAGTCTTTGGAATAAACTTAAACTGAACCATATGCACCTGATATATATAGTTTGTAGGGTGTTCTTGGTTCCTTGTTGACAAGTGATATTGTTTAGGTTTGGGGGTCCGTTAGGAGAAGCAGTAGGTTTAAAGTCTTCAACAGTACATTAAGAGGTACTCTGAGTCCTCTTTCCATGTGGTAATGGATAAGTACAATGCTACTCCTCACCAAAATCCACTCAGATATTTGTAAGGATTTTCCACTATCAAATACAGTTGTCCACTTGTTTTTTCCTTGTGAGCCCTTTTCTTTAGGACAAACTGTAATAAAGGACGTTCCCACCTCTCATTTATTTCCGCTGTTTCTAATACCATCTTTTTTATCAAAAGAGATTAATTTTTTAAGACCCAATTCCTCACTCTACTCCTTAATTTTAGTATTAAGGATATCACATATTCAATTACTTCCATACAAATTTACTCTAATTTAACAAAAACGGGAGGATAACTTCGAGATTCGAGCCAAACTTGTTTTCAGAAATTTTATACTTCGATAATCTCACCTTTGCCCTCGTCCTACACCATCGTATAAAAGGCAATAATAGTTTTAGTCCTTACCAAGGGTAAGTCAACAAGGACACTATACTATACAATAGCTTCCAAATTCCACTCAGAAGGCTACACAGTTTTACACTGTTGATTAATAATTTTTCGCATTTAATGTTAGTAATTATATACTTACATGTATATGTGACAAAACTTGAAATCTCACGCATCAGTTCTTGTGATACAGAGTTTGAAAATTCAAATGTTTGAGGCTCTCATCATTATTTTGTAACTTGATTGAGATCAGGAGAATTGGATACGTGCATGCATCGAGTCAAACCAATTAATGCAGAGAGTAATTAAATAATAACAGTAGTACAGTGCTCCTACATACATTTAAGAGCCACTTTTGGAAAGAGTGAGCAGAAACTAATGATGGGTGGCTGGTTGCCCAAGAAAGAATGGAATTGCAATTTACAATGCATTCTAACATTAACAAAAATTAATTTACCCAAAAGATTCCGATCAATGTAATAATCTGCTATAAATTACGTTTAGGATAAGAGTCCAGTGATAAAATAATATAATAATCAAATGCAGTTATTGTCTGCTAAACATACAAATGTAATAACATTTTTTTGTTTATAAAGGAGAGTTACTTCTAGAAAAAGCTCAAATCTTTTTAAGCAACTATTATTCTGACGTTAACACCATCAAATAATAAAGCTGTTTGAAGTAATTTAGTTAACTATTTATATTTTGGAAACATATACTTTGTAATTAAAACGATATGTTGAACATTTCTTAATTTTTGTGTCTTTTATATATGATAAAAAATAATTAAATGTGAAGTGTTTTATTCCCCATCCATCCAGAAAGAAAAAATGTTATTCCCCTTCGCAACTAACGTTTTGTCTCTGAGCCAATGCACGTTATAAGCATATTTTACCATTTCAACACGCTTTGTGATGAAAGAAAGAATAAATTCACTAATTTTTTAATATTAATGCATTAATCATCTTAATATTCTTTATAAAGATTAAGACCCCCAATTAAAACTTTTCACAGAGAACATTAACTTTGATGTCCACATTAAGGAATCAACTTCTTGTGGAAAGCTGAATAAAATGACCTAACAAAGCATGTACCTGACATTTTTAGTTAGCATAATCCTCCAGTTTTGACTGGACAAAAAAAAGAATCTAGCATAATCGTGTTATATTTTAAATGCATAAAATTTAGAAGTAATTTTTTTATAAAGATTTAAATGCAATTCTCCATTTTATCTTACTTCGGTATTTTTTTTAATACAAATCTACATAAATAAGTATAAATTAAATAGTTTGTTTGAAAAAATTGAAAACACATAGGTAATTTGCATTTAAAATTTGGTCCTATATAGTTATGGGAGAAGGCCGATAAATGTTTTTTAGAGAATTATTTAATAAATTTAAAACGGAAGGTTTGTGAAAAATGATATGTAGATTCAGTCTTAAGATTACTTTTTATGTATTTTCATAATTATTAATATCCATTTATTATTTTCTCAACCAATATTTTAAAAACACAATATAAATTCTATCATAAATTTTCGAAAGCTTGATATATTCTTTGTGGTGGTTTGGAGAAAATGTCATTAAGATTCTTCTTCTAGCCTCTTCTCTTTCTCACTCTTAAAGAAAACCAATTTCACGCCCTCAAATAAATTTGTGCTTACATATATTAAAGGACTTTTCTTCTTTTACAGATTAAGAAATTAGTTAAGAAACTTTATTTTAGAATATTATTTGCGTGTTCAAACTTCATCAAAAAGTAAGCTTAAGTTTAATTTTTCTTTATATTGAGCTGAAAGTTTAATTTCTTGTTGGATTTGGTTCTTAGAGGAATTGTTAAAAAAGAATAAAAAAAATTTGTCTCATTCTGTTTACATTTGCTTTGAATTAAAGGACCAAGAAAATATTCGTGTCAAAAGCCGTTATTTTCTCATATAAACTTTAGTTATCAATTTTATCGTTTAACTTTCTATTAAATTCAAATCCTCATCTTAACTGTCTTAGATTGGGACAATTTTCCTTTCAAGCCAAGTTTTTTCTTCATTTTTTTTTTTATATAAGAAAACTATACTTATCTTCCAAATCTTTGGATGAGGATTTTCATGGCTATGCCTTCATATATGCTTGTAGAATCTATATAATATATACTATTAAATGAAACGGATATAGATATTATAGTATTATATTCATAAAATTTTCATTATCTATCATTCTTTTTTTATTTAAATATTTTCTTAAAAAAATTCAAGTGACAATAAAGGATTTGGTGAGAAATATTAATAAGTGAAATATGATTTGAAGTTTAATTTAGTAGATTTATGTCTTTTACTTATATTTATAGAATCAAAGTTATTTTTAAAGAAAATAATTTTATTTAAATATATATTTTACTATGTAACTTGTTTGATTTTAAGTTTTTTTAGTAATATTTGTTATATAATTTTATTTAGATTGTATTTAATATCAAATTCTTAGTTGAATTTATATTTTAAATAATATGATTCAATTTTTTTTAAAAAAGTTATCCACAAATATAAAAGAAATTACAAGGATTTTTTCATGCAGTTACTTAATAAATAATGAAACAATAACGGAGATTTTTTTTAAACGTAGTATATGGATACTACTTATTACCGGCTCCATCCATTGTCATCATTAATCCTAAGATTTGAAATTTGTTTTTCAGTGTTTCCTTTTCAATGGGGATTGTGTTCTATCTTAGTGTAATCATTCTTCACTTTAGTTTGCTTTTTTATTACAATAATATTTGTTTTAGATGACTTCATTGATGGATGGATACAATTATGTTAACTTTAAAAGTAAAGCATATGTAATAATATTTTAAATATAAAACAAGTCTTTATATATATATATATATATATATATATATATATAAAGAGAAATAGTATAAATAGTATTTTAAAACACTACAAATCAACACATCATATTTTATTTTTATTACGAAAATATATTTGTTCATATTTTAATACATATTTATCACACTAATAATATATACAAAATACAACATGTATTCTTATTAATATCAAAATATAAGTTATAATATTTAAAATATTATATATCACCTAACACATGCTTGATTATATATCATTTTATCAATGCATTCTTAATTTCACCTTTATGTCCTAGGAATTAAAACAAATTACAACTTGAATCATAATTGGATAATTTTCTGCAGACATACTGTTAAGTATGTTCACAAAAAAAATTAATACCTAACTCAGTATTTTAATCTACTTACTCATAAGATAACAAGTAATTGGAGTACTTTCTTATATGTACCTAATTAACATTTTTATCATCTTCTCACAACTAAAATTATATTAAGTAATTTGAATTGGAATCTAGAGGAACTTAAATTTCATTAATGAATTCATTAATCAACACATATTCACACCCAATATTAATCACATTACTCAACACATATTGCAAACTGATTAAAATTAAAAGAAAGAAATAAAATTTAATCAAATATATATATATATATATATATATATATATATATATATATATATATGATTATAATTTGGATGCAATAAATAAGAATAAGAAAAAAAGAAAAATCATGCAATTTAGTATCAATTAATTGATAATAAAATAGAAGGGATATTGTTACGATATTTAGTTTAAGAAAGATTATTGATCTCACAGTTAAGAAATATGAAAAGGTGTATAATTTGAAACTGCACCAAATTCTTAAAAAAAAAAAAACTTAATTTTCTTTTTAACATTATTTTATTAAAAATAGATCTTTCTAGATTATTTTATTTTATTTTAATATTTTAATATTATTTTTCGTGTTTTTCTTGTATATCAGTTTGTTTGAATAATTTTTCAGTAAATATGAAATAGAGTCGTAAATAGGTAACAAAAAATATAAAAAAAATAATTGATTTATTCTACTAATATATTTTAATGATTTGAAAAAGTTATTTGAGCAAATGTACTAGAAAACGAAATCGAAATGAAAATATGATAAGAGTATTAATATTATATGATATACCTAATCTACTTCAAGAGCATGTTAATTGTACACTCTATTTGGTAGAATTTGAAAAATAGTAGATATAGAATAGAGCCTGAGGAAAAATAGAAGTTTATCAAAATTTATATTTTTACTTTTCTTAAATTAAGCATCTTAGAATCTACTCTATCTCTCATTATTTCCATTCACAATATTCATCCTTTTTTATATTTTTATTTATATTTTTTATGTATTTATATACACTTATTTATTTTCTTACTATCAAACTAAGAAAGTCATACTTTTATTTTGTTTTTATTTAAACAATTAGAAAAAAAATATTCTTTTTCCCCTCTCCTCTTTCTTCCATATTTCTTTTATATTAAATAATTTAAAATTTCACTTATCATTTTTTCAACACCTGTTTTTCTATTTATGTTATTTTCTTTTATTTGTTTCTTTAAACCAAGTGCACAATTTATAACTGCTTTTTTTGCGATTACTTTAAAAGTTAAATTGCTAATACTATAAATAAGCCTTGCGTTTAAAATTATAACTAGCTTTTATTGTGATTGATAATTAACTATCAAGTGGTAGAGAGAGTTCTTAAATAATTTATATATATAGACAAAAGGCGCATTCTAATGCTATTTATTATACGCAGTTTTCTTGTGGCATATTTAATTAACTCAAATTTAATCATGAATGATATTTTTTTGACCTAATAGTGTGTTCTTTTCACAAAGTAATGATGGCAAGATTCATCAAATTTCCCTTCAGAAAAGAAAAATTATAAATAATGCATTCTCTTTTCTTTCAATATATTGAAAGTCGTTATCATACTTTGAATTTCTTATACACCCAACTTCTATTCTACCAACCTAATCATTATCACATACAACATGTTAAACAATATGATCTGGTGCGTCTACATTTTTAATATTAAACTTTTCATAATCTTTTTCTTCGTTATATATAACTTATGAAATGCCAAATATGTAATAAGATCACTAAAAAAAGAAAGAAAGAAATTAAAAAAAAGAAAAGCATTGCAAAGAGTTAAATGATAACACACCATTGCACAAAGGGACCAACTAAAATCAATATAAAATTGAAGTTGAAGTTTTGTTTGACATTTTCCCCCATTTTATCAAACAGAAACCGTGTACTTGGAATAGTGAAGTTTCCAAATTGACAATAAAAATGTCTCCATCTTCACAATTTCCATATTCTTTCGGGAACTTGCTTTATCAAATTGATTCATAATCATAATCATTGAACATTAAGATAAACAGTGGCTAGTCACCATGGAACTATAGCTATCATTATTGGTTTGGTGAAAATTCATTAGGAAATCCTAAGGAGAGGTTCATTTGTCCCCAAACATAACCCATTTGTCCTGATTAAGAATTGGAATGATAATGACATTTGGCCTATTCTTTTCAAGAAAAAAGCTTCTTCATTTCTCTCTCCTGTAAGATAGCATTACCACAAACAATTCAAGTGCTAAAGTTTGTACAGTAACACTGTCATGAATTTGATCTTGTGAATCACATGCTGAGATATTTACTACAAAAGTCCAAACAATATGTCATACAAAATTAATTAATCAAACATGTGGCTAAAATATAGATTATGTGAGATATTATATTTTTCAAACAGTCCATAGAATCTCCACAAATTAACCATTTAACAGAAAGAAACATCAGATTAAGAAGGATGTGATAACAAAAAATCAGTGTCAGAAATTCAAATATGTGATGTTTGATGAAGAAAAATGAAGAGTGATAAAAGGGTGGTACAGATCTAAATGTGATTCATATCCAGCACATATATCATAAAAACCTGAGCTTTAGGGGACCCATATGTTAGATAGTGTGATTGAGGAAAAGGGTACTAAAATGAATGTTGGTGTCTCAACGCAGTGAGCTTTGATTTGCTTTACAAACACAGATTTGGATTGACTACACGCAATATACGGACGTGGATAAAGATACTGAGAACTTTACATGAGTGTGTGAAACGACGTCAGATAAACGCCAAAACAACAGTAGCAAGCAACAACGTAGAACTTGGTCCACAATCGCTGCATTCTGCACCACTCTTCCACACGTTCGCCTAATTATCTTACGCCACGTGGCACAGGGGACCCTCACGGTCCTGCCAACTACACCAACTACCCTTACTGTACTGTATTATTATTACTATTATTATTTTCATAGAATCATCGTAAGGATGAAAATTTGACCTTTTTTTTTTTATTGTTTTCGTAGTTTCTCTGGGGTAGCTTATTTATTGGTTTCATTATGATATGGGGGCAAAGAAAGTGGAAGTCTTTCTTGTAACTTCAACAAAAGTCTCAGCGGTAGCTTCTTCAAGTGATCTTCTTTTGTTTATTATTCATTTGCTCATTTTTCTTTTTCTATTGGGTTTATGGTGTTTTGCTTATCATGGTGTCTATATGACAGAACTTTCTGGGGTGTTGGTCTTGGTGGTGGTGGTGGTGGTGAGGGATCGGAGACAAAGGTGTTGATGATATGGGAGCGTGTGTTTCAACTCCCCAAGGGTGCGTGGGAGGAAGGTTGAGCTCTTCCAAGAAGAAAACCAGGAAGAGGAGGAGAGAGGGACTCAGGAGAAGAGTTACTTCACGGTTGTGTAAGGGATCATTGGACAAGGTTGATGTGGCGGGGTTGTCTGATTCTTCCTTTGCCAACCCCACTTTCCAAGGTTGATGTTTTACTGCATCCTTCTTTTATCTTTTGTTTGGGTTGCATTTTGTGAAAGGATTATCTGAAGTGAAGGTTGTAAATGAGAGAGCATACACATGTTTGGTTTTCCTTTGTTTTGAATTGCAATTTTTTTGTTTGTTGGAAACTTAGAATTCTGTCGTGTGAGTTTGCCAATTGTTTTGGTGCTTTTTGGGGTAGTTGAAGACTTGGAGTTTTGAACTTTGGGAAATGTTGGTGAAGTTGGTCACTTGGCGTGTAAACAATAGGTATAGTCATTGAAAATCTGAAGTTGCAGCTGAAGCTAAGCGAAGAAATGGTTTATAGGAGGATGGAGTGTATGTTAATAATTGGTGCAAGTTACTGTCATTTGCAACCAAAGCATTGTCAATATTTTTGTGATTGTGACATACTTGGCTAAACTATTTCTATTTTCACTATGAAGGGAGGAGTTGAAATTTTCGGAGTAGAACTAAGGAAAAACGTAGTAAGACTTCAGGTGGAAAAGTTGTGTTGAAATTTGTGGGTAACAGTAATACTGATATGATGTCTACGCATAGGTGGTTGAGCACAATCGAAGTTGGTGAGTTGTGCATTTATGATATGCCTCTACCCCTTCCAGCTTCGCTTTTAGGCTTGATCAACGAGTTCATAAAACTAGCATTAGTTGCTTGAATTAGATCCATATTATTACTGACATGGAAGGACAGGTTGCAGAATTAGTACTCACAGTTGCATGAGTTTTACTATTTGAAGCAAATTAATGTTAATTCTGAAAGGGTAACTGAATATACTTGTTAATTTCTGTCATTACGGATATCATTTCAGACCCAAGTCTTGAAAAGTAATTCAATGGAACATGTTGATCTGTTTCTTCTGTGGGTGATTGTTTATTTAGTTATTTTGATAACCATGCCATTGAAAATCTAGTTTATTACAGCTACTGCATAAACCATTTTTTTTCTTCTGAAATCCTAACGTGGTTTTGGAATTTTAATTTGTGGCAACAGGAACAGGAAGTATAGAAGAGGCATGGTTTGATTCGGTTGCAGTATTTGACTCTGACTGTGATGATGATTACCAGAGTGTTCCTGACGGTATAATTTTCTGTTTTTAGATTTATTATATTTTTTCTTCCTGCTGTTGATTTTAAGATACTATTTTTACCCTTAAAAATTATTATTAAGACAATTTATATCTGCAGATGTTGTGTCTCTGAGTGGGATTGAAGGAGGGTCTGTATTAAGTTTTCCATCTTCAAGAATTGCCAACCATGGAGTTTCCACAGATCAAATTCAGAAACAGGAATTTCAGGCAGGAAATTTTGCAAACATCTCAGATGTTCAATATTCTGGCGTAGATGTCATTGATTCTCCGCGTGAGCCTGTGTTCCTTGACGAAATTTCCTCAGTGGACGCGAACTCCAACAGGGATGATGGACTTTTGGATAACTGTGGGATTCTTCCGAACAATTGTTTGCCATGTCTTGCATCTACCATTCCTTCCGTTGAAAAGAGAAGATCATCAAGTTCTAGTCCTCCTAATGCAAGGAAGAAGACTCCTACAAAGGGTTCCTTTAAATGGAAAGAAGGACATGGGAATGCTACTCTATGTGAGTTAAAATTCTTCAAACAGTTTTCTTGTGACTCCAAGGTTCACTTTATCTTAGTATAAGAGTTTTTTTGTGTCTAATAGCTGGGAGGAAGAACATTTATCTTTTATATAGCGTGTAGAGTTAATTTGTAATTACATTGCAAAAGATGATCTAGTAAATTGGATTTTTCCAGGAGAATGCATCTATCTTGTGATACAATTTCTGTAATTCTTATTTACGTTCCCTTTTTCTTGTTTTCAGTTTCCTCAAAGAAACTTCTGCAAAGACCAATTGCAGGTTCTCAAGTACCCTTTTGTCCAATTGAGAAGAAAATGCTTGATTGTTGGTCACAAATTGACGCAACCACTTTCAAAGTTCGAGGAGTAAATTATTTCAAGTAAGATTAAGATTTGTCTGTAATTTGTTTGACAGTGCATGTTCACCCATGTGTTAATAAATGCATAAAGTTTTAAAGTCAAAATAAGATGTTTCACAGACAAATAATGTTTGACTTTGATTTTGTTATGCAGGGATAAGAAAAAGGACTTCGCTCCTAATTATTCTGCATATTACCCATTTGGTGTAGATGTTTTCTTGTCTCCACGGAAAGTAGACCATATAGCTCGCTTTGTGGAACTTCCTGTTATGAGTTCCTCCGGCAAATTTCCCTCCATACTCGTTGTAAACGTTCAGGTACTCCGACATTGCTAAAATATAGTTATACTTTATGTTATAATTGCTGTTAATTGTTCTATTTCCAACAGGGATTCCTTGTAGATCCACCATTCTAATACTTAGTTATTTTTTTGCCTTTTCGTTAATATGGTTTTGTCAAGAGAACAATTTGTTGGTGCATATTCTTATACCTTTTTGTTTTGCGGAATTTAGGTTCCACTCTATCCTGCCACACTTTTTCAAGGAGAAACTGATGGTGAAGGAATGAGCATTGTTTTGTACTTTAAACTTTCGGAAAGTTACTCCAAGGAACTTCCACTGCCTTTTCAAGAAAGCATCAGAGTAAGATGGAGCCTTCATGTGTCAATTAGTGCTCAATATTCCTGAGAGTGTGGTACATCCTGTTAAAATTGCTGTCATCTCTATATTTTACTAAGATTATTGTCAGCAAAATAAAAATATTCCAAGTAATAATGTTATGTATTAGCTCTAAATCATGATCATATAGCATAGAAGACCTACTATTGAGTGTTCAGTTAGAGTATTTACCATTTACATGTTTTGTTTTAGCAGTTATTTCTTTTCATTAATTCTACATATAGAGAATGTGTGAAACTTTAACAAATAGATATTATGCCATAACCAAATATTCCCTGATAAAGTCTTAGTTTTGATGTCTCCTTTTGAATTACCATATTGTTGCCTATTTGTATGTTAATTTGAGGAAAACTCTATTACTTCTTTCTACTGACCTATGTGTAGCTGATGAAATAACATCTATCTACGTCGTTCTACAGAGATTGATGGACGATGAAGTTGAAAAGGTAAAGGGTTTTCCTGTAGATACAATTGCACCCTTCAGGGAAAGGTTGAAAATATTAGGCCGTGTTGTCAACTTGGAAGATCTTCATTTGAGTGCAGCAGAAAGGAAGCTTATGCAAGCTTACAATGAGAAACCTGTTCTTTCACGTCCCCAACATGAGTTTTACACGGTTTGTCTCATGACTCTTCCACTAAGGCACTGATTATAATAAACCTGTTATAATTATAACCACTCAACTTGATAATGAGCAATATAAAATCTTGAATGATCTTGAAGAATCTGAAAACCAGGCTGTTTTTACTTGCATAATTTCATTTAATCACCCCATTATTCCATTTGATAGCATCTTGAAGCTGAATATGACAGACAGAATCTGAACGTGACGTTCTATACATGCATACGTGTCATTATACTTAAATGATAAGGTGGTCCTGCTTGTGTCCACATTCATATCATTCTGTGATTAGTATGGCAGTTAGTGGCAGCATGATATGTCTTGAATTTTGTTTATCTAGCACTTAATTCAGAATGGTCAATCACAGGGAAAAACAAAAATTTATATCATGAAATTAGGACTTTGTAAAAGTGAGAGGTGAAGTTCAAAGTTTTCCTGTGGGCTCCTTCTCCCTATTGATGTGTGTACTCTTTGGTTTCATCTTTATGGTTTTCTTGTGTTGCCTGTATAGCTTTGCCTTGGAATTCAGTGGTGTCATTTCACTATAAAAGACAAGGGACCTCCACGTGCAGTACTTTAATTCGTGACATTTCTTTCCAATCACCTAGGCATTGATTTTTCTAACTATTTAATGAACAATGTTATTATTTGTACAGAAAATTTTACAACTCAGAAAAAAGGAAAAGTAATAATACATGCAACATAAGATGTGATGTGAAGAAAGATATTTACATATTTTTGTCTTGTTATGGATACTGTTTAGCAGAGTCACATAGTCCTTAAAATGATAAATTGTTTTATGAATAATTCCTCTAATTCAATTAATTTTTTACAGGGTGAAAATTACTTTGAGATTGATTTGGACATGCATAGATTCAGTTATATATCTAGAAAAGGGTTTGAAGCTTTTCTAGACAGATTAAAGATTTGCACTCTAGATGTTGGCCTCACAATTCAGGCAAGTAGTTTCTCTTGTGCCAAAATCTATTTTCTTCTCTCTGATCTTATATTGATTTTTGTTACGTTTGGTGTAACAGGGGAACAAACAAGAGGAGCTGCCAGAACATGTGTTATGTTGTATTAGATTAAATGGCATTGATTACATGAATTACCAACAACTGGGGCTAACTCAGGATCCCCTCTAATATAAATAACATAAGCATTTGCAATCTCATAATTTATGATTAATAATGGTAATTTGTAGAAGCTTTTCTTTCCCTGTATACCTTTTATTATTACATAAAATTCACTTGAGTTTTATCCGTTTTCTGATAAAACTCTGAATTTTATCTGGTAATAAAAGTTTTAAGGAAACTGTTATGGGTTATTTTTGATGAATCACATAAACAACATACGTGTGATTGAAGATGCCAACTTCAAATAGAAAGATGGACCTACCTACGCCTACTCACTCATTCGTTGAACAAAAAATTATTTATCATAAAGAAACATAAATGGAAACACGTGGGTTCTGATCAAATGTCCTTTTTATATTTATTTATGGAGGCGATTCCTGAATGTACAACTACCACAAGTGTAAAATGTACTGTGTTACGAATGAACGTGTGCATAGTGATTGAAAGCTACTGGTGGTAGAGATATTTGTGTTAGGGTTCAATAATATGAAGGATACACACACATAACTCACTTAAGTGCTTTAGTTGTCAAATGAGAATTTTAGTCTTGACAAAATTTTATTATGTAAGTGTTTATGAATTAAATCAGAATATCATTACATATTTACATATTTAAATAACATAACCCAAAAATTGTAATCTTTCAATTTTTTTATTTTAATTTTAATATTTAACATCTGATATAAAAGTAAAAAAAGAGCAAACTGAAATAAATGACTAGAGAAAATTAGATGAAAATGTCAATTCAACCTACCAAATTGCTAGTGAGCTAGGAGACAAGTCCATTGAGTCCAACTTACTCTGTCATTCCTGCTTAAAATTGTAATGTCCATTTTAATTTGGAGTTTAAAAAGTCATTAAACAACTCTTAAATAAAGATGCTACTTACTTACATATCCAATGGTGGAATCTATTTTAACACCGTTCCTTATTTTATAATGCATGTTAATAAAAGGTGTTGGAGATAATCTAATAGAATTTGTTGCAGATTGTTTAGCATTCTTAAGTTGATACTTGACAGAAAAATTGAATGGAACAAGAATGCCATTTATTTTTAATTTTGATGATTCCAGGTTGTCATTTAGCTAATAGAAAATTTGGGGAACTTTCTATTATATGGCTTCCAAGCACCCAATCATTTCCATTTTGTGTGTTCGCTTTTGGGGTTGAATTAAGGGATATTCAATATGACTGTAGAGACTCTAAATTTTGTTCAGTGTAGCTTCACAAGGAAAATGCAACATTTGCAACATGTTTCTGCTTAGAGGGATACAAGAATGTTCAGGAACACCAGAGATTCTCTATTTTCAGAAGTGAAATGAAACAAGTAAATCTCTGTATTTTTACACCCAAAAAAGCAGCAAATATTTTCACAATGATATGTAGCCAAAACAACTTGGTCTTGAGTAAAACTACAACTCAATTGATTTCACAGGTTTCGATTCATATCTTACCATTGTCAAGGTTTACAGGGACTAAGAGGCTTTCCACACAAACCTTTATTTCCAGAATAAGTACTCCCAGGAAAGTCAGTTAGAGGTTTACCCTCTGGAATTTCCCCTTCAAGTACATTATCTGATAAGTCCAATTCCTTCAACTTTCTCAGCTTGAGAAATCCATTGGGTATGCTTCCACTGAAGTGATTACTTTGCAGCTTCAGACTCTCCAACAAGGTCAAGTTTGCCAGAACTTCAGGCAAGTTGGAAGCTAATTCATTGAAGCTCAAATCCAAACTGTGAATGGAGTTCAGCTTCCCAAGGGAACCTGGCAATGTACCCTTTAGAAGGTTATGAGACAAGTTCAGGTACCGAATGTTTAACTGTTCTCCTACACCAATTGCCTCTACTCCACTTGAGAAGTTGTTATCAGAAAGATCAATATGTGTTAGTGATCCCCCAGAAGTACCTCGTTGATCAGCTTTAAATACTCCAGTTATGGAGCCTGTTAACTTATTTGAGTGAAGATCAAGAACACCAAGATCAGGCAAGTTTGTGAGGGAATCAGGTATGTGAGAATCAAGTGAATTACTTGAGAGGTTTAACAAGTACAGCTGACTGAGGGATCCAAACCATGATGGTATTGGTCCACTGAGAAGGTTCCCTGATAAGTCCAGTTCCTGTATTGGACTATCTGTTGTTTGCAGTAAGTCTGGAATTTGGCCCTTGATGCCACAGCCTGCGAGGTAAATGCGGGAAAGAGATGACAGACTTGTTAGCCATGCTGGAATGGAAGAGAGGTTCAAAGGGTTGAAGGATAGATCAAGTGTCTGAAGGTTTTGAAGGGAAGACATGTGCTGAGGCAATGGCCATTCAATCAAATTATTGGAAATGTTCAGCATTATGAGCTGAGAGAGTTGGCCTATTGATTTTGGTATTTGGCCAGAGAAGGAGTTGTCACTGAGGTAAAGCTCTGTCAAAGAATGCAAGTTGCCCAAACTAGAAGGCAATGCTCCTTCAAGTTTGTTGTTTGACAATGAAACTCTTTGAAGAGAAACCAGGTAGCCAAAACTGGGAGGCATGTTTCCACTCAGGTGGTTATTGTGGAGTCTTAAGAAGCCCAGAGAAGGCATTTCACCAGGTCTTGAGGGAAATGGGATGGTTCCCTCAAGATAGTTGGTGTCAAAATACAAAACTGAAATGGCAGTTAAATTGGTCAGTGAAGAAGGTATGCCTCCACTTAGCCTATTGCTTGAAAGATCAAGCTTCTCCAAAGCCAGCATCTGACCAATGCTGTTGGGTATATGACCCACAAGATCATTGTCATGAACATCCAACTCTACCAAATTGGTCAAACTCCCAAGTGAGAAGGGTATTGTACCTGAAATGTGGTTCGAGTAAAGCAGCAGCCTTTTGAGGTTTCTTAAGCTTCCAAGGCTAGAAGGGATTGACCCAGATATCCTATTTTCATGCAGTGCCAGTTCCTGGAGGTTCGGAAAACCACCAATGCTTTCAGGTACTGGGCCAGTTAAATTGTTGCCATAAAGATAAAGCTTTTGGAGCTTTGGCATTTGCATCCCAATTGTTTGGGGAATTGCTCCACCAAGACCTACTAAGCCACCGAGATCAAGGATTTCAAGAGAGGTGAGGAGTGTTATGGAAGGAGAAAGCTGACCCACCATTTGTGTTTGAACCAAATCTTTTTCAATGAGCCCTGGGAGAAGAATCTGTGTCACTCTAGTGGTTGCATTGTCACAGACAACACCTTCCCATTCACAGCAGCTCCTACCAACCCACTTTGCCAACCGGCCAGATGTATCCATCTGAATGCCATTCTTGAAGGCCATCAAACCTGCCAAATCATCTGAACTGCATTCTCCTGTTACTTTCCTAAATGCTCCTCCAAATGCTATCACTGTCAGCAGTGTAACTATCTGTTGTAGCAGCTGATAACCCATGTTGCTCAACCCAATGGCAGTGGCTCTTACTTATCTTATCTCAAGCAATTTTCTCTTGCAACTGAAAAAGCCCTTCAAAGTGTTGGCTAGGATATTTTGTGGCAAATAGTCCACACTTCACGGGATGCAGATACAAACAAGTAGCATTGCTTTCCAGATCTAACTTTTTTCTTTCCTTTAGGCCACTTTTCCCTTTTAAATTGCAAAGCTGTAAAGCACATTTCTTTGAATCATGATTTCCTTAACAGTACTTAGAGAGATAGATTCCATAAACTGACCCATTTAATTTTCTGGATTAGTACGAGAATTCTCGTACGCGTACACTATATGGATTAAACTAAATCTTCGTGACAGATTCCTATATTATTTTTTACGAAATATAGTTGTCCGTTACGAAGTTGCAACTGTGATGTAGTAGTTAAAAATCAAACTTCTATGTTTGAAGAATGACAGATAGCAAAGCACATGATAAGGGTTAATTTTACAACGGTGAGAGTTTGGTAGTTGTGCACATTTGGAAGTTTCTTTTTTGGGAGTTTATGAAATTCCATTTCTCACGGAACTCTTCCTTTATGATTTACATGTTCAGAAATCGGGAGATACTTTTGTTATTTTTTTTTTTATCACTTCAAGGAATAATCTATGTCATGATTTGAAATTTGAAGTGGCATCTTGAACTTGTGAGCCTTCTCTGCTCCCCCATTGCACACTTCATTATTTTAATGCGTATGATTATCCCAGTTTCGAGTACCAATAATTTTCATGGACTATGTCACTCAGAAAGCAACAGTTTTACAAAAAGAACATAAATCTACACCGTACAGAGGTCTTCTTACCTTTTTCAATAAGGAAAAATGAGATCAAATTAGGTGCTTCTTTTGAAGATATCCACACAACGGATATTTTTTAGAGGAAAAAAGTTACTGTAATGCAACCAAAAAATCCTTGACCGTTTACCTAATTTACAAGGAATTCAAACTCTTAAAATTATTGGTACCTCACTCTTTCTACCAATTTAACTAATGTATCCATCTAAAGAAAAAACAACTTAACTAATGAACTTTTACATTTTATACACAAAACCAAGGAGAACTAGAAATATAATTTTGGGTTGTGATTTTATACTATCCTTGTGAAAAAGGGTTAAACCAATTGATTGACTGGGATTATTAATTTATTGAATAAAAATATTAAATAATTCAGAGTATTACTTTTAAAAGAATTTAATGCAGAATGAGTCTTCTAAAAAGAACAGGGAAACTTCTCAAAATTTCTAGATAAAATGATTAAAAGGAACAGTGTCCAAGAACAGATGAAGTTTGGATAGGATCAAAATACACGCCCAAGGAATCTTGGTTTGTGTTCCCTGGTTAACGACAAGATAGGTAAAAAAAATAAATAAGTAAAGAGAAAAGCAATTCCCAGAATTCCTAAAACTAATCAATTGGCTATGGCTATATTGGAAAGAGTAATGTACAAGTAGTTACAATGAATCCAAAACCTGAAGGCCTATCATTTTTTGGTTCTAGAAATTCTCTTGATTTATAAACCAAAGTTCACAAAATGGTATGGCCGAACCTAACATTAGACCTTGATCTGCTTCATCCTTTAGCATTCCTGCAATGTGTGACACGTGTAGATGGGAATGCACACAGATGTAATGCAATTCATCCACACAAGTTTGAAGTGAGACACATTCCTTGAACACTGAAAAGCCTCATTTATCACTGTTTCACTTCAATGTCTTCTTCCCTTCTGCTGTCTACAGTGTACCATGATTGAGAAGTGGATGAACTATTTTCATTTCCATGGGAATAGAGTGCTAGTGACATTGACTATGTTTGGACAGATGAAGTGGGGCTAGGAACATCTTCCTCTACTCTATCAAAGGCAGCTCTGCCGGTTAACATCTTTATAGCAATTTCACTAACTTCAACAAACCATTCATCCTCAGGCAAGACACTGCCATTAAAAGGTTATTGATTAGTAGAAAGCAGTATATAAGAAAAATGGTTGATTCCATCATAAATGTACTTAAATGATGCTACTCCAGACATATTTTCCTTTTATCTCCCTTTTTTTTCTCCGTTGATATTCAATGAGGATATATACATAACATATACACTCATGCACACCCACATGTATGGAATAATGGAAGGTATTGATTCTTGATTCCTTTACTTGGATTGTTAATATGATTCTGATAGGATATAGTGAATTCCATCTTATTCCATCAAATACCCCTTTTTCTTTCTCTTTCCCTAAAATCTGAGAGATGTGGAATGAAACAGTTTTATTTTATCTATTGCACCTTGAAAATATCCAAATAAGAGAATGATAACTTCATTGCATTATACTCTACTTTATTCTATTTCATTATAGTTAGCATTAGATATTCAAAATTTCAAATATAGTATTAAGTTATCAGAAATGGTAACAGGTGTTCTTAAGATGAGTTAAGGGAAGTAGAATGTTTATTGTCTATTTGGACGAACTTCCTATAAAGACTTTCTAGGAAAAAAAAAAAAAAACTGAATTCTCCATAAGTTAAAAATAGTATATGTATAAACTAAATAGCCAAACAGAAGTACCTGTTGGGATCTAGACCTGTTGCAGCAAGAGCATTAATAGCCCTTTCAATAATATTTTTGATAGCTTGATGCAGATGACGAGATAAGTAACGGCCTTGGGATGAAAATATCATCACAAATTGCATATCCAAATAAAGCTGCATGAATGATCGAACGATTAGTTTGATATCAATTTTGGTCAGTGATCCTAATTCCTGAACACTAAATAAATGTATTCAACACATTCTTCACAAACCACCTTCTAATAACAGGTCTCAAAACCAACTTGTTAAAAGTTTGCAAATGTTTTCATAGGCTTTTAGAATTAACTTTTCAATTAATTTTCGATGTTGTAGCAGCTTTCTATGGAGCACCAACAAAGTTTCAATTTACAGTAAGTTGAAGCCACTCTCAACAAATGACTACAATCTCATGTTTCAGTGACTACCTGTTGAAGGCCTATGGGACCCAAAGGTGTAGATCCTGTCTCAACCTCTTCCCAGAAGGCTTGGTCATCAGAAAGCCACAGGACCACTGTTTCTGCAAGTCTCATCAATAAAACAGTGGCAAATCTTTCCCTTCCTACAAACACGTCTGCCGCAATGCTTGCCACGTCGGTAAGCTTAGCATAAATCTCCTGAGCAATAACGTACGAAAAGACAAACCTTGTAATTAAACAAAGACACTGCTACTATGTTTCTATCATGCATGTATCTGAATACTACAGAGAAAGCATACTATGATGACTTAAAGGCTTAACAACATAGCATCGAAGGAAGCATCGTTTGTGTTACACATTGTTGAAATCTTGCATGGGGAATAGGGTATATGACTTAACCGAAAAACAGAATCAGACTGAATGAAAAAAGATATATCAAATGATAAAGATGTTATAATTGGACAACTTTTACCCAACAAGAACCCTTTACCCAAAACTATAAGCATTCCCGAAGTCTAATCACACTGTTAATGCTAAACATAAACAGTCTTAATATTCCAACACACATATTACCTGAAAAATTGGAGAAGGAAACCATTCAGGCTGCTCTACGGTACCATCCATTCCCAAATATATTAATGCATTTAGACGAGCTTCTCCTTCTTCTGTGAAGATAAGTTCAAGAGCATGTTGCCGGCAAAAGCTGTCACGCAGGCGATCAACTTCACGTTGGAGCCTTTTCTTTAGTTCACGCTGTCTCTCTGATCCTTTTCTCTGAGAGTCATCACCTTTGGTGCTATGTGAAAGCTTGACAACAGCACGTGGAAGCAGCTCATCTGCCAGTAATATTGCATTTGCCAACAATGCTATCTGCTGTGCTTCAGTCTCAGCAAGCTTAACAATTCTGTGCCCTTCCAGGTTCTCAGTTACCACTGATCCTGGCAATGCATTTATTAGCAAGTTGACATAGAAGTTGAACTCTTGTATAAGGCCTTCAACTGCAAGAACATCCAATTGCAGTATTTCAAGAGGCCCTACATCTTCAAATAGTTCCTATTCAGATAACAGAAAACTTTATTAAGCATCTTGAGTAATAAGGCATAAAGGGAAGGAGTGAAACAAAGAAGCTTCGTGATGATCTTTTCCAATATTATACTCTCTCAGTCCATTTCCTAGTATCATATCGATACTTGTGAAATAAGATACTGAGTAATAGTTTTCTGAGAAAAAAATTCAAAATGGAAACAAAAAAGGGAGTAATTACCTGAACCATTGAGTTGAATTTGTGAGCACTGCTTGAAAGCTTTGGTTGGAGCGAACCTAAGTTACTGTGAGCAGATGGAGGTTGGCCAGAAGTCCTGCTGCTGGTTGGTGCATAAGCAAGTACCCAATCCTCTGCAGCAGCCAGTGCAGAACTACTTTGTTCAATTCTTTTCAAATTTGTTTTCAGTGCTTGCTCAACAAAGGGTCTAAAATATTTTATTAGGACAGGGGAAAGGGCTAGCCCAGAAGCCTCTAGCAGATAGCAGTGACTCATGCAAACATGAACACATTCAGATGCAACTCTCAAACCTCCTGCGGCAGCTGTAGAGGCAAGAATAGATTTCTTAAGGAGAGCAGCAAATTTCTCAGTCTGTGCAACTGCCCAAGTTACTAGCTCTGAAGTATATGCGGGTTCTTCTTCAGCAAACACTGACAAAGAATCTGATGCTACTTGTGAAATGGTGGAAAAAACAAGCTGTGAAAGGGTAGCAGTAAATGCCCCAACCCCACCATAATTGCTGGATTGAAGGCTTTTCATGATACGTTGTAACGTTTCTTGTCGAGAACTTAGTAGTAACGTATGAGCACGAGGACCATCCCCAAGTTTTTTCAATGACAACGCTGTTGATCGAATCTCTGCACTGCGAGTTGATGGCTGGCAGATAGTGTCTGCTAGTTGGTCTGCTAGTTTTTGTCTGTGTTCAGCGATAGCATCTTGCAATGCCTCAAATAAACTTGGACTTAAAGTTCCCCCTTCACTAATTTCGTTTACCATTTTTTCTCCTTCTTCCAAAGCAGCCATAGCTTCATCCACTCTTTTCTCCGCTAATAGAACCTCAAGGGTTTCTAAATATCCTATTAGCCATTTTTCTGTCTTGGATATTTCTGTTTTTTCATCTAGTATGTCATCCATGTCTGAATCTTCATTTGCACTAATCAAGGGACTAAGCTCGCACCCATCTGCTAAACCATGAACCAAAGCAGCCTGGGTGGATAGAAGATTTCTCATGGAAAGCAACTCTCCCTCAAGATCAGATATCTCTTTGGACGTACTGCATAAAATATTGCAGAGACAGTCATCAACACAATAATAATCATGCTTACAGATAGTGGATATCCTAATTTTCAGCAACCATATAGTTGTCAGTTTTGTTAAAATCACAAACCATCTTGGTCCCTTGATAAAAAAAATTGAATATCTTAAATGGATCCTTGAATCCAGTGTTAGATATTGCTACTAATTAAGCAGTCTAAAGTTTAATAATTGGCATCCACAGTATAAGGTAATTACAAAAATCATGAATCATGAGTCGTACACGGCCACTGTTTATAAGGAAGCATGTTAAGAGTTAAAATATGTAAAATACTATTTTGAGCACTAAAACAACCATGACAATTATGGATGGATTGTGTCCTTACCTAAAAGCTTAAGTTACAAAGCTTATACCAAAAAATAAAAAAGACACACAAGAAATATTAGGAATTTTATCTCTCAAAACTAACCAAAGAATGAAAGCCAAACTTCCCATATTTTGTCCTCACAGAATCATGCTACAATTTTATACTCACCAATTTTCCCTTTTTTTTTCACTCAATTAACTTCCACGTCTAATTTTCCAGTGACAGAACAAAAAACATTTATTTTATAAAAGAATTGAAAGTCAAATGAGCTTCTTACTTCCTCTATCTACTTTCTCTTCTCGCAGTACAAGATAATAAGTGAAAAGTAATTTTAGAACGTGTCCCTTCCTCCTTAAAAAAGTAGCCTGAAAACATGTTTACTTTTGGTAGCTGATTGCTGGCATTGTACATCTTTTTTTTTTCATGCACTACACCAGGGGAAGAGTTAAGGACACCTAAGAAATCTATCCCTATACGAAAACTTAAATGGGGGCAAAACTTTTGGTACAAATACTTGTTGCAAAATTTCATACAATCACTTTGACATGTTAATAAACTACTTAATCTATGAACAAAGGAACTTCTGAAAGGAAGGCACTGGAACAGGTCTCATCATAATGAAAAATTCATGCATGAATGGTAATGCTTAAATCCCTTCACAAGTTCAGATATGATGCATAAGAATTCGAAAATTTAGCAGAAAACATTCCTCAACAAAGATATGTAGCTAATTAACAGTTTTGGGGTGTGTAATCACCGTATGAAGGCTGAGTAGTTAGCAAGAACACTTCTACGCATTTCTTCTGCTGAAGCCTTCTTCAGGTCAATAAGATAGGAGCACAAGTGTCTTATCTCCTGCAAAAGGCAGAAAAGTTTCCTCTGTCAAATGGATACAAAAGCAGTGTAATTTTTTTTTCACATTACCCGACTTCATTCACCAAGAACCATTTTCGTTCCTGGCATACATGGCACACAAAATATAATTATAATCACATTTTTAAAAGCATAGAAACCTTGTTAATTCAAATAGAGGACTACTGAACCAACCTGTTCTTTACCTTTTACTAGAAATAAGATCAATGTTTTACCTTTTACTATGAAAAGAAAGAATGTCTAGCACTTCTACATCATAAAATTGTAAGGGCAAGAGTCTAAAAAAGTATAGAACTTGCAAGTTGCAGCAAATGGATTCCTAATTAATGGGAAAAAAAGTATTACCTCTCGGATTCTATACAAATCTAACATGGTCCACAAATGAAACCTCCATCTTTTATTGTCTTAAATACAGTATACTACTTGTAAGCAAAACCCTTTTCAAGCTACTAAAAACTCAGCTTTTTATACAGTTTCCAACATATTCTTCTTAGCCCACTATATACTACTAATTAAAATATTAGAAACTACAAAATTACAAATTAAAGGAGTAAGACCTACAAAATGGTATCGTTTCAAACAAATTTCAATCAATAATAAAGGTGTATTTAGAAGAGTGGTTCCCTACATATATTAATGTGTATATATATATATATATATATATACACACACACACATAGGATATTATGTGTTTCATAGACTTACACCCAAGGTATCATTTTGGTTCATTGGAGGCATGATCACTCACCAACAAATATACCCATTACAGAATTTGACAATGAAAGTCCTTGAACATGAAATTTATGCAGGAGAGAGAGAAAACCTTTTCGTTCATGCTGCGGGATTTGGAGGCGACATAGCTATTGGGATCAAAGGAGGAGCTTTTGAAAACCTTGAGCCTATCACTGAGTGTGAGATTGGCCTCAAGCTCTGAAGAGTCTCCAATGCTGGAGGACAAAGATCCTCTCGGAGTCGTGAATGGTGACTGATCCATTGTGACTTGTTGTTACGTTGCATGCAATCAATTCCGAAGCAGAAGGTTGAATCGAATTGACAATGGAGGATTAAGAAACGAAGGTGCAGAAATTGTAATTAGATTGATACATGCGATGCAACGAACGAAGATGCATGCGAGAGAAGAGAGCCTCGGCAAACATGCACTGCATCCATCCCAAACACCGATCGAAATGTTTTTTTTTTTTTTTTAAGTGTCATTCATAATAAAATATTTTTCAACATAAAATATGAGAAAAAAATAAAATAAGATGAAACTTTTTTAGAGCAAAGAAAATGATACTTTTTTTTATATCTCCTCCCTCACTAAATACTATTTTCCCCTTACTAATTCTTTATTTTTCCACTTTTTTTTTTCTCTCCCTCAAGTCTCATGAGATGCGTACGTAAATTTAATTTTGTACCATGGTATCTTGATAAATAAATTTTTACACTTTACTATCTTATTCTTTATTTTCTCTTTTATTTTATAAATATAAACTTTTTTGTGATAATAATATTAATCTTAAAAGTGAGTTGTGATATGATCTCGTAAATTTATATAAAAAAAAAATTCTCTTTAATTTTAAAGTTTATTACATGACATTTATGTATGTTGATAAAAAAATGGCATTACGTGTGTAACGGCATTTATTGAATGCAGTGTATTTGCATTATATTAAAGGGAAAATGATATTTTGAAACTCCTTTTCCGTTTATCCTTACTTTGAACTTAAAATAATAAATAAAAAATAATATTTTAATAAATTATGAGATTCAAATAATTTAAAATTATTTTAAAAACTACACTTATTTTTCACATTTAATTAAAGATAATCATTCCAGTAGGATGTTAATACTTTTTTACGTGTAATTGACATTCATACCTAAAATTTAGGTTGTTTTTAAATTTTCTAATAAATTATGGTAACAACTTTTTTGGTTCTTTTTCAAAAAAAAAATTATAGTTGTGATTATAATATTATGTCATCTCTTATCACACCTCCTCCCTCTCCTTACCTCGCCCTTAGGTATGTTTCTGTCTTTTTATTTTAATTTGGTTTACTTTTTCCTATTCAATTCTAATTTGAAATATTAGTATAACTGATTAGTTTAAAATATTAACTTGAAATATTAATTCAAGAAAAATTATTGTTAACTTTAAATAACTTATTGGAAGGGTTTGGTTAGTTTAAAATTGATGCTTGAAATTATTAATGTTTTGATTAAGAACAAATGGTTAGACCGAGAAGGGTTACGACAGGCAAGTGATACCAAAATATAATAAATGTTATCAAATTGTAATATTGAAAATGGTATATGTAAAAGAAATGGTACTACATTTATGTATTTTAACTTACACAAGGTGAGGCAAACAACTAAAACAAAATTCTCTCTCATGGTAATGTGATTGTCGAGAAAAAGAAATGAAAGTTCATATGACAAATATTATGTATCCTCCAATAATTTTTTAAAGGTTTATGCAAATTATTTGCTAATGAATATTATATATATATATATAACCTTACCTAACATGTAAGAGAAGGAAAAAGTGATGTATAAATAAAATCTTTTTCTAAGTTATGAAGATGAGTCAAGAAACTCCAAGCCTGGGACAGTGACAAAATGAGT
>Ga0209489_100567_pt1 | contig 70933 bp, 40 predicted proteins | sample SiratrowhiteBW_FD_187527 | JGI IMG/M metagenome (GOLD analysis project Ga0209489, IMG submission 187527) | Root nodule microbial communities of legume samples collected from California, USA - Siratro white BW (SPAdes) (version 2) | ecosystem: Host-associated > Plants > Roots > Nodule | place... | reverse complement strand
CCTTTTTTACATGAAAAAAAAAAAAAAAAAACTATTCGTTAATAAGTGAAATTATTATCTGTTTGGATTAATACATTTTATCCTTGTGAAATTTTTCACATTCTTAACTTACTTTCAATTTTATTGCTTCGTCAATTTTTTTTCTAAAGCTTAGTTATAGAATCATAACCGCTAAAAAGTAATTTTTGTTTTCGTGAGATGATAATAAGTGGCACTTTTGTGTTTCTAGAATGTATAGATTAGTTTAGATATAATTAATCAAAGAACAGTTAATACTTATTATATTCTAACGCAAGGCAATGACAAACTTATACCTTTTTTTTTACTCCAAATGTGTGGTTTAGATAACGATAAAGGGGAAATTTCTAATCATGGACATTAAAAAGTTAAATCAATAACGAATAGGATTTTCCATTATGCAAAGTTCATTCTTACTTATTGTCTCTGAGTTTTTGGCACTCACATGTGTCGGTAATTTTCCTTCCCATATCCGTAATTTTTAAAATGACCATTTTAATTTTTATATAGGTGATTTTTGGATTATTTATTTTGAAAATATTTTAGAATAAGCTTTCTAAAATTTTCAAAACATAATTTCTAAAAATAAAAATTGAGACAAAATTCTAAAACAACATTTCTGAAATATTTTGGAATAAGAGTTTTAGAACAAAATTTTCACTTATAAAACGTATGAGATGCGTTTTAAAATAGAATTTCGAGAACAAGTTTCTCATAACATTAAAAGAATGCAACAGTGATGAAAAACAAATTTGTAATTGGAGGTGTAGTGGCAGCAGAAACGACAGTGATGTTAGTAACAGCAGAGGGATGCAGAAGGAATATTTTAGTCTTTTTCTTGTAGGACGAGGGTGCAGTTAGTAATTAAGGGGTGCAGAAAACAATAGTTATATTAAATGGATCAAATAGGATGATATTAGACTTACAAGTACACTAAATCTCAAATCTACAAGAAGAAGAAACTCATTATATCTTAAAATAAAGAGACGTCTAACAATATATTACTATCAAGCTGTAATTTAGTTTCATTAAATCATATCTCTTAAGCACTTTATTCTTTTTTTTTTGCTTCACAAGCTTTTTGTTACCTCTTTTCCAATTGTTGTGTTGCTCCACTGAAGAACACAACCAGATTATAATCTCCAAGGGCCAAAGAAAAAACCGTTTTCGACAAAGGGATGGGAGCAGCTTTACGACAATCCACTTTTGCAGGTAGTGGAGCAGAGTCCTGGGTCTCGGGAGAGATTGCCTTGTGTGTACGAAGATTTTTTTTGGGAGAGAAAGAATCAGAAGATTCTGGAATTATGTGTATGAGATATAGGAAAATGAATCGTTGGCTCATTATATTGAAACACAGCAGTTTTGTGTGTTTTGTGAAAGAACTTATGAGAGAGGAGTAACATTACTTTTCTTTAAGTGTGGAAAGATAGTGAAGAAGGAGGGAACGTTGGGATGTTTTCGTGTGTACGAGAGATTATGAAAGAGTGAGAGAGTATGGATCAGAAAAGTGCCAACAAAAAAAATGAGTAGAAAAGTGCCAAAAAAAATGAGTGGGGCTACCAGGATTTATGTGTGTGAGAGAGTGAATTGGTGCATGTAACTTTTCTACTAGAGAGAACATGAGTTTTTTTTTTTTTACATAACATCTTTAAATTCTATTTTTTCATTTTCTTTTTTTATATATTAAAAATTCAATAAAAATGAAACTTTACATTAAAAACAAATGAAAATTCATTTTTTTTTAAAATAAAGAAAATGAAAACCTAAATCATTTTCTTATATATTTTTTATTTTATTATTTTTAAAGATGTGAAAGAAAAATAAGAACAAAACTCAAAATTTAAACTAACCCATGATTTTTTTAATTTTCAGATAATTCATAAAAACATTTTTTATTATTTTTTTAAAATAAGATTTATTCATCCGGATAAAATTGACTATTGATAGATTCAAATTTTTAAAAAAGATATTTCATTTTAATGATATAGTAATTTATTCACATAATTATTTCATAGAGAAATGTGATATATGCACTTGACAACCAACTATTGATTATGATAGAAAAGTCAACATGCTCATCAAGAAAACATTTTAAGAATGCTACAAATTTTTATTTAATAATTTATCTGTAATTTCCTACATTGTACGGAAATGAAAATTATTGTTACTGAGGTGGTTATTATCTTTTGAAACTATCTAATTTTCAATCAGCCACCCATTTTTTCAACAATTTACTTATGCTTCTACGTTTTCCTCTCCCTCGTTATTTTTATGCACTTAATGAATTAATTACGGGTAGTTTAAAATATCACTAGTTTAGTTTTTTTAAAAGTTAATCTTGACTTATATGCATCAAATTCTTTTAATTTACTTTCAAAATATAAAAAAAATTAACTTAAAAAAAAAAGAAATCAACCACAATCTAATTGAAAAGATAAAAATCATTAACAATTAGTTTGAATGAAGAAGTTTTAGAGAGTATTTTAATTATATAGAGAATTTAGATAAATTATTTGGATTAATTTTTTTAAAGAAAATAAAGTTTAAAAAATTTATGAAAATAGTTTGATTAATTAAAATAATAAAATTAAAAAAAAAATGAAACTTTCTTTCCTTGTATTTCTTTTCCATTCTGTGTGTGGCTCGAGTTCAGAGAGTTCTTACAAAACCCCATTCCTGATTTATTATTTTCCTGTTTTGGGATACGTCCATAAAGCTGTGACTAACATTTTTAGTTAAAAAACAAGTTTTCTTTAATATTCTCAGAGTTTCAAATTACATTTTCGTCTTCTTTGAAGCATTGAACTTAGGGATCCTGAAAAAGGTCACCCTACCCGGAGGGATATCTACGAAAATTGATTTTTTTTTATACCTATAGTATTTTCAATTTTAAATGAAATTATTCAAAAAAAATTATTTAAAATCTAAATTCAAGTAAAGTCTAATTATAGATTATAATTTAAATAAATTTACATAATAAAATATTAACATAAATAAATTTAATTTTTCTAAAAAATATATTTAAACAAGTTACACTATCAAATATATATTTTAAAAATTAACATTTAAAAAAAATCAATTTCACATCTCTAAATAAAAAAATATGAATAGATAATATTTCTCTCATAAAAAAAACTTTATTTTAATTACTTATCTTTCTAACAATTAGTTTACTGATAATAATTAGTGGATAAAAATTAATATTTAATGAATATTCAAATATTAGATACAACAATAGGTTATTAAAATATATTTACTCGTTATATATTCATTAAAAATATTAATTCAATATGTCTTTAGAATTTATTCATAAATAATAATTATTTTGCCATAATAACTGAGAACATGAGAAAGCGTTAAAATAAGGTTGATAGCATGAAAATAGCATGGACCTATCATGACTTCTTTATTCCATCTCTCTTTATTTTTCATTTATTTTTATTGTTTTTTATTCACTATTCTATTCTGTCAGCTAAACTTGCCCTTCACTACACTTTCCTTTGAGTTCCACAGTTGAACAAGACCACTTGAACTTGAGTTGCAGATCTGAGCAAGTTTGCATTGCTTTTGAGTTTGAGGTTTTGTAAGAAGAAGAACACTAAACAAACAAACATGACTAAACAAAGAGCAAGAACAAAGAAGAAGGGAAAGCAGCTTCAGGGCACAGATTCTTCTGAATCTTATTCCCCAAACAGCCAGGTATCACCATGTTTTACCCATTTTTCATACATGAGGTCTATATAGTCCATTACCAAAGCAAATCTTTATATATATATATATATAAGATATTGGTTGATGTGTTTCCAAGTACATCATGATTGTAATGGCAAAATTGTTGCTTTTTCTCCATAATACATACTCATTGTTGCACAAAAATTCTTCAACTCACTTCTCACATCTAAAAGGTTTGTGCTTTATTAAGGGGTAACGAAGGTTTCTGCTAGAAGACATAATACCAAACATCATTTATGGCTAAGTGTAAACCTCATTTTTTATAAACTGATCGTGTAAGATTGAGATAAGTTTCAAGTTTATTTTTTTAATAAATCTTTTAAGACTTTATTTTGATACTTAATATGCACAATGTTTTTATCATATTATGATATAAGTAACATTTTTTTTAAACTTGCACATTGTTGGTTTGTGTTCAATGTCTAGTCAGAGTCTTCGGATTTGCCTTCCTCTGCAAGAAAGCCTTTGATTCGAGATTCCACTGTAGTTCATGCTCGTCGTTCTTCTTTGAGACTAGCAAATAAGTATATTGAAACTATAACCACACCTGTGCAGGCTAGCCAAGTTTCAGATTCCACTGTAATTTATGCCTGCGGTTCGTCTATGAGATCAGAACATCAGCAGATTGTTGAAACTAGAACAACAGCAGAGAAGGTTCCAGAAGTGAGTGAGGATGAGAACCAAATGGTTAATCACTCAGCTCAAGTGGAAGAGAACAATGCATTGGAAATAGAATGTGGCCCTCTTGAGCAGGAACCTTTGGCTGAGAGTATGCAAGCATCATTTAACTCTAGGGAAAGAGAGGACAAGAACAATAGCAAGTCTATTTCAATGGCTCGGCATTCATCCTCACCATTCAGCCTTCAACTTACTCAAATGGTTAATATGTGGGACAATGAAGGTGATGATGATTAATTCTACGAGACAAAGCTCAACATTGGATAGAGTTGAAGAATATCAAGTGAAGGAAGAATTCATGCCGTTGATAAGAAAGATTCTCACTAATCATGGAGATATTTTTGAGAATTCCTTAATCTTGACCATAAGATTTCGATCAATTTTTTTAGAGATAATATGTGAGATTATCTCAGAGTTGAAGGACAAAGATCTCAGTAAAATCACAGAAGATAGGTTGCATAACATGATTGCACTTGCAAATGAAATGAAAAATATGCAAGTGAATATTGAATGGCTTCATGTGAGATTGGAAGAGATATATGAGGCAAGGTAGATTCTTAAACAATCTGGTAGGCTGAAAGAGAGAAAAGATAGCAACAGAATGGTCATTGAAAGTGTGAAGAGAGAATTGGAACAATGTCAAGAAGAAAAGAAGGCACTCGAAGCAAGGTTTCAATCATTGCGTGAGAGAATATGTGATAAAGAGAATGTTTGTATGGAGACACGGGCTAGAGCACAAAATAAATATGCTTGTGTATCTCAGACTATCACAAATGCTAAATCTAAAGTGAAACGCTTTTTTAATTGTTCTCTTGTCAATGATTTGTTTTAGTTTTGTTAATGCTTCTTCCCCATTTTTTTTGTCATGATAGTCATTTTTTGGACTGTTTAGTGAGTTATCTGCACCTCTAAAGATCTATTTAGTTGGTCAAATTATGTCTTTACTCTTCTATCAACAATCTTCCATTTATGTTGTTTGTACAATGAATTATCTTACTTTGTTTGTGTAGTTACCAATCTACCTCCTTTACTTTTCTCCTTGAAAAACGAAAGAACGGAAGCATGTAAGTTGGCAGATTGCTTGATTGTGTCTTGTGTGGAATGTGAAGAGGAACAGAAACAAGTAACTTGACTGCTAGCATGATTATGATTTTCCAAAATATGATTTTTTTTTTTTAATTTTAGGGAAATTAAGTTAGAATATTACAAGAATAATGCTATCTATTTCAGGCTGGAGATTGGAGCTAGGTTCCAAAATCCAAACAAAGAAAAACAAACAAATAACACTTGAAATAACTAAACTGAGGGTTCATGATGCTAGCATTTTCATGTTTGTTTAATGAAAGCAAACACTTCTGGCAGTTTTAAGTTCCATTGAAAATACTACCACTCTCATGATGCTTACTTCTTAATATATAGTCTTAGCGTTTTATTATGCTAGGAGTATAATTATTTTTGCTTGCTATAGTAAAAACTAAATATTTTAGTAGTTATTATGAGTAAGTAACTATTTATGCTTTTGTTTATAATTAGCCTAAAACCAAGCACTTGTCTAATGATTATCACTCGAAGATATTTCAGCATCACAAAAAACAGAACTTGTTCACACATCTACAGTTTTTTTTTTTTTTTGACAAATACACATCCACAACTAATTGGAACATTATAAGAGTAATATATTATTTGCAGAGAAGCCTATTTGTCTAGTTACGGCAACTTTTTACACATTAATCAGCTGTAACTGGTGTAAGAGGCACTTCCCCTTTTGCCCCTTCTTCCGCCTTGTTCCACTGCTTGTCAACATCCTGGGAACTTTTTTGGCTCTCGAAGCCTTTTGCTGTGTCATAAGAAGCATGTAGCCCCAATAGCACATAGTATAACAAAAGGAACCCTGTCCACACCCCAAACCTGATAAATGAATCTTTATCAATAGAGCCAAGAAGGAATATGTTAATGGCAATAGATAAAGAAGGTAGCCATGGAACCAAAGGCACCCCCCATAGTTTCGGTTTCTTTGCCTGTGGAACACAAAGCCAAAGACCCCCAGTCCCTAAAATCCACAACGGCACCAAAACTGCATACCCAACCCAACCATCACTGCTTGCCCAATAACCAGAAATTCCACAGGAAGACCCCAAAATCAGCACAAGGCACATAATGAGCTTCACTTTGTTCCCCTTTGTGGTCTCCCCACTCGAGTAATAGCGGCGCACTAGAAGGGCCAAAGCCACAAGCATGAAGATGAAGAGAGTGGAAATTGACAAGAGGTTGGAGAGAATATTAAGATTGGTGAAGAAAGAAATCACGGCTGTAGCTGCAAGCATGGAAATTGTGGCATTCACGGGTGTCCCAGTTTTCTCATCAACATGAGCAAACCAAGGAGGCATCATGTGGGTACGTGCAATGTGGGTTAGATAACGAGCTTGACCCACCGCACTCACCAACAACACAGTGGTCATTCCCTTCAACGCCCCAAATGCAACAATGTACTTAGCCCAATCCATTCCCACGGCACTAAACGCAACCGAATAGGGAGCATCTGGGTCAATGTCCTTGTAGCTTTGCATGAGGCATATTGTCACTGCTAGCGAGCAATATGCGAATGTGGTAATCACCATTGAGCCCACAAGACCAATGGGAATGTCCCTCGCAGGGTTCTTGGTTTCCTCGGCCATGGTTGAGACAGCATCAAAGCCAACATAGGCAAAGAAAAGAACAGATGAAGCCTTGAACACGCCACGAACTCCAAAAGGCATAAAATCGGTGTAGTTGTCAGCGTTGGCCTTCGTGAGGCCTGCGATGATGATGAAGGCAATGACAATTAAGTGAAAGATTGTGGCAATGAAGTTGAAGATTGACGAGCCTTTGGTGCTGTACACTGCGAGGACAGTGATGGCTATGAGGACTGCGATGGATATAGGGTCAAGATGGCCATAGTCAGGTTTCATGCTGTGGACTATTATACGAAAGTCATCAGGGTGATGGCCGCAGAGGGTGGCGAAATAAGAGGTCCATGACCGAGCCACGGCGGCGCCGCCGATTACATACTCAAGGAGGATGTTTCCGGCAGCTATGAAGGCCACAAAGTCTCCCAGTTCTACTCTTAAGTACGCAAATGATCCACCTGACAAAAACAAAACATAGCAAAAATACTTATTAGTTGTAACGAAACAGGATTAATAGTTCCACATAACATTTTTCTTCTCACACTCTAGAAAAGTCAAACCTATGTTTTCTCGTGAAATTAGGTACATATAAAATTTTTGTGTCAACGGACGTCGTCCATGGCTAATTTTTAAAAATAATTACTTAAATAGAGGAGTCCTGATTAGAAGAAATGGTATTTCAGAATTGGATTTTTTGTAAAAGTATAACTATAATTTATTTTTTTAAAAGAAAGCTAAGCTGAAGTCAACATGAATATTAAAGTGGTGTAAGACTACAACCTATTATTCGTTGGTATTTAAAACTAAATTGGAGCATTTTTATGGTTTTGTGAGCAGTGTACAATGACACTTGACATGTCACATCAAAGTTGCAGGGGGAAAACAGGAGTCCAATAAGAGGATTGGTTTTGTGTAATTTTTGACTCGTCCATATTCAATCACGGTCGCTTTCTTCTTTTCTTTCATGGAAAATTCTACTTTGATGTCACTGAATTACGTCACATTCAAATTTTTTCAATAAAATATTATATAATAATAAAATAACAATTTATTTCATATCAAATGGTTGTGCAGTTTCAAAATTCAACGTTATTTCCTCGTTACACACTCCACTACTACACTCGCCATGAAAATAGAATGACTCTGGATTTTCTTCATCTCTACCATTTAGAGAATGACTTTATTATTTCGACATTTTACGTATATAACATTGTACGTGTGTGTATTATACACACATACGTTATTGCTATTATTATTATGAGTATTAGCTTTGGAGTTCAACTCATTAATTGAAAAGCCAACTATATATCCAGCTACTTATAGAGATCAAGTCAAATACAACGGTGAAGAATTTAACTTTGTATTGTAAGTCACCCACATTATTCAAATCCAAATAATTGGGCGTAGGCCTTAATCCTTCATACGTTGAGGATTAATGGTACCTTTCACCAATTAAATGTCAATTAATTCTTAATAATCAATTCTTACTAAATCAGTTAGTCATTGATTTGCACTCACTCCGTCAATTAATGACGCTCTCTTTAGGAACCATTCAAGTCACCCAAAGTTGAAATCTACTACAACAAACTTTTTCTTATATAATATATAACAAATCATTTTTTTTATAAAGAAATATGACTATTTCTATTATGATACTATTTAATCACTGTTATAAATAATTAATAGACGGATAAAACGGTCTTTAAATGTTTGGTTTGTAATCCTTCGTAATAACTAATAAAGACAAATGAATATATAATTATTAAAAAAAAAATATTTATATCTATTTAAATTAATTGGTTTCTTAAATAAATAAAAAAAATTCCAAAATCCAACTTTTATAATCAAGGTTTTTTCTATATAAAAACCTAGATTAAAAGTAGTTATTTTTGTATGAAGATTTAAACGTGTTCTTGTCTGAAATCTTGCAAAAGTGAAGCAAAAGAGAGAGTGCAAGAGATGGAACCTGCGACGGGGATTTCTACGGCGAACTCGGTGTAGCAGAAGACGGAGAACAAGGCGGAGACACCGGAAACGACGTAGGATATGACGACGGCGGGTCCGACCTCTGTCCTGGCCACGAGGCCGGTGAGGACGAATATGCCGGAGCCGATGACGGCGCCGATGCCGAACCACATGAGGTCCCACCAGGTGAGCGTCTTCTTCATCTCGTGGTTGCTCCGAGCCTTCATCTCCACGAGCTCCGTGTGGTCCTGGGATCGACTCAGCACCCGATCCTTCAGCCTCCAGGGCGTCTCCATGATCGCTCTGGCGTAGTTCCCCCAACTCTTGAACGACTCCTCCGGGAAGAAGTCGTTTCGCCGGAATGTCAATCCCCGCCTCCGGCCTCCGCCGTGAATCGCGTCCTCACCTCCCATCCTGCTGAGTGCAACGTATACCTGTGAGACAGCTATAACAGAAAGAAAAACCAAAACGACATGCGTTTTAGAACATTGAATGAAACAAACCCGTTTCTTAGTTTTTGCTTTATAATGCAAAAGCTGGGTGCCTGATATTATGGTAGTAGAGTTTGAGTTTAGACTTATAATGTGCATGATGTTGAAATCCCAAATGGTTGACTTATATAAATAAATAATAATAATAATAATAATAGTAATAATAATGTGGAAGATATGCAGTATATTTGGACTAAAGACTTTTATTGTATCTTGAATTGTTGTATTTTCTAGGTATGTTAGGATATATTCACACCATTTGAGGGAGAAATTGTTTATTTTGGAAAAATATAATACGTGTTTTTTCTTTCTTTCTATGGATGAAGTTTGAAAATGCACATGCTATGAATCAATGAAGAAGATTGGCATTGGATTGATGATAGAGAAGAAGAAAATGGCTCACATGGAGACAAGTTGAAGTCAAAGATGACAAATCTCAATTATTATAAGCCAACCTGGTTAGATGTAAACTAGAATATCCTTCACCTCATCCACACGAGAGAAAGATTCTTTTAGTTCATCCCACTATTATATTACCAACCAAATATTTTATCTACCACCTCAAATTTTAATTCATCTTTTGATTTATTATTTATATAAATAGGCATCTATGATTTTAATTTTATTTTAATCAATGGTTAAAACATATCAAATTTTTACTATATAGTTTTGGTAATGACTTTATGTTAAATCATTTCCATCACATAATCTTCAAAATATATAATGTTTTTATCGATTATGTGATAATTTGTTTCTAAATAACACCTAATTTTTTAATTAGTTCTTAAAATATATTATTTTTAATAAATTATTTTAAGAAAAAATATTTAAACTGAATCAAAAAATTAAAAATTGTATTATTAAATTTAAATTAAATTTGATTTTTTCGCTGAAATTTTGAATTTGAATGTTGTTGATACTTCTGTTAATTAGGATATGTAAATTCTAAATCTTATTCTTCAAACTAATAAAATAAAGTTCAAGTCAAAGTAAAACATTTTTGAATAAATAATTAAAGTTACACTCAATTAAAAAATATTTCTAAAAAATTTAGATCTTTCAATTTTTTTCCTTCTAAATTATTTTTTTACGTCATTTAATATATAAAAATGAGTTACACCAAGAAAAAGACAGAATAAAAAAAATATTGACATTTAATAATTTAACAAACTTATTAGAAAAGATATATCTGTAAAAGATTGATTAGTTTTAAGGATTATTTTGAATAAAATTAAAAATTTAGGTGTCTTGTTTAAAAATAAATTAAGTTTACGAATCAATTGTATTAAAGTTTGACGTATCTATTTTGTAAATGTGACAAAATTTGAGGACCAATTAATATAAAATTTAAGTTTAAGTGCCTATTTATAAAAGGAGTAAAATCAAAAAGGTTAAATAGTTTTCCCCTTAATTCTAACTTAATGTGATTTTAATTAATTTAGTGATTTAAAATTATTTATTACCTTATGTGTCAGAATTTATAAATAATAATAATAATACATTTCATTAAATTTAATGTATATGAATGAGAAATTCTATCATTTTGAAATATCATATATTTTGTATATATGATTTACGTAAAAAAATATTCTAACATCCATCTAAAATTATTACAGTTTATTCTCTGTAAGATAATATGGACGAACTTTTTTTTTTTTTTCTCCAAGAGTACATTCTTCTATCACTAATAATAGTGACTTCCTGACTCTACTCAAAAAAACAAAAAAACTTCAAAAGATTCTGAAATGGTATCTAAATATCTTAATGATTCTTGGGAGTTGACTATTCATAATTAGATGACGTGCTTCATTCCATCACTTGTTAGGGATTATTTATCATTCTCTTTCTCTGAAATAATACACTTCTATACCTGTTTGAAAAATCTTTACAGATTCTTTTATACAGATAAAATTAATCTCTTTAACAGTAGTTTTAATTCCATAATTTAAATAAAAAATAATTATAAAATCAAATATTTCTGGTCAAGTTAGGTACTATAGTACCTATGTTCAGTAAATAAGTACCTAATTAAAATTCTCCTAACTATTAGACGTGTATATATATTAAAAATACTTGATATCTACTTTGAATTTTATGTTTTTCCATCCTTATCTACAGTTTAAATATTTATTGCGATTGTTTTATTGTACATTTTTTAATTGTTGACGACGTTATTTTATACAAAAATTGTATTTGTTTTGTTTTAAATTGCGTAGACGTTGTAGCATCATGAGTGCCGCTATTTAAGTGATGAATAATACAAATATAGTAAAATGAAAAAAATAAAATAAAACATAGTATATTCCTCTGGGAAGACTTGGAAAGGTTCACATGTGCATGTAAGATAGAATGAAAGTCATCATAAAAGGCAAGAATATTTATTGACATGAGATTAACTCTTTCCATTTGCCAACACTAATTAGAATTATGAATCAAAACTGAATAAGTGGCTAAAACTCTAGTTGGTAAAAAATAATATTATACCATATTTAGTTGATCATATTATATATTATTATTAAATATTTTTTTATATATTTTTCAAATATTGATTATAAAAAAATGTTGGGCTTAAAGTGAGGACAGATATTAAAAGTAGCAAGAGAGGGGTAAAAAACAATTGGCTTCCTGCACCCCCAATAATTTTTAAAAAGGTGACTTCTTAATATCTGTTCTGAAAATTTTTCAAAACAAACTTTTGGGAATTTTAGAAAAATATTTCTAAAACATATAAAATACATTTTAAAACATAAATTGTCAAAACGTATGAGATAAATTTTGAAACATTATTTTCAGAATAAACTTTTGACCAAACTCAACATTTTACTCTCTCTTCTTCTTATTACTCTGAGAGTGCAGTAGAGAACGAAGAGTGAAGGAGAGAACGAAGGTGCAGTTGGAGATGCAGCAAAGAAGAAGAAGACACAGTGGCAACAATGGCTGTAGTGGCAGCAGCGACGGCATGGTGCAGCAATAGAGGACAGTTTAGTCTTTTTGGTGTTAGTAAGGGGTGCATGTAGTAATGATAGGGGTACAGGAAAAACAAAGGCCGAAAAAAAACTACACACTCTAATATGACCCAACCCACTAACACAAAAGAGAACTTGAAAACGCAAAACTAGCTGAGATGCGTGGGTGAGATAGGGGAATGCAACATCAACCCCCAAAAGGGACGGAAACTGAAGAGAGAAGCAGTGAAACACGAAGTGATTCCACTTGCGAGTTAACTAGGTTCCATTTCACTCATCATCTTCATAACCTTGCATTTCAGGGATCTTCCAATTGATGTGAAGATATATGTTTCTGAAAGGTCGTTGTATAATACCATGATGATTAGCTCATAAACAAGTGATTTTGATTTTGTGCTCCTAGGAAATTGATTTCTTGTTTTAGTATCAAGTTTCATTTTGTTTCGGATACTGTCTTCATAGCGGTAGGAGAATCTTTCATGGTTTAAATTGTCTTCAATCCACGTTTTACATATACAGAAGCTTTTCTTGGAGCAAAGTGTGGATTTTGATAACTACAAGTCCAAAGGAAATTTATACTATCTGTGGTCAGTTCATATTATGTTCCGTCGGGTATTTGGTATTGCAAGAAATTCTGGTTTTGTTCACGGTTATCAACGAGGATACATTTACCAGCAGAAGTTTAGTCTGGTGAACATAAAATTGAAATGGGTAAAAGATAGGACATTGGATGCTGTTGTTGCTGCTCAAAGGGATGTTAAGGCAACTGGGATCCTTGTCTCTATAATACATTCTTCTTCACAATGCTGCCTTCCAATATACCATCTTTCTCGCTACCGTGGACAACTTGGTCTTCCCGGTGACCTCAAACTCTCTACCTTTATCAGAAGATATCCCAATATATTTGCTGAGTCCTGTTTTCTTGATAGTGGAGGCACTCCAGTCCCATGGTTCAGTCTGAGTCCTGAAGCCTTGGACCTACGCTGCCAGGAAGTCAGCGTCCTTCAGCAAAGTCAGTTGGAACTCAGGGATAGGCTGTGCAAATTGCTTATGCTCACTAGTGATAGGATCCTTCCACTACAAACCATTGACCAGTTAAAATGGGATTTGGGTTTACCGTATGATTACCAGCATTCTTTTATTCCAAATCACCCTGAAAGATTCTCATATGTTCGCCTTCCTGATGATCGTGTTGGGTTGAAATTGTTATTTTGGGATGACAAGCTTGCCATCTCAGAGTTACAGAAGAATAGTTCTCTACAGCAAAAGGGAGAAGACATAAAAAATGGATCGTTAGCATTTCCGGTTAGTTTTACCAGGGGTTTTGGTTTGAAAAGAAAATGCATGGAGTGGTTGAAAGAGTGGCAGAAACTCCCCTATACTTCACCTTACACCGATGCCTCACACTTGGATCCCCGTACTGATGTATCTGAGAAAAGGGTTGTTGGAGTCTTCCATGAGCTCCTTTACCTTACACTTCATAAACAAACTGAGCGCAAGAATGTCAGCAACTTGCGTAGACCCCTAACACTGCCTCAGAAGTTTACTAAAGCGTTTGAACGTCATCCTGGTATATTTTATATTTCCAAGAAGAGCGACACCCAAACAGTTGTTCTCAGGGAGGCCTATTACGGTCAAGAACCTGTGCAGAATCATCCCCTTGTACAAATTAGAGAGGAATTTGCAAGCCTAATGAAGAAAGGGCTATTGGATAGGAGTAGGGGATTATACAAAAGAAACAGGGATACTCATTCGGCGGATGAGGTTTGCATTGCTGATAAAACTAACCAGCTTAGTTCTTAGGATAAATCAGATTCCATGTTATATGATTATGATTCAGATAGCCTTCTACAAAGCCCTTGCTGATATATGTGAATGTGGAATTTGTAGTTGGCCACTGTCCTAATGTGGCTTGGATTAGTGAGAATCTTAAATCTGGCCTAGATGGGATGTTTGCATATTACTACTATTCAGCCACCTCCTTCAGCTACCTTATTTATGAAGATCTGTCAACAACCAAATATATCAGCAATGCTATCATCTTAACAAGGAGGGCCATTTTCGGATTAGATGCAATATTCTGGAATAAGGGTTACAGCTCAATCTCGTTAGAAGAGTAGTGACATGGGATATACGTAAGGGACATCAAAAGTTACAATTCAATTTACTCTTAAGAAATTTTTGGTATCACCTTTTATGCGAGTTGAAAATTTAGCTCAGAAGCTATGACTAGATGCACATAACACAGAAGCATCTTTTCTTCCTTCAGGGGTTCATCAGAGGTGGTTTTTACAAATCAAATAATCTTTCTAAAAAACAATTCGAATGAATTTGTTCATTATGCCTGAGTGGAAGTTTTCATTATATTTATATGTGGCAAGTAATTTTCAAAGCCCCGTCCTTTACGAATACATTAGCAACGCATCTCTATCCCTACAATTACATAAGAGTTGCATAATTTTTTCTCACTTCAAATTCACAAACACTAAAGATAATCTGATTCGTATCTTTACGCCCAATCTGTTCTGAGAAAAAGGAAAGATCTTGGAAGGTAATGAGAGGATTATTGTAATTAAGCTTAAAATATTAATGTATATACTTTTTCTTTAGAAACGTGTAACGTAAGCCTTATACTCTCAATTTTCAATGACCAAACTTGTCTAGAAAGTCTTCCGCATGACGATTTTATAGTATTCAACCAAAACTTCAGAAGAACGCTATAATACATACTAATATTGTCTGACCATTTTCTGCGTGATTCTTTAGTTATCTTTTAGAGAATTCAACACATAAATTACTAAGCAAATATTAGGAAATTGATGAAACTATAGAAAGGAAGGCACCATTATGCCTGAGAACATGGCATTCATATCATACACCAATTGTGATTCATGTATTGCAAAACACAAACCGAAGGTGAGCGGGGAGTAGAAAATATCATCATATAATATTATAGCCCCTACCCATACCGTGAAAAACAAAAAAGGTAGAAGGATGTTAATCGAGAGAGAAAAAATAACACTCAGTGCAACCTCGTCAACTCTTCTACTCTTTTGCATAACTCCTCTACAGAAACATCCATTGCCTTGGAAATTTCATCCATCTTACTGCGGTTGAGATCAAGAAATGATTCAATCAAATCTCCATCTAAAAAGTTTCTGGCTTCAACAGTTTTCTTCTCATTGTTAAATGACCTCCATTGCTCATGGCTGAGTCCTCCAACACCTTTAATTACCTTCCTCAAATTTGACTGAAGTTTATCCAAGAAAACATATTGCTCGTGCGGAAGAGAAGCAATTACCCCAATAACACCATTAATGGTGCCAAAGATAACTGTTGGAATCTGCCCAACGTCAGAATCTGGCAAGCGCATAACGAGGGAGCCATGCCGGAACCGATTAATAAATTCTCCAAGGTGATATTCACCAACCACTTCAAGACGACCTCGCTCTTCGTCAGTGGCACCTTCACTATTTTTCCGAACAGTGAACAGATTAAAATTATTTTCTGCACCCAGGTAAATGTCATCATCAAGGATTTCAACAGCCGACATCCAATTTGCATTGTAGTCACGAGCTCTTTCCTCAATAGCACCTTCTTCATGCTAACAATAAAGAACAACTCAATCATTCCAAAACAACATTTTAAAATAGAAATTCCTTATTCATCCAAAACGATAAGCAGCACAACAGTTTAAAATTTGACAACCAGATATAAGTTTGCTTCACAACACAAATTAAAAAAAAAAAAAAATAGACATAGCATCGGAAAGGTTAGCATTTAAGACAAAAAACTTAGCTTCAACACAATTTAGAAGCTTACCTTATAGATTAACAAGGAAATTGACTTCATCAGATCACCGACTACAATAAAATCTCCTCTAGTTTGCACATAGAGAGCCAGGATGTGTCCATGATGTCCACATTCGGACTGCAATTCATGGGTTCCATCATCACGTAGCACCCACTTGTACAGCTGAATTTTTTGATTAATAGCAGCAAGCAATTTACCATTAAATGCATTCAAGCAATAAACAGCTCCTTTTGTCTCCTTCTCTGCAATTAGCTGTAGTTTTCCATCTTCAACAGTGAAAACAAGAATTCTTCCCTGCATGTTTTAAAATGGGAAAATTAAGCAGGTGTCAGAAGCTTTTACCAGAACAATGCTGAAAAAAATACAAATTTATCAACTTACTTTGGTTGGTTCATTTTCCTCTGGCAATACATATGCAGTTCCAACACAGTAATAAACATTATTATCATCTGAGAATGAGCAGCTAATTATAAAGCAACCATACTCATATGTGTCGAGAGAGTAAGTTGATATGAACTCAAAAGTCTGGTCATCCAGTAAGCGGACAAAGTGCATTTCAGAGTCTTCACCACTAGTTGGGTTGTATTTCAAACTACAAATAGCAAAAGTCCTAGATTGCTCCTGGTGGCAGATACGCCGAGCATGCTCTCCAAGTGGAATAGAGCGAATATGTAGTTTTTGTATGTCATCAATGGTGCCAATAGTAAGCTCACCTTCTTTCGCAATCGCCAAACTGTTGGAAGTTATGAACAGTGTATTGAGTACCATCACCTTTACATTAATGCACGATACAAGATCCAAAAACAGCACAAGGCGGTTATATCAATAATTCTAGGAAGCCAAACTAAAAAAAAGACCAAGATACCTGTCTGGAAAAGCAGCAGAATTGAAAGGACACATGTGACTCACTTCCTTCAGATTTACATTACTATAAAGTAATTTTTTGTTACTACTATAGATCACAGTTGGCCGATCAGATGCAGCAAATACGTGGGTAGTATTCTTCGAGGAGAACGTCCGTAGTGTAATGGGTTGTGTCCCAAGAGATACCTTTTTCCTATCTGTTAACTCGCCAGTACTTGTGTTCAGCATGAAGTTTAAGAGATGTCCATCACCGAGGGCACATAGCAAGTAAGATATCTGGAGAATAAAATTAAAACAGTAACATTTTAATAAGATATTTTTAACAAGGAAACTGCACTTATAACTTTTGAATTGGTAGTTTAACAATTCCTAAATTAATCGTTGAAGGACATTACAAAAATTAACATGAGAAGAGTAAAAACATATTAGTGTTGCTGATCTAGTATATCCCTCCCATTGTCTACCTGTAAAATCCAAAATCTCTACTCCAAAGATTGAACTTAAATGAGATGAACATTTCATGGTATTTCAGAACAAAAGAACTAAGCAGAATGACAGAATAAAAAAACTATAAAGCACGTGAAAAAATAACACAAGGAACGCCTACCCCTTCAAAGGCACAAAGAAGAACAGAACGAGGTATGATCTCCCCTCCTAGCTGTTCCTTGGTGACAAGATTCAGGTCCGGAAGAGAAAAAATTCTAACACTGATGTCTGTCCACATTCCAACCGCTGCAAGATTACTGTGATTGGGGTTTTCACCAATGGGATTTATGTCTAGACATGAAATCTCATACTCCAGTTGAGCATGTTTTACTTCTTGCAATATTCCATCTCCAATTTCAAGGTAAACTAGATGCCCTCCTCCTGTGGCTAACAACACCTGTACAAAGGTGTAATGAGAGTTACCAACTCTACTGAAAATTCAGTGTGTATGGTCATAATAAAATCAAACAATGAATGCGCATAGTGTAGATTGAAGGAAATTCTCTTTAATGGTAACTTTTTGTAGAACTTGATAGGATGTCATACTAAAACTACTAATGGAGACCTAGATATAATATCAAAGGCCAAGTATGCAAGTTGTACCCAAGCACAAAATTTATTTTGCCATCAGCAAAAACATGATACGTCTGGCCAAAATTAATACTAGTATTTCTATACCAATTAACCCAAATTATGTTTGGCAGAACAATTACAAATATAAAACTTATTCTAATGAAAATTTGGCACAAATTATATTATTGTGTAAAATGTAGTCTGCAGCTTTAAGTGTATCAGAAGCTAGAATTCTCTACCCTTTGAAAGGGTCTTTCAGCTTTCAACTTTCCGGGAATTAAAATAAGTAAAAAAATTGTATTGCCACTTAATGATTAACTTTTTTACCTTTAACATGCCACTGTTATTGGGATATTTTGTTCTGTTAATAAACAAACACAGGGCAAACTAAATATTATAAAATCTGAATTAAAATATCAACACGGAAAACAGAAACAAAGCTATCAGTGTAAAACACATTCATGTTCATATAGATATTTAATATTGGAGCTTCACTGGTCACCAAAATCAATTCATGGAGAATCAAAGAAGATAGTTCTCCAAGTAAATGAAAAAATTGGAAGCTGGCATTAAGATACTATACGCCTAACTAACATTAGCTGAAAACGTTCAGGAAGTTTTCCATGCTTACAGAAAACATTAAGTCATCACTCAACATTTTTAAACAACCAATAGCAGATAGTTAACGCTTACAGAATCAACATTTTTTCAGCTGTCTTCCACTTTTTAGTTTTAAGATTAACCAAAGGTAGTATTTTAGCATTCCACTTTGAGTAATCCTATAGCTTTCTAAACACAATAATTTCACCCAAATAGCACTAGCAGTGAATAGGGGCTCAACTCATCAAATTAATCATAAACAGCTGCTCATGGTTCACAGCTAATGTACATCAAAATAATTTCCACGCGAACAAGTATGAGGGGAAATGTGACAGGCTCTGATCTGCCTCTACTCGAAAACGCCAAATTGACAAGGAAACCCATCGCAATTATTAAACCACCAAGCAAATATTTCCTATAATCAAACCTGGGTAGCATTTGCTGTAGCTACATTTACTGAATAGCCTGTTGGTGCGAACCATTCATTGCGGAGCTCTCTAGTTGTGGAACTGACCAGTCTGACAGAGTTCGAAGTGACCTGTTATGATGGTTTATTAGATAACGACAGGTGACTGACATAAAACAAAATTAAATAAACTTATAAAAACATGCTGCAGAAGAGCGTCAATTTATTAAGATTATTCAAATTAACAACAACGGAGCATGCAAAACCTAGCTCGAGAAGCTTCAAGAATATTAACTCATTAGTATAAAAGTTTAAATTTCATTTCTTTTAAATTCCAGGTAATTATTTAGGTGTGCAGAAGATTAAAAATCTCAATAATTATTGTACAAAACAAAACAAAAATGGTTTTATTATTATAACAAAAAGGGTAAATGTATATTAGTAATCAATAGGTTGTGAAACAGTTTAAAAATTAAAGGAAAACAATCCTTTAAAAATATAAAAAGACAGCCTAACAGTAAAATTTGATTGTAAATCTATGTCAATATGCCAAAACAGTTCTGCAGCTATGAATAGCTTCCTTAACATTCACTTTTTGTAAATGTCGTCAGAGAGATGTAGGAATTAAATCAAGAGAAGAAAACCAATATAGTAAGAAAATTAAGGTAAGAACCTACTTGAACAAGTTGATTATGAACAGTATCATGGCAAAATAATGTCTGCACTTGAGAACAGAATCCCTCAATCTCCGTTTCTTCCAGCTCATCCTCAAGATTCATTGCTAAGATTCTTGTTTCACTGATAAAACTAACAACCAGAAAAGTATCAAAAGGATCATCTGTTGAGGATCTTAGTGACCACATTCCTTTGATACCTTGAAGCTCCACTGATGCCTGATCAAATACATGCACAAAAAATTAATATTATACAAGGTATGTGCCGTTGATATAAGAAATTATTTTCTGTTCCCTTTTGAATATCTTGGATGCATATGTTCCACACTGGGGTCAGAGGAAGGTGAGCTGACCTGTTCATTAATTCCAATCCCATTACGAACAACGCGAAGAGAACCATCCTTGTAGGCTCCAGAGCAAGTTACAACCTGACCTTGGCCCTGCCTCTCAAGGTCTACCACACAGAAGTCAACAATAGGCCCCAAATTGACATACCTTTCCAGTACTTCCACATAAGAACCTTTTGCATCAGGCTGCAGATTTAGTTTTATAAGCTGTGCATTTTACCATAAAAAAATTGTCAATATGTTAAGTCTAAATATGTAAGCATAAGCATTAAGCATAGATAGCCCATAATACAATTCAAAGTCATCAAAGCAACATTAATAGAGGAAACAGTGAAGAAAACACTCCAGATATTACAAATACTTCGTAATATAGATCCGTTTTTCCCTCCCTTAATGTTACCGAGTAAAAATATTAGAATAAAAGAAAATATCATTTGAAAAAAAACTTGATTTGGGTGTACCAGCTCCCACGTGTATTGACCTACTGCTTTATGTTCTTACTAATTACTATAATATTGCAAGTGCTTCCAAAAACAGATCCGTGCTTTCCCTCCCTTGTTATCTTATATTACAGAGTAAAAATATTAGAAGAAAAGAAAGTATCATTTGAAAAAAGCTTAATTTTGGTGAAGCAGCTCCCTCTAGTATTGTCTCAGAGCTTTATGTTCTTACTAATTACTATAATATTACATTTTTTTTCCTTTTTATGGAATTTGGAATTGCGAACTTTCTTATGTATACTGTTAAATTATATTTGGGGTTTACTTAAACTAACACAACCTTGCCATTTAATATATAAACAAAGCTAATCTCTCTTTAAGCTATATTTAAACAAGCACATCTAGAGTCATAAACTTACAAATCTTAGTCATAAACTTACAATCTGAATATAATTAATAAGCAATCAACCCAACAAAAGATACAGATTCCGTATCAGATAAAAATAATGAAAAAAGTTAGCATGCATACTCGTTCAAAACAAGTACTTGGGAAGACAGAAATTTGGAAATAACATTTTATAAACTCACAAAACAATAATTTATCAAGTAATTTTCTAGTTCATTAGCCCACCTGTGAATCTCCATAACTTGAACCAATATAGACGAATGCATTATCAAGGTATGATATTGTAGATGCAATGGAAGTCTCTCCAAGGGGCTCAATTTTGAGCCCAGTAACCCTACAAAAAAATGTAATGATAAAACAAAAAGATTTAACCTAAATACAGATTGTTTATTCAATGAATCAGACAGTAATAAATCTGTTAAGACCAAATGAAAAACGAGAATGAGAGACCACATACTTTTCTTTCTCATGGGTTATTACAAGTAGGCTAAGCAACCCTGTATGATCACCAAGTAAATATCTAGAACCATCAGGATCGACTCTTCCATAGGCTTTCGTAATTGACTGAAAAGCACATAAGGTATAATTAAGATTGAAGGGAATGCCAAAAACATGAATTGTATAAATATCATGAAAATCCAAAAAAAAACACAACGGATCATTTAAATGGAAGAAACAAAAACTATTATTTAACATACAGGTCTGATTGGGATAGCCTTGAAAGCATTAGCACTGCAGTATACTATGGTCTCTTCTCCAATAATAAGCACGCCACAAAGTGGTGGGGGAACTGGTATCAATAAATCAGCCCCATTATCAAGATTGTTCTGGGACCATGGACCTTCAACAAAATCTTTATCCTTCAGTGCAACCTCATATGTTTTAACATGACGAGCATCTTTATTATCCTGTGATAGATTAAAATATAATATCAAAGCCATCAAAATCAAAATTGGTAAGCAAATGACAGATATGTCTCCAACCAAATACATTGCATAAAGGACAAACAAAAAAAATGCATCATACATTTTCATAGATGATAGAATCATAGAAAAATTGAATACACAAGATATGCAATAATATGAATATGCCCACTCATAAACTGAGACTACAACAGTACAACTATGAAATCAATCTCAAACATTCTTTGGCACTAGTTAAATTATCTTATACCAGTGTCAACAATCTTAATACATGTCAATGTGATGATTACGGTTCTGTGTCACTTATAAAACACAAACTACATACAGAAGTTGCCCGTAAATATTATTTTATTCTTCAGTGTAATAAATGTTAAATTAGAAATTGAAAGTATTTAAATAAAAAACAAACATGGTAGGTACAGTAATGATTCCATGTTGACTGTATAAACAATCTTTAGACCATATGTAGGCAGGTCTACATCAGTAAAAATATATGAAATGCGCATAATTCCCTCCCGTAACAAATTTTGGGCAAAAGACACCTTAAAGGTGTAAGCATTCTGGTCTAACTAAATATGCCGAAGGACAGCTGACACTAAAACCAGCCACAGAAATTTGCCTCCTTATATAAGATTTCTAAATGCATGTAGTGTGAACCCAAAGACTAAAATAAACGAGCAGAGGAAAGAAAGAAGCAAAACATGACAACACCTCAGACTCAATCTATTCAATGTAAGTAATCAACTAATAACCCCAAAATATTACGTAGAAGAGGAGTGCTAGCAATACACTCTCTAACATACTGTTTCTAAAACACTTAATTATTTGTTAAAATTTATTGAAAACTACAAAATAAAATAATTCATTAACTAAGAGGGACCCTCCAAAATTTGTGCATTCAAATAAATTTCAACCAATAGTAAAGAGAGTATTCAAACATGTGATAGAAACTGTGTTGCCAGTCTTTCGCATAGGTAGAACAAAATTAGATACCTGGTAAAGAACAACGATGGTTGGCTTTGAACAACCATAAAGAAATTTGATATCCAAAACTTGGAGCTCCTCAAGCCTGAAAACAAACAAATTATAATTGAAATTAACTATATCAGAAACAGAAACAAAAATGGGGAAGAAGGCAAACTAGGGGTAGAAATTACGAGAAATATTTATAGAAATACTTTCAATTCAAAAAATGTCAACAACTGTATGTGTTTTTATTTTAAATTTTAAAGCTCAAACAAGGATTCTAGAAGATTTAGGTGCAACAATCAAGAGAAGATTATTCGGATATTATTGTAAGGATTGCTTGTAATTGTCTGAACTGTACAAACATGAATACTTGCATAGATATTTTCTTATTTGATGTAATCAAATCGTATCATATTTCCCTATTTAATGTAATCAACTCATATCCTATATGCTCCTCTTCAAGTTGGAGCATATGTATCATTAATATGAGACCCCTTAAGAGACTTCGTGAGCATGACAGCCAATCGGTTACTAAGTCGACAAAGAGAATCAATGACAAAGGGTGGTGGTTGGCTAGTCAAGAGTTAGTGGCCACTAAAGAAGGGCAGCTCCAATCGTGAGATCGCATCAAAGGTCTGAGGATTCAGCAGCTATAGAAACCAAAAATATCTCAAAGGGCATCACAACCGCTAGAGAGCAAAAATGCTCAGAGGGCATCACAACTGCTAGAGAGCAAAACGCTCAAAGCTCGCAATGGCTACCAAAGAGTAAAACAGCTAGGAGGGTGTGGTGGCTATCAACGAGCAAAGAAACTTTGACAGCATGGCAATTACCAAGGAATAAAAGTGCTTAATGAGCACAGCCAACGTAATCAAAACCGCATCCCAACACACAAAATTGTGCTTAATCTACAACTTTGGTTCTCTCCATACTCGTCCATGGACAAAATTGCCTATGTAGAATCGATGAAGACGTCATGGATAGGATTGTGCAATGGGAGTCTCTTCACACATTCACACAATCGAATGTTTTCAGATAGTTTTAGGGGGTTTCCGTTTTGGACTTGTGAACCTCAAATGACAGTCTAAATGGCCCAACACCCACACCTAAATTTAAGGTGGTTATATATGAAAAAATTACATTATAGAGAAATGAACAGTTTCTGACTTAACCTCTCATCCTCCCCATTCCAAAAAGTGACAACGTACTTTGCTTTCACAGCTTGGTCTATGCTCCACAATTACACCAGCGAGACTTCGTGCATTCTCCACCAATACTCTACCGCTCTTCTCGCTGTTGTCCTACTCCAAGGTATCCTTTCGTTCTTCAACAACTCCAGATTTTGATCTTGTCATGGACAGGGTCAACTAGGTGTGATGCCTACGAATGTTGTGCCGTGAAAGGAGTTAGCCTCTGAGACCGATTGATTACTCCATTGCTTAGGGATGGACTCCAGATCCAGTGCTTTCCAACCAAAAATATGACAGACAGCAACGATTGGCAACGATGACTATTGGGTTCTCATCATTTGATGAGACGTATGCAACCAAGTGTTTGTTAAGACTTAAGGACAACACTGGCGGATGGCCAGTGACAGTGGTCGACAGCAGACAATGGTGAATGCACCAGAAATGAAAAACAGAACAGAATCAACCCGCTCTAATACCAACTTAAGAATGAAAATGTGAAAAAATGCTTAAGAGCTTAATTATTTCTTAGTTGTTCCATTCACCTACATGGGGTTCTTAGATAAATAAAATACAAAAAGGATATGATGATCTACACATAGGTGCTAGATAGGTAATACAAAAGATGAGGTAACATATTCTAACAAGTTAACCCTTGCACATAAGTTAACCAATTTTGACAACATAAAAGCTACGTTGTGCTCACCCACGTCTTGTGTTGACATGCAACAACAAAAACGAGTGTCCAAATCAAAAAAGAAGCATATACTTGAAGTTGCTCGAGGCCTTGTTCCAAAACAATGCACCAAATTATCTTTGGGGTGAAAGCAATCTTAATTGGAACACATTTGATCAATAGGATGTGTAGCAAAGTATTGAACTTGAAAACTTTTGATGTTTTCACAAGTTTCTCTTAAAATAATAGACTCTTGTTCACTTTACTTCTAAAGAATATTTGGGTAACTATTTATGTGCATGCTCATGAACCAAATAAAAGTAAACTTTAACCAAAAGCAAAATTGTGAGTTTGAAAGCTATGCTCCCAACCAGAAAGGATACAAACGCTTTTCTTTTAAATGAAACTTCAATCAACAAGAGAAATTATGTTTCAATATATATATATATATATATATATATATATATATATATATATATATATATATATATATATATATATAACGTTTAGAATTTGTTTATTAATTATTAATACACGCTTTTTATTATAATAAAATGAATAATTAAAAAAAATAATAATTTAGATTTTGACATATATTTTAATTTATTATTATAAATATAATTTTTTACCAATATTTTTAATTTAAAATTTATTTAAACTCTAAAACATATTTCTAAAAGTTATTTCGTATATTAAATTATTTTACAATTTTGTTATTTTCACATCACTCAAATCACTTACAAACCTTCCACACATTTCTCTACACTTTCCCTCGATCCAAACAGCATCACTTTCCGCTCTCTTTCTCTTCTTTCCCTCTCCTTCAAATCCATCCTTCAATCCAAACAAAGCCTAAATCTTTCTTTCGCACTTCTAGTTCAGACCCTTGATACACACACAAATGCGTAAAGATCTATTGAGAGCAAGAAGTCTCTCAAGCACCCTTTTCTAAATCTTCTATTCTCAAATCCAACTTCTCAGCAAACATGCATCTGTTGTACCGTTTCCATTATGTTGTCTCTTTAACATAACGTTTTATCCATAAAGGGTACCGAAGCACTTGGGAAACCCACCCTGAAAAACTAACTATTAATGGGGGAGAACCAAACACTTAAATACTCCACCAAACACACATTACTACTTGATGTGGTACCTAGGCACCCCATAATACTCAAGTTTCTATTGATCCCTCAATATGCATATGAAGCCTCATTATTAATAAAAAGGAGCATTTTCTACCTAAATAATAATTTCTTTAAGACAAAAAATATTTGAAACCCAAGGGAAATGAGGTAATGTTAATTGCCTGACCATGAGAAAGTTGGATTTTTTTAAAATCATCTCGTCAATTATACATGGATTAAATCAACTTATAAAAGTATATTCATACTTCCCTTCGTTTTTTCAAACAAAGCTATACCTAAGTTCACTATTGACTCAAATCCTTTATGCATGAGATGCAGAAACCACTTCCAATCCTATGTAAAGACACCAACAATATCCAACTTGACATAGGTTCAGATTTCCTTCCTAGGACTGTGGTGACTGGTAGTCATTACTCAACGTCATGGACTTGGCTACTAGTACTACATTTATGCATACCTGGTCAAATTATAAATAGAATTCATGCGTAGTCCACCAAGAGAATAAAAAGAATTACCTTATATTAAATGCTTCCTTGAGCTGTCCTTTATTGTCAAAGGGAATAACCTGTAATATCAATGACCAGTGAATCGTTCAAACGCTCTAACATGACACTGTAAACCAAAGATATTGTTATTCGAATCTAAAATTTTTACAGGATAGAAGATGAGAAGTTACATACTTTGAACAAACCATCATACAAGTGAAGTCCAATCAACCTACAATCAGGATCAATAATGCCAATCTGCAGAAAGAGAATGAATAACGGCTGAAATGCACTTAACTGAACAACTTTCATCTGATCCTACTTATCATAATGTTGTTACAAATATCAATAGTTAAAGAAGACAATACCTACCAAGCTTTAATGGTAAATAGTAATAAAATAATTCAAATACCTGACCGTTATCAGTGGGACGTCCTATCCGATCAGAAACATCCCCCATGGCCCTGGATGACAGTAAAATTGAGAATTAATCTAATAAACAAGACAACCATTATGGCCTTACTAGGAATTCTAATTTTTAATATAATATACAGAAATTGAAAGTCTTGCTGATTCTTTGAGCTATTTTGGCTCACTATTTTCATTTGTTTTCAATTTATAGGAGGATTTCCTCCCTTGCCCTAAATGAACATACTCTTCCATATTTAAGTGGCACACATTTATGTTAGGAATCTGGGGTCCCAATCTTATTTTGACTTACAATTTACAACTTAACTCCACCTCCAAAGTCCCGTTTGGGTCTCAAATAACCCAGACAAGAGCTATTCAATTAAGATAAGGAAAGGTCAGGACGAGGAAAACATTCTAATCTCCATTTTTCACAGAAATTCCTAGCTTGTATACTTAAGATACTACTCAAGACCACAAAGTTATCACCAATAACCCCACCTAAAAAGAAGTAAAAGAGACAGACCAGTGCAAGAGACTCAGTCTGGGAGGTCAGTCTGGGAGACTCAGTCTGGGAGCTTGTACATTTAGGACACTACTCAAGACCACAAAGTTATCGGGAAATAATCCCACTCAAAAGAAAGTAAAAGAGACAGCCTAATGCACGAGGCTCACTCTGGGAGGTCAAGCATATGCAATTTACTAAACTAAAATTTCCCTTCACAAGTTCTAACAGACACTAATATCCTTCTTCATAAGGAAAGCTATACCAAACATATGAATCTGGATTTTCTGGTCATGCAGAAATGACATGCTATGTTAAGCGCAAGCACATATAGAATACATGTCAGAATCGTAGTTTTCTCCCCATTTCTTCATCCAACGACACCAGAGAGCATGGCAGTAAAAGTATTACTGATGAAATAAGTAATCTATTAACAAGGATACAGCTTCAAAGTTACAAAACTCTCTTTTGCGCATTGCATATAAAGTTTACTATTCTGGCTAATTGGACTGTCGCATTACAGAATTCACATTGAGATTGTTAGCACCCCAGCCGACGGCTTAAATGCCCCAAAACATCGCAATAATTGGTTAAGATTAAAAACAAAGTTGATTTCAATCTATCCAAAAACAATCCTGGGCATGAGCAAGTCCACTCCAAAGGAAAAAAATTGCTGCTCCCTTACACATACCGGGTAACAAGCTCAGCAGTCTCAGAATCCCATTGAAGAACACAAAATTTGTATCTTTCAGTTGCGATAAAGAGATAATCCTGTGCTTCACCCTGTTTCAGACCAAAACAAGTTACCGAAGGACAAAAAAAAAAACTAAAACACTAGACGATAACTCAAGAAACATGGATGCTTTTAAATTTCTCACATGAGGGCGGAAGAGTTCAAGCGTCGCAATTCTTCCATATATCGGCACGTCCAACATAGGCTGCAAAGATAGGTTTCGGTTTGACATTTATCCGATTCAGTTACACATGCATCAAAACATGAAGAGCACAAAAGACAAACAAGGCATATTGAAATAAAATGATTGAAGCAAGTAGAGTATGAACGGAACAGCGAAAGAACCTGCAAGCCCTGGGGAGAGAGCAGGTGAATCTCGATGCGCGTGCATTTCCTGGTGAAAAAACGAAGTGAGAAGGAGAAGAAGAAAAACCCTAAGAGGAAAAGAAAGGGAATAGATGAATACGCGATAATGAGGTTGAGGTCTTGAGGACTGGTGAAATTGCCGACGCAGGAGTGAGTGACGTTGGTAGGTTTGTGAGCAGTGACGACGTAGTTCCATATACTCATCGTTCTCTTCTCTGCTCTGCTCCCTCTGAGCACGCACTCTGCTTCTGCGCTTCGCAATTGAATTGAATAGGGTTTGGGTTGGGTTCGGAACGATTAACCGCTTAGGGCGCTGTCAAAGAACGCAACAAGCACCTCACTCACACAGACACACAGACACTCTCTTTCTCAGACCCTGGAGCGGCTTTCACTTGTGCCTTTTGCCCTTGTTTCCGTCAAGTGCCAGTTAAAGTGAGTTTTTTCTTTTATTTTCTCACTTGTCATTTTTTTTTTCTTTTTGTCCTCCATTTTCGTTTCCTTTTTACACCGGACAAATTATTTCAAAGTCTTAAATATATTTTTGTTTTTACAAAATTTATTTCTATTTTCAATATATTTTCCAATTTTTTACCTGGATTTTTTATTTTATTTTAAAAAATGTTATCTAAGTCTTTTTATTTCATGATTTTATTTAAACAAATTTAAAAACGAAAAACAAAGTAAAACAAAATTATTAGAGATGGTAAATTTAAAAAATATATATTATAAAGTAAAATTAAATTTGATCTTTTATCGTTACCAGAGACATATTTAAGTTAGTTTATATTTTGTCCTATTTTCTTAGTGCCGTAACCATAACTATACTTAGTTTAATTATGGTTTTATTACTAAATGTTAGAGCTAATCCTGTTTTGGTTTTTTAAAAAAAATTAGTTTATATATTATTTTCTCAATTTAAAACATACATCTTTAGACTAAAATTAGTTTAACAAAATTAGTTTCGAAAACTACTTTTACTTCCTAAATAGTAACTTTGAGAAACTAAAACTATGTTTCTTTCTAAGAGATTAAAATTGTGTTCTAAATATAATATTTAAAAGATTAAAGTCAAATTTATCACAAATCTGAATTACCAGACATAGTTAAACTAACATTTTTAATATAAAAACTTAATAAAACATATTGTATATAAGGGACCTCTATGTTTTGTCGTCAAAGAGAAAATGGAACATTTCCAATGTGTTTGCAAAGGAAGAAGAGACGGAAATTGTTACTCCTTCTGCTCTGATTATTTTTTCAATATATTAAATTTGTAAATATTGTTATGTTGTTTGTGCAATTGTAAAATTTGTTTAATTTTTTGGGAGATGTGCATTATTTTGTCTATAAGTGATAGGGGCTATGAAATAATATACTTTGGTTAGACTGGACTGTAATTGTTCATTTGTAAAAGAAATTTAAAATTATTTGAAAAGTATATATCGTTACATGGGTAATAGTTTTTGTAAAATGTAAAAAGATTTAGTATTATTTGTATTTTTTTAGGTTAGATGTATTAGAGGGTAAAAGAAATTTAAAATTATTTGAAAAGTATATATCGTTACATGGGTAATAGTTTTTGTAAAATGTAAAAAGATTTAGTATTATTTGTATTTTTTTAGGTTAGATGTATTAGAGGTAAAAAGTCAAGAAAATGTCAAATGCACGTAGGTAAGTTAATGTATGGTGAAATTTTTATACCTTAAGATAAAAAGTCAATAAAATGTAAAATGCATATATGGAGTTAATGTTGGTGAATTTTTTATATCTTGAGAGTTAATGTAAGTCCTATACTCTATCCAGTATTTTTTTATTATATTTTTTTAAGTTAAAATGGTAGAAGGACACTCATGTAGTATATGAGAAAGTATAGATCAACTAATTGTTATTTATATAAAAATAACACCATATAAGAAAAGTATGTTAGTAACTATTGGTTTTACTTTTGTGGTTATGTTTAATGTGGTTATTGTGATTATGATAGTAATTATAATTATTGTGATTTTTGGTGACTATACTAGTTATTATGATAATATTTATTGTAAAATTAATATGTTAAACATTCAATTAAGACGTGTGAAAATCCATTTGTTTAGTAGACTATGTTAGATGGTTATTTCTACAACATTTTTTAATAATTATATATGACAACACAGCAAAAATGTCTTCCTATAAAGGTGCGTTTAGGGATGAGAAAAATAAATAAAAAATTATATCATATTCATAATTATCCAAATATATAGTGAATTTATTTCAAATCTAAATTCATAATTTTGGATTCTGAGTCTAATATAATTAATTATATCTGGTTTTGATTTAATTCAAGCTGTGAAAGGTTCAGTCAAATCAAATTTAAGTAAGATAGGATCGAGTTAATTTAGACCCACCTTATGGAATATTAAGTTAGGTTGGGTCAAATTTATTCAAGCTTGGGTCATATTTAGTCTAAACTAAGTCAAACATAGTCATTGCAAAGTCAAAATTGAGTTGGTTCAAATTCGAATTAGGTTGATGATGTTAGACCTAAGTATGTTGGACAAACTATACATGATCTTAAATTGACCCAACCTGAGTCAAGTTGGATTAGGCCAAACTATGTCCATTTAGACAAGGTTAGGTTGGGCCTTGATAAGACTTAGTCTAGCATTGTTAAAGTCATGCGGGGTTAGGTCCAAGTTGATAAAGGCCCACGATGGGTTGATTTGACATGAGTTCAGATAGGGTTGAGTCAACTAAAGTTCACATTAGGTTGAATTAAATAAACACAAGTTGGGTTAAGTCGAGTAGGGTTTAGGTATATATTATTCGATCGATATTAACGTCAATTTATAGAGTTTGTTTTAGCTTATGTTAAGTTTGTTTAGACTGAATTTAACTAAAACTAGCACGAATTTGTTCGAACCCAATTTAAATAGAATTTGAACGGGCTTAGTATTCGTCAAATTAGGACTAAAAGAGTTAAGCTCACATTAGACTGAGTTTGGCTTAATTAAACTCAATTATTCAATTCAAACCTAAATTTAATTTCAATTTTTTTAAAAATGTGAAAAAATAATTTTAATATAATTTAAATTTAATTATAAGAATTTATTTGAATTTGGTATAGTTAAAATAAATATGAAATCGAGATTCATTATATTTGATTAATTTTGGATTGTATTTTGGAAAAAATCAATCCATTAGATGCATTATAATATATCTATAAAACAAAAAAATATAAAATTATGGTAGTAATATCTTTTTCATTTTTTAAAAGTTTTAAGTATTTATTTTTCTTGGATACATTTTTTTCAACCGATGACTTCTAAGTATATTTTCTAAAACATACCTTTATAATGAAAGTTTAGACATACATATTTATTATACTTAGATATATTAGGATCACGAGAATAATTGATCCAATAACATTATTTCAAAACTTTTTTTTTTGACCACAATAATTATAACATACTAAAACTGTTTATACATATTATACGTCACTTAAAAAAAATAGTGTTAATCTTCTATTAAATGTTCCATAGTAATGGTACAACAACAATAACTATTAAATGTTGGGTAGTAATAGTAGAACAACAACAAAGTTATAGTAATTTATATAATTTATTTAATAATTGAAAACAGGATATTTCCAATATTAGTATTTATTATGAAATTACTACGGTTGAAATACTTAGCACTCTAGACTTTTTTTTCTTATAGCTTTTAGTTTTTCATGGAATATTTTTTTTAGTCATTGAATATAAAACCTTCTAAAAATGAATAAAACTATTATAATTTTAATAAAAATTTACTTATGTAAAAAAAGACATTTTTTATATAATAAAATTGTATAATTATATTTTTTTATATATTTCCCATTTATCAATTATTTTACCAACTAATTTACCAAATAATTCTAATGAATATATTAGTTTGGCAGTTCAGAATTAATAAATTAGAACTAACTAGCTTTTTTAATGTTGTCAAAGAGAAGGCAATAGTATACCTCTTTATATAGGTAGTGTTACTTGATTGAATATCTATACTTGAAAATTTTGAGAGAGACTAAATAAAAATGATAGTATTTGGTTAAGAAAATGATAATGAAATATAATTAAAGTGAATAGAACCTATGTCATTTACCTTTATTGAAAGAAGTTTATTGAAGTACTGTAACTCTAAAACATGAACACAAATTGTGTTCAATTATATTCACTAAACACCATTCTATTTTAATATATTTGATTCTATCTCTTTTTTTATAAATAAATAGTATGATTACTTTACACAGTTTCAAATTTATTTAAAATTAACAAAACATCATGAGAATGGATAAACCAAACACAGAGAAGAAATAAAACATGAAAACATACAAATTTTTATGTTTAAAATTAAAATAAAAACTATTTAAAGAAAGATAAAAACATTTCATAAATCAGGTAAGCAGGGTCATCAAGGCAGTAAACATAGACAAAAAATAATATATTAAACATCATCGAAACGAATAATGTACAAATTAAACTTTGCAAAATTAGAGATTCTTGTTCTGACCCAACATGAAAGCTAAGAATACCTTAGCAACAAAAACACAATTACAAAATGCTAACAAAAAGCTACATTCCCTAACCTTCCTCTAATTTCCTTTTCCTTTTGTCCACGGTTTTGCCGACCATAGTCACATCCAAAAGTTAGAAACCAGTAGCACCATAACAAGTTTCCACCAAACCACCCTTTGGCTATGCTTCTTCAACAAAGGTGCTGCAGAAGCAACTAAAGATCTGTCACATGAAAAAAGTACAATAATCATATAAACTGTGACCCAATAAAATATATACAAGCTTCTCTAAATTTAGACAAACTAGCAAGTTATGGTATGATCTCATACATACCCAGATGTCGAATAAACACATTTTCCATAGCCTGAAGAGAAATGAAACATAGAAGTTCAGAATGAATTGTATTTCAAGATCAACATCACTAAAATTCAACTCATTTCAAAACTATTCATATTTTGATCACATCAGGAATATAATCCAAAGTATGCACCTACTTTACTACATATACCAACTCATCATAATAGCTTATTCAAAAAGTAAACGTTCTGGTATCTTATAAAAGGATATCACATCTCATGGCACTTCGTGGTATAAAAACCTTTAGCACACAAACAAAAGTAAATGATTTGATTGGATGGAATTATAGTTGCTTAAGTTAAGAACCTGTCTTTTCAAGACCTCACACCATTCTCAAACAAAAAGTTCCATATATATTTAACATTATTCATCAGCATATGTAAATATATTTATACTCATCAACCAGCAAGAAATTCAGGAACTACACAGGTAAGGTTCTTCATTATTACACACCACATCACTATGGTACCAAAAGGGAAAGGATGCAACCTAGACATCAAAAGAAAAGTGGCAGAGGAAAAGTACCAAAGTTCCCAAGATCCAAGAGGCATATATAACTGTTTGTTACTTGTGATCTTCACATAAAGCATCAACAAAATATGGTGGGGCTAGGGAATCTTAATTCCATTTGTCTTAGCATTACTTTTTTTGTGGATGAAAAAAAAAAATAGTTGCAACTAATGATCAGTAAAACTGGTAAAATTCAGTATTATTACAAACATGGTTATCCAAAATATTTGTTAACATAAAAATCTCACAACATAAACATAATCAACCAGATGAGATAAAGATTTTAACTTACTGGGGTTACGTTTGGTCAAAGCAGCAGTGCCTCCAAAATTGCATGCAATATCAGAATTCCCGTTTGTCTGATAGTAGCTATTGAAAGCAAAGGATGCATGAGAAACTAGTGTGTCTGGTTCATAGCATGGTCCACCTGGTTGGATGGCTTTGCAATTTGCCATTCCAAGTCCACAAGCCCAATCAAGAGCATTCTGCAAGTCACCTTGGGAAACTCCAGCAAGAGCCACACACCAAGTTGTGCCATCGATGAATGTAGTGTTGCCTTCTGGTGGTGACAGTGTTGTCACTGGGATAGCAGCATCTGCTTTCTGTTGCACCACGATTCCCCTTGCCCTGGCTAAATATTTTTTCAAAAGTCATGGAACAAGGAAACACATAATAGTATTATTTATTAAATGAATAAACCACAATGACCAAATTAAGTGAAAAACATGTGGCAGCATCAAGCTCTGGTCCACAATACATAGTGAATAAAAGAAAGTAGTCTTATCACTTTATTCATACCTGAGACATATAGTATTTAGATTATTTTTTGGGGATTGTGGCATGAAGGAAGTAAAGAATTTGAACCCTGTCATTCTTATCCTTTAATCACCCCTTTTCAGACTAAAAATTACCAAAAAAAAATAGCAGGTTTAGGGTTTAAAGCCCACAAAAAAAAACGTTACAAATAGTGACTCAAATGGGATGCAGAAAATAATTGATCATAACTTGACAATAATAAGAAATGCAACTTAACCAAGGATTAAAAACAAAACCATGATAACCCTTTTTCCTGCTTACAAGTATACAAGATGAAAAGGGGTGATTGGGTGGTTTTGGACTTCTTTTTTTAATTAGTTCTCTCACACTTGACAACAAAAATTACAAGAGCACTAACATGTTTCCTCTGATTTGTTTTAAGAGTCAAAAGATTGGTCTTTTTCCACACCAATTTTTGCCTACCACGATAACAAAACCCATGACAAAAATAGAAGTACCCAGAAAAGAAAATGAGATTTGCTGATTAGTTAGCAAGAGACAGAGATCACCAAGATCTCTTGAACTGAGAAAGATTTAACAAAATGTGACCCTTTACTAAAAAAAAATAAAATCCTGAAACAACCACACTGCATAGCAAGACACTCAACAACTAGATTAAAATCTAGAATGAAAAGAAAAACATAGAAGAAAGTACAAACAGCAAGATTTAGCTTCCCGTGAAGAGAAAAAACATAAGCATGACCAAACTAGTGAAAAAAAGGGAGAAACATGACATACCCAGATAGCATTCCACAAAAACAAGGAACAGAAAAAGCCACATTTTGTTTCTCATATTTGCAGCTCCAAATAACTCCAAGGGTTATATAGAACTTAATATTCCAAGTTTTACTCAGTACTCTGAAGAAAGGTTGAGTGCAATTAGTGATGCTATAAGAGCAGCAGTGTCAATGGAATCACCGGTTACTTGAAGGAAGATTTCATTTGAACTTTTTTTCTTTTCACTTTTTGTAATTTTAAAATGATTTATGAAGAAGAAGAATGCATCCTTCTGAAGCAAGTAGTACTATCTGTAACAGACAGCAGCAGAGGATACATTTGAGGCTTTTCACGAGCTACAGAAGAAGTCTAGCAAAGCCATTGTATTGTTATGAATCAATAATCAAGTGCAATTTTCCTAGTTTCTTATAAAACATTTATACATAGTTCCAATTTTTATCTCAAAGTTAAACATTGTATTTTATTTTATTTGAAAAACATGTGATTAATGTTTTTGTACTGACAGTGACATTTCGAGAACTTTACCTTTCATGTTTTTTACACGTTTTATAATTATATTTGTTTTAGCTTTCATGTATTTTGTGATCTATTAAATGTATAATGAGATATTAGATAAATCAAACGACATAGTTTTTTTTTTTTTTTGCAAAACAATTTCTTTCTGTTACTAGCATGGTTATAAAATATGTAAAATTTTAAAAAATATTATGGTAAAGATGTGTGAAAACAAAATTTAAGCCGTAAAATATATGAAAATTAAAAATGTGATAGTAAAATTTACCAAGAAAATTAAGTACAGATACTCTTAAAATGATAATAATTGCGAGATAGTTCTTTTAAAAATATTTTCATAGCGAGTAAACTTGATACTTTAATCAAAATGTTTCTACAGTAAACATGTTCAACATTGTTTTCTCGAAGTTGTCAAGTGGCAAGTCAAATTAAATTCTTTTAAATCCCTGGGACTTTGAATGTAAATAGAGATGAATCAATAGACAAAATTATAAATCTGAACGATGTGGACTATATTTTGTTTTGAATGAGATTAAGAAATGTGATATAATATTTTATTTTGATTATGATTAATTTAGATTACATACTTTATCTTTTACCTTATTTATTTATATATATATATATATTTGTTGTGGTTGTGGTTATTATACGTTAATATGAGTATACTACAATGTTACAAATATTGTTCTAAGATTTTTGTGTTAAACGCATTTTTTAAGTGATGTTTTGATAAATTCAAAATACATACATGTATATACTTTGATTTGTAAAACTAACATCATTATATATTTTGAAATCAACTATTAACAGTTCAATTTATTTTTATATGCTGATTTAGTTTTATTTATAATAAATAGTTAAGTACATCACAATTATTTTGGGATGTTATAAATATTGTTGGAAGAATTCTCTTAACAACAAAGTTAAACAAATTTTGTTTAAAAAAATATTGTTTTAGAAACGAAGGAATAGTAATAAGAGTTGTTTTAGATAATGTTATTGTTATATCAAAGTGTGTATATTAGTTTTTATATAAGTTTGGACACATTACTTGGATTTGTATTGTAAAAGTCTTTTTGCAATATACATAACAAAAAGTGTTTGAGTAACATTATCTAAAAGAAAAGTTGCATCTAATAAGAAATACAGTTTATCAATGTTTATTTGACAACATTATTTGTATTTGCCAAAGTAAAAGCAGTGACTGTATATATGTAAAAGCAGTGACTGTATATATTTATTCTCAACTAATACCTTCATTTATTTGTTTCCTTATAAGATAATTCACATAAAAAGAGTTTTAAATTCACCAAATTCAAACTACATAAGTGATTTGCACAATTATATAACTACAAGTAATCTTCACGTTTCTCGTTAATCAACGTTGAATTCTTAAAAAAAATGTAAAAGTTGGTATTCCATGCTTCCCTCTTCTTCTATATCAACCCATGTTGTTATGTTGTTCAGTATAAATTTTCTTTTTTAGGAATTTTATTGCTTGCATATTATACCCAAAAATGTTTTTCTTATAAACACGTTTCGTTAGTATTTAATAGTTTACGAGAATATAAAATAAATTTAATTAAAAATAAAAAATGAAGGTAAAAGAAGAGATAGAAGAATATATTCGTTCTCCTTTTTCTCGTGAGAGTAGAAATCACTTAAAATGTCATAATGTATTTTTTTTTTAAGAATAAATATACTTCAAATATATTTCATAATCTCCTATCAAACAAGAGTATTTGTTCTTATTTTTAAATTCCCATGATAAAATAAAAATATGAAACAAACGTCTTGGATAAATTTTGTAAAAAAAATGTTTTCGTGAAAAAAAAAATCTAAAATTAACACGTTATTTTGAACTCAAATTATAATAAAATTGATTTTATAAAGGATTTTAATGGACATGTATAATTAAAGGGTTTTTAGTTATCAACTAATAATGAATAATATTGAAGACAATTATCATAAAACTAACAAAAATTCATTATATATATAGAGAGATAAAAGTTGTGATTGGATAAAATCATAAAAGCCATTACATAATGTATGTTTTCTTAATTTGTTATAAATTCATGGTCATTTTAAATTAAGAATTTCATCTATGGTTCAAAATCGTAAGGAAAAGGGAAGTTTGCTATTTACACTTCCCTTTCTTGTTTGTGCACACCCTCTTCGAACATACAATTAAAGCGTTGCTTTAGAAAGGAAAAAAAAAAGGAGTTTAATGTCCACAATTTTGTTTTATAAGACTTTCTGTTAACAAATTCTATAGTTCAAATGGTATTGGTCTTATTTTATTTTATTTTATTTGAAAAATAAAATCAATTGAGTCTGAAATTGTTTGTTAATTATAAATACATTCTTTAATAAGTCCCTCCACATATTAAAAACCTTTACTAGGGTGAGAATGTCCCAAATCAATTTGAAATTGAAAATACATTCGGTGTATATTTTACGACGGATTTAGAATGTGTTTTAGACGTTCCAACCTAGTTTTAGTTTACAATTTTCTTAAAATTTAGCTGTTAATTATTTCTTTAATAATAATATTTATTTATTTATAAAAGACATATTATATAACACGATATCATATTTATAGTAATTTTGTTAATTTTAAAATATTTATTTATAAAATATGACTTAATTTAAGCTTCAGATTCCTTTTATTTTACATCAACTATTTATAATGATACAAATATTAAAGTTCATATTTTAGAAATAACATACAAACAATTAAGACAAGGAAATATAATTATAAAATGTATCTATAAAGGTAAAATGTCTTTTTCTTATATATTTAATGTTGCTTTTAGCGTTTATGAAGAGATGATTGTTTGCAAAATTAAATAAAATGTTAAATCAAACAGTATTAACCTTGTTTTACATCAAAGAGTATTAAACAAGTTTAAAAATTGTATTAAACCGATATATAAGAGGAAAAATGTACTTTTACATCAAACTTGTTTTTAAGATAAGAACAACAAAATATTAATTATTATTTCAAATCAATTGCAAATGTGGAACTTTGAAGTGGACTTGAGGGTCCACAGCTGAAATCACTATTGGGCCAAGAAGTTGACGACAGCTTCAGGCCTTGAGAAGAGCAACAAGAACCAATTATCCAATTAATGGGGGTGTGCATTTAACTCTATTTGGTTTGTAATTTAATAAAATCACTTTTAATTATTAAATATAACTAAAATATGAATTTAAATAAATTAATCAAATATCATAAATCCTCCTCTTATAGTGATTATATATGGTAAAATTAGTCGAAAAAATTAGTTAGACGTTAAAAAACTAGGCTAAAAGTATTTCATAAAATTAAATAATCAACTAACTTAATAATTATAAATTTATATTTTTAATTTAATTTATATATAAATTAAATTTTAAATAATATGTTTTTAATATAATTTAAAAAAAAAGCTTATTTTTTAATAAATAAATAGTTAAATAATTAAAAAATATTACAATAAAAAATAATCTAAAAATCGTAAATTACGAGGACAATTGGACATTCAAGTTTGCTTTTATTATTTTAAGAGGTAATATGGTAAAATATAAATTTAATATAAGTATGTTATATTTAAATACAAATATAAGTAATTTATTAAAATAAATTAAAAACAGTTAAAAGAGCTACTTTGCCAAATAAAGATAACTAATTTTATCAGCATTTATCAGTTTTATCTATAATCTAGATGAAATATTTTGCCAAATACACAATGAGTACTTGTAAGTTTATTAATTTTTTTAATTAATTGATCGTCTCATTTTCTGATAAATATTAGTTTTGTTGTTCTTAATTTATAATTAATGACTGAAAATAACATATCCATTGAAAACGATAAATTATTTAAAAAATAATTTATTTATTATTGTTCTTAAATTACATAAAAAAACATAAATTATTATCATTTGGAATAAATGGAGTAATATTTTTTTAGTAACTTATGTTATTAATTAACACAACAATTTCAAATTCCTTAAACATATAATTTTGACTTTAACAATGATAACTACACGTTTAAAACATTAATTAACGATAATTCAAAACTTTGATGTCTAAATTGAACATAATTTACCATGATTTTAAGTAATTATTTTCTCAGTCTTACATCATATTAGAAGATACCCAAACTAAAACACGTTTGGGGAAGGAAAAGTCTCAATTTGATTCAACTTCGTATCAACATTATCATGAATTTTGTTTTAAATACGTGAAAGCATCTATATTAATCATGAAAATTAGCTAGAATTTAGTAAGTTAATCATGATTCTGAAATTTTGTCTAGTTAGTATCACTTTGTGACCTAATTCATAAATGAAACCAAGTTTAACGAGTTCCAACATTGTTAGAGCAATATATATACACTAATAATAAGTGGCATTAAAATAAGGCAACAAATTGACTAACATCTTCTCCAAAATCTATGTTATAAAGACAGATAAAGCCATTAAAACCGGTTGACTCTGCATGGATCTGACCCACCAAGTTTAAAATTGGTTGATGCAGAAACTCGTGTCGTGGCATCACCTTACTAATCACATGATTAAATGTTAATCAGGAGTTGAATATGATATGGTGGGACAAAATCTGTAGTTAGTTGAACAACCACTGTTCATCAACCAATTTTTATATTACAATACATGCAAACAATGTAGAACAGTTCGGGAACACACTGCGTGCTCATCATATTATTATGCTACCGAGGAGGAGCAACTCAGATTCCACACCAAATTTTCCATGGATTTTGGTTAACATCATTACTTCTAAACCAAAAGCTCACAAACAAAATGAAAACAAATATATTTTAACTCCCACTTTTCATTAGTAATGATTTGCTAAATATCAATATTCAATTAGTTGTGATAACTTTAATGATATTTGTAAATTTGATTTTGAAACATGGGTGTGAGAAAACACTTATTTCATTATTGCTTAAAACTGGGAATTAGTAATCATTTTATAAAAGCACTTTACTTTCTTAATCCACAAATATATCATTGTTAGCTTTTAAAGCAGACATATATAGAATGATTGTAACTGTGCGAATGAAATAAGTTGGAAAATGTTAATTAAACTGTAATATAATTAAGCAATGAATGAAGCTTATTAAATTTGAGATTAAGTTTAGTGTATAATGTGACATATTTTGTCCTATTGTCGGCCTATCAATAGAGCGGGAATATTGGTGGCTGTTTTCTTTCTTTCTTTTTCCCACAGACTGTGTTTCCTTTGATTCTTCTGCAATAATTTCATCATAATCACAATATTTTCCTAGATTTTTTATTATTTACAGTGGAACATCAGATATTCTTACAAGGTAATATGAGAATCACTTATTATACAGAACTCAAAGGTTCTTTTTCACAGCATATTCTGGCAACTGAGACATGTACATTTCAATCTTTGTTATAGATAAGTTATTTTTTTTTTTTTTATAAGAGACAAATAATTGTTTTTCATTCTGAAATATTTCGTCTTTCACTATGTGTAGGTTCCTTTGGTAACGAACAAGCTCATGTCTACAAGAGCAAAAGTTTGATTCTTATTGTCCATATGAGAACCTTGCTACAAGATGAATACTTCTATAAACGTTATTTATTCCTGAGACCTACCTTCATCCTACACTCACTTATAAAATGTATTGGTAATTTTTTTAATAAAATTATAATTTTAAAAATATTTTCCAAAGTGATACCTACTTTCTGAGATTTTTAATAAAAATAAAAACATCTCTTAGAACCTATTTTGGGTGCATGGTGGAGAGCTTTTGAAATTTTATTTGGAAATCCAAATTTTTATACAAATTGAATAAATGAAACCAAAAATAGGATTTATATCTTCTCAATTTATTTTGTCAAATTTGTTTTGTTAATTTTGTATTTTATCATTTTTTCTTTATTTTTTTAATAAATTTTAAATGTTATCTTACACGTTGTAAAAGTTAAAAACAGTACTAACATATGATTATTTTATCTAGCTAATGATAATTTTATATTAATTATTTTTTGTTTTTTCTAATAATTATTTTTCTTCTTGTATTTGAGTGTTTTTTTATTACAACTACTAGATAAAAACAATGTTTATACGTGAAAGATCAAACCTATCGCGGTGGTTAATTAAAGTTTTAAGAAAATTTGGATTTTTTAACACTTTGATTACAGTGACATAACAATTTATATCATCAATTTTAATTTTATAATTACAGCTGTATAATGTAATTTATCATTTTCACAAACTTTGGCTAATAGCAACCCAGACGTAGAAGTTTATGAATTTGTTCTTGAAATTTATTATAATATTTAATCAATGTTCAACCATACTATTATGCCATGTACTTTAGTATTCTAAAAGTTTTATAATTGAAACGTAGGCAATTTATATAGTTAATTAAAGTACAAGGAAACTAAGAAAAGTAACAGGCAAATAAATATATTTTTTGGGGGATTTGCCTCCTCTTTTTTTAGCAAATAAATATAAAAATATTGTTTAAACAAATATGGATCAAGATGTATATATCTTGTTTTTCAAAAATATGGTTAAAAAATTTAATATTGTATAGCTCTACCTAATTCTATTAATGAACTGTGATCCCTAAAATTATGATAGTTGCTTGTGAAGACGGCAAAGTAGAAAAATAATGAGTGAGTTCAATTTGGTCCACAAATTTCTTTGGAGTGAGATTAGTATGAATTTGGTGCCACTTTCATTATAATTGTGAACAGTTAACTGGCACGTGAAAATCCATGATTTTAATATACACCATAGTTTGATCTTTGTAAGTATCTTCTACCTCTTCATCATTATTCTGCTTTAGCTAGAGTATGCTTGTGCCACCAAGCCAATTAATTATTATTGGTCCCTTTTATGCATGTTAACTAGTTCCATACTAGTTTCTCATTAAAAGGATTTATAGCACATTCTTTTTTAGGCTATTCTTGGCCATCTACAGTATTCTTATTATAGTTAAGTGCAAATTTAAAAAAATAAAAATGAGAGGGATCCAATTTGTAAACGCAATATATGGGGTAAGTTTAATTTTTGTTTAACATAGCAAAACTATGTATTATTATTTAATATAAAATTCACTTCTTAAAATATATATGGTCTTGTGTGTTATGTTTGATGAAACATAATTATGAGAAAAAAATATGAATTAATTAAAGTGCATGAAAGGGTGTGTGTGGTGGTGAGTATATGAAGTTAGGTGGTGTTTAAAAATTTGTCATGGAGCTGAAAAGCAAACAAAATTGCATGAATAGTGATGTGTATTTGAGTTTCCCTTTTTGGGAAAACCTTGGCCCCTCTTAGGCATCAACAATTTCCTTTGACACACTTTTTTGTTGTTCTTTCCCAAAACACCATTTCCCATCCAAACAATTATGGGTCCCTTTCACATTTTTTTCTTCTCAAATAAATCTACTTCAACAATAGTGAGAATGAACATCAAATAATACAAATATCATGTGGGGAATTATTCCTTTTATTTGGGGACCCAGTTATGTTATCTCCCATCAACTACACTGCATGCATGGACCAATTTTTCATCCTCCACAGTGTCTCATTTTGAATTCTATGCAGGACAAATTTAAAAAACAATTACCACTGCATAAATAAGAAAGGAAATTAATTTATGTATAAATGAAAAAGATTATATCTGAAGTGTTAATTTTTCTATATATTTTCTATTAAAAAAAGATAAGTAAGGATGAAGAGACTGGAGAGGAGCATTTAATTGGCATCATTAGTCACACTGTTCCCTATCCTCTATACATAATACCTTCACTCAGTTCACAGGTACAGTCTTTGCATTTTTTGTTAAATAAAATTAACTCTGATAGTTACATTTTTTTTGTTTTTACCTTTTACATCATTTTCATATCACATCAAATCATTATACTGGATAAGTTTTCAATCTTGGTTATTAATAGGGTCTTTTTTCTTTTAGTTATTTTAGTTTTTATACAAGTAGTTTTTTCTTTAGGATATAAAATATTAAAAGTAAGAAAGTGAGAGAAAAATAAATAGAAATTAAATTTTTTATCTATTCATTAAAATATATAACTTTAGAACTAAATAACATTTTTACTTAAAAGTACTTAGTATATAATTTTTAGAAATTATATTATTTTAATATAATAAAATTATAAATACTGAGATACTAGACAACATGTATTTTAAAAATATATCATTGAATTATTAACTAGATAGGGAAAGCAAATTTAATTTACCTGTGTAAAGAAATTTGGTTGGGTTGTGATGTTAGAGGCTCAACAAGATTTCCATGCCATGTCATCACTAGTTTCCAATGTTTCAAAGACATCTTATATTAGTCATAGGAAGGTCACCTCATCACTTATCCTTTCATTATTTTAAGTAATACTGTCACAAATTTAAATCATTTAAGTTTTTAAAAAATTATTATATAAAGTTATATTTGATATTAAAATAATATTTTTTATTGATGAGAATTGTTTGAAGAAACACTGTTTGTGTCTCTGCATCTACAGGCATTATATTGTCATTCTTTCACCTTTCTTTTCATTTTGAAATGACCGTGTGTGAACCCCAAAAGCTACTTTTATTCCAAACCCAGATTTCTAGTTTCTGATAAGTCAATTACTGCAATAAATCTCATGCTTCATTTCTTTGATATTTTAGTATATATATATATATATCGTATTTTTTTTAATTTAATGTGTAATGGAAAGAAAATATATTTTAAGAAAAATAATTTAATTATTTATATTAAAGAAATAGAGTAAAAATTGAAGAAAAATAAATAAAAAATTATAAGTAATTTGATTGATGTTATAATGTGTTTTTTTTAATTAATATGTTAAAAAGGTAAATCTTCAATGAAATTTTAAAAGTAATTTGATGTGAAAAAAATAGTTTTAAAAATATAATTTAGAATTAAAATAAATTTTAAATTAAAATAAAAAAATATTTATTAAAATCTTAGTAAATAGAAAAACTATATTTCAAAATAACAATATGTTAAAATAAATTATTTTACAGAATATCAAAATTTAAATTAAGTAATTTAATTTAATGTATTATTTAACTATTTATTTGATCATAATATAAAATATTCTGTTAAAAATTAGTACTGCTTACTAAATAATTATAAATTATATTTGATTATATAATTGATTATTGAGTACGTTATGTTAAAGCATCTCTATAATAAGAGTTGTTAATATAAGTTTTAATTTAATTTTGTGGTACAATAATTTTAAAACCTTTACATTTTAATATTAATATCTTATAAAACTAATACTTTAAATTGTTTAATCATTAATAAATATTATAAAACTTAAATTTTATATATATGACTCTTGTAATAATGATATCTTTATATATATATATAACAATTATAGGTAAATAATCTCTTTATTTATAGACTCAACAGACAAATTAATCATAAATTATACCTCAACTTTAACTTTGTAGAAAGCACCAGGACAACCTGGTCCAAAAAGAAGTGCATGGTGGTCATGTAGTTTCAAATATTATGGTTTTACCTTGCATTTTACTTTATGGTAATTTAATGTGTAAAATTTAGTTTTGTGTTAGGGATTAACTTCAACAGTATAACAGTTAAGGACTTCATAATATCTCCCATTTCTGTATTCATATGTGGGCTAAATCAATATTACACAAATGATATGTTATTGACATTTTATCGATGAAATTTAATCCCAATATGCTGATGAAAACAATTGTGAAGTTTTTGCCATAAAAATATTTAATAAGTTTACATAAAAATTTATATTGCTAAAATAATTTATTTAACATGAAAGTTTACGAATAGTATCTGAATTAAACAGGAAAAAATTTAAAGTTTGGTGTTATTTTTTTTGTGGGAGGAAAGGTTGTTTTATTTATTTATGGTAAAAAGCATACCCATGGTGAAGGATAATGGGAGCGACGTTGACGGAACAGGATGTTCTGTGTCTGGTCATAAATAGGGTTGACCGTTGCACTGCATGGTTCAATGAACAGAGGGGCGTTTCCGTCATTGCAAAACGACTGTAAAAACAGTGCACCACCCAAAAGCTTCCCCAACCACACTGCACCACCACACGCTCATTAGTGATTGCTCAGAAAGCTTAACCAATGCACCAAACCCTCCCTGCCACATCACAACCCCGCACGTGCCAAAAACTCCCCCTCTCACGTGCCCTGCAACGTTAGCTTACCTCCTTTCTTACGTGTTCAGCATAAATACAACACAACTACCTTCTCCTGTATCGCCTCCTTTCTTTAACACCACTCTCCATTTCTGGCCCAACCTGTTCCTCCCCTCTTATTGCTCTGAACCGCCTCGTACCATCCAACTTTTATTCTTCTTTCAATGTTTTTCTGCTTCTTCCATAAACCCTAATCTTTCATAAAGCCTATCTGCACTGCAACTGCATCACTCCCTATACTTCTACAGTTCCCATTTCAATTTCCAACCTTCTCTTTTCCTGTTCAACTTCTACCATGCTAGAGATTGGTGGCGGTGAACGTCATTCCGAGGCCAGTTCCGAGACTCTCAATTCTTCCATGCTTGGAAGCTCCATGAGTAGCGAGAGCATTTGCAGCACCAGTTTCAGCCGTCTTTCCTTCGATCTCCTCCCGCCCTCCCCCGAGAGTCTCTCCCTTAAGCCTCACCGCTCCTCCGACTTCGCCTACTCCGCCATCCGCTCCGCCACCTTCCGCCGCAAGGCCGCTCTCACCTTCCGCGACTTCCACCTCCTCCGCCGCATCGGCGCCGGCGACATCGGCACTGTCTACCTCTGCCGCCTCCGCAACCGGCAATTCAACAGCCCCGAAGAAGACGTGGAGGATGAGGCGAGCTGTTTATACGCGATGAAGGTGGTGGACAAAGACGCAGTTGCATTGAAGAAGAAGTCGCAGAGAGCTGAAATGGAGAGAAAGATCCTGAAGATGCTGGACCACCCGTTCCTCCCTACTCTCTACGCGGAGTTCGAAGCCTCGCATTTCTCTTGCATCGTGATGGAGTTTTGCTCCGGTGGAGACCTTCACACGCTGCGCTTCAAGCACCCTCACAACCGTTTCCCTCTCTCCTCCGCCAGGTAAAAATGAAAAACCGTTATCCAAAACGATGACGTTTTCTGTCTTCTGTTGAAAATCCTCACAACTCTACCGTTTTGTTTTTCTATCTTTCAGATTTTATGCCGCGGAGGTGCTGGTGGCGTTGGAGTACCTCCACATGATGGGAATCATATACAGAGATTTAAAACCCGAAAACGTGTTGGTCAGATCAGACGGTCACATCATGCTTTCTGATTTCGATCTCTCTCTTTGCTCAGACGCAATCCCAGCCGTTGAATCCTCAGATTCCCTACACCCTCCATCTCCAAATCCATTACCTTACACTGACTCTCACAGTCCCACTCCCACTCGCTCGCATTCTTTTATCAGTCCATTCTCCTGCTTCTCGAACCGGAGTTTCCGCTCCCATGACATGCGAGCCGTCGAACCGAACCTGCTCTTCGTGGCCGAACCAGTTTCTGCCCGCTCCTGCTCCTTCGTCGGAACCCACGAGTACGTCTCGCCGGAGGTTGCCTCCGGCAGGTCACACGGCAACGCCGTGGACTGGTGGTCTTTCGGAGTATTTATCTACGAGCTTATATACGGTCGTACGCCGTATGCAGGTCCATCGAAGGAGGCTACGCTGCGGAACATCGTGAAGAAGCCCCTGGCGTTCCCCACTGCCACGCCCGCGAGCTGTCTCGAACTCCACGTGCGGGATTTGATATCCGGCTTGCTGAACAAAGACCCGGCGCGCCGGCTAGGGTCGAAGCGCGGCGCCGCTGACGTCAAGAAGCACCCTTTCTTCAGAGGGCTTAACCTGGCGCTGATTCGCATGCAGACGCCGCCCCAAGTGCCTGGCTGTAGAAGGACTAAAACGACGTCGCTGTACCCTGTCAAGGGTGACAGCAACCATCATAAACAGCAACAGACGGCGTCGTTTGATTTTTTCTTTTGAAAAAAAAAATTTATTTTTATTACTTTTAGAAGCTCAACTAGGTTCTCTATTTGCTCTTATAAAACACTTACACGGACGGTGTAAAAATGGTTGGACAAAATCTAAACGAAGAAGATTCGTTGCGTAACGTCTTTTGTTTTCTTCCTTCTCCATCGCACACTCGAGACCTCAAAAGAAAGATTACTACGGTATTCATTCCAACCTGAATGAGTTTTGATTTCTTTATGCATCATAAGTACATAAAGTCAATATTCTGCATAAATCCAAATTCGTCAACGTGGAAAAATGATATTTGGTAGTACATAATTATCGTCATTTATGTTGAAAATGTATTATAACCTGGGAGAGAAAGGTCAAGTTTTCAACTCATCATTCGCCTAATTATAGAATAGCAAGTAATTAGAGTGTAGTTTTTTACTTGCTTCTGCCTCAACACAGGGAACAAAGAAAAAACAGCATAAAGAAATGTGCGTGAGTTTCTTGCATTGATGAATTATATATAGAGATGACTGTAGAGTCAATCTTTTAACATTTAATGGATGTGATGAAAAGTTCGTGAGTTGTATTTAAAATGGCATATTGTTTTGTTTGTTTTGTGGAATAATATGTGCATCTAACTTAGTAGTAGAGAGAATGTTGACTATAATGTGCGAGTCACGTAAAGAATTGCAAGACTTTAATAGGATATGTTTAAACATGTCGCAGCATGCAACGTATAAATATAAATAATTATACGGCATCATTTACAATGTTCATGATGTGTGTGTCCATCAAGATCTTTTATCACCACGGACTCATTTAAGAATCAATCCCCTCCAGCTCATTCAAATTCTTTGTTTTCAGCCTTCACAGATGTTATATCCTTTCATTTCTCTTTTCTCTTAACGCTTTAGAATCTCCCAAAACTATTTTCTATCCTTCTACACCGCATTTTTTACATTCCTACTCCCTTCAAATTCACTAAATTAACTTATTTATTTAATTAAAACATGTAACTCTAACTCTGTCCTGTTCACTATTTTTTTTTTCCTGGTTCAAACTTTGTTCAAAGTAATCTTCTTCTTTTTGTCTAGAAACTTGTTTCAAATAGTCAAAAGATGAGTTTGTAGGTCGATTTAGTACGTATTGGGTGCGGTAATAGCTTTTATCATAATGTGCTTCCACTTTCAATTAAACAGTGGGCATGTTAGAGCTGGTGATGATTAAATATTAAGTTCCCTGTAACATTTTGTTTAAATGTGAATTAACTTTAATGTTAATAGTAGAATACTTATATAGAAATGAAAGAAGGTAAACGATGAAATTTCTGACCCTGACTAAAGTTAACTTATAAATCTGAATTTATCTAGATTGCTTCCTATCTAATTTTTTAGTTGGGATGTAGAAGTTGATTTTAATTTGTTGAAAATTTTGAATGATTCGTTTTTTCTTTCTATTTTAAATATTTATCAAGAAGTTAACGTTTTTTTTATCAATCCTACCGTTACATAAAAAAAATAAAAGGTAATAACATCACTGGTAGACACAATAAATTTAACTATAATTAGCTTCAATGTTAATAATGACCTAATAATCAATAAAGGTTCACTTAACTAGGGAGTTGATCGTACAGGGCTCAATTATCTCTCATTCTCTCTGTCTATATCTATCTATCTATATATATATATTACGTTTGAAATCCAATTGAATGCCTATTTAATATTTTATCTCTTGTATATTGCAGGAAAAAAAACTCATACTAAGATATAGAAGATGCAGAAGGAAGAAGACCAAGGAATGAAAGAAAAGACGATGAACAGTAAAATACAAAATTATTATTATTTTTTCATATATGATTTACAAGCAAAGAGAAAATAAATAGACTAAGAAAAAAGATTGGGTAAAGGAGAATAAACCCAAGCCCAACAAGGTAGATGGTCCATAAAACTAGATTGTGTACTATAATCTACATTATACTATATGGTTTAGTTAGATTGCAAAATATAACCTACAGTTAAACTCTCTAATATATTAAGCCAGACTGTTCATCTTGCTAGACCGTTTAGCAAAAAATTTAACAACTCATTTTATAAGATGGATTTTAAGTTCAATTATCCGGAATATGGTATAACTTTTCATAAATTCACAAGGTTAATTATAGATTAAATTTATCATTCCATTATCAAATTACACGATATTATTACCATAATCTACCAACTTTTAGTGTGCAGTTAATAGTAAAGACTTAGTTACATAATTAATATATATATATATATATATATATATATATATATATATATATATATATATAGCTTAACAATGTTGTCAAGAACTGTAAACTCACTGCCAAGCTTCTATTAGCAGTGGGCTCTTAAAGTTGTTATAAATTTTCTCAATTTGTACTAGCAAAGTTGTTATTTCTTTGCATGATTCTAACTGCACTTCTAGAGACTATTAACATATCTTCTTTTTTATATAAAAGTAATTCATGTTCAGTCATCTCAAATATATATTGCATTTTCATTTTGAACTTGATAAATTACTTCCCATCACAAGCATATCATCAACATAAAGTGTACACGTTACAAAACACAATCATTTGTTTCAAATACAAATACAGAGTAGTTTCATCGTTCCACTAGGGCTCGCCCTCACAATAGGTAACTAAAACAGAGAAATAAGGAGCAGAAAGTGTAACAATAGCAGAGGAAAAATCAATCACAGACCTGTTTAAATTTCAAAGGCAAACTCTCGCAGATCTAACATATCCAGGGTGGATTAGGAATCTGAAATCAATCAAACTATAGTGCATTCTAAGAGAATTTGTCTTTCGCAAATATGCTAGCTTAATTGTTTTAACTGAAACAAAAAACTATTCACAACTAAAGGCTAGATCCAAAAATTTCCTTTAATTTTCATCACATCAACAAAAACAACAAAGTCTTATCCCAATAGGTGTCTAATTTCCATTACATCAAATCACAATAATGAAATTCTACAATGATTAAACACGTGCTATTGTAAATAATGAAAGTTTATATAAGATGCTTCCACCATCTGCTGGGATTGCAATCACTTCGACTAGTACTTTAACTATTTTCAAGCTATAAATTCTAATGTCATTTGAATTTATCTTTTATATTTAAACTTAATGTTGCTAGGAAGAGGCATTAAGAGAACAAAAGATGAAACTAGATTCAAACCTTAAATGAAGATGTAGATGTGGAAGATATTTTAAGTGTTTTAACTTTGATTGTACGTGTTTATGATACCTTCACACAAGATATTCCCAACACACAATTTATATTAAAGTTAATTAAAAGAAACTGTTTTTGAAAAGCTAAAAACATAATAAAAAAAGTTCTATGACTATGTTAATCATATTATTTTTTTAGTTAACCAATTAAAACAAATATCAGAGTTATGTATTTTCAATGTTGTCATAAATAAATAGTTGAAATTCTTGCATAATCAATTAACTTATAGTTTTCTGAATTAAATAAAAAGTTAAAATAATTGATAAAAACATAAATTGTTGTAATGTATTTCAATTAGCATTTTAGGAACTCTATAATAGAATGTTGGTCTCTCTCCTTTATACAATAATTAGTATTGTGAAAAATGAATTATGAGTTACTGGATGGTGTCTAAGTATATATCCCCTTGAATTAATTTGTTGTTCCAAGGATAATATCCTACTGAATTGATCAAGGATTGATCTTGTAGCCTTTTGTTTTCTGGTGTTTGTGTTGCATGTGTAAGAATTTCAATTATTCTAAAAGGCAGGATGTAGGATCATCTTTATATGAAGGAGTATAAATGGCATGTCTAATCTTACCCTTTCCTTCTTGATTCCCAAATTAATTGTATTTAGTGTTTCAAATTAAAACAATTTGTAAAGTTCTTGAAGAAAGGATAATCTTTTTAAAATTTTTAAAACCAATTACTCTCCTTCTTGGTTTAGCTAAGACTCATTCTCTCTTCTAACCCAAACAAACAATCACAGAATCTAAAACCATACGGCATTATGGACAAGAAAAATCTAAAACCATATGGCATTATGGACAAGAAAAAATGATGTATTAACTCTCTGCAACTCATAATTTACAACAATGCCTTTGGTCAGATAGCATTCCATGTCTGAAATCATCTATTATGATACTGTCAAACTAACTATACAGAACCTACAAAGATCAACACGAAAGCTTTCACCTGTTTTCTTCTACTTTGGGACGTAGTAGAAGAAATAGTGTAGGAAATATATTCTGCAGGAAAGATACTCTTGCTATAAATTAGAAGGCAACATATGTTGAAAAAAGATATTGAAAAGTAATGGCCTCCGTTTTCATCTTAGAAAACGCCTCATAACTAACAAATAAGAATGCCGACTCACATCAAATAAAAGATTTGCAAAAATGGGACTAGAATGGCAACTTTCTATCAGAACTTAAGGAAAGCAGTTTTATCTGTTCAAAGTTTCTAACTGAACTTCCATTCTCGCAGAAGGTAGTAACTCTTTATCTGCAGTTGTTCTGGTTGGACTCAAGAGATCAAGTGAATCATCTTCCTCAAGATTACCAAGCACCCAATTGCTTCTTTCAAATAACTGTCGCCTCATTCGCTGCCTTTCATGGTATTCCAAATAAATAACAACCAATGAACACTTACGAGCCAAATTACCAAAGCCCAACTGAGTCCATGGACATTTTCCACATCATATCAGTCTCTAGATGCTTCAAACCAGTAAAAAGTGCGGCAATGCCAACAACATTGGCACATCTACGAACAGTTGCGTGGAAATATTCCCAAATCTTGAAGGGTGTCTGCTCCAGCCAAATACAGTAGATTTAAAATCATAGAGAATGAAGTGAAAAGATCCTGTTTTATGATTGATCACAAAAGACAATCTTGCCACCTTTGTAACACAAACCCTGTTCTCCAACATCATCAACGACCTTGCCATAGCTATACTTCAAAGGCATTTTCCCCAAGACCCTATGAAACTCCCCAATGCACCATCCTCTCCTCTTCCTATGCTCCCCTTTCCTACTACTCAACCCCACCCTCACCCCTTCCTCCCCATCATTTCTCGCGTCCCCGTAATCCATCACTCTCTTCGCCCCAACCAGTACGGGACCCACCTGCGCCTCCTCCGCCACCACAAAGTTCATCAACAAATCCTCACAGTTCCGCACCGAGTCCACCATCCCCCGCACGCGCTCCATGCGGGCCCCACCCGCGCACGTGTACAGGAACAGGTACCGAGCTCTCAGAAGCATGAATTTTGTGAGCACGATGGAGAACCGGTCCGGGTGGACCGTGTAGACCCACTCCCTCCGGTTCAGATCGAGGTCATGGGAGCGCGCGAAGAGTCCCACCAGCCGGTTAGGGTTTTTCTCCCACACGCGAAACGCGAATTCCAACGACTTTGAGTCCACCTCCACGTCGTCGTCACAGATCAAAACGCAGTCAGTGGAGATGTGGCTAGGGCGCGGCAGGAAACGGTTGTTGAGGCTGGCGGAGGGCTGGGGGAGAAGCGAGATGGGCGCGGAGGAAGAGGAAAGGGAGAGGTTGCGGGCCAGTTGGCGAAGAACACTTGGCGCTGTGGAGGGATTTCCCCAGAGGACGAGCACGGAGGAGACAATGGGGGAGAGGGAGTAGGCGACGGCCAGGGAATGGAGGAGGGGGATGCGCGACTCCGAGAAGCCGTTCATCAGAACGGTCACTTGGTCGCGACGGAGGACCTGCTGATTCTGATTCCGTGCGGCGGCGCATTCGTGAGGGTCTGCGGATTTTGCGATCGAAACCACGCCGAATAGGGCGGCGAGGAGGATGGCCGTAGCTGCCGGAGAGGCCATTTTTGTGGCAGTGTGTTGAATTTGGTGAGTGGTGTTTTGTTGAAGTGGGTTGATGTTGGGTCACAAAGCATTTTGAATTCAATTTTAAGAGAGTGCGATGAATATAATTCAGTTCTAATACCGAAATTGGGATTGTTTATATTTTATTCATTGTGTCTTACAAATCAAGGGCACATGGTGCTTTAAGGATGAAGACAAGATTATGAAAATTTCCACTCCATGGTTTCTCATATATTTTTAGGCATGTTTAAGGAAACTTGAGAATAAATTGGAAATATGATTCAACTAAGAAAAATGGAACATCTTAGGGAGTTTGCACACCCGACAATCACGAATAATTATGATGTGAATTCTTTAATTTTTTTGGTATTTGATGTAATAATTATGTATTAATTATTTACTTTATAATGTTTTTTTTTTCAAATAAATGAGGTTGGTCACTCAGTTTGTATAAATAAAGTGTTTCAACAAACATATGAAAAGGTGATGTTAAATTCATCAAATTTGAGGGGATACGTATGAGTTTTTTTGTCTTGTTCGGACAAGGAAGATTTTGAGAATAAATATTTTGAAGCATAGACAATGTACTCTCCTAAACCATATTAGGAGAAAAGATTTAGAAACCAAAATAGGTCAGAGGGTGTAGGTAGGAGGTATTAAAAATGAGTTTATGAAGTCAGATAGGTCGATTCCCATCATGATTACGTTAAATAAGCATGTTTTATTCAACTGACAACAAGAGATTAACTAATTTAAACGACAATTGGCAATCAGTTAGTAGCATATTCAACAGTAACAACTGCATAATGTTTTTTTTAACAACCACATATTTACCACAAACAAAATCAAGAGTGAAGAGGTAAAGGCGATGAGCAACAACATGATTTGCCTAATGGTACAGTGATGGTTAGTACGATGGGAAATTTCCATTATACATTGCTTTGATTGAATCTTTTTTCATTAAGACTAGGTTTTATTATTTTTGGAAATATATACTTCTCTAAACGTAGATATAATATATACTTCTTTAAACTTGTATTATTAATGAATTATTAATACTTAATATGGTTTTATTTATTTCAGTGTGAATTAATGTATCTAAATATATATATATATTATAAAAATTTAAAATATGCATATGAATCCCGTACATAATTATATATAAATTTATTATACATAATTATTATACAAAATTACATATGAAAGTTGTTTATGAATATTATCATATGAAGTTATTTATGATTTTACAAATTTATAGATAATATTTACTTACGAACAATTTTTTTATAATTTTTTTAGGTAATTCATAAATAACTTAGTTTTATCTTTGAATTTGTTGTATTACCTACATCAGTAAATAATATCAATTTTTTCAATAAGAAATTTTGACACACAACTAAAAATATATTTTGTTAGGATTAGTTTTTACACAAACATTTGTATTTATTTTTAATTTTCATTTAACAAAATTGTAGACATGACATACATAGGAAAAAGAGAAAAGAGAATAAAGTAAATGACAGCATAATATATAATAAATATGCATGTCATTCCTTTACTCCAAACATTTTATTAACAATTATTACATTCTTTTTTATTTTTTGGAAAATTTAATAAGATAATGTAGTGCAATTGAAATTCTATATAAATGACACTACTTTTTATTTTTTTTAGATAAAAGTTATGTATAGATGACACAAATTATCTCTTTAATGTATTTTTTTAAAAAAAAATAGAAGTATTGCTTTTAAAACATAACTTTTTTTTATTAAAATAGAAGAAGAGAAGTCACAATTAATATATACTACTTTTATTAAAAATAAATAAAGAATATGTGTTATTTCAAACACAACTTTTGACAACAAATAAATGCTAAATACTACACAAAAATTAATTATTATTTTTAACAACTATTATTATACAAATTCAAAACATAACTTAAAATTGTATTTGTGAATGACAACTTTTTTAAAATAAAGTTGTGTATCTGAATGACAACTTGCTCACTAGTGTAAAAACTACACATTCTAGTATTTTCCTTAAAAAATTGACACTTTTTTAAATTGTTCTCATTTTTAATGCAATCACTTTTACTCTTAATTCTTTTTACCTTTTTATTTTTTTACAAAGGTCAAATAGATTAATGATATTCACATATCACTTTATTAATTTTTTCTCATGTCTCAATGCAATCACTTCTAGTCTTAATTTTTTCTATCTCATTCTTTATTTACAAAGTTGAAATAGATTTATGACATTCACATATCACTTTTGCAAATACAAATATAGAGTGCATGAAAAAGAATGTGCACAAATTATTGAAAAAACCGAGTATAAAATAAGCCTTCCTAATTTACATTGGCAATATCAACTAAATTAAAAAATTTTCCCCAATTTTATCAGAGATATATATAAATGATAATATAATATAACTAAAAAAATGAGTTGTATTTTCACAAGAAAATGAGAAAAAATGATGAAAGAAATGTCATCACCACATAGCTATCTTCTACGAATCCATTTCTAGAGAATGCGTGGATTGAGTGGTGATAGAAACCTGCCAAACCTTAATCTCTCCATCAAGAGTTCCACTGAAAACTGAAACGGTGTTATTAGTTGAAGGTTCATCATTCTCCAGAATGGCCGCCAAGGATTTCACCGGTTTCCGGTGACCGTCGAGGACGGCAAGACATCCAAACCGTCCATCAGAAGCGCGCTTCCAAATCCTGACCGTCCGATCTGCCGACCCACTGAGGAGCAAATCAGAGACATTGACCAAGCACAGTATCGGCTTCTGGTGCCCCCTGAGAGCCCCACTCACCACCATGTGGTTCGCACTGTCCTCCCTCTCCCACACCAATATGGAACGGTCACAGGCTCCCGAGAACAGCACCGAAGCGTCGTCGTTTAGGGCCAAAGCGTTCACCGCAGACTTATGCTTCTCCAACGTGGCCACCAGCACGTGCCGCTTCTCCCCCGCGGGTCTCGCCCACACGCGTATTTTCTTATCCGCTGATCCGGTGTACACGGTCCCATCCAAGGACACTGCGATCGCGTTCACCGCGTCCTCGTGCGCCTTCACGGACTCCACGCACCGGAAATCCGAGAGCCGCCATATCTTTAAAGTTCTGTCCCACGAAACGGAGTAGATAGAGCCGTTAGTAACGGCGAGCCCCGTGACGGCGTCTGCATGTTCGATCCAGAGCCGTTTGTTATGGCGGCGGACGGTTATGTAGTTCTTCGGGAGGAGGAAACGGTGGAGACGGTCTTTGACGGTGGGGAGAGTGGTGAAGACGCGGTGGTGGGTCTTGTGGTTTTGCCAGACTCGGATCTTGGAGTCCTGGTGGGTGGTGAGGACGAGGTTGTCGGAGAAGGTGATGGCTTTGGTGGAGTTGGAGGTGGGTTGGGTGTTGAAGGTGTGGAGGGTGGTGCAGGTGTGGCGGTCGTAGACGTTGATTTCGTGGTCCGTTGCGGCGTAGAGGAGGTTGTCGGTGACGGCAAGGGAGGTGACGGGGCGAGAGGGGTGCGGGGTGAGAGAGTGGAGGCAGTGGTGGGAGACGGAGAAGGTGAGGGTTTGGTTTTGGAGAGAGGGAACGGATGGGAGGGTTTGTATGGAGAGGTTGGATTCGAGAGAGGAAGTGGTGGTGTTGGAGATGGCGGAAGAGGGTGCTTCGGAAACGGAGGAGGAGGTTGTCGAGGTGTCATATGCATGTTGCTTTTGTTTAAGGAGTGAGATTGTGGAGTTGTGGGTGGCGGTGGCGCTGGAGGAGGAAGAGCATGTGTGTAGCCATGACTGGATTCGCATGGTTTCAAAGGAAGAAGATGAAGAAGTAGCGAGAGATGAATTGCGGAAGGGAAAGGTTGGGTTAAGAGGGTGTTATGGAAGCAGAAGGGAAGAAGAGAAAGATAGTTCGATGAGTTCGAGGTTGTTATGCGACGGAGGAAGGTATCTATGTTTTTTATTGCATGTCGTATAATGTGTATTGAGAGTTTGGGACCGAGGAAGCATTCACTGTATGCCGGAGCATCAACCAGAAAACGCCAAAATTGTTCCATTCAATGTTTCTCTTTTTTTGTCCTTTTCTTCTTCTATTGGTTCGAAAGCTTTCTATCTCTCTCGTCTTTCTTTGCTGATATCACGAGAAAATTATGATTAACATGCCATCAATCTCAATCAAAAGAGAAATAAAATAAAAAGAAAGTGAGATAATTATTAAATAAAAAGAAAAAAAAAGTGGGACTCACATTGTTCTTTTCTTGTTTTCCTTTCCTTCCCTTTTCCTTTTCATTTCTTCCAAAAAAATATTGTTTGGTTTTTTTATTTTAAGAAGGCCCTCTCTGTGTTGGGAACTCAGTAGACAGAGAGTGTAGAACACTGTGGGCGTCTTGACTTGGTTGGATGGGGTTGCCAAAGTCCAAGTTGGCTATATTTTACACTTTGCACACATGCAGTCGTCGTGTAGATACAGTCTAGGCAGGAGTATTCACACTCAACAATATGCAATTTTTTATAAAAAAATAAAATAAACAAAGACAGCTTTTTGTGGTTTTGTTCTTGTTCTTGGTTTCAGCAGCGAGGCTAGCTGTATTCATTTAATGAAACAATGGTCACATTTTGGTTATACTAAACCGCCGATGGAAGTTTCCCTTTTCAAATTAATTAACGAGTAGGGCTGGATAAAATTAATGAATTCAACTCAATTAAATTAAATATTAAAAGTGATTCTATGATTAAATTATAAATTCATTTTAGGATATAATAATTAATTCAGTTACAATCTACTCAACTCAGATACAGCATATATGAAAATTTTTCTCTGTTTCATTTCATCACAAACAGATTTTACTTCGATAAGAGGCTCGTATATTAATTATCACAATCTTACTTTTTCTAGAAAACAATTGAAAATTGCAATACTATTGTCATAGTCATCACTGTTGAAAGAGTATAAAATTTGTTGGAAAAATTAAAATAATCAAACTTGTATACATTTGGATTTATGGGAGTATAAGGAGGCAAATCAAGTGGTTCGCATGTTTCTGTTACATTTGGTGTTAGTCTCTAAAATCAATTAGTCAAAAAATTCTTTAAAATCAAACACTTGGATTTTTTACATAGTTCATGATTTTATATTAAAAGTCTGTACTTATTGCTTCACGGAAAAAATAACCATTGAAAAAGTCATTAATGCATTTGTTGGCTTTTTTTTTATAAAGAAGTAGATGTCTTTTAAACGTAACCCTAACTTTAATTAAATTAGTCTTTTTTATAAATTATAATTATTCTTTTACTATAGGTTTCAATCATATTTTATCTTTTTTCATTTGTATAATTTTAAAATGATAATTATATAAAAAATTATCATACATATAAATTTATAATTAAATGGTACTTTTTACTATGGGAATATATCTTATTTATTCATTTATAAAACTTGAACCAGTTAAAATAATCTCGTGACCGATTCAGGTCAGAGAAAACAATGGGCCGAGCCCGGTACGCTGTAGTCTACTTGCAGGCCTAAGAGTTGGGCCATATAGTAACCACGAGCCCAAGAAATCCGTGGATCACGAAATCATTCCCGTTCCATGTTAAACGCAGAAGAAGAAGCTTAAAAGGGAAAAATAGCATAGCAGAGATTTGAAACTAAATCGAAACAGAGAAGAAAAAGAAGAAAGATGGTGAGAGTGGCATCGTACTTCGCGATGACGCTGGGTGCTTTCGTGTTCTGGCAGTCCATGGACAAAGTCCATGTCTGGATCGCTCTCCATCAAGACGAAAAGGTTCTTTCCCTTTTTTTTGCTTCTTCATTTTATTCTTCATCTTTCTCTCAATTCCCTCCTCCAATCTCACTCTTCGCCAAAGGAAACCCTAGATATAATCAAACAAATCATTATTATAGTTATAATTTCATACCTAGCTAAGTTTAATTTTAATTTTATTTTAGGATTTCATTTCTTATATACATTGTTGTGTCCTATATGCTGTACCGTGTTTGTATTCTCGCATTCTAATGAAACGCGCATTATTTTATGGTGCGCCAAAGTTCGTGGACTTGTGCAACTCTTAATTTGTTTTTGCTTTCTTGACCCTCTTCCCGAATCATAATATGTTTCAGCAAGAGAGATTGGAGAAGGAAGCGGAGATCAGAAGGGTTAGAGAAGAGTTATTGCAGCAGCAGGCCAAACAGAAGGATTCTCTTGAATGAATTCGAATATGCTGTAATTTTGCTGCCTTTTGCTTTGTAATTTCCTTCCAATGCTATATGTTGTGCTCAAATAAAATACGGTACTCCCTAGCACTTCAAATTTAATTGCGTGGATTTCTAATGTATTCCTTTGCACACGCATTTGTCTCATAAAATGCTACGCGTGTTAGTAATTGTTGGAACATTTTTAAGCCTTTCCATGGATTGTTTCGGTCATACTTGAACCTTTATTCTTCTTTGAAAGTATGAGTTTTGGAATTCAACCGAGTATTGGATCATATTATTAACTGACTGAAATAAAAGTCTCTAAACTCTCTAGTTTGTCCATCTGACCGTGGTGCATAAATCATTTGCTGCTGGTGCTTCTCCTGAATTGTGAATGTGTTCTTACCTGTTCGGCAATTCCCTCTTTGTCTGTGGTTGATTCTGATATACAGGTATAATTGGACAGACTGGCCTGCTGAAAAATAAGTTGTAGAGTGGAGAATTAGTATCAAACCATTTTCTGCAGCCCTTCCTTTGATCTCTTTTTCATACTTCTCACTTACAGAATTAAGGTTAAATTGAGCGATAGAGGAATTGTGAAGTGGCAATAGTAACTGGAATAAGAAAGTGTCAAAAATGCTTTACATGCTTAACTCTTCCCAAGGTCTTGACAATATTGCAATTCTAGGCATAGTACTTGGCGTTCTTGTTGTTTTTTGCTGTCTAGATCGAATATTTTAAACAGAATAGTATGGTGCCACCATTGTGCTATGGCATAGCATTACAGCTGCCAGTCACTATGGGGAACATCTAGCATCGCATGCATAGATAGTGACTGAATTGAAGTAGATAGCACTGCTTTACCAAAAAGTGGCAAAATCAGTTTTGGGGTTACTTTTATGATTTCACATTCTCTTTTTCAGAACCCTTAATTTAGACAAAACCCAGTAGCTCATGTTCATCAATCTGTGGCCCTTGTGTTTTCTTTCACTCTTCAAGTCAGCCATGCACTTTCTGGCCCAAGTAAGCACTTGGGTTTGTGTTTTCCTATCTGTTCTTGCCTGCCTCTGTTGAAACTTTGCTGGCTGTTCTGTCCTTCCTGTGCCCTTCTCAGAGAACCTTGTGGTATGAGTAATTGCCCCATCATTGTTATTGTCTTTAGTACTTCTTACGGAAGTGAGCATAGTAGATGTTGATGACTCTTGCTACTAGTCAGTTATGCATTACATTTGTGGTGATTGTGTGCTTAAGCTATTGACTTTTGATTATTAATGATGAACATGCCTTTCATTTTAATTGATTTTTCTTTTTTCTTTTTTTTTAAATTTTGAGCATTAATATCAGTTTACTGTGCAGTACAAATTATTTGCTTGTATCTATTAGCCATCCTTTTATTCACGTGCCAGTTATGGCGTTTTTGGGGTTCACTGCTCCTGGTTACTATGGGGATGGGCTGCTACAAAAAGGCTCTGTAGTACTCTCAACAGCTAAATGTTTTAAATTCAATCCAACGCCTGTATTGTTATGTTTGTTTCATGTTGCAATTTGATTGTACTAAGTTGTTACTTGTACATAAGAACTAGAGTAGGAAATCAATTCCTGTCTGTGGTATATGTAGTCATAAGCTGATTGACTAGTCTGATTTCTATTAAAGGTCAGTGTTGTTAAGGTAAGTTAACTGCATTTAAATCATTTATGTAATTGGTATCTTTTGTGGATTTTACTATTGCATGGTGTCACATATTTGTTATGGATATTCCTAGTTTCTGTGGAACAAGTAAAAATAGGATAATAGGTTGAGATTTCTGGACAGGTTCTATTAACATTTTGCCACAGAATATTTCAATCTTTCCCCTTACTAGTCATCAGTGATAGAGGTAACACTCTCAATCTTTCGTCGTATGGTATATGGCAACTATCTAGTGCTATGATACAATATAATGGATTGCTGATGTCTATAGTGATGTGTTAGTACTGAGAGTTTGTACTCTTTCCCTCAACAAGTGAAATATTTTAGTGGTGTTGTTGTCTAGTAGTATATGGCAACTACCTAGTCCAATGGTGTGATGTAATGGATGGCCGATGTATATTGTCCATGTGTATTGTGGTACTGAGAATATTTACACTTCAACCCCCTATAGTGCTGGTTATCAATGCGAAAGGCTATGACCTTTTCCAAACGTTAAAGGAAATACTCAAGTACGCAGGTTTCTGATTTCTGGCCCCTGGCTCTTCTTTTTCTCTACGTGGTTTATATCCACTTAGTTGCATAAGGCATATAAAATACTCTGATTTCTAGTTATTGGTGCTTTTGTTGCTAGGTCCTTTAATTGTTGTAATTGATCAGGAAGGGTTAATTCCCTAGAACTTGATTAATGCTGTGCTATACTGTACAAATCATGTCATACACGAGTTAGTTGTAGTTTAGTTTATTTTTTTCCCTGGGTGAGAGGGGTAAAAAAATATGAAAAAAGAAGAGCGATAAAGTTATAAATGTAGTAACTAGTAAGTGGATGACATGATTATGGTTTACCTTTCATGAATTATATGAAATAAACGCGGGTGAAAAAGGAATGGAAGAGAAAATGAGTGGATAATATAATTGATTATGGTTTACCTTTCATGAATTGTTCACGAAATGGACAATGTTGAGAAATTACCAGTTTCATGGAGGCGGTGGGTTATTTCTTTAAATTTCCAATAATGCTCTAAAACACTTTCTTAACCTTTTGCATTTCTTATCATTGACTTTATTTCTCCCGTTCATCGCTCTTGTATTCATCAGTATCAATGATGAACAAATCCCTTTGATTATGTGAATTGCACTTGCAAATTGTATTGCATACAGACTTAGTGTCTGCCCCGTCAAATGACATTCTGCAACTAGTAATTAATTTATTTTCAAACCAACTCATTTATTATCCATTATCTGATTGCTCAATCTTTTATATTGGAATGGGTTAAGAGTAAAATGATTCGGCGACTTCCGACTGGGTTGAATCAGCATATTTTTGAATCAAAGTAGAAGTCAATGACTTTGTGGAATGCGGTTCCATCAACATTTTATGATCCAAACTAATCTTCCAGTGACATGTATTCAAAATTTTAGTTTATTACAAAAATTAATAATAATAAATTATATGTCATGTGAAAATTAAATGGAACAATATTGTTGTGTAATTTCTCTGACGTATCTATTATAGTGGTTAATCTCAACTGTATGTGCGGTGAAAATAAATCGAGACTATAGATATGTATCGTCTGAAGCGTATTTACTCTTCGAAACTCACCATTGTTTTTCCCTAGAGTGAGTGAATTTTCATGCTGATTATCTTTTAAGTGGACTCCAATTAAACAACTCATTTACACTTGAAATAAAAAAAATGTCACAACGGAAACTACATGCACTTTGCATTGTGAGTTTAGTGTCTATAGTTAAGTATCAATACAGTAAAAGTTAAAAGTCAATAAACTTGTCAAAGCAAATGGTTTGTAAAAACAGTATGAATTTTCTTTGTTTTAATCGCCTACACTATTTACTCTTTTATTATCAATATGATATGCTACATCTTATGTATTATGAAACAGGGTAAGTAAAACGCTAAACCGTGCATTTGATAAATAAAATTAATTCGTGTGTACAACAACTTCTCTATTTATGAAATTTTTTGAAGTTAATTCATTTCAGTAAATTTAAATAAAAATCTCATATTTGGCTAATATGATAATAAAATCTCATATTTATTATTCCATTTCCCATGTTACCACCATAAAGATATCATCTTAAAACACACATGCAAGTTGTAGTTACATTGGATGAAAGAGTACCATATTTGGCTTCCAACTTTTCACTTAATACCAGCACAAGATTTTTAAGTTCCAAACATTAAATGCATTATTGAGATAATATACAGAGACGTCAAAAGATAAAAAGGTGTGATATAATCACACCTCTACGTACTTTTTAATAGATAAAGTTACTTAAAACTGATACTCCAATTTCTTTATACATACATGTATTATCTTAAAAAAAAAATTATAAAGGAATCAAATGATCTCTTTATAGTATAATAGGTCTTTTAACAAAAAATATTATATTCTTCCATTAACTCTATTTAACCTTTTTTTAGAACTAGCTTATTATTTAAAAAAAAAAATACAAAGTGAAGTAATGATTTACTTGAATGTTGGTGTGCATGTGAAGGGATTGAAGAACTCAATCAAGAATAAAAGGTTATAAATAAAGAATGATTATGAAAACTTCATTTATTGTAAGAAACACTAAATATTTAAGAGATTAAAATTTATGGCCAACCATATTTTTTTAAGAATGCGAGTGCTTCTATATAAGTAAAAGAAAAAAAAAAGAGAATAGATTATAAGTAAAAGAAAAATATCTAAAGTTTATATCTTACTTATTTACTGAAAGTTGATCTTATTTATAGTACATTTAGGATTTCCATCATAACCATTAATTAAAAATTAAAATATCAACCATATGGATTGTAACCATACTGTAGGACACATGTTAAGTTTCCCAGCCTATAATCTATAGTGAATTATGTTCTTATCTTTTTTTTTTTTTTTTTTTACCTTTTAAACATTTTTTAAACCAACTTATTACCATATGTTAATGTTATTTTCTAATATATAAAAGATAAGAACAGTGAGAATTTCGTTTTTCAAAAGTAAATATTCAAATTTATAAGATAAGAATAAATATATCAAGCTTAAGATGTTTTCTTATAGTTTATGTTTCTAAATTAAAACTACCGACAATTTATTTTTGTACTTTTGTTGATGGAGGTTGGAGTGAGAGTAGAAAGCCAGCAGCACGAAAGCAAAAGGGTCGCGTGTAATAAGGAAACCAAACCCATTCAATATCCTTTTCGGTGGGACCGCTTCAGATCACTTCTCTTGTATTTATTTTTTTATATCTAAAAGTTAAGATTTTCGTAAGAATTATTTCATTAAATAAATCAATTCTATCAGTTGGAGTAATATTCAATTCGGTTTTATGATTTAAAAAATATTCAACAAAATGTTTATAACTATCCCATACCAAATTGATAATGACCCATTTGGTAGTACCTTGCATACAGACAAATGAATTTGCCGTCATACCGTGCAATGGCAAGGACAAGGTACAAAGTGTTGGGCTTTGGGGCCAACCCAAAATTATTGCCAATTATTGAAATAAAATATAAACAATAATAATATAAAGAAAAGAAAGAGAAAGAGAAAAGGGTGGTTGTTTGTTTAAAGCATGTTGTGAATGTTAATGGGACCAGCGGCTTTGAGTTGAAATGGGTGCAGCAATCACCAACCATTCCCATTTGTCTATTTCCCCCTTTCACTTGGGATCAAAGTCTCTGTCACCATCATATTTACCTTTACTTCCACCTTCTTCTTCTTCTTCTTCTTCTTCTTCTTCTTCTTCTTCTTCTTCTTCCTTATTGCGCTCTTCACGACCATGATCCTCTGCCTCATAATCCCCTTTCAACGCTCACCATCACCACCACCGTTTCTCTCTTTCTCATGGATCCCTCTGCTTCGCGTCCAGCTGTAGTAATCGATAATGGCTCCGGGTACCCTTTTCATCCATTTATATCACCCACTTTTTCTTCTAAACGATATCATCTGTTTTTCTCGCTTTCGATATGTGGGCACCACGTGTTTGTTGTAATGCCCCACTGCGTTTTTTTTTTTCCTTGTGACTCGAATTGTCTGCAACATTGACATTCCTGAATTGGGTTTACCCTGAATTTGGAAATGATGTTTTTTTGGCAGGTATACTAAGATGGGGTTTGCTGGTAATGTCGAGCCGTGTTTTATTGTTCCGACTGTGGTTGCAGTTAATGAGTCGTTTCTGAATCAAAGGAACCTTTCTAAAGGCAATTGGTTAGCCCAGCACAATGCCGGTGTAATGGCGGATCTTGATTTCTTCATTGGGGATGAGGCACTTTCCAAGTCGCGATCTAGTAGCACTTATAACCTCAGCTACCCAATTCAGCATGGCCAGGTTGAGAATTGGGATGCCATGGAGCGCTACTGGCAGCAGTGCATATTCAACTATTTGAGGTGTGATCCGGAGGATCACTATTTTCTCTTGACCGAGAGTCCATTGACTTCGCCTGAGAGTCGCGAGTATACTGGGGAAATCATGTTTGAGACTTTTAACGTACCGGGACTTTACATTGCTGTGAATTCTGTGCTTGCACTTGCAGCTGGTTACACCACATCTAAGGTTGGTAATTATTAGTACACGGAAAAAAAGGGAAGTTATGTTGAATATAGCATTGGATGATTAATCTGAATGCTTTACATATTTAATATATATCAGCAGCAACAAGTTTCGTAGTTAATTAAACACAGATTACACAGGATGTTTCATCAGCCCCTGTAATCTGACACATTTGGATGCTTTCAGTTGAAATAATGAGAAATATGAACTGTTGTGGTTGTTTAGCATTATTACTAGTACAATGATAATTTATCAACTCCCTTCATTATGTTGAAATAAAATGTTAAGTTGGCTATGTATGCATGATTATATTTTGATCTTAATAACAGTGCCATAGCAGCTATCAAGGAATTTTCTTTCTTATTATATCTCTCTTATTTTAAGAATATTTTCCTTTTAAGCTGATCTGAAATTATTCTTAGTGTGAGATGACAGGAGTTGTTGTGGATGTTGGAGACGGGGCTGCTCACGTTGTACCTGTTGCTGATGGCTATGTTATTGGTAGCAGCATCAAATCAATTCCTATTGCTGGAAAGGATGTTACTCTTTTTGTGCAGAAGCTCATGCGGGTAGGAAATCCTTGTGGTATATAAGTAAAAGTTTATTGTGCTGGTATTGTTTCCATTTTTGAATATCTGTGAATTTCTGTAAACCTCTTTTAAGGTCGAAGAAATGACAAATTACCATTTACATAGCTAATGAAATCAATCATGTATAAATGGTAAATTATGGATGAAAAGGTTGTGATGCACTTATGATAGTATTGTTGCTAAAATTTTAGTATTTAATAAGTAAAAGTGAAATTTACTTATTTAGTGATTGAGTACGGAACTTATTTGTGTATTCAGGTATAAACTTTTGTTGAACTGACTGAGATTGTGATAAATAATAATCCATATCCAATTATCAATCTGCATTTCTGCTAAGCCAGGTTCATGAACTGTGTTGTGTTGACGTTGCTCCATGCAGGAAAGAGGAGAGAATGTTCCACCCGAAGACTCTTTTGAAGTGGCTCGAAAAGTGAAGGAAATGTATTGCTACACCTGCTCTGACATAGTGAAGGTTGTCTTTAGTCCAATACTTTTAGTTCTTTTGAAGAGTTTGTGCTATGCCTCTGCCGTTAGCGTATTGAGTGTCAATTAAATCTCACTATTTTAAATTGCTTTTCTTTTTAGTGAATCAAGGGATGTAGCTAATGTTATCTTTGAACTTATTAGTTATCCTACATAACAATAGCTCAATTTCTCCCAGGAATTCAATAAGCATGACAAAGAACCAACCAAATATATCAAGCATTGGAGAGGCATTAAACCGAAGACGGGGGCTCCATATTCCTGTGATATTGGCTATGAACGATTTCTTGGCCCTGAGGTTTGTTCTATGGCTTCCCTTTCTATTTTCTCTGTGATGGATACTTGACTATTACGGGCCTGTGGATTGGATATTGATTGAATCAACTGGTAATTGGGAAAAAAAATTTCGGATGATTAGTATGATTTTTACTTTGTGTTGTGAATACCTAAACCTATCTCATGAACTAATGAATAATTATTAAATATATACTTTATAAGCTCCTCACTTCCTATCAATAAAATCCAACTTAATAGAGGGGGGCTATTAAAGACTTTTTTCCATATCTGTTTTGTGTTATTAAAGAGGTCCACAAGAACTAGTGTGGTTAGGGGCAAGGGAGGCTTAATTGCAGGCAGTGTAGACTGCTTGGGGTGCTTGGGTTTGAATCTGCTATGAACTGATCAAGTAGTATCCATGTCTAAGATTCTTGATATCACTCAGCAATTTATAGCAATTGGTTCCGCTGGAGTTGTTTCCGAAAACTACTGAAGAATGAACAAAAATGCGTAGTGCCTTGATGTAATTGTTGGGCTAATCCATGGGTTTAGTTTGGGTCATTATACTAATGGGATCGGTCAAATTAACATTTTTGTTTGTTTTTCCTATGATTTCTGCAGATTTTCTTTAATCCTGAGATATATGGTGGTGACTTTACCACCCCTTTGCCAGTTGTAATAGACAAGTGCATTCAATCTGCACCAATTGACACGAGGAGATCACTCTATAAGGTAAAGTACCTTGTTCACATGTATATTTTAAATTTTAGTGAACCACTTTTTATCATAAAATTAGGGATTTTCTTGGGCTCAATGTTTAGCTTAGGGCATTTTTTTGTTGTTGGCCAGATGGAATACAGTTGTTTCAAATGTTATATTAATCCACCAGCCTTGCCATGTTCTGAAATGATTGAATTTTTTAACTCTTTCCTCCTTTTCCTTTTTATTTCAGAATATAGTGTTGTCTGGAGGTTCAACCATGTTCAAGGATTTTCACAAGAGATTGCAACGTGATCTAAAAAAAATTGTGGATAATCGTGTCCTTTTATCTGAAGCACGCTTGAATGGGGAGATAAAAGTAAGAGTTATACGTACCTTAAACCTCTTTAAATTGATCTTTATCTTCCTCTCTCTCATACAAAAGATGAGAAATTCTTTAATATAAACCATGCTTGCGCTAGTTGTATGGACTAAACCAATCAACAACCTGTACACCATAGGTTGTATTAAATAACGAAGTATTTACAGTAATCTTTGTCAAGTAATTATTTCCCATTGAAAATAGTGGTGTGTTGGTTGTTAATTGGTTTGGTTACAACTTGTGCTGACAAGGTCTACTCAACCCCTTTCCCTGGCCTGTCCGCCCATACTTTTCTGTACAGAATTGTCTATTGATGTATATTGCAAGGACGGACTGCTATATATTTATTTATTTCTTTGGTCTTGTCATTTACTTTTTTTTATATTTGGAGCTTACAGTCGCAGCCAGTGGAGGTAAATGTAGTCAGCCATCCAATTCAGAGATTTGCAGTCTGGTTTGGAGGATCAGTTCTTGCATCAACTCCTGAATTTTTTACGGTACATTTCTGACAGATTAATTTTTATTTTTTTGCGTGGGAGGGGGTTAAGAGATTCACTGTTTGCAATCCATAAGCTAGTAGTTCGAGTAGGATCCTACACTAAAATCCCATACTTTCAATATGGGACGCAAGTCCCATTCCTTGCAATTTGATCCTAACACCCCTCCTCGCTCCACAACCCAGAGCACATGCAGGCTGGCTTTGAGTGTGAGTTCTGTAGTTAGTTGTCAATGCCTCTTTGTCTGACATTAATAACCAGGATTTTGTACGCTCTGCCATATGATTGCTGAATTTATGATTGAATACATGTTAACAAAATGCATGGTATGTTTGCTAAGTTCAGAAACATAAAACTTGATCAGTGTAAAAATATGACTGCGAGTTTTTTTTTTTTTGCCATCCCTGTGGACTGCCTAGTGTTTTTCTTGGGATAATGTCATTTTCCTAGTGAGTATGCATAATTTTTTGTTATGTTTCTTTAATCCTTCCAATAAATTTCAATGCAAAATTAACCCAAGTTTTACAATTTCTGATCCAATGTGCAGGCTTGTCATACAAAGGCAGAATATGAGGAGCATGGAGCAAGCATTTGCCGTACAAATCCTGTTTTCAAGGGAATGTATTAATGCAGCGATGGTTGATCAAGTACGCAGTTATTTGATTAGACAGTTGAATGAATGGCTGGTTGTTTTGATCCTCAATTCACCTTCTGATCTTTCTTCCCACCTATATTCAGGGTGGCGGAAGTGACTGTAAAATATGTATATTAAGCGAACACATGCATTTGTTTTTATTCCAGCAGTCTCCCTAGGCAGTCAGGTTCACTCGGTTATTACAGTTCCCAGTAGGTCCGGGCGGTATTTAATGGTTAGATAGAAACTGATCTTTGACAATAGTGGCTTCGCTGAATTTGCAACTTCTGGTGTTCAGCTTAGAGTCTGATGAAGTTCTGCATTTTTTTGTCATTCATTGTTGGGACTCATAATTCCATCTAGTACTTTTCTAGGTAAGAAGTCAAATTCGTTTTTATTGAATTGTAATAAGCATCAGTGCAGGTTAGATTTGTGTTTACCGTAATCATATATTTTTGCATTTTTGGGGTACATATTGTACAATTTGTATTTTGTTTACTGATGATCAAAGCTAGAAATAATTCTTTTGTCACGTTAACAGTTCGTGTGATTCGTGATGTACTTCAGGTAATGTGAAACTATTCTCCCTACATTTTTAATGTAGTAAGGCTCAAATAATTTTTTAGGTACTCGTAAATTTGTGAATGCTGTATATATTCCTTAATAAATTTTCTCCTGTTCTAGTTCTTAATTGATTTTTTGTTTCGGGTTTTATTTCTTGTTTTTGGTTGTTAATAAATTTTACATTTTTGTTTTTTATTCTCAATAATTTTTTCTCACTTTGGTTTGTCGTTGTTTTATTTATTTATTTATTTATTGGCATCTTTTACGTGACTTATGTGAATGCCATAACTCCAATGTTTTTTTTATTTAAAATTATTTCATTGTCGTTTCAGTTAGGGGTTTCATATATTGTTTCATTGAGTATGTATCTTATTTTATTAAATCTTTCATATTCAATGATCAAACGCATAAAATTGATAGAAACAATGCATGTATTTTTTTTTAAAATTATTTGTTAAGAAAGAAAAGGTCAATCAATGTATACAAACAATGGTGACCTTTTCTTTTTTTTTTTTTGTACCAAAT
>Ga0209489_100566_pt1 | contig 71021 bp, 27 predicted proteins | sample SiratrowhiteBW_FD_187527 | JGI IMG/M metagenome (GOLD analysis project Ga0209489, IMG submission 187527) | Root nodule microbial communities of legume samples collected from California, USA - Siratro white BW (SPAdes) (version 2) | ecosystem: Host-associated > Plants > Roots > Nodule | place... | reverse complement strand
ACCGTCTTAAGACGGGCGTCGTAGGGTGCTGATACCTTCCCTACACGTAACCGACTCCCGAACCTTAATCTGTTTTTGCAGACTTATTTTTGGTTTTTCTATAGTTTTCCATAATAAACTATGGTGATGACTCTCCTGTTTCAAAATCAAATTTTTTTTTTTGTTCGCCATTCCCGTCGTGATACCGGTTGCGACAAAGAGTATTACTAATGGTACCTTTCTTTTTAAGTTTTGAACTCACTTGTTAACTTTTTTACTCAAATGGTTAAATTAATTGAGATAAAATTAAACTCAGCATATTCCAATGATATTCTTAGATAACAATCAATTACCATATTCTAAAATCTTTCTTGCAATTCCTGTTAGAGTGACTCTAACTTGAAGATAACATATATGAATTTAAATTTAATAACTAACGTGGATCATTGATGCTACTAGTCAACATTATAATTCTCACAAATTTCATTACATTATGCTTGTTGATTTTCTTTGTAGTTAATGGAATAAAATTATGTTATTTATGTACCACATTACTACAACATCTTTTATAGTCTTTTTCTTTAGGAAAAAAAAAAAGTTATAAATAAATGCATTGAAGCTATGCATGCAAGCACCTACGGCTTGACTCTTGAACACTGACTCAACTAATATTTATTTGTTCATTTTTTGAACATATTTTTTTTATTACTTGAAATGATTTATATTACTATAATTTCTTCAATTAATAATATATTATTATTTTTATTAATATACTTTTATATACTTTTTTTAAACACTCTGAATAATACATTTAAAAATAATAATTTAGCTTTGCATTATTTGAAAATAGATTAGTTTAATATAATATTTTATCCTTATTTCTATTAATTAGTTTCGTATAGTAAATTACTTAAATTATTAATTCATTATTTAAAAATCCAAAAACAAAATAGAAATAGACATTTGTATTATTTGTTTTTTTAACTATTTAATAAATTATTCCTTTTCTGATTTTTTAAGACAAAATCGGAAATCTGGTATAATTAATTCCAAGCGATCTTCCGACATAAATGGAGGTGTTGAGTTTTAATTTTTTGATTTGTCTTTAATACCGTTTTTTCCTCTAGCCTATATAATAGGTTGTTTCTAGCTTTGCTTAGTTTTATGTTTTTATTTTTTGTCGTTTTTTATTTTCTTTCTCTCAATAAATGCATATCCCTCATGCATGCATATACTTTTTCTTGCTTTACGTTGCATAGAGTAGACACATATGCTATGCAAATTTCGAAATCATAATGGACAATTTTGAAATATGGTATCGGAGTAGGTTAATTGTGTTATGCTTTTGCTAGTTTCCGTTTTTTCTTTTCACTATTTATAGGCGTATGGTAAAATAAGATTGAACTTTTTTTGTTGTATTTTTCTTTCTTTCTTTTCATCGAACTGAGTACAAAGTTGCTCATAATAGATATTTTTCAAAATCTTTCAAGTCTATATTATTTATATTTTGGTTAGAATGCAGATATAATCTTGATTAATTTTTAGTTCGATAACGTAGATTATAACATTCGGAGTAAAGGTACGAGACATGACTTATTTATGAATAACAAATTGAATTTCATTGATGAAATATATTCATTTCACTATAAGATATATGAATGCTCAAATAGCTCATAGTACTGTTTATAATATTATAGATTTTTGAGAATATTTGAAGGAAAGGTTTTTAAAAGGAGATAATTTTAAAATTTCTAATTTTTTACAAAAGATACATTCTATAAAATAGGGTGAGAGGAGTGTGATTGAGTTTTTTTATTGACTTGAAGATATTGTGGAAAGAACTTGAATCTTTAAGACCAACTTCTAATTGTGTTTGTGAGACAAGATGTAGTTACGCCTTGATCAAGAATGTGGTTAAACATAAAGAGTCACAACATATTATGTGTTTTCTAAAGAGTTTTAACGACGCTTATGTTATTGTGAAAACTCAAATATGAAGAGTGTGACTAAGTTTTTTATTTACTTGAAGACGTTGTGGGAAGAACTTGAATCTTTAAGACTTACTCCTAATTGTGTTTGCGAGATAAGATGCAATTGTGTCTTGATCAAGAAGGTGGTTAAACATAAAGAGTCCGACATGTTATGTGTTTTTTAAAGAGAGTCTTAACGATGTTTATGTTTATGTGAAAACTCAAATATGAAGAGTGTTGCGAGTTTTTTAATTGAATTGAAAACGTTGGGAAGAACTTGAATATTTAAGACTCACTCCTGATTGTGTTTGCGAGACTAGATATAATTAAGCAGTTGTGCCTTGATCTAGAATGTGGTTAAACATAAATAGTCAGAACATGTGATGTGTTTTCTAAAGAGTCTTAATGAGTTTATGTTACTATGAAAACTCATATAAAGAACGTGATTGAGTTTTTTTTTTTTTTTTTTTGCAGTCCGTGTTTGATCATTCTTTGTTTGTTAAAAGAACTTTGAACTTGTTTATACTCATATATCGAACATGTAACTCAACATTTGGACAAAGCTTTTAAAATTAAAGATTTGTGTAATCTGAAGTATTTTCTTGATCTTGAAATTGCTAAACCTAGAAGAGGAATCATGTATCTTGAAAAGGAAGTATGCGTTTGATATACTCATTGACAATGTTCTTATTGCAACAAAACCTTATTCTACTCCCATGATTAAAGAAACGAAATAAATATTCCAACAAGGAATTCCTTTACAAAATGTTTATTCATTTCAATGTCTTATTTTGAAAGATTGTTGTATCTCACGAATACTAGACTATATATAAGTTACGTAATACAATTTTTGAGTCAATTCCTACATGCTCACACCTTGAATCATTACAATACTATTCATTACATCTTAAGCTATGTTTAAAATTCTGTGGGACAATGCTTGTTTTTTCTCAACAATTGAAATTCACAACTCAAAGGATTTAGTGATTCAAATTGAGTCACCCATCCACAAATAAGACATTACACTACCAATGTGTTCCTTGGATCCTTCCTTATATATTGAGAATTGAAAAAAGAGTCCACCATCTCTACTTATCATCTAAAGTAGAATAATAAATTCTTGCAACCATCACTTATGAGATTCAACATATTGAAACACACTTTCCTCTTATTTTATATTGTGACAACCAATATACAAGACATATAGTTTCCAATCACAACTTCTACCATTTTATAATACATAAAAATAAATTGTCACATTGTTTGGTAAGCTCCGAATCCAAGCCAAGCTCTTATAGCTGCTTTCCACAGCACCATAATATCCGCTCATCAAACTCGTGATATTTTTACCAAACTTATTGAACGTATAAGTATCAACACCCAAGCTTGGAATGATAGACATATTCACTTAAGCTTAGGGGCTATTAAGTTTTAATTTTCTGTTTTGCGTTTGATATCCATTTCGTTTTTTGCATGCATGCAGATATTTTTTTTCTCGCTTTACGTCGCATAAAGCATACACATATGCCATACAAATATCGAAACCTGGACAATTTCCAATCGGAGGTGAGAACTCTAGCCATGAACAATTAATAAGGATAAATAAAGTGGGGCTAAGTTTATTTGAATTACCAAAAAAAAAAATAGTTTAGTGCAGAAGAAAAATCATTAGAAGCAAGTTGAATGTTAAAATGCCAAATTTTTCCTCTCCTTAGATGTCAATTTGAGAAGTGACCTTATTCGTATTTATCAAATAATCAAACTGCATCAACAAGCGAACTTTTGAATAGTATTTGTTTAGATAATCCTTATTTTCTCAAACTTCGAAAATGTAACTAGTATAAAATTGCGACTCCCCGTTTGTGAAAAACAAGAGAAATAATTGATGGAGCAAAGGAGGAAGGTGATGGAAGGTGTTCTCAAAAACAGCAAGAATCCAAAATTGGCGTGGCAATTGGTGAAGCGCGTTCTGTCTTCCCCTTCCTCTGCCTCTTCCGTCACCGATCACACTCAGCACCTTGTCACCATCACAACACGCATCCTCGCCGGCGCCAACATGCACCATGAACTCCACCACCTCCACGAACTCCTCCTAGCCTCTCAGCCCCACCACATTGCCCACCCTTCCATCGTTTCCATGGTCCGTGTCCTCGCCCAATGGGGCCACATCGACGAGGCCCTCACACACTTCAAATCCCTCAGAGCCCAATTCCCCTCGTCCCCTCCCTCCCTCCCCTTCTACAACCTCCTTCTCCGCTCCACCATCCAGCACAACCGCCCCAACCTCGTCACGTGGCTCTACACCGACATGATCGCCGCACGTGTCACCCCTCAGACCTACACCTTCAACCTCCTCATCCGGTCCCTCTGCGACTCTCGCGCCTTCGACCACGCCCTCCAACTGTTCGACAAAATGCCCCAAAAAGGATGCCACCCCAACGAGTTCACTCTCGGGATTCTGGTTCGTGGCTTGTGCCGCGCTGGCCGCGTCAAACAAGCCTTGGAGCTTGTTAACAATAGTTATAGCAATAGCAATAGCAATGGCAATGACAATAACAATTCGTTTCGTATTGCTAACAGGGTTGTGTACAATACTCTTGTTTCTGCATTCTGTAGAGAGGAGCTAAATGATGAAGCTGAGAAACTTGTTGAGAGGATGAGCGAGCTAGGGGTGTTGCCTGATGTTGTTACTTTTAATTCGAGGATTTCGGCGCTTTGTAGAGCTGGGAAGGTTCTGGAGGCATCGCGCATTTTCAGAGATATGCAGATGGATGAGGCATTGGGGCTTCCTAGACCCAATGTTGTAACTTATAATTTGATGCTTAAGGGGTTCTGTAAACATGGGATGATAAAGGATGCACGGGGTTTGGTTGACACCATGAAGAAAGCTGGGAATTTTGTTTCTTTGGAAAGTTATAACATATGGTTGTTGGGTTTGCTCAGGAATGGGGAGATATTGGAGGCTCGCTTAGTTCTTGATGAAATGGCGGCAAAAGGCATTCAACTGAATGCTTACACGTATAACATTATGGTGGATGGGTTATGCAGGAACCATATGCTGTCAGATGCAAGAGGGTTGATGGATGTGATGAAGAGCAATGGGGTTTACCCAGATACGGTTACTTATAGTACACTCCTGCATGGATACTGCAGTAAAGGGAAGGTTTTTGAAGCTAAACATGTTCTTCATGAAATGATAAGGAATGGTTGTCAGCCTAATACTTATACTTGCAACACGTTGCTGCATAGCCTCTGGAAAGAGGGGAGAACGCTAGAAGCAGAGGAAATGCTGCAAAAGATGAATGAAAAATGTTATCAACCGGATACCGTAACCTGCAATATTGTGGTCAATGGTCTCTCTAGAAATGGAGAATTGGACAAGGCAATGGAAATTGTAAGTGAGATGTGGACTAATGGACCAACATCCCTTGATAAAGGAAACACATTTGCCACTCTAATTAATTCAATCAGTAATGTATCAAACTGCTTGCCTGATGGAATCACATACACAACTTTAATTAATGGACTTTGCAAAGCTGGGAGGCTAGAGGAAGCCAAAAAAAAGTTTATTGAGATGTTGGCAAAAAACTTGCACCCTGATTCCGTAACTTACAATACATTCATATGGAGTTTCTGTAAACAAGGGAAGATATCATCGGCCTTCCGTGTCTTGAAGGATATGGAGAGAAATGGTTGTAGCAAGACTCTTCAAACTTATAATGCATTGATCCTAGGTTTAGGAAGTAAAAGGCAAATATTTGAAATATATGGATTGATGGATGAGATGAGAGAAAAGGGGATTGCTCCAGATATTTTCACTTACAATAATATAATAAGTTGCCTCTGCGAAGGAGGAAAAGCAAATGATGCCATTACTCTTTTTCATGAAATGTTGGATAAGGGCATTTCTCCTAATATATCTTCCTTCAAAATATTGATTAAAGCCCTCTGCAAGTCTAGTGAATTTAAAGTAGCTTGTGAACTATTTGAGGTAGCTTTGAGTATATGTGGCCACAAAGAAGCCTTGTACAGTTTATTGTTCAATGAATTACTTGCTGGAGGACAACTCTCGGATGCAAAGGAGCTATTTGAAGCTTCGTTAGATAGATATCTCACATTGAAGAATTTCATGTATAAAGATTTGATTGAAAGACTTTGCCAGGATGAAAGATTAGCAGATGCTAGTAGCCTTCTTCATAAATTGATTGATAAGGGATATGGCTTCGACCATGCATCATTCATGCCAGTGATTGATGGCTTAAATAAAAGAGGACACAAACAGAAAGCGGATGAACTAGCAAACAGGATGATGGAATTGGCAGTAGAAGATAGACCTGTCGATCGGACTTATCAAAACAGAAACAGAGTCATTCCTGGAAAACTACAGAACGATGGAGGAAGTGACTGGAAGGACATAGTTAACAGGTATGACTATATGGGTGATGAAGATAATCAATTATTCCATTTTTTTTCTTTTGGATTCTGTTCATATTTGGAAAACAAGGTTCTTAATTCGATATTAGGAGTGAAAATTGGTTTTAGATGTGTTGGACAACGTAACGTGATGGATTTTGTGGGTTCTCATTTATAAACCTTATTAGTTAGATGGTTTCCAACTCCATTTGGTTGAAGAACTCACAAATATAAAGACGTTTCACCTTTTTTTCATCTTTGAAATTGTTGCTTTATCATGTGACATTTAAAATTATCACCTATTAGTCATCTCAAATATTGTAGTTCTATCAAACTAAAAGCAAACCTGGATCCTACTATTTTATCATTGAAACTTTGATTGTCACATAATTTACTTATGCTGCATATTCTTCCATCTTCACTAATGATCTGTTCTATTATATGACAGGGATGGTGGCAGCGGAATTGCACTGAAAACTCTTAAGCGTGTGCAGAAAGGCTGGGGTCAAGGAAGTATATCTAGTTTGCAGTCTCAGACAAATGACTTTCTTGATTACTATGATGGTAGTGGTTAATTGTTTGTTTTTGTTGAGGAATGTTTGCCCCTTCCCTAAGTTTCAACCTCAAAGGTGGGACAGGAGGAGCAGCTGATCATAGAATTTAAAGGTTTGAGGTTGGAGATATTGAAGACCTCTTTGTAAGTAAAGGTTTTCAATCAAATCTTTATTCCTCTCAAACAAATTGTGTATGTCCCTCAACTTATGCGTATGAACACCTCAATGGCTATCAAGGAAGTAATTGTGTTCCTTAATGTTGGAAATGGAGATACACTCTAGGGCCAAATAGTGATGGATCAATATATGCAACGGAGTAATTGCTCCACCATGCCAGTTGTAGCCATGGGCATAAAGCAGAGCCAGCATTTCAAGGTTCACTATTTTGGACTGATATCCTTCTATCAATTGAATGGACAGCAGAGTAGTAAAAAAGGGTTAGAACCGAATCACGAAAGAGCATGACTCCACAGAAGGCTGAGAGCTGATACTTCTGGAACAGAGATGATGTGTGATTATCTGGTCTGTTTTGGCGTGTAAGTGTATGAAGTTGAGAGAAATTGCCTGCGAAATATAGCTGAAAGTAAGATAATTTTCTCAAAAATTCATGTATCAAATAATCATTTAATTAGGCAATTATGTTATCACGAATTTTGAAGCATCAAGACCTTCTGTTTGATGTTCTCTATGGCCAACGATGTGCTGAAATGTTGTAGAAAACACAGATGGCTAGAAGCCGCATGTCCCCTTATATCTAACGTAAATTCAAGTCCCTTACATAGTCTTGTTATCTTAATCTGTTGGTAATACATAGCAAAGACTTTTAAACTTACGGAAATTGCTGAAGATCCCAACTGACTTTTTTCCAGCTTGAACTAAAAGATTGGTTAATCCGTAACATCAGCAAATGGAAGGATATAACATCCAATGGTATATGATGTTTGTGTGACTAAATATATTATTAATTTAAAATATAAAGTAAAATATATTTGTTTGTTATAAATCAGTTAATAGATATGCATATATAAAACCACCCATCTTCCTAGCTTTTAGGATAATTATTAAACCAACATTGGATCTTGTTATCTATCTATTACCACATTCAATGGTCTATGATGTTTGCAGCTACACTTTATGAAATTTGGACTACATCGAAGAGACATAGACAATAAACGATTATAAGATAATTAGAAAAATTTAACTAGAATTCCATTGGAGAAGGAAAATAATCGTTTTCAAACTAAATATTTATAAACAATCACTTAACAACTTTATTTTAATAATAAAATATAATACTTGAGTGGTTTAATTAGAAAAAGTAAACAAAAATATTATTTAAAATTTAAACTGAGATAGATTGGCCGAGATATCATAACTGTATGGAGAATTGTTTGGTTGCTTCTTAATTATTCCTATTTAAGATAAAAAAAAAAAAACGATAACAAAATTACGTCATCACCAACCATGACTGTAAAAAGGTAGGGCAAAGAGGATTCGGATGAAACTTCATTTTCAGTCAGCTGGCGAATAAAATTGTGCTCTTCACGTTAGTATAAGGTTGAACGATTTCATTTTGGTTAATTCTAATTAGGGGTTTTAACTGATATTTCTTTATATATGTATTTTTTTAATTCAAGTTATAAATTTTAATTAATTTAAATTTTAAAATTAGGGTAAATGTGAACGACATCATCACCAAACCCAAAAATCATGACAAGCATTAAAAATTTATTTGAGGTAGATTTCTACAGCTAAAACACATAAGTTGGTGCCATAGGCAACAACATTATTCCCTCTAAGATTGCTAAAAAATAAAAGAAAAGAACTACTAGGCAAACTACCTAAATTCTACCCTAGAAAAAAAAAGAAGAAAATCCCCAATTTCCATCTAAACATTAGTAGAAACAAGTCGGAACCATTGGTTTAGGGGATCGTCCAAACATGAAGGGTCATCATCTCCTATGCAGATGCATTTTCTGGTGACTATCTTGGTAGAATTGGAATCCTTTTCCAGGCACAAAAGCTCTCCATCCTTACCATAACTGGCCAAGTGAAGACCACTCATTGAAACAGTTTTCCAAGAACTTTGAGGAGACAAACAATCTTCTGAGAGACTTGGAGGAAGCCCTTCACCAACTGCCTTTAGACACATAGCAGAGTCCATCAACCTGATTGGAGACCCATTTCCTTCGAAACTCCATTGGCTGTTACTCTTACAATCACCCATTACAAGCTCCTTACCATTCACATGCCCACAGTAACCACTCGATGGATGGAACATTATATGAGACTTTGAGTCCTTTGAATTTGGATCTGCACAACAAGTAAAACGCAGTCACAAACATGTATCAAACATTTTTTTTTTGTGCAAATACAAAATCTACATACCTTGAATCATCCTTTGCAGAAGCTGGAACTTTTGAGTGAAATTTGGGTCTCTATAATTTTTCCATTGGAAGTCCATTACCCCATATGATTCTCCAGGTCCAATATTTCCCTGTCTAAGGTAATAGCTTCCTTGGAAAGCCCACAAGCTCCATTCCAAGTCCACGGAGGTAAAATATGACACAATGCATGGCCAGTATCTCTCGTCGGCGAAATTCCCACCATCCATGTCGTATCCAAATTCACTCACAAACAAAGGTGCTGGATTCTTACCACTCAGAAGAAAACCCGATTGCTGCTTGAACGTTTGAATGGTGGCGTTGCACACCCAATTCGCTGGTTGCACGTGCCACCTGCCCGTGTCTCCTGAGAAGGAATACACATGCGACTCATACACAATTTTGTTAGGGATGTTCAAATCAAGAGGCCTTGTCTTCAAGTAGCTAAGATCATTGTCAAAAGCTAACCCTGAAACGATGATCAGTAAATCCGGGTTAATTTCGTGAATCGTCTTCACTCCTTCGCTCACGTACTTGTACCAAACATTCCAGTTTTGACGTGAACCCCTTAGCTCGTTTCGCAAGTCCATGGCGAACACCTACACACAGTGCAACACCATTACCCAAAACATCATTTCTATTTTACACCCACCCCTTTATTGATTATTGACAAGAAGAAGCATTTCAATGTGTAAAAATCACAACTTCATAAAAAAAAAAAAAATCATGGGTTTATATAAAATATATGTGGGGGTGAACAAGTTAATTTATTTTCCCAGAATGCAGATTACTTACATTGGGTTTTCCCTTGAAGTGGTGTGCTACAAAGGCCAAACCTTGAAGCCATTCAGAAGTGTTGAAGTGCCTATCTCCGAAGAATCCATTGTGATCGGTATTGGAACAGCACCAGCCTGGGAAACTGAGATGGTTATCGATGAGCACCATGACCCCATGTGCCCCGAGAGCATCAACGACAGCCTCATAGGCCTGAAGATGGGTCATGTTCAACACCGAAGGGTTGTGTTTCTCAATGGCTGTCACCATTTCTGGAACGTCATAAGAGTGGAAGATGTCACGAACGGTGTTATTGGCATGGCGAGTGAACATGTACGTAGCATAAGACAGACGAACACAGTTGAATCCCGCTTTTGCCACTTTAGCTGCAATGACATTCAAGGGTGCTTTGTCAAGACCCTCTGCAAGCATTGGCTGGGCATGAGCCACCCAATGTGCACAGTGCAGCTTCACTCGTTTTCCCGTTGCATCGTCTATGATCCATCTCTTCTGAACTGAGAGAGGCATAGAGTTGCAACATGTTGTGAATATGGCCAAGAAGCACACCAAGAGAAGAGAAGAGTTCATCATCTTTGTTTATCAGGGTTTCATCTCATCTTTGCATCTTTATATATAGGCTTAAACACTGAGATATATATTATTATTTAATTAATATATATAATATTTTATTAATAAATGAGGGTTTGGGATGAACATTAGTGTCAAACTACAGTTTTTCTTATATATATTTTTTAATTTTTAGATCCAAGTATCTTTTTCATCATATATTTACTTCCGGCCCGTGCAATGCACGGTTATTATTTTAAACAGCACCGATACTTTGACAAAATTTACACTTAAAAGTAATATTATTTTATTAAAATATAATATTTTATTACGAAAAGTAGGTGTGAAATGGACCTAATGTTTCAACATAGTGTTAAAATATATTTATTCGCCCTATTTTAAAATTACCATATAGTTATTATATCAATTTGATATAAATGGGTAATAATTTTTCATCGGCGTGTCTTTTTCATCGTCTTTGCATGTCTGTGTAATCTTGGATTATATTTTTTAATATTGACAGTGCTGTTGTTGTTATTAATATCTATAACTGAATAATCTAACAAACTCTTCAAATTGTAACTCAATAAATAAAATTTATACAATTTGTTTTTAAAATTCGTAAATATCGTGATAGTAATATATTTTTTATAATTTATACATTAAGAGAACAGTGTAACAAACATTAGCTTCACTTAAATTATAACAAACACCTCTAATCACTGCTTTTGGATATACATGGAGCTGTTATAAATCCAATCCAAACTAAAAAAGCTACAATACAATTAATATGTTATACATAATGAGTCTATCATTATCGTTAAATTTAAATTACATCTTATTTTACTTTTATTCCTTATAAAATTATTAATTTTAAACCATTAATATTATTATTATATAATTATTTAAAATATAACTATATAATAAAATATTCATTTATTATTAATTTAAGTTATATAAAGAAAATGTTTAATTAAGTCTTACATAATATTATTTACTTAAAGCCCATTTGAATTTTTCTGTAAAGGGATGATGAGACCTTATTTCTCTCTTCTAGTCCTCAATCTTTCTCTCCAAAAATCTGTTGAGAAAATTTGGATAAAAAAAGTTTCAAATTAATTGGTTAGTTGGGATGAGAAGACTGAAGTTGAAAACTAAATAAAAGAAAAACACTTAAATCAAAATATAAAAGAAATATATTCAGCACTGAATAATAAACACATTTTTAGTAAAATTGAAATACTAATTAAACCAAAAATAAATATTTTTTTTTAACTAAAACTTTGTATGAAAATTCTTATACTTTGGTCACATAATTCACAATTAGTGAGAAAGGATAAGTCAGGTTAATCCAGAATAGACTTTAACCACCACACATGCATTAATTAGTTGACGGAATTTGCAACTGTTAGAAATCCAAATTAAAAATTATGCTTACAAGACAACCATTATGTGATAACAGTAGGTCTGTTATTATTTTTAAACTTAAATTACATCTTATTTTAATTTTATTTCTAATAAAATTATTATTTTTAAACTATTATTATTATATCATCAATTTAAAATGCAAATACATAATAAAATTTTCACTTATTATTGATTTAAGTTATATAAAACAAATATTTATTTGTATTTTAGCTAAAAATTTATATGGAAATTCATGGGCTCTAATTAGAACATCCATAATTAGTTATCTTATTAGTTAGAAATATAGGAACAAATTTAGGTGGTCCTATTTATCAGTGATCTCATTATTATGCGGTAACAATAAGGTGAATTGGTTCCATAAATTCAACATTAATGAGACACATCATAACATGTAGTACTTATCAACTAAAAACCATATGTGCAAATTTCTGGAATCTTATATGGGTAAATGAATATTCAATATACTTTATCATTCACTATTTCAAAAAGGATATTCATAGGCTTTAACGAATGATTGTTTCATACAACAATATGGAGGTGCAAAGATTAGCTCTTTATCCAATGCCATATGCTATTTTTATTTCAAAGATATTGGAACAATATATAAGAGATATATTTAACTTATGAGGATTTTAACATTGTTTAGTTCAAATGAAATCAATAAGATTATTATGTTTTCAAATATGACCTCCAAAAAGTGGAATTTGTAGAACCTAAACAATCTGTTGAGAGATTTGAGAAATCTCTATCTATTTTTGGGATGGTTCTGTTGAACAAACTTGATACGGTATACATATAAAAATTTGAAAGACAGGAATAGTAAGGTATGTCCGTGGACAATATTGATGAAAAAGAATTTAGCATTTAAGGATGTTTACGCAAAGGTTATATTGGAGGAGGATCTAATACGGGGATGAGGAATAATGAAATGATCTTTATGGTTTTTCATCATGTCATGTGTCTTTTGTTGTTTTGGTTGTAATTTTTTTTCTAATTAAAGTTATTTTTGTGTCTTTTCTATTAGTGAAAGTATTATATGATAATTAGTGAAAAGGATATATTTTTCTATATAATTTTATCTTTTTTAAAATTCTTTTTATAATACTTAGAGGAGGAGAAAAAAATTATGGGTTATTGTTGCAAAATTTACACCATTACATAAAACTCCATGTAAATCTTAATCATTATAAAAAGAGGGAGATTATTGATCAAGTTGATCAAGGAATACAAATACTGGAGATTCTTGTGTTTAAAAGTTTTGTTTTGATAATAAACCAAATTCATCGTAATCTTGTGCATTATTATTATTTTCATGAGAAATTGAATGTGATTCATGCATATGGAGATAGGTATGTGCATTAGATTCTGCATTATGTTAGTCAATTGCCTTTTCTAAACTTAACCATATTTTTGAAAATATTTATAAGAAGGCTTTAAAAAAAACTAATTTATTTTTCGTGTAATCAACTAATATAAATGAGTTATTTGCTCATCTTTATTAATAATCCATTATGTGGAGTTTGTTTTAAAAAGATATTTTGTGGTTAATCATATCACCCGAATAGTTAATTATATTGTTCTTGTTGGATTTTAGATTAAAAAAAAACAAAATAATTAAAGTCTTTCTAGATTCATATGCCTATTAATCACTTCAAAAGTTTTTAAAACACCAATTTCCCTTCTCTGTAGCTTCAAAATGTGAATAATATTATAATAACTTTCTTTTAATTTATAAAAGATAAGGATGGAAATGAAATAAGATAAGCTTGTACGATATCTTTACATTGTAATAGTTGGGTGTGTTTGCATTCATCTTATTTTGTCTTTTATAAACTTTTCAAGATATGTCTTGTAGTGTAATTTTTCTCTTTGACATTCTTGAGATAATTCTAAGTTTGTTCTTCTAAATTTTTAAGGTGTAAAATTTCTTGAATTAACTTAAGCCTCCACTCAAAATCAGCTTGAACGTGATATTATTGTACTTGTTATTGATATATAAAAAAGGTAACTAGTTACAATAACATAATATCTTAAAGTATATAATTTTACTTTTTATGCATGATATATGAGGTCACTCTTTCAACATAATTGATTATTTTGTTTTAAGAAATGATATAGTTGTTATAATATCTCTTTATTCAATATAATAATATTATTATAAAATGGTAGTGTGTTGTATGTTGATTTGTATATATGGTGAACATTGATATAGATATAGGTAATTTTTTTCTTTTAATGCTTTATTTTTTTTATATTGAAATATGAATGAACGTATAATAGTTCTTTCCTTTATTACCTAGTTATAGCCATTAGATATCATATTTTAGATAGATAGACAGCTAATCTCTTAACACATACTTATATGAACTATTTATAAGAAATAACTTAAACACAAAATATGTAAGGAAATTATTAAATGAATAATTAGTTCAAGATTAATCATATTTATTATCATTAAATTAAAACTTAAGTTGCATGAGTTGTCTAGTATGTTTATATTATCTAAAACTAGATAGATCATGTCTTAATATATAACTTCTTTTTGTTGGAATCAAGATGAAAAAAAAGTGGTTTGATAGGTCTTAAATTGATGCAACAGACTATTAAAAAGATTATCCATATATAAGAAGGAACAAAAATGCCTTTTAAGCGGATAAAAATATGTAAATAAGAAAAATAGTATTTTTGAAGTTCATAGTTGGTAACCATGTGTTTCTACAAGTTACACCTATAAAGTGTAGGATGAGCTATTAGGTTAAGAAAGTTTACTCCTTAATTTATTAGACCATATCAGACTTTTAGGAGAATAAATTTAATAATTTATGAGTTAGCTCTAAGACATTTAACTAACTTACATTTCATATATCTCAATTGAGAAATATATATTTCAAATCTCGATCATACATTAGAACATGACAAAAATACAGTTTGAGAAAACTTATCAATTGAATCTAAACTTATTTGTATAAAAGATTGATATACGAAACATCTAAGGAGTAGAGATATTAACATGATAAAGGTGTTGCAAAATTCAAGATCTATAAATTCTACATGGAAATTAGAAGAAGAAAAACAAAATGAGAGAATGATATCCTTATCTTTTCCATAACAAGTATAATTTTTTAGGATGAATGTTTTTTTTTGTTGGAAAGAATATAAGAAGTTGTTTATAGGAATTTTAAGTAAAATGATTTTGAATAGCGAGTATTATTTTCAAGTTAAACTTTTATTACATAAATTAAAAATTTAATTATTTTTTATTTCATAAAATTTATCATTTCTCTAAAAATTCTCTTTATTTTTTGAAGTAAATATCATATTTTTTATAATATCTGACCTTATAAAATGTAAGAATGAGTGAAATACATATATTTCATTGTAATTTTTATTAGAATAAGTTTTTCTTCTACTATTATATCTTGAATCTCTCTTTCTAAAATTTAAATAAATTGGATTTGTAATTTGAATGGAAAATTTGATTATTAGAGATGAATCTTGATTAGTTTAAGATTATAATAATAATAATTATGATTTTTGAATTAAGTATCCTATAAGGAAGTTAGAATTTTTCTAGTCCTTCTTAAGCTTTGAAATCAAGTTTTAAATATCAAACTCTTAATTGTTTTAATTAAGATATTGACGAAGGGAATAAGATACTCTGAGAAGTCTTACATTGGATACCTACAGACAAATTGAAATGTTGAAAGTAGTGAGGATATATTATTAGAATTGTTTATACTATAGGTGGATGGATTAAAATGTTTTAAAGTGAATATATATTACTAGAATTGTTTATACTACTTTTTATAGGAAAAAAGTATATAGGTGGAGGAATGTTGGGAATGTGCATAGGTTGATATAACCCTCTAATTATAAATAATATGATGATGTTGATTGATATAGATGTAATTAATTATACATGTACTTAATTATGTTGATGTGAAAATCAGATTTAGAGAACTTTCGAATGGTATAGTTATATTTATTCAGACAAGTTGTTCATTTGTTGTTTAAAGAATAGAAGGATTCCCCCATTAACTATAAAGTATGGGATATTGATGTCAGAAAAGAAAAAAGAGGTGCAGTTAACAATTCCCCATTAAAAAGTTGGTTCATGTTCCAGATGTAGGCTTATGAACAAACAAGAAACCCAAATGAGCTGAAAGTCCATAAATGAAGATAACCTCTCTATGAAAATATAAAAAGGAGGTGATGCGTGATTTTGAAAAAACTGGTAAAGGCTCAATAAAAAGGAAAAAGAAAAAAGGTAGAGCAATGAGTTGCAGGGTGAAGTCGCTTTTCTGGGCTGTCTCCTTTTGAAACCCAAAAGAAGAATAAGTAGTTGCAGCACTACACCTTTTGTCCCAACTACTTAAATTTACCCTCCACAAAGCAACAAAGGCCCTAACTCTTATTTTCCCTCTCCAAACATGGGAGGTTCTAACCTCTTCATATTCTTCCTTTTATGCTTCACCACTTTTTTCACTCTCTTCCCCACACTCTCCATCTCCACAGACACCTTAACAAGATCCCAATCTCTCCAAACCAACCAAACCCTCCTCTCCCCAAATGCAATCTTCGAGCTCGGTTTCTTTTCCTACACCAATTCCACCTGGTACTTGGCCATATGGTACAAGGCCATCCACGATACAGATAAAACTGTGGTGTGGGTGGCAAATCGTGACACCCCACTTCAAAATTCCCTCGGCTTTCTCAAAATAGACGACAAGGGAAACCTCCTCATTGTAAACCAATCCCAAAAACCCGTGTGGTCCTCCAACCATGCCACACCAATAACCAACCCAGTTCTTCAGCTCTTGGATTCCGGGAACCTGGTTCTTCGAGAAGAAAACGAGAATGACCCCACAAGGTTCCTCTGGCAGAGCTTTGATTACCCGACAGATACCTTGTTGCCCGGCATGAAACTAGGTTGGAACTTCGACACGGGGATGGAGAAGCACCTAACCTCGTGGAGGGTCACAAATGAAGATCCTTCAAGCGGGGATTTTTCCTTCAAGCTAGATTATCGTGGCCTCCCGGAAATATTCCTCTGGAACAGGGACCAGAGAATCTACCGAAGTGGACCTTGGAATGGCGACAGATTCAGCGGGGTACCCGAGATGCAACCCGTTACCGATTCCATCAAGTTCACGTTCTTCGCGGATCAGCACCAAGTATACTACACATTCTCAATTGCGAACACCTCCCTGTTCTCGAGACTCTCTGTGAACTCAGTGGGGCAACTGCAACGCCTCACGTGGATACAAAGCACCCAGGTTTGGAACAAATTCTGGTACGCTCCGAAAGATCAATGCGACAACTACCGAGAGTGCGGTCCCTACGGGGTCTGTGACACCAACACGTCACCGGTGTGTCAGTGTATCACAGGGTTCCGGCCCAGGAACCAGCAGGCGTGGAATTTGCGAGATGGGTCTGATGGGTGTGTGAGGAACACGAGATTGGCGTGTGGGAGTGACAGGTTTCTGCATATGCAGAGGGTGAAATTGCCAGAGACAACGTCGGTGTTCGTGAACAGGAGCATGGAGCTGGCGGAGTGTGGCGATTTGTGCCAGAGGAATTGTTCCTGCACTGCTTATGCCAATATTGAGATTAGGAATGGGGGCAGTGGGTGCGTGATGTGGGTCGGTGAGCTCTTGGACGTGAGACGCTACCCTTCCGGAGGGCAGGATCTTTATGTCAGATTGGCGGCTTCTGATGTAGGTATGTTCTTCTGCACTTTCTCTTTCTGTTTCATGCTTGTTTGAACAATTGTTATTTTTAGTTTTTGTTTTACTTTTGTTTCAAATTTGAACTGTTTATAACTACCAGATTAGTGGAAGGGAAGGGTTTAGGGTCCTCTGCATCATTTGTTGTTGAATCAGTAGAGAGAATATTCGAATATGCAAAGACTGGAATAACAGAACTCCTTTGCAGTTTAGCAGTACTTATCTGTCATGTTCAAAATGAGAACTTATTCTGACATTTAACTATAATATATAACTTTTGGAAAGTGTTACTTTTTTATTAAGTAAAGTAACATAAGGTAGGTGAAATATTCTAGATGAATATAGGATTGTAGACTTAGTAACTGGTTTTAGATGTTACCAAAGACTTTAATTTAATCCAAGGAAAATTTAATGGAAATATTATAGACTGGGGAAATGTGGTAGACTATGTTACTGTGGTGCAATATGTGTGGCTATGGCAGTAAGTCACACACACTAGTCAATACTTAGCAGTGCCTATTCATAGCATTTGTGACAGATGCATTGGTGGCCAGAAAATTAATTAGCTGTATATAAGATTTTCCAAATGCTTCCACACGAAGGAAGCCAACGCATGGGTTGTTGGTCAAGGGCCCACAGAAAGGTTTTTTTATAATTTAAAATATAAAATAAAAATTATTTTTTTAAACAATAATTAACAACATCATTTTCAGGAATAAGCGCATTAAATTTTTCAATACCCAATAAAATAATTTAATGAAATCCTTGAAAATCACTTAAATTATTTAATAATTATCTTGATTCTTGTGTGAAATCCTTGAAAATCACTTATTGCAAAGTGGAGGTGATAATATTTGATTTTAATTTCCACTTATGGAAAGTTTAAATAGTTTATATTATCATGTAACTTTTAAGAAAAATGTATAGAAAAATAATTAATTTGTGTTTAATTATTAATTTTTATAAAATTAATTGAAAATTTACTCCATATATATATATATATATTATTTTCCCTCACTATTATTGAAATAGTAATGAAATATGTATACTATCACTAATTCACACATTTTATTTAATATGAATAACATGCATTTAGATAACTAATTTAACAGGAAAAATAATTGTCCAAGTTTGGCATTGTGAGTTCAAAAACCTAATCAGTACACAAAAAAATTATATTTTTATTCAACTGAGTTTTTAATAGTATTAAATTAAAATTTAATTATAATTATTAATTTAAAATATTTACAATATCGCAATATTATTTTTTTAATATAGTTACAATCAAATTAAACTAATAGTTAATTATAATAATTAAATTAGTTTTTAAGTTATTAAAAATTGAAATGCAAATAAAAATTGTAAAAAATGTAGGTTTTATCGGATTTCCCAATGAAGCAAAACTTGCAAGAATGTATTAGAAATAATGTGGCATTATGAAACTAGTTTAAAGTAAAATAAGACCTCCTGAGAATACTTATCACTGTTCCAAAAGCATGAATTTATGTTGCTAATATAACATCAATTTAGGAGACATTGATGTTAAAATCCATAGGGATAATTTTGTAAATATTAGATCACTTTCCATGTTGATTATCTTTAAATAGTAATTGTAACATGATTTAGAAAGTAGATATTAGATTTGTTCAAGGAATCAAATTAATGTTTAATTTCTACAATGATTACAAAGATAACCAATGTGGAATGTCTTGTCCAAACTACATCCTACATTAATTACAAAAACAAAAAACAACTAATATAGAATACCTTATATTAGGGTACAAACTCACTTCTTCCTCCGACATCTTTCCAACTGTACTATGCAAAGTCTTCTCATTTCTCATCTCTCAACTAACACCTTCTTAGTTGCCCCCTTTAATTATTGCCACTGAAGACCAACATATTCCTCTAGATCTAATTGTTGTTATTATTTGTTCAAATATGAATATCATGTTTTTCTTTGTCTAATAATTTAAAGAACAAGATAACTTTTTTACAAGACACCACTTTATACATAGTTATATCAATTAGAATTAGAATCAACTTATAAAGTGAAATTTTACAAAGTTAGAACTATAACCAAGGTAAAAAATACACTATGTATTAGTTATTAATTGATGCTGAAACTTTCATATTCTCCGTAGCTAGAGAGATGATACTTTGACATCTCATTTCTCTTACCTTTACACTATCCTATAAATTATTATTTTAATATAATATTTTATTAATAAAATCAACTGTAAAGTAGATGGAAGAGAAAAAGGAGTTATAAAACAATATTTTTCCTTTTCTATATTAGTAGTATCTCCATGAGTTCATTAATGGATTTACAATGTTCAAACTAACTTACATAAGAAGTTCATATTAGAATAATATGTAAGATCTTTGCACTGGGAAGATGGTCTAAGCCTTGATGTGTAAGTTCTGACTTTTAATCTTGGTAAAATATTTTTCTTTTAGTGTTACTTCTACAAAAATTCAAATTAATATATTTCCTCCTCAATATTTATTTTACAATAGATAGATAGTATTTATTTTTGCAAATTTTAATAATTTTTTGGGTGTTATATGCCGACATTATATCACAAGTGTCACTTACTTTTTTTTATTTAACTCATTAACACCTAATTAAAGTCATGCAATATTTAGATAAAATAATAATAATTTACAAATTTTGAAAAAAAAAATCAAAACATAATAATTTTACCTTCACTAAAAACATGTTAGATGTGATTTTCTTGTCTTTCTCGCCGTATCTTTATCTTAGATTGACAATTGATTTGCTTTTCCTTTTCTTCTTTGTGCCAAAAAAGAAGAGAGATTGACAATTGATGATGGATGATTTTTGTTTCACCACCTTTTGTTCTCACATACCAACACTGATGAACTACTTTTAGAGGAAAAAAAAGGTTGATGACGGCAGCCAAAGGCGATATTACATGATGTGTGTCCACAACAAAAATAAGTGCTCACTCCACTGCAATGTGCTGTTCTCCCTTGATTTGTTGCGTGTGTTAATCAAATTAACTCCATAATTAAAGAATCTAGTTAAAGTTCTGTGGGGTCCAATCACTTTACAACCATTTAATATAAGACACTGAAAAGATGTAGATGCGAGAAAAAACGAGTTTGCATTTATTTTGAATGAAATCGTTTTCCATACCTACACTTGTCGAAACTAAATTGAATAGTGGTGTTCTATCTAGTTGTAATTCTGGCCCCATAATGTGACTACTCTCAATAAAAGCATGATCACTGTTGTGGTGAAGTGACATCTTATCTTATCAAGAACAAGCATGGTGCTGTTGAAATTTGACAAAAGGGGAGGAGGGCTTAAGAGGGATATGGAAAAGGTTGATTTATGACACAGGAAAAATGTTTGAATAACCTTCTGGCGGGACCAATAGATTGCAAAGGATGGGGATTTGGTAAATAAAATGGAGCCCAACATAAAACTTTCTCTTCTATTGGTTGCAGCCAAATGGGAATTTTTTTTATCCATTTTGGTGGGAGTAGGTGTCTTCAGAAAGTTGCGGATCTTCCTCAAACGGGAAAGTCCAAATTCACAAATTATATTATGAAAAAACTAAATTTCCATTCCCAGTTTGAAATTGATTGGTCCCTTCTTTAGCTTCTTGTCAAACCCTTTGTTGCAGAAATTCCATGCAAGGAAGATGAATGTGATTCCCTTGTAGTTAAGACCATGATAGCAATTTTCTTTCTTTTTAAGGAGCTTATTTGTTTCTTTTTAAATTGCTTACGTTCAGTTATCATTTACTTTGTACTTCCTCGACTTAATGTTGGAAAGCTATTACCTTTCATTAACTTGATCGAATTTAAAGTGGACATCTCTACTAAAAAAGCTGTTTTTATGATGATTTAGGGATAGAAGGTGATTCTGGCAAGACAAGTGATACAGTAAAGGCTATAGGCATTGTAGTTGGTGTTGCAGGTTTTATACTATTGGCATTCGGCATCTTTATCTTGTGGAAGAAGAGGAAATTGCAACGTATATTGACAGGGAAGACTGAAAAAAGAGGTAATACATAGTTACTGCCCCATATGTTAGTACACATTGCAACTATGTAGTATGATGATATGTTATGGTTTTTGTTCCAAAATCAGGTTTTTCGGAAAGAAGTCAGGATTTGTTAATGAATGAGGGAGTGTTATCAAGTAACAGAGAACAGTCCGGTGAAAGTAACATGGACGACCTAGAGTTGCCATTGTTTGATTTTGACACCATAACAATGGCTACAAACAACTTCTCTGAAGAAAATAAACTTGGACAAGGAGGCTTTGGCAGTGTTTACAAAGTAAGCAATTTTTATAGATGTCCAAACAAACAGGTCCTTGAATTCACTTATGAATTATGATCCATGAATACATAACTGGAATAATTGTGTTGGTACCAGGGCAGGTTGAAGGAAGGTCAGGACATTGCTGTGAAGAGATTATCAAAAACTTCTGGTCAAGGAATTGAGGAGTTCAAGAATGAGGTCAAGTTAATTGTCAAGCTTCAACATCGAAATCTAGTTCGTTTGCTTGGTTGCAGCATTCAGATGGATGAGAAGATGCTGGTCTATGAATACATGGAAAATAGAAGTCTTGATGCAATTTTGTTTGGTGAGTCATTTCAACATTCCGATTCTTAATATGTATTCAAATTTCAAACACCTGATATTGATAATAACCGTGATCCAGATAAGGCAAAAAAATCTTCACTTGACTGGCAAATGCGCTTCAACATTATATGTGGCATTGCTAGAGGGCTTCTATATTTGCACCAAGATTCCAGATTTAGGATCATACATAGGGATCTCAAGGCAAGCAACATTCTACTTGACAAAGAGATGAACCCAAAGATATCAGACTTTGGCATGGCTAGAATTTTTGGAACAGACCAGATAGAAGCAAATACAATGAGAATTGTTGGAACATAGTGAGTACTAAGTAACATGTCTCACACAGACTAGTATTAGCCAAAAGTAACAAGCATTGTGATATTTAACTATTTACAAAATTTGTATGCAGTGGCTACATGTCTCCTGAATATGCTATGGATGGAATCTTTTCAGTAAAATCTGATGTTTTTAGTTTTGGGGTTCTTGTGCTGGAGATAGTAAGTGGAAAAAAGAACAGAGGATTCTATTTGGCAAACAAAGAATTGAATCTTCTAGGGCATGTATGTGCAACCGTTGCTTTATGTTTGTTGTTTGGTTCTTACATAATGTCCTGTTTGATAGCAAACAAGTGATTGTGCTTTCTTGTACTGTAGGCGTGGAAGTTGTGGATAGAAGGAAATGCGTTGGAACTGAGTGATTCGTCCATTGACACTTCATACTCAGCATCAGAAGTTCATAGATGCATACAAGTGGGTCTCTTGTGCGTGCAAGAGCGTGCAGAAGATAGGCCAACAATGTCTTCAGTGGTCTTGATGCTGAGTAGTGATACTGCATCAATGTCACAACCCAAAAACCCTGGATTTTGTCTAGGAAGGAATCCTATGGAAACTGAATCTTCTTCAAGTAAACAAGAAGAATCATGCACTGTGAACCAAGTCACTGTCACAATGCTAGATGCTAGGTAGTAAAGAGATGTGACCTCATCTAGCTAGCACACTAGTATACTCACATTTTGTTTTCAAGTTTAAACCAGAAGAATCCCTCCTTTGATAGTTGCAGTGTCTCTGAGATAAAGTATGATTTTCGTTTTGTTGTATACTAGAGATGCTTAGTTAAATTGTACTATATAGTTTAAGATACTTTCTGTTGCTATTATTGAGCTCTCTTAAACAGAAAAAGACAACATAATTGTTTTATACCACCAAATCCTCATAACTTATTTTCACTATTATTAAACCAATGCATTTATATAATATTTACCTTAGATTTAGGCTTCTTTATAGTATTTGATAGTATGAATCTATCACACTTCCCATTTTTAGCAGAGTTTGTGTCTTTTGGTAATGAGAGAATGATATACAGTACAATTCTTTTAATAGTTGAGATTTTATTTCCACATAATTTTACGTACTTAAAACTTATTTTCTCATACAATGCAATTATTTTCTTTTTATTTTTTTTTTCTATATCAATCATCATAAATACTTAACTTTTTTTTTTCTTTTTTCTTGTCACGATCAAAATTTAAGTTAATGTTTGTTTTTTTTTTTTTTTTAATTTTTTTTTTTTTTTTTTTTTTTTTTTTTAATTTTTTTTTTTATTTTGTTTTTTTTTTTTTTTCAAATTTATTTATTTCTTTCTCATTTCATGCTCCTGTTTTAAAGTATCTCCTAAATTATTTGAGTTCTTAAATGAAACAATTGATGTAAAGGATGATGAATGATCTTATAAACACTCTTTTAAGAGGAAGAAAGTTCTTTATCATTTGAGCATTCAAAAATTGTTTTTTCAACACTTTGAAAAATCTTGTGATTTTTTTTATGTTTTAATAGAGGATTTATGTTAAGCATTATTATAGATTTTTACATCTCCGATAGAAATACCTCAAGGCCCACTAATTATTTGGCATCATATGAAAAAGTATTCTAAACAAAACAAAAAAATATGGAATTACACTAAATCCATAAAAAAAAATCATATGATTTAAATAAATTCTAAAGTAAAATTAATTTGGACTATGATGCTTTATATTTCGTAAATTTAAACATCATCTTATGCATGTGCGAAAATCAAGTATTTAGAAAAATAAATTAAAAAATTACATTTCTAAACTTAGAAATTTGATATTTGAGTATTCATATAACATTGACATCCTCGTTAATCTAATTCAAATTGAACTTGACTTATCAAATATAATATTTAAGGTTGGATATCTTTTTTAATGAATTATTGTATCATTCCAAATTTCGAAGATTAACATTTATTGCATAGAGATTAAGTTATTAATTAAGAAAAATTCAAATATAGTTTTTTATTAAGAAAAATTCAAATATAAAATCTAAGAGACTCTCATATTGTTGCAGCGACTCCATGCTAAAAATATAGGATCAACTTTAAGAGTCGTATGATTGATAAAATGATAAAATCAATCTTGTTAACGATAGCTGGTAGAGTTTAGAACTGGTGAGACCAGAGAAGTAACTGGGTTTTCGTTCGGATGAAGATAAAGGAAACTATGTGCAAGTTGATCTTTAGCCATTGTAAAAGAAAAAAAAAACAAAAAATAAAGAGTGAAAGATGAAAAAGAAAGAAAATGAAAACAAGGATAAAACAAAAAATCAAAGAAGCAATAGAGCTCTTCAAAAGAAGATATCCGATACCATAATAAAGCGATAAAGATTTACGAACGATGTGTATCAACAAGGTAATGGAACAATCGATGTGAGAAAAAGAAGGACCAGCGAAAGAAAGAAGTGACACAAGAGAAAAAGATTAGGATTAGAGAATAAATAAAAAAAATCTAGAACACAGAAAAATAATATCTTATTTCAACAAGAATTACAATATGTGATTAAAAAGAACCACAAAAATTTAATTAACTCGAAATTGTGAGGTCGAAACTAAATAAAAACAAAAAAAAAGGAAAAACCAAAAATAACCCAAAAAATAAATTTTATCACCTAATATTCAAATATTTGAAAAATAATGGAATCATTTAATAAATAAGTATAAATAGGAAATAAATGAATGACTGCAAGAGCTATATATATTCATTGTTACATATAATAATAACTCTCCAAAAATTTCTGGTGAAGTACGAAAAGACTGTACGTAGCCGGTTAGACGCAAAAAGAAAAAAGAAAAGAAGATTATGAATTCAAATAAGAATCTCATATTTTGCATCCCTTTATACAGGAAATGATTTTGAAAAATTTCAATCTGAACTTAGAAGATCAATCAGTTTAATAAAGATAAGATAAAAGGAAATAGTTCTATCAAGTACTCAAACATTGTTAAATGTGGTTGTGAAGTTAAGTTTATGATAATATTATGCAAACACATATTAAATTTTTCAAACAAAACGATTGTTAAATTCCTAAAATTTTATTTTGTAACTAAAAATTCTAACAAAAGTCATATGTTTTTAAGAAAAATAATATGCAAATATTTTAAAATATCTTATTAAAAATTTAAAATAAATATATAAGTTCGTCATTTTAGAATTCTAATTCATAAATCAGAATTGAAATATGACAACTTATTTCTTTTAAAATCAAATAATAAAAATAGGTATTAGCACTCCATATTATAATGACTTATGAAAGAATCACATTAAATTTTTGGAAACAGATATATCATAAAAAAGAAAGAAAAAAAATAATAGAAAAAAGAGTGACTTAAAATGATAAATTTAAAGATAGACTTGAATCTTAAGAATATGATCACAACAATATTAAGACTTAAAAAAAGTAATTTTTTTTTTTTACTTTTTAGAGTTTAATATTGCATTTATGTATTTTATTTATGTAATTTGTATAGAAGATAGATTCTTTTAGTTTATCAAAATAGATGATTTATACATTTGACTATATATGATTTGACTGAATTGTTTATATACACAATTCATTTCATAAACTACACTTATAGAAACATATAAAGTAATATCTATTTCAGAACTACAACTCGTTGCCAGAGCGAATTAAATTATTAAATCATTTAAAGAATTGTGATTAATTGAAAGTACAACAGCCGCCGCGGCAACTCAGTATTGAAAACCTCTTGCTGTCAAAAAGTGCAACAGTTGACGGAACACAAAACTTTCAATTTCAATTTTTCTAATATTTTTGTATATTTTATTTATATTACTTTTCTCTTGATTTATCTCTTTTATCTTTTATCATATCTTACATTTTTTTGTCTTCCCTACACCGAAAAACGATCCTGAAGCGACGTTATTTATAATAGTCATTATATATAACTATATATATAATTGTAAATCACTCTTATCTTATTTATTTTTTATTACATTATAGAATTTACGATATATATATATATATATATATATATATATATATATATATTTTTTTTTTTTTGTTTATTAACACGTATCTATCTGAGTCTCTGTAATTCTTTTTACGAGGAAAATAACATATTCATTTGTTGTGGGTGATTTGTTCGAAGGGAGTTGGAATCATCGAAAATTTATATACTTCTATAATATTTATATGTAACCATCCAACCATCTTAGAAAAAGTCATTAAAATGATTTATAAGATTATATTATTTTGAACTGCAATATAACAAAGTTAAATTTCTTATATTTAGCTCAAACACATTGCTACTTCAGCAAAAGCCAGAGTAGAAAATATTCCATTTTAAGTTGTGGCACGTCATCTATTACAATTATCCAAAAAAAATTCAACACACATAAAGGAGTTCTAAAAAGAGGAAAATAATTTAGGAGAATTTACCATTAATTAATTAAGAGGAAAACAAGTGCCGAGTTTAAATATGGCATTGTCGGAAAGAGAAGCTAAAGGATTCTTGGACTTGACAAAATAGGACTGCAAAATAGGGAGGGTTTTAGGTTTCCACAACGCAGATGGGAACCACCACCAGTGCCGCCAATAGTTAAGAACTCACCGCCACCACCACCATACAAAACCACTAAATTTCAAATCAAATATAGCATTCTATATTTTTCCCACTAAAATATGAAAAGATAAAATCTCAACGGAAAGATAAGAGAGGTTACCCAATTATCTTTTCAAATATCAACTAAACTTAACACTCTTTAAAAAAATTTAAAGTTATTTTAAATAAAATTAAATGCCTCGTTTTTAACAGAAAATGAAAAAGATAAAATTAAATATTATGAAAATCAAATTGAAGGAAGTTTAAAAAAAAAAAGAAGAAGAAAGAGAGTGGAAAGTCTGAACACGCGCTCTCACCGTATATATTTATTTTTGTATTGTCAAATGTGCGTCTTCTCTCTCACTCTCCTAAACCCCTCTTGGTGTCTCTCTCTATTGCTCTCTTTCTCGCTCTAAAACCTTGAATTCGAAAGCAATCTTGGTACGCCATACCCTTTCCACTGCCACGGAACCGAATGATTCATTGCGTGGAGGCCCAGGTCTCCTAGAATTTCTTCCAAATTCTCGCACATTGGTAAGCTTCCCAACCTTTCCAAGCGTTTCATCTTCATCTGACCTTTCTATTCGATTTCTCTTTAACGGTTTGCTTTTTGTGGCCAGTTTCAGAGGCCGATTGGGAAACGTACCTCACTTGCGTTTTGCTTCGTCTGCACAACTGTACCTGTAGTTTTTTTCTGGTTAGAATGGAATCAGTGTTTTATGCGTTTGGGTTTTCTTTTGCTTTACCCTAATAACTATACTATACGGTGTTTGTAGAATTAGGGTTCCGTGAGAATGAGAGAGGGGCTGAGATCGCGAGCGCGATTGGGGACGGTTTCTGGAGACGATGGAGTTGTGCACAAGAAAAAGGTTGTTGTGAAGAGCGAGGCTGTTGATTTGGATGGCGAGGGTTTGGAAGTGCAGAAGAACTCAACTATTGAGAAGAAGGGTGAAGCTGCACGTGATGTTAAAGGAGAATGTGGCTTTGATTTGAATGTGAGTGCGAGTGGAGAGGTTGACTTGGAAGAGAATGGGAGTGGTAGGGGTTGTTTTAGTGGTGGGGATGATATTGTAGTAGCTGAGGTAGATAGGAAGACGAAGAAGGAGCAAGGTTCAAATAATGAAGTAGTGGTTGGGGGTCGCGTGTTGCGCTCAAGGTCTAAGGGGGGGAAGGATAGAAGAGTATACTATGGAGAGAATGAAGATGTTGTTTCTGAGAGTGATAGAGAATGTAGTGGGTTTGAGAGTGTGAAAGTTAAGACGGAATGTGAAGGTGATGAACTTTTGGCTGACAGTTGTGAGAATGAAAAAGCTAAGGTGAAGAAGGCAGGGAATGGCACGAGGAAGTTGAAACGGAAGCGTGGGAGGCCTCCCAAAATAAATTTGAAAGTGGAAGATCAATCAGTTGATCAGTTGCCACGTAAGCGTGGAAGACCTCCTCTGGCCGGCAAACAAAACCATGTGGATGTGCATAATAGAAAAGAAAAGGTTGCCCTTCGAAAAGATAAAAGGGTTTTAACTAGGAGACATGATCCTAATGTGAATGCAATTGATGATGGAAATTCAAGGAAATCTGCTGGGGATGAGTTAGAAGAGAAGGAATGCTCTCCTGTCAAGAAGTCAAAATTTAGTAAGGCTTTGGAAACTGACAACAATTTGGTGGCCTCACCATTAACATCAAATACTGAGAATGCACTTGTCACTGAGAAGAGTGGAAAAAATAGAGTGAAGCAGTTAGTGAGGGATCAAATAAAGGAAATTCTCTCAGCTGCAGGCTGGACAGTTGACTATAGACCTAGGAATGGTAGAGAGTACCATGATGCAGTGTATGTTAGTCTGGACGGACACACACACTGGTCAATCACCTTGGCGTACAAAAGGCTTAAAGAGTATTATGAAGCTGGTGATGGTGAAGGTAAGGCATATGGGCCCGGCTTCAAATTTACACCAATACCGGCAGAGGATTTCAATATACTCACTAAGGTAATTAACAAGCAAAGAAAAGGGGGAAAGGGTGGAAATAAAGTCAATGGAGTCAGTGGTAACAAAAACAAAGAAAAGTCTGGTTCTGGTGCAGCCGTGGGTAAGTCAGTGAAGAGGAAAATAAAAAGGAAACGGTCACTTGGAGACACAGATGCTATATCATCTAAAAGGATGCCAGTTCTTGTGAGGGATCATAAGCGACACAAAACACAAAATAAGCTGCGAAGTGGTCCATTGGTTCGTAATGCTGAGGAGATAGATTCAGAAAGTGAGGGATATGTACTGTACGGTGGAAAAAGAACTTTGCTTTCCTGGATGATTGATTTGGGCACAGTCCTTTTAAATGGGAAGGTTCATTATAAGGCACCCGAAGATAAAAGTGCAGTACTGGATGGTAAGATCACAGGAGATGGCATTCATTGTGGCTGCTGTGATAAAATCATTACAATTTCAGAATTTGAAGTCCACGCAGGAAGAAAATTTGCCGATCCACTTCAAAATATATATGTGGACGAAGGAAAGTCTCTTTTACAGTGTTTGCTAGATTCTTGGAATAGGCAAGATGAATCTGAACGTCATGGTTTTCATTTTGTTGATGTTGCGGGTGAAGATCCGAATGATGATACTTGTGGGATCTGTGGAGATGGTGGCGACCTGATATGTTGTGATGGTTGCCCATCAACATTCCATCAAGACTGCTTGGATATAGAAGTATGTATCTTGATGTGCGATCATTGTCATTTTAAAGTGATTTATATAATTTATCTAAGTATGTCTGTTTCATTGTGAATTTCTTATTAGGATAGATAACTCAGTGTGTTGTGCATTATCTAGTTGTCGCATCTTATTTAGTGTCTCATCAGTCCTGACAAATAAATGACTTGAATTTATGCTAACTTGGTGTAAGTGTTTTTTGCATTTATGAGGTCTAGTGTGTTTTTTCTATCCTTTTGCTTCTTGATTGTCGTATTTTTTATTTACTTTTTAAATACGAAAGATGGCTAGGATCAACATGTTTTGACAGATATACAAGGCATGACACGTGGTTCCCTGTCACTTATATTGGTTGTTTGTGGCATAGATGGTTCACTTCCTAGAAAACTCAATTATCGTCTACTAATGATAAATATTTGTTATCAGAAAAGTTTGAGATGGATATGCCTGTAACATTTTGTGAGAAATAATGGGAAATTCTTATTGTTATTTCTATATCTTTAGTTTTCTGATGTATCCATGTCATTATGGAAATAGTGTAGTGGAAAGTAAATGATCTTTTTTTTTCCTGCTTGCAGAAGTTTCCATCTGGTGATTGGCACTGCATTTATTGCTGTTGCAAATTTTGTGGGTCAGTTGATGGATGTTCAGACGAAAAGGATGGTGATGATGATCTTACTGTGTCAAAATTACTCACGTGCGGACTATGTGAGCAAAAATGTATGTCCTATAAGTACATATATTCTTTTGTTTAGTAGATACTCATTTTTCTCAAGTGGAGTAGCAGTAGCTTTTCCTTGATTGAAATGAAATATAATTTTTTCTTACTTTTGTAGGTCACAGATCCTGCACTGAGGCAAATGAGTGCAACACTATTGATTTCAGTGATGTGTTCTTTTGTGGACACAGATGTCAAGAGGTATGATCTGTTTTTCTTGTTCTTTAATCGTGATTGCTGCTTGTAATTGGTTGATGCTTGATTATTTGGTGTAGTAAATTGAATTGTGGCAAACTTTTTAGTTGCAATATTGGTCACTGTTTTAATGATTTGTTACTTCCTGGTTATTGTATTTGTTGCTAAATCTGGAAACATTTTCATGTCATTGTAATATAACTAATTTTATTTTTTCATTGTCCTCTAGTTATCTGAGAGACTTGAAATGCTCCTAGGGGTTAAACATGAAATTGAAGATGGATATTCCTGGACTTTTATACGGCGGTCAGATGTTGGCATTGATGCTTCTCAGATAAAACCTCAGATGGTTGAATGTAATTCTAAGCTTGCTGTTGCATTATCAATAATGGATGAGTGCTTCATGCCATATATTGATCATAGAAGTGGGGTCAATCTGATCCACAGTATTCTGTATAACCGTGGGTAAGATCATCTTGCCTCTTCTATTCACATTATTTTAACCACTTTTCTTCTTTGTAACGCCTGGTTGGTTATGCCAACACCTTCTTTTATGTGCGTTTAAATGATTGACATATTGTGTTATATGTAGTCTGAGTTTTTCAATAAAAAAGTATGCTAATAAAAAACTATGACATGATTTGTGAACGAAAGTTTGGTAATATTCTGTTGAAACTAAATCAGTGACATGGAGGGAAATGCAGAATAATAATTGAAATAAAGAGGATATTAATGTTGGAGCTTTTTTGCTAGACCAATGCATGGATGTGGAAGTAAATTATAACACATATATGATGTTTCAAAAGGCTTATCATTTAATTGATGTGCTTTTATCCCTATGTCCTCTTCCAAAATATTTCTTTTTGGATGTTACTGATTGCGTTCAATCTGCTGCAACAAATGTGCCTAATTAGCCTATTTCCTATGTGTGCAGCCAATTCTCATAAGCCGATAGCTGTCTTGTAGTGGCTGCTTTCATATGTAGAAGTTCAACAAAGATTATAACCTTAGATTTTTAATATTTTATATATATGAAATATACATGTATGATTCCAAGTCATTGAAATGGAAAATTACGTAACTAGCAGATTTGTATTTGATGTTTTATCCTCTAGAGTGCTTTAACTGCCTGCCTACACGTGGGGTTCCTCTTGAAAGAGTGGGTTTATAAGTTATAACCGCAAAGATGTAGTCCTTTTGTGGGCATTTGTGGGCTTTAACTGACAATTTGTAATGTGCAATGCTGATACTAAGCTAGGTTTACACTTGGTCTGGAAACTTCTGGAATTGATCAATGATTGAAATTGATAGACCGCATATAACTAAATAAATTGCATCAATAATCTCTAGATCCATGTCAAGATTATTTCTATGAAATCTGTGATCAATTCAATGCTCATTTTTAATAATTATACATGTCAGTTTCATAATATATGAAAATTTCTGATACAGTCATATGTTATTAGTAAACTTTCAGAAAATATATTTTTTCTTTTTAAATTCTCTTCACAGTTGCTACATTTATATTTAAGTAAATAAACAACGGTCACCTAGTTTCATGTATCTAGAGCATTAATATTTTATTAGAATGGATTGGTGTAATTTTAGGACTATGTATGCTAGTAACAACAAAGTATTTATCTTGTCAGGTCAAATTTCAATCGTCTGAGTTATAGTGGATTTGTTACTGCAATTCTTGAGAGAGGTGATGAGATAATTTCTGCTGCATCTATCAGGTAAATGTCTACTTAATTTGATATTTGCTTACGCATGGTTTTCGGAGCAGTCAATAATTAACATAATTGCAGCCTGAAGAGTGCTTATGGAATTCTATGCAAAACAATGATTAAATACTTTCTGTTGGTATTTGACTGCAAACGGTTAAGTTCAATATTTTTTGGCACTTAGCAAATTTGGGGCATATTCTTTTATTCAAAAAATGCGAAATAGGTATCTCACCAAGATATAATCGATGTTTACCTTTTTTTATGATGCATGAACACTCCTAACATACCCATAGTATAATATGCTAGTGCTTAGTAGAAGCACCCGTGTATCCCATCCCATAAGTGTTAGTTAGTTGATATGAAACATCAACTTCTGTTACAAAGTTATTTAGTTTGTTAATAAATGAAATAAATTGCTGTTTCTCCCTTCACAACTTGTACCTTCTATAAACTTTAAGCTATAAGTTTATTAAAATACTTGTGTTTTAATTACTTTACTGTTGTTACATCATACTGTTGTATATAATAAATTGCTGTGGTCTTGTCCTAGATTTTAGAAAGTTTGCCATACTGCACTCCCATATCTATGTGACAGCCACCAGTTAACTATTTGGTTCTACTTTTCTTGAACCTTCATTTTCATGGCATTAACATTCCGATTATAGGATATTTAACTTGTTTGATAATTTGATGTATTCCGTGGGGCTGTCTTTTTCTTCTGTGATAAGATATGATCATTAACTCTGTCCTTTATTTTTTGCCGTATACAATTTCTTTTGCGTAGCTTTTCTACCCTCTCCCTTCCAACCTGGTGAAAAATTCTGATGACATTTCATCTTAATTCATGAAATAGGATCCATGGGAACCAACTAGCAGAGATGCCATTTATTGGAACCCGCTATCTGTACAGGCGACAAGGAATGTGCCGCAGGCTTCTAAATGCCATTGAATTGGTATATTTTTTGTCTCATTAGTTTTAGTTGCCAAAACTTTGTTGTTTTTCTTTTTTACAAATATGTGTTCTGTTAGCCTATAAGTTGTTCTTTCTTCCCAAACGTTACTCTGTCACATCTTCTGTAAAAGAGAAGTAAATGATGTATGATCTGTGTGCCATATTATCTGAAGGGTGGGATAATACTGTCTTAGCCTATTTGCTAGATGAATATTGGATATTGGACAGGGTTTGCTTAATATCATCAAGGGAACATTGGATTTGTTAATGAAAAGTAGAGAAAATGAAAGTAGATTTTACCGTGCTTACATTTTCATCTTAATTTTATTATAGGCATGCACAACAATGAATAGTGTCTTGGATGGCACTGAATTTTAAAAGTAAATACTAACTAGTCAGTAAAATATACTTGTATCCCCTCATTACATTAACTATTTGGCAAAGACACTATATTTTTCTTTTAATTGGGGTTCCAGAGTATATGGTTAGTTTTATTATAAGAAAGAATCACTTGCACTTTGATAGATGCTTTTGTGGACTGACACCATTTTGTTCTCAAATTTTCTCTCATTTCATTTTTTTATATCTTCCATTTTGCTGAGATCAAAAGTTCTGTTTCTCCTACAACCAGGGACTCGGCTCTTTAAATGTTGAGTTATTGGTGATACCAGCTATCTCAGAACTCAGAGATACTTGGACTTCCGTTTTTGGGTTTGAGCCACTTGAATCAACAATCAAGCAAACAATACATAATATGAATCTATTGGTATTTCCTCATGTAGATATGTTACAGAAGAAGATATCAGAGCATGAATTGGCTGGTCATACACCGATTCCTTCAGACGGTACATCTGCCTCTACACCTTTTCCTTTTATTATAGTTTTGTATGGTTGGAGACAAATGTACTTGCTATCTATCTGTCTTTGAAAATTTGAACTTGATTTTTCCCCAATGCGATTTATTGTAGCATTGAATCTTCAAACAAATCAAATAGCAAATAATTGCAATGGAGCGGGCTCATCTGAATCTGATTTGATCAATTATATTGAGATTCCTCCCCATCGAAATACATGCCAGATAAAGGATGAAACCATATCGACTGAATCTGATTGTCATCTTCCTGAGGGTTCATTGAATAATGTACCTGACATTGGTAGAAACATTAATGGTTATAGACAATCTTCAAAAGGTGACACATGTCAAGTTGTTCGTCAGACAGGTGATGGGAATCCGGTCATGGACAACAGCATTAAAAATGCCTGTGAATATGTGACTGATACTTGCCGCGTAGCTGGCGATAGCCAGTTGAACAATTGCACTGTTCCATACGAGGAAAGACTGGGTCTCACATCTTGTATTAACACTGAGGCTACAGAAGGACAGTGTGTTAGTGTTTCGTTGGAGGTTACTGAAAATTTTCCTAATCATGTCCAGTCAAATGAAGTTATATCAAATAACAAAAGTGCCGGAGACTCGGAACCCTGTGGTACAGAAAGTATTACAAGAGATTCAAAAGTTTCTGCTGACTCTATTCACCAGAATTCATGTATAATTTCCGACAGTTGTGAACTGAGAAGCAACACTGATTGTGGTCAACCGAACTTCATGGGAACAGAAGAAAAACATAGTGAATTTATTAGTGTTTGTGGTTCTCATTCTAGAGCTAATGGTGATTGTGCCTCTGGTGAAGGTGCTTCCGCCACTAACATGTTATTGCACCGGACATCACAGGATATCACTAATAACAAGGCTTGGGTGAAAGGGTCATCAGAGCTAACTGAGCCAGATTTGCAGGTGGATGAAACTGAACGGAACAGTGCTCCCTCCCCGTGGAGCCCTAACACTGCATCTGGTTGTGCATCTACTGGCAGTGCTTCTCGTGGTAGTACTGAGGGAATATTTTTGTCAAACCAAGCCAGTTGATTTGTGCTCCATTTGTAGTTGTAAGTAGGTTATATTTGGAGGTATTCACTAACAGAGGGAATCTAGCAATGCAATCTGGAAGGGGTAGTAAAGCCCTTGGTCTTTGTACTTAAGGATGGACGAGATTGTATGTGTATTTTGAAATATCCTGGCCTTTAGAATAGGGTGATCTTAACTTCGAGTAATTCCTGTTTCTCAAAAATCTTAAATTAGGAATGTTAGATTCCCTTCTTCAGTATTAATTTTTTGATAAAAAAAAGCATTTTTAGCAAACTATCATTTGTTATGTTTCTTTTAATTAAGTTTATCTTCACCCAACATTCTCACGGAAAGTGTGAGAATTCAAGTTGACTGTAAAGGTGAGGAAGTGTCAGCCATATTATGACGATGTTTCTGGGAATACTTTTAACATTAAACATATTTGTAACGTTTTTATAAATTAGGGTTAATTGTATATTTTATCTTTTAAATTTTTATGTTTTATGTTTTTTTTCTCGAATGTTAAATTGTGACGTGTATAATTTGAATTTTAAAATTGTTAATATATTATCCTTTTATCAACTATTAAATTATTAACAGTCTAAAGATGTGATAAATCTGTATTATATTTTAAACTATATATTTTACCTTTGCAATGTTACAATATTATCATTAGGTTTCAATTTTACAAATTTTAACACTGAATTTTAAAATTCCCAACACATTCTACTTTTCTTTTGAATTGGGTGTTAGTTTCCTAATCTGACCAATGATAACGTCAGAATTATTTCATTATACAAAACAAATATCGAAAGAATTTTTCATATAAATTTCAATAAATATTTGTATTATAGATTATTTTTAAAGGAATAGCTATTTAATCAACTGTTAAATCCAATTTTTTGAAAAAAAAATTAATTTTTGAACTTAAATATATATTTAGTACCTTAATTTCACATATTGATTTTTTTTAGTCTTTAAAAGAACATTAAGCAGAAATTAATCTCCCAAAAAATACAATTATTTTTTTAGTCTTAAAAAATAGTCTGTCTACACTTTGTTGGTATTGTCGTTTACTTAACAAATTGGTATTGTTGTTTACTTAACAAATGGAAGTATTCATAATTATCACACATGATTAATGAATTATGATAAGAGAATACATGTATTAAAGTTTAACTTTTATTTTTTCTTTACTTTTATAAATTCTTATTATGTTCTTATTTTTTACGAAAAAATAAGTTATAGTTTATTTTCTCTAAATAATAAATTCATTGTCTAAGTGATAGATGTTCGGCTTTTTTAACTATTCTGTACAATTTTGTCTTGAAATCATTAGAATAGGAAAAAATTAAATTATTTATTATTATGGGTAAGTCGCCTCGTGGGCATAACTTCATTCAGAGAAGGTTGTCATCCTTGGTGTCAAAATATAACATTCCCACAAAAATCACTTCAAAGGTGAAGTTATTTTAACCGATGGCCTAGCTTAATTCTGGCCTTTCGATTACCTTTTAGTTAGCCATTGGATGACGAATTTTAAAAGTTGATTTAATTTTAAAGAATTTAAATTGTTTTTTAAATAATTTTCCAACAGGATGGAAAATTTTAGAAAAAAATTATTTTTTTTGAAATTTATTAACGTATACATGAGTCAATATAAAAAATTTCTAGTAAATACTTAAAGCTAATGAAATCATTTTTACATATATATATATATAATTGTTCAATAATTGTTATAAATATTAATAATTTTATTTGACATAGCAAAGCAATCCACAATTATACAGTATTATAATTCAATTATAAAAAATTATCTAATGTCACAAAACATTAATACTTATTTTTCTTATGAAATAGAGACCATGGTAAGGGAGATTTGATAAATAATATTTTTCAGTTAATTTGATTTCACGTCCAATTGTGTTTTTCGTTCATTTTAAAGAAAAACGAGTAGTTATAATTTCTTTCATCCCGAATGTGATTTGTTAGTCTAAAAAAATAAAATTAAAATGCTGTTTTATCAATAAATTAATTTGTAAGAGGTGGCTTTCACAATCGATCTGAGTTCAATCCAATAGTTGGTACCAATTTCCAAAACCAAAAAATAATTATTACTTTTATTTTCTTATTCTCTGCCACTGGCTTCAGAAGAAGATAGTGATTTCTGAGCACTCAGTTCAGATCATGAACTATATCTTAATATATAAAAAGAAAAGGATAACACCAAAAAAAATATTCAGTGGGTGAATCTTCAGCGTGGCTTATCCCACTCATCTGATTAGAAAAACAAAAGAGGCCAGAAAAATGAAAAGAGACCAGAAATTGGATTCCTTGATTCTGTCTGTTTGCCAATTCATATTTTACTGATTTGCATTTGGCCATTTCTGAGTCACTCTTTGTCTGCATGCACCGATTTTGTGCAATCAAACAACAATTAAGCAACCAGTTGCAATTGTTTATTGAGACGGATTTCTCACAATTTTCACTGCAACAAGCCAACAAAAGTAACTAGTGTATATATATTATAATAAGCCAATAATACATATATAATTAGTATTGGCTTATTATAATTAACTAACCAATGTTACACGAACGTGTGCACATGGTATATAGCAGCCAACTTTGACAAGAAAATTTCGTTATTACAAAGTCTGTGAGGAGTTAAATTGTGTCACACAAGAGTAAAGAGAAAACATCATGAGCATGCACAAAAAGTTAGAATCTTTCATGATCCATCTCAGTTTGATTCCATTTCTTTACCACAGTTCTGCATCTTGGTCAATCCTAGCTGACATAAATTAAAGGATAATGAAACATTCGCTGAAAGTTTCTATGAATCAATAAAACACCATCATGGACCAGTCCCATGCCACAGCTAAAAGACCAGTCTTTTGCTCCTTTGCTATTGCAGGGTTGAGACTAGTGCTTGTTCTAATGTTCTTGACTAATGTTGTCTGCAGCAACTTCTTCAACTGGTCATGCAGCATTGATTCAGTTTAGTTTCCGAAGAACAATATGAAACACTAACACTACGACCATGTTACAAGACCACAAAAATCAAGGAATTTCAAGTTTCTTTAAAGTTGCTTGGCACGTACTCCTAGTATAAACTATGGAGGCATCAAAGACTTTCCACATTGACTAGACATCCCAAAAATTATTCGCAACTTTCCAAAGGGCAACTTTAATAAGATGGTCACAGGGCAACAAGCTCAGAAATAAAATAATGGGCAGGTTATAAATTAGCACACACCCCATTTTCACTCTATATCTCTCTTTTTTCTCTATATATTTTCCCTGCACCCAAATTTACCCAAAATGAAATGGATTTTTACACTTATTCTCAAGACCTTCAAAAATTTCTCTTTCCAAAACAAAACATGTACTGGTACTATATTATATTATACAAAAAACTGAAAAAGAAGACAGAAAGGTTGATGGATAAAGATTGAGGATAATGGAAGATGGACAAAGACAACGACCCGATTGATGCATTCCTGAGGGGACCAGGTCTGAGTAGAGGTTCCCCACCCTCATAGGAAAGAAACCGAAGAAATGCTTTTCCAATTTATACACATTTTAAAATTGAAAAATATGGTCACATTTTAAGTAAAGATTGATCATAATTTCTTGCACAAAGATCTTTATATTATTTACATTGATTCTGTTACTAGTTATTAGTAACATAATTAACACAAACCAAAATGAAGGGAAAAACAAAAACGACAGTGAGAGCAATTAAGTAATGAAACAATGAGTATCTGGAAAGAGCATTGCATGTTTCATTATTTGAATTTACATGGAAAAATTGAAGATCCAGCACTAGAAAGACATGAGGCTAACGAGGAGGTCAGCAAAAGCACCAAGAATGAACTTATGGGTGTTCTTCGGGTTGAGCGCAAGATAGCAGAGAAGAAGCTCGTGCAACACATTCCAGTTCGACTTCACGTCCATGAGCTCCGGACGCGCCTCCACCATCTCCTGCATCGACCGCCGGAAATCCACGTAAGGGTCCGGCGAGTACGTGGCCACCGCCACGCTCCCCTTGAACGCCACCTTCTTACTCATCTTCATCTTCTCAACATCACCATCTGAGCGGTGTTGAGTAGTTTTGCTAAGGAGGGAGTTGGAGTGGCCGGGGGAGGAGAAGAAGAACCTCTGGGAGGCGAAAGCAGTGGCGAAATCGGCGGGTTGAGGTTCAGGTTCTGGTTCGAAGAAGGTGGTGGTGGAGAAGAAAGTGGAGCTGAAAGAGTTGTTAGAGGTTAAGGTAGGGTCATATATAGAGTTGAAGTTCTTTATCATCATGGAAGAAGAAGATGGACACTGAGTGTTGTGATGTGAAGAAGTAGTAACAGGGCTCAATGGAGGAGATTCTGATTCAGGAGTAGCTGAGTTTGAGCAACACATGTTGAGGTTGAGGTGCCTAAGATTTCTTGTGTTTGGCATATTAAAGTGTTTGAAAAGAGAAAAAAAGGTTTAGAAGAAGTGAAGGAGGAAATGCATATGTATATTATTATATATAGGAGTGGTTGTGAGGAATAGATGAAAGGGAAAATATATATGGTGAAGATATATGATTTTTGTGAATATGAGGTGACAGGAGCGTGTAAATTAAAAGACTAGAATAGCGAAACGCCCAAATGATGCGGGTTTTGAGTGTATAGCTTAGTTTGAGATGAAAGCAAGGTGCACATGGGAAACGATAAAGACTAAAGAGGTATCAAACAAAAGCAAGGCACAAAGCTTTCAGTGGTATTATTTAATCGTTTATGAGATACAAACGAGTAGTGAATACCAATGCGAAGATAAAATCATTAAAAATAGAAGGATTCCAAATAGTATAAGACAATATTACTAATGGTTGGTCCATTTCATGCACAGATCTACTATAAAATCACCATACAGGAAAGTGATGTATCAGGCTCCTATCAATTCATTATTCATACAAGATACCACAATAAAAGCCTTCTCTCAAATTCGGTCCCACTCTCATCCTTTTTTGCTTTGCATAATAATTAACGATTGATCATTAATTGATTGAAATGATGTGCAGAAGATTGACCCAATAGAGTGCAAAACAAAAGAAGCATTAAAAGGGATTTAATTTGTGTTGTTGGTATAAGAATGGTTATGGTAAGGCAGGTGTTTTAATAATTGCAATCATTCTGGTACTGTGTTCACTGAACTGGAAGTAGCAGAGGCGCAGAAACAAGTGAATCAAAACGTGTGTCCTGGTTAATAACGAGGAAAAGAAAAAGCCAAGAAGCAAACTCCTAACACCAACGTCTTGTTCCTTTGGACACTCAACAATTCAAACAACCTATCAGAGACCAACAAACCGCTCTTCACCTTGGCATATTTGCTTCTCACAAACACCATTCTACGTTTGAATATCTAAAATCAAATTATTAATAATTCAATGTGACTGCAAAGGTTTTTAAAATATGTTAGTAATCAACTTGTGTTTTATTAAAGGTTTTTTGAATTGAGCTTCCGATGCTATTTCCCAGTACATATTACGCTAGAACAATTTCTGATTAATGTTCGCCTCATATTTAATTTAATTAATTGCATTATTGCCCCCTTAACACATGCACCGCCAAATATCAAAATTGAATTATATTACATGTCCTCACTACTTCATGTGTCCAACAACTATAACTTATATTTGTCATATAATTTTATTTATTTATTTCTAGACATGTAGTTAAGCACGATGCAATCCTCTCACCAAGAGTTCGTACATTGGTTCTTTTAATTTCTCTGAGCGAGGTGCTTGAAGGAACGAGAACTGATAATAATTGTTTTATGTCAATTTTTATTTTAAATTATGAGTTCTAACAATGGCCAACATCATATTATATTTTATTCTTTTTAATATATGATATCTAAAAGAGTGTAAATCTCTAAATCAATGTACTTAATAAAGATCTGAATATGTATGATACGTATAAGTAATAACTGATCTTTCAAAATCAATAAACAAATGCAAATCATATTACCATCTTTTAATATGATTAACTATGAAAAAGCAATCTTTTTACTACAATTACTCTAATAGAATAGTAAACACTAAAATAAAAGCACAATAATTCAAGAAGAAGAAGAGAACTTGAGAGCAATTGTCAAATGAAAAAGAATTTTGAAGATAAATACAGTAAATGGCACTAAGTTTCGGCAGAATATCTGCGTTACGAATGTGTATTCTTATCTTTTAACACACTTATCAAGTCTTATTTATATAGAACTGTACTAGCAGTTAATATTTATTTAAAAATAAACTAACTACTACTGCGTGTTAATCTTGGTCTAACTACTATCCACGAAGAACATGTTTCTTGTCCTTTTACAGTCTTGTGTAACTCTTACTCAAAATGCCCTCTTTATAACTCTTTCTTCGATCTCCTTGTGTGAGAATCATTCCTTCAAGAATACTTCATCGAAACCATTTTTTCTGTGTGGCCGAAATCGATTTTCTTATCTAGATATTTCATTCCATTAGGTGTCGAGATATTCTCATGTACAAACTCTGAATGATCTTGTCAACTACTAATATTTTCTTTCTCGAGCAATTTTCATAGCACAACACCGATACTATTAAAATGCATTCTTTATAAATTAAAATCTCCTAAATAGAAAATGAATCAAGACTATAAGTGTGAGATATTCAGGATACTCAACAATAGATGAAATTATACTACTAAATTAATATATAATTTCTCTAAAATCATTGAGTTGAGGAGTTGGAGTGACAAGAGTCTTCACAAGTTTTACTGAATCGCATACACATACTAAGAGTGAGCTGTGTAACGTATATAATTTGCATGCCAACTTATAATTGCATTTGTCCACAGGCACAGTGACCAACTCAGTCATGCGCCAATAGTGATCCACTGTGCCTGCTTATATATATAATATTGGTACGAAACCGACACCCTTAACAGTCTAAGACTGCTGGAGAAGAATCATTAGTTGTGCACCATCATGATTTGCAGCATCAACAACTCAACTTCAAGCATGCATATGTACTTGCTCCGTGCTAGCTACCATCACTGCCTTTAATAACATAATTATTAATTAACACTCGGATTTTGAAAAATGGTTTATCAAGATCCTCGAAGATTGCAATCAACATTTCAACACATGAAGACTCACAGAGTGTCCTTGCATGGATTGACAGGTTGACTTTGTTTTGTTTCGTTTGGTTTTTAGTAAATTCACTGTCTAGTTATTTGATCAGCTAAACTGATATTACTTTGGTTTATCTTGGATTTGAATGTTTATATGTTGATGGTGTCCCACTTAGACCATACTCAACGTGGGTATGTCAGTGTCACATACATGTTATGGAGTTGTTGGATAGGAATAGCATGCGATGATGTCTTGGACTCATCATCTGTCTCTGCCTGCCATGCATTAAAGGCTTTACCAGAAAGATATGCTTTTTTTCTAACTTTGGTATTCCAGTGCACATGCTATTTTATTCATCAGCAACTCTATATGCTTCTGAACCGATACAAATTGGTAAATTCAAATATATACTGGTTTATTTTCTCACTCTCAAAAGCTACGTTCATTATTTCTTTTTTCCTTCTCACGTCCCCTCAAGGTGGATAAGGATTATGCTCATGCTTGTTCAAAAAGAATCATGAATTTCACGTGGAGGAAGAAAAGGAGAATTTTTAACGATGTCAAAATTAAATTCTTTAATATGAATTTTCTTAAAATTATTTTTTAAAAAATATGAATGAATATATATCCACAAGTTAATTATAAAATAAATTATATGGCGTGCTTCTGTCGGACATTAGATTAAATTATTGAACAATGTATGGTTGACAACCATAAACCGTATCATCAAGCAGTCGACTTTTGCCCAAGTCTTGAATATAAATCTTTTTAGACAGGTTTGGAACTCATTGGACAGGTACTGTAAGACCAAAAATAAAATTTGAGCAGAAGACAATGTTTATGTACCCTTTATTCGAATAAGTCTGGATTAGAGTTTAGATCTTAAAAATTTCATAAACTTTCACCAAGGTTGATTCTAAGTTAAGAAGCCCAACCGAATCTAAACTTTTAATTCCAATTCGTATTATACGACGCTCCACTGCTTCACTCTGAAAGAAAGAAGAGTGAGTCCGCTCGATTTTAAAGTTTGGTATCGAAAATTTTGACTTATTAACAAAATATCTTAGCATAATGTTACATTCTCAATATTTATTAAAACGTATTAGGGAATATATTAAATTGAAAAGGTATATATAAAAGAAAATATCAAACAAAATAATAAATATAATAACAAAGAAGTAGGAAGATTAATTAAAGAATTGTAATGACTGGGACAAAGTTAAGTATACATCAGACTACTTGCATCATTTAGTTAGACAAAGTTATGGCACACAAACTATTACACCTTTTTTTTAGTGGATCAAACTATTACAGTCACATAGTATAGTGATACATTATAAAGTTTGAATATTATATAAGACTTATTTCAATCTAAGTGCTTCTTCGTTCTATTCCTATAGGGCTTTGGTCATTATCATTGAACTTAGCTATGGGCCTATTCACCCCAAAATTCCCCTCCCCTCTCCATGCACAATGAGACAATCCCTTTTTTTAAAAAGAAAAAAATACAACTATTACTATTAAAGTAGGAGAGTCCCAGTACACAAAAGTAGCAGTGTTACAGGTAAAACTAGTACACTAAAGAGAAAATTAAACACACGTAACTCGCACTAAAACTAGTAATGTTACAGGTCAAAAGTGACTTGATTTATTTGCTTAAACTCTACCATATATGTAAGATCTTCATGTATCAACCCTTGTTTCCTGCACGTTTCAACAAAATAAGTTCAGCTAATGTAACATAAAAATCTACCATGATATTCTCATACAAGGTAAAAAGAGATACTAGTCTTTAAGAAACTTGACTGTTTTGATTAATTGTGGCCGCTGCAGCCATGGACGCAGCCACCCCACCAGGGGTAGTCTTCATGTCCAACTTGTTCCTCAGCTCAGCTCCAATCACTCCCTCTGCATCTTCTCTCGTCACCACTTTATCGGCTTGCAGTTTCTCCCTCGCATCCTGCAATCATAGCAATAGTTAATTTCTCATTGTTGGTGAGAAAGAAGAGACAAGGCAGGTTAATTACTGTTAAGACATCGGACAAGGTTGTCTTGTCAGAGTCTGGCATAGTGCGCGTGTTACGCGTGGCTGCTGACTGGGCCCGGGCGCCCAACCCCCCACTCTCCGTCTCATTCTTCCCGGTGGCTCTCATTTCCGCCGCTTGTATTGCGGCGGCGTCGCTTTCATCCACCGGCTTGTCGCCCGCTCCGGCCACCCCAGCCGCTTCCAGCGCCTCGCCGATGGTTATGGCGTCTTGCTCCAGCGCGGTGCCGGGGGTTTTCATCGGAATCTCGGGCTCCACGAACTGCCCCACCACGTGTCCTCCCACGGACTCGGTGATGACGCGTTGGCCATCTACTTTGCCTTCCAAGACGCTAACGCCTTGCTCCCTTGCCACGTCGGAGATTTCGCCACGACCGACGTAGCCGTCGCGGACGTTTTCGGCGGCCGCGGATTGCATGACGGCGGCGGGGCCTCCCTTTTGAGTTTGGCCTAATGTTTGGTTCTCTTTAGCTTGCATGAGAGCTGCGTCTTTCGGCGCGATGGTTTGGGATGCCAACTCGCCGGAGACGTGGAAAACGTCGCCGTATTTGATTGGATCCCTCTCCGCTTGAGGCCTCTCCGGCTGCTCCTGGCTCATGGTGCTTCTGTTTACAACTTTATATTCTAATTGAAGACAATTGATTGTACGTGTTTGTGTGTTCGATGGTTTTGGTTTTAGGACTGAGACATGGAATATATAACCCAATAGATGTTCGTGTAAATACTAGAAGAGAAGAAATGAGAGAAAGGATTTTACACTTGTCAGAAGGAAACATAAATGGTTTGGTGTTTTGAGTAACAGGTGGCGTTGAAGAGCACCTAGGTTCATGACACATGTTCATGAATATGGTTTCGACATTTTTACTTGTGGAATATTCCTCAATTTAAACGGTGAACATAACTTTTGTAAGACCCTGAAAACGAACACAACAATTTATGTATGTCCAAGGCGTCTAGACTGATACCATGTATCATCACTATTGTTGATATCATTCCTCTAATTAGACATTTATGTTGATTTAATTATGTCTTTTGTGCAAAACTGATTTAAGTTTAATGTCAGTATAAATTGACAAAGGCTAAAATCTCACATAACATGATCTCATCATCACGTTGATGAAACTCTATTGAAACTAAAATATATGGAAGGAACAATTTGTCCAACTTACAGGAAAAACATCAACACTGATAAAACGTCTAGCATCATTTCTGCGAAAAGGAGTCTATGAAAACTAAAATAAGAATTGTAGTTATCATGATGGATTATTGAATGTACACATGCTAACAAATTTTTGTTTCAGTTTTGTAGATTCTTTATCGCACAAATGATGTCAAATGCTTGATCAGGATTGATGGTCTTCCTGTAAATCGTGCAATTATTCCTCTCATATTTGGTCATATTTGGTCACAATATAGTTTTATCAAATTGATCAAATTATGAAATAATTGACCTTCGCACAATGTATTTTTACTGACCAATTAACTTATATATCAACTTCTCATAGAAGAAGTAAGAAGAAAAACAAATGAATATTAATCACAATATCATTGAAAAATGGATATTAATGGAATGAAGGACGATACCATCTAATTCAATAAATTATGTTCCAAAGAAATAACAATTTACACGACACTATCTACTAAATCACTTTCCACAACCAGTACCAAATGACTATATAAGTTTTCTTTCCAATATAGTTAATGTATTTTGATTCATACTATTACTTTTTCAACAATATGACATAGGTATCTCAACAATTTTAATTACAATTTTTTAATCATGACGTTGGATCTTCTTCAAATATTTATCATCTTCAACAATATATTATTTAATCTAGTCTTCAATTATCTCTAACGTTCGAATATATAGATCATAATCATAACATGTTTGTCCAATCTTCATACCAATAAGTTTCTAAACCTATAACATTTTCCTATCTCAACTAAATATTTTATCTAGTCTATCAAATATATTTATCACTTCTACAATACCACCCTCCGCATACAATCGAATACACTGCAAGCATTATTATCAACCTACAATATTTTCACAAAAGGTTCAATAATAAAAGTGATGAGAACGAAGATGAAAATAATGTCAATAATGATAACAATATACAATCACATATTGATACCTGAATTGCACCACACCCTCATATATCTATCAAATATGCCCTATAAAAACTTAAAACACAAACAAGAAAATCAAGTTATGACACTAATTCTCACAAATAAATTTCTATTGTCTACGATAACAATATTATTATTCAAATTTAATGTTTACCCTGATTTATTTTACCTCATCTAAGAATCTTATTTACTGTTATTATTTATTATCTCATATTGCATTCAATTAATATAATTAAATTAATGACATCTCCCATTTGTCTAATAACATAATTAAAATTACAAAAATGTCCTCATCAAATAAATAAAAAATAGATGATCTTAGAAAACTCAAAAAGAAAATAAAACAATAATAAAATGTGCCATAATAGATAATTATATTAAACTATTTTCTTAAAGATATATTTTTATTTTATTCTATTATTACACTTATTAATAAAAAAATATAACCTAACAAAATTAATTATTAATGCATGAAAACTTACAAAACAAATAAAACATTTAAAATAAAAGAAATCATATTTCATCTCTGCAATTTTCACAAAATATTATTGAAATTTAAGATATTAATACCTTCAAAATGTCTAATAACATGATTATGTTGATCAAACTCTTATATAACGAAAACATATGGAAGGAACAATCTATCGACTTACAGGATAAACATCAACCTTAATAAAACGTTTAGCATCATTTCTGCAATAAGGAATCCATAAAAACTAAAACGAAGTCATCGTAAGTAATAAATATCTGTAAAAAAATGTAATTATGGAGTGATTAAGAACCTACTTTTTGTTATAAATTATTATCAAATGACTACGTCACAAGTTAACTACATAACTACATAAGTAGATGTGTTTGTCTCTTGTACTGGGTAAGACCACCTATCACAAATAATAATGGGATACACAAAAAAAAGTGAAAATATAAGTTAAACTTTAAACTTTAATGCGATGATCTTAAAAATAACTTTTCGGCTAATTGGACTTGATTTCAATCAAGAAAATATCTAATGTTGCACTCCAGCTATTAAGCCTTTTAACTATTAAAACATTATTGCACACAAACATTGGTTTTGAACTAGCCAAAAGGTTATTTTTATGACATATACAATAATGTTTAAAGGTTTAAAGTTTCAATTACACTTTCACTATTGTATTATGCATAAACTAATTATTGTTTATGATAGGTAACAAAAATGACAAATACACATACTCATGCAGTTAACTTAATATGTTAGACATATGATCACTTACAGTTGAAGGAGTTTGTTCATAAAACCATAATTACATTTCTGTTTTCAAATACATGTTCCGTATAACTCATGCTAACTTCATTGTGCTTCAATTTTTGTGGGTTCCTTATCTTAAAAATGATGTCAAATGTTTGATTAGGGTTGATAGGTTTTCCTGTAAGTCGACCTGATATTCCTCTCATGTTTAGTTATAATAGAGTTTCATTCAATGAGACAATTTGGCCTTCCAGAGTCCATTCTCACTGACCAAATAAACATATATACCAACTTCTCAAATCAGAAGTAAGAAAAACTAATAATAGATAATCATCTAATTCAAGAAATTAAGTTCCAAATTATATGACACTACATAATACATACAATACAATAGTACATTTAACACACTATCTTCTATAAATGAGTTAACCAATATCAAATTATATATAAATTTACTTTCTAATACTTGATGTCATTTGTACTATACTACATATGAAATCGTTCATTTATGGACAATTTGAGAATTTTTTGGTTTTTTTTTTAAGTGGGACATTGTGTAATTTCTTTCTATTTTTGGTGAAGTCGCACGACTTATGTTAAATGAAAAAAAAAATATTTGAGTTGATAACAAAGTTAATAAGAAAGGAAGAAACAATATTAGGATAGTCTTTTCTTACGTCCATAGCTGCCCTTTTCATTTTTCATGTGTGCTATCACTGTGGTTGTCTTTTCCTTTTTGCATAGATTGCTGCATGGCTAAAGAAATCATTTTTCAACCTTAAATCCTCCCAAAACTAAATTTTTCTTTTAAAATGAAAGCATATATATTACCTTTTGTTCATTCATGGGATTTGCTTCTATGCCCACACTAGTCCAAATCCGTCCACTGAACATCATCCTTTTAGTACTCTTAATACCTCATAAAACATCTGGAATAAATAAACTTATTATAGTATCAGAAGATCAAAATCCAGAAGCAACTTTACCTTATTCAAGCCAACAAAACCTCTGCATGCTGCGGTTCAAACTTCAGATCACCTTCAAAGAGCAGTTTTCACTCAACTTCCCTTGCTGATCTGCATTCTCCGCCTCCTGTCCCTACTCCTAACTTAAACATGCATGAAAAAAGTATAAATAAAAGCTGTATAAAACTTTGTAGAACTCTTTAAGAATGTGAAACTTGTTATATTTTAGAATCTCAGAACGCATAACACATGCATGCAATAAGGGCATGCCAGTTTTGAAGAATCTAGCCGAAGCAATCTCTTCGGCAGTTCTGCATGGAACTTAAATTCACATAAAATTGCTTTTTCTTTTAAAACAAAAACCATAGATATTACCTTTTCTTCAGTCATCAAAACCACTCCAAATCTGTCCACAGAAACACAACTCTTATTACATCTTCAACAACAACAACTATTAGCATTGCAGGTTCATAGCATATTAAGAAATGCAGAGTAAAGAAATCGATTCAAGAAAGATTAAGTGAAGAACAACTTCCATACCTGAACTAAGACAAGACTCAGTTAACAATAGCATTTAAAACCACTGCATGCTAAGCTCCAATCTTGAGGCCACAGTGAATGAACGGTCCTCTGCTCACTTCACTTACTAATATTTATCTCTATCCTTCACGGGATGTACCCTGTTTAACTTTTGCCTGCATGGAACAGTGTTTGGTACAGAAAGATTCCTTTGCACAATAAACAAGGTTGACTGTCATTAATGTACAAACTTTTGTCTCGGGATTATGCATCCATGGACACTTCTATCTATACATGCGTCAGTACCCATTTAAATATATACAAATTTTAAAAAGGAATAAAAACTAATATTAACAAAAATTCAATATTAAACTAATACAATTTTAATCTTTCTAATGTTAAATAATAAAAAAATATAATTACACACATTTAAACTTAAATAACAAATAAAGTAAGAAAATTTTAGTAATTTATAAAATAAAGATAAAACTGAAAATGGAAACAATAATTATATATAGAATTATTCTTATAAATTAGAAGGTTAATATTATCTTATGTATATTTATTCTGGTCTATTCAAGTATTATTTTAGTCAATTTAACTATATTTAACCGTTATCATTTACCGAGATTGAGGCAATATTCTTAAATACAAATTTATTTATTATCTATAATATGTATAGCATAAATTAGAATTCAACCTTAATAAAAATAGTTAAAAATTGGTTAAAATCAAAGTCATGATTAAGATTGCGAAAAATTTATAAAATCATAAATTGTAAAATTGTAATATAAATTAAAAATTTTATTTTTAAAATAAATTATATTGTTATGACGATGACTTAAATATATGATTATAATTTTTTAATTTTATAAAAATGAGTGAAGATATTTGTTAAAAATAACTTAATTTCGTTTATTTATTTAGTTCTCACTTTCTTTTCTCCTATATAATTTACATTGATCCATGGTGAAAATTGGAGACGTAACTTCGTCATCCAATCTCAAATGAGTGAAAAAATAATGACGGGATGACTTTACCCAAATTTTAAATACGTTAATTTTTTTTCTTTGATTTATTAACGAATTATCTTGATTCGAATTAAATTTTTTTAATAAAATAATATTTATAGATAAAAAATTTTAGATATAGTTATTTAATGTATAAATGATAATAAATATTATTTTTATTTTTTAGAATGAGACTAATCCAAAAGGTTATAATCAATATTGTATACATGTTTATTTAGATTAGTAGCTAATGAACCAAATTAAATTCACCCGCTTGACAGACGTTATTTTATCAGTTTAATTCAACTTGTTTTTAGAACTACTTCATCTATTAGTCTGTATCTATTGGTGGTGTCTATTTCTAAATTTTAGTTCTCACTTTTCAAGAGTATCATTTTTACCTTTACTGTGTTTTCTGCTTTCAAGATTTAATAACATTGATTTCGCCCACATCTTACAATAACTTTAGAAGAATGATAACTATATTATATGACCAAAATAGCTATTAGCCATCATAGATAGATTTAAATTCACATGTTTTCCAATGACACCAACATTCCACTAAAATTAAAAATCACTAAAGATATTATCAACAATATTGTTAGCATTGAATATCTTAACTATGAACAACAAGATCAACTTTTGTAACTCAACTTCTTATTTCCATGATGACACCTGCCAAGAGGTAAGTCTTAACACTTCTTTCGAAACCTGGACAAAGCTTTGTGTTTATTATACATCTTAGATAAGAGAAAGTGAAGAAACTAAAGGTTGAATCACACACTAAAGATTGTCCTATTATAACTCATCTTCTTAAATCAAGAAGATTGTTGACACCTTAATTGTTATTGGCTCACCAATTTCAATTGATAATCACATTAAAACAAATTCGGATGGTGTGTATTTAAAGATTACGATAGTTCATCACATCTATAATATCAAGGCTTAATCCTTATAGAGTCGAAGAAATTGAATCTTTACTTCTAGTTCAAGAATAACGATTGAGAAGTATAAAGTATCTTAACAATATTTGTTTCATGCAAAATCTTACTTCTAGCCCATGGTCTTACAATAATTACCAAAACAACAGTATCCAATGTAATACACATGTAAGCAGAGGAGGTTGTGGTAAATCTCGAAATATTGCATCAATGAGAAACTCAAGATCTTAAAAAACAAAGAATGATAACAATAGTTTTTGTAACTCATCATCTTCAACTCCCTAGCAGAATCATGAAACCTAATGCCAAATATGTGACATGAATGGTTATATTAAATAAACTTTTATTTAGTTTATTTAGTTTAATTGACACACCATTAACTGACACACTACCGTTAAGGATTCTTGATCCATTATGTACCTAGATAGTGAAACCTCTCACCACATTATAAATAATAACAACAATTTTTCCACAAAGACTACATATAATGATAGTGACATGGTAAAATTGGATAATGGATCATATATAAAAATCAAACACATTGATATTGCTAAATATATAATATCACACATGTCTACACATATTTGTTTGAATCAACTTCTACACGTGTCAACCATTACCAAGAATCTAATCAGTGTATAGTTTGTCAAAAATAATAATAAATTTTTTTAATTTTGTCTTAATTATTGCCTTATTAAAAATTAAAAATGAAGAAAATAATTTTTCGTGAAAAAACTTAATGATGATTGATATGTTTTTCCTTCTTTTCAGCAATCGTGTACTTTTTTTTTTATAAATAATACAACACTCAAACTTTTATTGTTGTTTTCTTAATTATAATACTTAAGTTTCGGCATGCTTCTACTAAAGTTGTTTAGCTAGTTATAAGAACATGTAATATACCTTAAAATAATATATGTTTTGTGAATATTGTATTATTACTAAATCACATCCATTACATTTCACTAGTACTACTATGTATAAAACTCTTTTAGAACTTTTGTTTAGTGATATATGACACCCTTCTCAATTAGTGCTTCAAATGAAACATTACATTACTTTCTTATTATGTTAATCAATCCTCATGAATTATTGAAATTTACTTCTATGATTTTTTGTTTCCTTACCCATATATAAGGTACTTTTTCTATAATATACATATTTACTTTTTATCAACTATATTTTCTTTTCTCTTGCTTATTTCCTCTTCTCTATATTGTTTTACAAAAACCTTAATTTAAAATTTAAATATTAACCATAAAAAATATTTTATAAAAAAAATAAGTAAATGTAATCGGCCTTTATATCTCAAAAATCAAATATTTTTCTTGAAAGTCAACATAAAATTGATTTGATAGATACAATTTATGCTATCGCTGTTTAACATTTATAATTTTGTTTAATGCATTTAGATTAAAATTCTCAATTGAATGTTAGTTTTAAAAAGTCACAAATTGAATTTTATTTGTTTTCATATTAAAAGGAATTATTTTTATTATTAAATTTTCATAGAAAACAACTTCATATAAAATAATGTTAGAAGTGTTACGCATTCAAAATATAAGTAAAGAAAATAATGGTGGTGGGGATAGCACCGCCCACACAGGGTTTAGTATGCGTCCACGTTGAAGCCATTTCCTTTATACGACTACCCACATCAATTATTGTCACAAAAGATATTTAGAATATAATTCAAGTTGGATTCTCTGTGCCAAAAAGAAGTAATGTGACATGTAATGCGAGTATATATGCTCACGGGAATCCAGTTGGTGAACAGAGAAAGACAAATGTACGTTAAAAGCTCATTACAAGTACAATATTTCTATATGTTAATGCAGAGAAGGATCAGCCTCAAAATAAGAAGAAAAACATACTCAATTAGTTTTTCTAATTTAACCATCCAAAACTTTCAAAACTGCCTACAAGTATTTTTTTGAGAAAAATAAATAAATTGTAAATTATTTCATTTTATAGTGTAAAATTGTTTTTATTAGGCACCAAAGAGTCCCAAAAGTAAGCATCATTAGTATATACAAATGAACAATTTTCTTGTAATCCTGAATTCTTAATTTTGATCCAACTATATGCTCTTTACTTGATCACTTTGAGTGATGAATACGAACAAAAGGAGTGGAATTAGAATGATAAACCACAAATGTTTGCAAATTAACGATCCTATGTAAGCCGTCACAATTCTTAAATTTCATAAACCACGCATACGTGTTCTGATTAGAACACATAGGTAGTTTCGAAATGGAAGTTAACGTTGTGAGTTAAAACTGGTGAAGAAGAAGTTGATAACTGAACCACCACAGCCGAATAAATAGGCAAAGTGGGAAAAAAACCGTGATTTTATTAGAGAAATCCAACATCATGCGATAAGCGCAATCACAGAGTTTATATACAAAATATTCGACGGTGGGAGATGGATTCAGTTTGCTCTGTTTTTGTTCTTGGGCACGGTAACGATAAGCTTCCCGCCGCTGCACACGGCGCTTACCATCTCCGGCTGGGTCCACGGCGGAAGCCGGAACCGCCAGAGACCGACGCCTAGAGAAACGTGCTGACGCTGACCGGCGACCGCCACATCACTGCCGTCCATCCTCTTGATAACGATTTTGGTTATCCCCGGGAGAATCTCGATGGCCTGAGCTCGCACGGCACCGGCGTTGCAGGACGCAACGAAGCGAAAAAAGTGCGGCCTTTCCTCGACGAAAACGTCGTCGTCGGAGGGGCAAGGAAGCTCGAGTATTTTGGAGAAGACGTGGGGCAGTCTCAATAGCTTCTTGGGCGCTGATGAAACGACGCCGCGCTGGGAACGTTTCTCTGTGAAAGGGTTGACCGTCTGGGCGAACATTGTGTTGACCAGCCTTTAAGGCCCTGTTTGGATGCTCGAAATTAGAGAAGGAGTTGGGAATAAATTGTTACCCCATGGGAATGTACACATATATAGGGGCTTGAATCGAATTTTATTATTCTTTGGCAGAACTGAAGATAAAAAGATGCCCATCCAAATCGAATAGAGTCAGACTCCACTTTTGAGTGTGCCTCTCTGAGCCATTCATACCTCTTCCACCACACTTTTATATGCCTTCGTATTCTACTCAACTTCTCTATTCTCTCTCGTCAAACCACTGCACTCTTCTTCCCTTATTATTTTCCTTTTCTCTTCTTTTCTTTTTCACAACATCAACGTACTAAGAATCATAATATAGGAAAACCATACATTCGCATCAAACTTATTTTAATATTTAAACATTTCCTTCAAATTTAAATTCAATTATTCAATCAAAAATTAATTAAATGACTCATACATGGTTATATCAAAAAGTTAAATTGCCTATAATATATCCAAATTAGGGTGGGGAAGTGCGTCGCACAAGGACTCAATACACTCTGTTTTTATTGATATTTATATTATAAGTATTATTAAAACTAAAGTATAATTTAAATTATTATATATTTTATATTGTGTTATTTGAAAGAAAAGAAATGTGGTAATTTGGACCATAAATGTAAATAATAATAAATTAAGTTTTAACTATTAATTGTTATCCAGTAATTTAATTAAAAATAATAATTGTCAACTTATTTAATTAGATATATTTGTTAATCAATTAAAACTTAAAATCTTCACATGATATTGTATTTTTAAATAATATATATGTATATTTAAAATAAATAAATTGGTAGGCAATGAGGACTCTTAGTTGGATCTAAGTATATTGGGTTAGTCTATCTTGAACCGTTTTCAATGGAATCAGCTAAAACAAGACGGGTTGGCGGATGGTTTGTACAGACTATTATAATCCACTATGCCAACTTGTTTCTATCCGAAGGCCCAATGAGGAGACTCGCAAACCAAAGTGGCTCAAAGATTCTAAAGAATAATTGGGCCCAAAAGGTTTTTTTATTCTCAGTTGCTTTTTGAACCGTACAAAACTGTCAACTGTATCATGTAGGGTCAATAAAATGTTTAAAATATCCTCAAGTATTCCTAATAATAAATTAAGATCTCTTTTCTGTATTTCTTTTCTATATCTTTTCACTTATATAACCAAAACCAATATCGTAACTAGATTTTGTAAGTGAGCTCGAATGTCCGCAAGTTAGAGTTGTAGTTGATTGATGTAATAGAATAAATTTAGTTGTATATTAATATATTAAAAATTAATTTATAAAATAATTTAGTGTAAAAGGTTAATTTTTGAAAATATGAATTAAAGTTAATTCTTTTAAGCTAAAATAAAAATTATTATAGAACTTTAATAAGCAAAAAACTACATTTTAAAATAAAATGTATTAAAATAAATAATCAAAATTTAAATAAATTAATTTGATTTTACTTATTATTTTAATATTCGTTTTATTATAATATAATAAAATATAGTTTTAAATATTTAATTATTGCTTATGTTTACATTCTACGTAAGTTATTATTTTTGTTATACAATGATTATATTTTATAATTGTTCACATATATTACAAGAACACTAGAGAGTGGTTTAAGGCACCTTATTTTTCAAACTTAATATGTTTACAAAAAATAAAATAATATATAATTATTTTCTAGAAATTTGATTTTCTATAAAATGAGAGAATAAATTTCATTATTTTCTTTTTCTCCAATTTTAAGTTGTGTTTGTGAAATTTAGAATTTTTGATAGCATTGGGAAACGTAGGTGTTTGGCAATGTCATACCTTTCGGCGGGGCACAATAAAGCATAATTATACTTTTCTTTGTTTTTTTCTTTTTTTTTAGACTGCTTTAGTTAATCACTTTATAGTTATAGTTTCCCTTGCCAAGTAAAGCATAGAACCACTCCAACTGGCAGGTGTAATGTCATACCACGTGATATGTACAGATGTGGAACCAAAACCGGCACCAGCAGGTTACCTCAAATTACTTAGGTACAGCTAATGTGGTTTCAGTAGCTGTTGAAGATTCAACTAATCCAGCTCAGCACTTGCATAATGATGGTGCTAATTAATTAATTAATTAGGAGAGAAAAATTAGAGACAGAAAATATGAAAATGAGTGACACAATAAAGAAAAAATGAAAACATGTTATATTGACCAGGCCAACCACTCCTATTATTACTTATATTATATTAATTAAATTAAATATGAATTAATACAGATATATATAAGCCATTGTTGATGACGAGGTTCGTCTCATTTTCAGATCCGCTGCTGGGGAGCTGTTTTTTCAGATTTTTCTTTCTCCAACCATGCAACTTTCCGTGCTTACAAACTAAATCAAACAAACACATGAATCAAGATTATAAGTTAACCTACACCATAAAACCAGTGTAGTTCTGAGGAAAAAGCAACAGTACTATCATACCCTTCTCGTGTTCTCCTTTTGAATTTTTTTTCTCTTCCACTGACGGGTAATTTTCGTGCTCCCTCTTTCTTGAGAAAATGTTGATTTGATGCCTAAGAAAATATAATTTTTTTTTTTTTTTTTGTGGCGGTGCTTTAATATTTTTTTTGTATTCTTTGCTTTTTTTTTTCAGTGTCTGAGAAAGTTTCCGTGGTTGATTTGAACGGGTGAGATTTTTACCTGGGTGTTGTAGTTGTGGTGGACAAGGTTTTCGGTTACATGTTTGGTTTGGTGGGGAGATTATCTAGGACGGCAAAGATTTTGGTTTTGGGCTTGTCTTTGATACCTTGTACTGAGTTGTAGTACTTGGATCTAGTAGATATAACCTGTAAATCGCTCTTTGACTCAGTTATTGTGGGTGTTATGGAGACCCTTTTTGTTGTTGAGCAGCATAAGAACCAATACTACAGCAAGTCCAAGTCTCAGGGTCATGCTCGATTCGGGGGTTCACCTTCCAGGGGCTTTAGGGATATCAGTTGCAGGACTTTTGAGTCTGGGAGGACAGGTGTATTGCCAAATCCTTTGAAATCTCATGGTTCCCCTAAAACACCACCTAACACTGACTATAAAACGCTTGGGAAAGTAAAAGTTACTCCTAAGAGCACGCCAATTCCCATCAATGGTGTAGCTTGTAGGAAGGAGAGCGAAGATGTCCCTGGTGGTGGTGATCTTTTGCTTTCTGAGTTATGGGCTGGTCCTACCTACTCAAATTCCCCACCTCCTAGTTCCTTACCGATTCCCAAATTTTCTGTCAGACCAAAGAGGACTGTGTCTCTTAATCTTCCTGGCTCATCCCCTGAGATTGAAATGCGCCCGGTGGCTAAATCTGCACCCTCTTCCCCTGGCAGGGAGCATTTGGATTTGCCTTTTACTAGGGATCTCTTTGTTAATGCTGATTCTGCTACGAAGACCCTGTGTCGGATTCTTAATCTTAACATCAATGACTGCTGAAATGCAAGGAGCAATAGGCTCCTGTAAGAAAGTCCTTTTAGTGAAAGTGGGTTAGTGTTAGATATGTGTAGATACCAAATAAAGTTTGTGAGCTTGTAGTCTAAGTTGGTTTATGTAGCTTTCAGTTGTGGTGGTATCCTTGACAATCTTGGCTGTGATGGTGGGTCAACAATCTCCTGATTTTGGAATTGGATCGAGCTTGGCTGTGGTGAGGGTAACTGGATGTATACTAGAGGAATATATTGAAAGCAGGCTTTGTTGTGGATCATGCAAGGAAGCTTCCATGAATATGGTTGGTATGTATAATGGTGGTAATGATGGGTAGAAGTGGCATGGAATGGACTTTAATATATTGGACCTGAAGAAAGTTTCATTCGAAGTTGAAACATCCTGAATATATGATTTATAGTTGTCAGCATCATCTCCTTACAGAATAGTTAACTTTCCCTTGTTCTCTCGTAGGAAGGTCTCTTGCTTTAGATACTATGTATATTATTTAAAATTCTCACATCTCCCTCCGTGTCCCTTCTCTCTCTGTTTCTTCTTTCTAATGTCCTTAATCATTCAATCTTCTATTCTAATTTGTTTTGCTTTCCTTCTTTGCCTGACATGATTTAATGGTACTTATCACTGTCATATCAGTCTTCTTCCTCATGGTTATACAGTTTGTTTGCTACTTACCTTCCTCACTTGTCTTTCTTTTCCCCTAGTCATTTTGTTTCTCTTTGTTAATTTTGTATCAGCAACCCTCATTGAGGGTGTGGTTTACCCTTCACTATCTTTTCTGTTATTTTTTCAAAGAAAAGTAAGAAGGGATTTGTATCAGTCTTTGTAGTATCCGCTTCAAATTTTAGGATTAATCCATGTCACTCCACCTACTAGTAAAGCCCTGAATGTTTCATTCCAAGTAATGCTTATTTCCTTAGTCCTTGTAGTTCTCTCATGGCTTTTCTTCCATCTCCGTGGAGTGTTGACCATGCTATGCCAAATTTTAAGGTATGATCTTGCTTGGTCATTATTCAAATACTTCTGCTATAATCTTTTCATGCCATTACACTGCAGTTGCTAAGAATTGTTCAATGTGTTAAACAGGGAGGCAACTTATGAAGGCTGTTTCAGTTGGAAATCGTGAGATGTGGTCAGTTGTATTTCAGTTTGTCTCCGTAGTGTCCCTTGTCTGTGTTTCTTTCTTTCTGCCTCTTTGACTTGTGGAATTTGTTTGGTCTGCTTAAATATAATGTTGGTGACTATTATCTGTACTGCATTTTGTATCTTAAATATAATTTTGTATCTTAATTTATATAGCAGTTCGTCCAAGGCCTATGGCCTATTCTGTACAATTTTATGAACTTCTGTATCTTATGTCGTTATGTGATCTTTAAATGCATTGAATCCCTAATACTGATGGAACTTGGATTACTAAATATTCAGCAGTGATTTGGTATCATGTTTAAATAATCACACTTCAGAATGGTATATGGTCTATTGTCCTGTTATGGCCACAGCATATTTGGCTCCATTGTATAAACCATTTGGCACGAGGGAAAGTGATACTTCACTTGGTTCACTTCAGTCCATTTGATTTGAACAATTTCTCTTTTCAATTTTCTTAGCAGTAGCTGATGTTTGTGTAGCTGACCTAATTCTAAACCTATGATTTCTAAATCATTTTGTCTGTTCCTTCAATTCTCAGTTCTAGGTTAGATGTGGTTTAAACTTATCAGTTACATTTTCAATAAATGTTTATTGGAAAATTTATTTAGATTGCATTGAATTCACACTTTCCTTGTCTACCGTTACTTCTTTATATATCTATTGAGGTTATTTTTCAAGAATTTAGAAATGTAATGAATTTTCTTGATTTAAAAAAATTAGTTATACAGTTTTCTATTATTTTTTATTTCTCTCTATCTAATATAATAAATATATATTTAAATTATTTAAAAGTTATCATAATTTTGTTATTGAAATAAAAAAATTAAAAAGAAGAAATATTTTATAAAATTGAGCCATGAAAAGGAACCACAGATGAGACATAAAATGAAACAGCAAGAGATGAAAATGCATGTAATATGTTTGGAAATTGAAATTTTCAAACATCCACTTTGACTCTTCATGATTCCATTTTTTTCCCCTTCTTTTTGACTGATTAAACTGATTCATACTATGTGCAAGACTTTCATACTGTGTTTATTCACAAATTAAATGGTTCATGTTGCAAACTCATGATAACTGTCTGACGAGTGGACTATGAACAGTTTGATAAGTGCATAATTTGAATGAAATATCTTACCTACAAAGAGAATTGCACAGAACTATGAAGGGAAACATTAAAAGTATTTGGTGAAAAACTAAAGATGTCTGAATGACATTAATTTCTCATCCGTAATAACTAATAATTCCAGCAAATGTCAAAGGAGTCGCCATCTTCTAGGTTACATTGGTTTGTTCGTTGTCACAATTAATTGAGCATTTCAACATTTTAGCAAGCTCACTTTACAGTACTCTGGGTCCCAATTTCAACGTGTTCTTGTTTTCGCCAAAGTGGTTGAAATGCACCTTCAAAATTGTCAATTTCCTTAATTAATGGTTCTGTGGGTACAAGACTAGTCAAGTTGTGTAGTGATTTTCATGCGCACTAGTAAATCCTGTTTGTCATATACTTCCATTTTCAACTTTGCCTTAGAGAATACATTAACATATTTCAACTTAATGGATAGTCTTTGAGCTTTGCGTCCAATTTACAGTTGAGTTAAATATTAATGTCATATTTGATTTAAACAAAAAGTTCCTACAATCTCTTCTGAAAATACATGTCATTGATTATCGTTCTTTTACACTAGTCAAAAGTTGTCGTTTATGTGGTTAATTAATAGGTTAAGAATCTCTCAAATCCCAATCCATAGCCCAAAAAAGTACTTGTGTTACACTGAGAAGAAACCAAAAGTACCCACTGTGAATAAAAAAAAAAAATAACTATTTCATTTGAAGTGGAGATTTCTTTTCTGACAGGGATGGTAGTGTTGAATCCTAATAATTTGGCTAAACTTGTGATGTTATTTACGGCATTACCAGAGCGAGTTTGGAATTTTTATATATTGTTGCCTTTAATGATGACCCCATTTATTTTAGACCTTTTTGGTGCCTATGCCTGTTCCAGACACAGATATTTGGGGCTGTAAAATGAGGTGTGATTATGGTGTTGGGACATGGGACACCATTTTGCAAATTTAATATTTATTTCTTCCCTTTTATATTATTTAGTTCTGAATTACGTGAAAACTAATTAAAGAGTTATAAAACTATAACATATTAACATTAATACATTCTTATAATAATTTTTAAAGATTATATTTAATATTTTTTTTTAGCATGACAAAATGGGTTACTCCAACTTAATTTGGCTGGTTAGTACCTAAAAACCGGTTGAGATGGACTGATCTGTTGTGATCAGGTAGGTAAGGATTATTTGCCTACGCCGGTGAGAATTGTTATTTTTACGTATTAAATTACTTTATTATATATATATATATATATATATATAATATATATATATATTTATTTGTATCATTTAACCAATAAAACATAAAAAAGTTCAATCATTTAAATTTTTTATTATTTTTATTTTAAAACTAAATCAAGGATTAGTTGAAACTATCCAGTTGAAAATGTCAAATCACTTTATCAAATAACTGATAGGTTGACGAGATGACGGATAATTCCTTTTAATAGTAAGATCTTTTTGTCAAATAAACACTTCTTAAAAAATATTGATTACATTAAATTTATGATAGAATATTTTTTTACAAAATTAACATTTTATCTAAGAAATAAATATAGTTGGATATATGAATTATATTATAATTAAAATTTAAATAAATAAATTCATTTGAATGTATGAATTATATTTTAGAATTAGAATGAACATTTAAATCGTGATATGCCATTAATTATAACTATTGAGAATTTTAAAAATGTTAAAAGTTAATGTAAAAAATAAAGATAAAAAATAAAAGTTAAGAAGATGAAATATCTTGATAAAGAAAAAAAAATTAAGATAATTAGTTCATTTAGTTAATTGTTGAAATAGTAAAAAAAAGAATGTATATCCAAAGAAAATATTTTATTGTTTTTCCAAAAGTAACGTATTTTGAGATAAGTTAAACTGCACAAATAACTTATCCGAAAGTTCGATACATTGAGATTCGGCTACGTAAGTATATATATTTTTTAAGGGAAGCCTAATATTCAATTATTTGGTTAATGATAATAGGTAAGGAAAATGACTATTAACAAATCTACATTTGTCTGTCAATGTCATTTTTTAAAAACTATTAAATGGTTGCTGGAATTTTGTCAATCCAATGGCGTGAACATAATAATAATAATACAAATAATAAAATTTCGTGTAAGATGGGAATCTTATCGAGAAAAATAATGAATTGGTCCCATTACAATAATATGCATCATGATCTACTCAGATAAGAAGAAAAAGATAATAAAGAGGCAATATTTTGAGTAATATATCATCATCATTGTCATCTTCAGCCGAAAACAAAGGGAGAAAACCGTAAGCAATCTAAAACTACAGATTTCTTGAAATGAACTCTACATCCTCATCCTCTCTTATCTCTATTTGCACGGAGAGGCCAAAATAACAAAACCAAAACAATTCAAAAGGGTAAATATAATAAGCTATGCTAGTCACACCAAAAATATTATCTAGAAATTCTAACCAAGAATAGAAAATTGTGACTAGATGCTTATCCCATCATAGTCTATCACTTTCAGGCTGAGCTATGGAACTAAAAAATGACCATTAGTGTTCGTCAAATTCTGAAATTCCTGCTCCATCTACCACCATCTCTTGGTGACGACATTCTTTGCTGCAGAAAGCTTTCTCTCCCCTACAAAACACAACCCAGATTGTAAGAGAAAACTATGTCTGATTATTCTATCACTAGGAAGCATGGAATTGGAACTGAACCTTATTACCTGTAAATAAAAATGTCATTTGCCTGGTCAAGATGCTTCTTGCAAGTGTGACAAAAGCTAAGAAAATTGAGTGAAGGTGAGAGAGTGTTATTGGGGAGGGAACAGTAACTTTCCACGATACAGTTATCGAATATATGTGTTGTTCTAGGATTAGGTCCGTGAGATATCACACACGTGTACTCCTCAAAAAGTTCCATCTCACTCAAACTCATAACACCTGTTGCAAACGATAATGGAGAATCCTTTGTATGGTTTTGCGAATCCTTGGTTTTGGCAGCAAAACCAGCAACATCACAGGTTTTAGTTGATTCAGGTGGTGGCGGTGGCGGCAGTGGAGGGATTTTCACCCTATGCTTAGTTCCAAAGAGAACATTTCCACTACTTGGTTTGGTTGAGCTCCGAGGAAGAGGTTCATCTTTAAGAGCACCCACAAGAGCAAGACCAATGCCTTTTGAGTCCCATGAACTTCTGTTTTCTGAGGGCACTCTCGGGGAGCCAAAAGTCTCGATCTTTTTCTCATGTGACAAAGGATTCCCAAATGGGGTTAAGGCTCTGGTGTCAAGTATGGACGTGGGGCTTCTCAGAGCCTCAGCTCCTGAGAGACACTTCCCTGAGAAGTCACGGAATTTGGGTGAAAACAAAGAAGGAATGGTTCTTTTGTAGCTCTTATTTGGACTTGGCTGGGAGCTGTGATCACCCATCAGACTTGGTTTGGTCACAGCTCTTGATCTGTTTCTGAGCAGCATAAGTCCTTAATGAACAATAAATAACATTATTAAACTAGGCTCACAACTAGAGAACAAGAAAAAAACACTTTAGAGTAAAAATGTCACCAAAGAAAAACCCCTATTTCAAAACCAAAACAAGCAAAAACATACAATATATATGTACCTTACACTTGAGGTTCAGGTTAAAAAGAGTCCTAGTGTTCTGGGAATGCTTGTGAGGAATTTGTAGCAAAGTGAAAAAAGATGGGGTGATCTGAAAGTGTCAGACTAACTGAATCGTCTCTTCTTGTTAATTTTCTTCAAGAGGGAAAAAAGGCACAGATGCCCATCGAACAGAAACTGTAGTGCAGGAAGTACTAGTACTTTGGGCTTATGATTTTTTCTTTTGTTTCTGAATTTTAAGTCTGAAACTTTTTATGGAGAACAAGTAGAAAGAGGAAAGAAAAGAGGGGAGGTTTGGAGTTGGGGAGAGAGAGAAGGAGCGATGCCCGAAAATGGGTTCTAAAGGAAGAAAAAAGCAAAAGATGTTGTTGTGTGCATGAAAATCAATCAAACGTTGTTACTTGAAAGCTTTGCTTTCGTTTTCAATTTTTCTCTAGCAAGATACTATTTTTCTCTCTGTAATAAATAGCAACTGTCATTAAAAAGAATGACCATCTGTTTTTTTTATTATTATTTATTTTGTCTTTTCTTATTCTTTTTCACCGATGACTGATCCAAGGTATTTTTTTGTTCACGCTCTCCGTGGTTTCAACTTTCATGGGTCCTTTAGGAGAAAATTGAGAGAAAAGAAAATAATAGGTAAAGTAAATAGAAAGAGAAATTATTTAATTTGAAAATATATGAGTAGGAAAAGATACTTATTATTTATTATTATCAATTTTTTTAATTATTTACTATTATTATTATTATTGTTATAAAAAGGTAAATAGATACACCTAGAATACATAATGGGTCTTGATCAATTATGGTAATATCCGTAATCCATTATGAGCCTATAATTGATCACGGTCTTAATAAGCAAAATTGTTTCATTCTAGCATTGATAATCAATTTATATAATTTTTTTATATATTTTTTCGTGTTTTTACATAAAATGTTCAGTTTTTGGTTTTTCTTTCATATGTTTAAATTAACCATCACCCTCAGTTTCTTTATACATATTCTTTTCACTTTTCCATTATTCATGAAGGTTTCTACAGTACACAAACTAATAAAAAATTAACCTTTTTATCTAAAATTTACAGGTGATTATAAATTTATATTGCGTAAATAATTACAATTATATATAAATAGAACAAGAGTAAAATTTAGTTTTATTTCTACACATTAAGTGATATCTTTAACACATTATATATATATATATAAGTAAATTATACATTTAAAAAAACCAAAATTTGTAATTATTTGTATCTTCAAATTTGCTAGTTTTATAGGTAGTTGTCTTGGATATTGTGAGACTAATAGAACCATGATTAAATTATATGAGAGATTAAAACACATTATTTTCATTATAAACTCTTAATATAATAAGTTTGTGAGTTTTTTATATAATTTTTATTTTTAATTAGTGTAAAACTCAAATTCATACTTAAAATTCTAATAAATGTACTCATGTTTAATCAATATAAAACTTAAACTCTTTCTCAAAATCTTCTTATCTTAATAAGTTGAATGGATCATTAGCACATTTTAAAAAATAATAAAATATTTATTTTTGATTGAGTGATTACACTACGATAGTTGAAGTGTACTCTTTGTATAAATGTCTCATTTTATGACTATTCTATAGATCACTTTATATGTGGTTATGGCTTAACTTTGATATGCTGGCACCTTTTATGCAAGTTTGTAACTTGTAAGTTGAGGTAATCTATGAATTATTAAACTATAGTCTTGTTTGGAATAAATTATTTCCACACGTTTATTCTATAACTTTAATTGTGCAACATCCAATGCAAAATATTCCAAAATACAAAATGTAATCCCTTTTGACAGAGTTTCTAAAGCATGACTAGGCTGAAGTCAAGTAATGGAGTTTAGTAGAAGATATACCTCAAATCCACAATGCATATTTGAGTGTAAGCATTACATTATAATTCTTTTACTTAGCTTTTCCATATAAAGAAGGGATCGCAATCTGATATATTGATTGTATTGTTATATTTATGATATGCCAAAATGCAATAAAGGGAATAATCGATGTAGAATGTCTCATCAAATTGTGCTATTTCCTTAGGGTTGATGATTTATTAGTACAACACAACACTTGCGCAAAACAAAAACATAAGGTAGTGGGTTAAAGTGTGTTTTTGTGGTTGGTGGTCCATCTACTCAATCACAACATGTGGGACATAAATGGAAATAAGTAAAAGAAAAAGATTTGGGAATTGGAGAAATGGTGGGGCCCACTATGTGGTGCTGTGGCAGCAACTTTCATGCTCCCATTCCACCCCAGCGCCAAATACGTACACTCATCATTCATTGCCGTATTTTCTACGCTTCTATACCATCACAATTCTTAGAATTGATAAAACACAAAATACCCTCACAAAAGTGTTTTTTTTTTCAAAATAATATTAGTATTACTTTTTATAATTTGTGAACATTCTTAGAATTTATTTTAATAAATTTTAAATATTTGTTCTTTTAAAATTTCAAATAAGAATAAATCTTGAAACATGACTACGTTATTTATTTTTTCGGATAAATGTTTGCTTAATATTGCAAATAGAAAATAAATATAATGCCATGAATAAATATTGTTAATGCTGCAAATATTAACCACTCACGTTTTATCGAAATGAAACTGAGTTTAATTAAAAAATAATTCCACCCCTATCTATAAGTTTAATCTAAATTATCTAATATAATTCGTTTAACTATTGAATACTTCTTCATTTGTAATGATGAAATCTCACTGGAAATGAGTTCAGACATGCAAAAAGAAAGCTAAAATTAAATTCTTCTGTCATTTCTAGTTCCTTCAGGACAAGGAGAATAAAGCAGGGCTTAGCAATTATGTGGTCTGTCTGTTTTAGATGGAAAAAGAGAAGAAAAATGTATCCAAAATACTCAATAACTATTTTTTTTTAATTTTTTAATGTATTAAAAAAACTTTCCAACCATGAATCTATCCAACATAGAACTTTCATGCTTTTCAACTCCCTTGCTAGACCCATCAAAATGGGTCCAAGCTCATTTTGTAGGTTATGGATAGTTGTTAATGGTTGTTGTCGAATTTCCAATACTAATTGTTGCGATTTTTTAGTTTGTTTGGATTTACCAAGTTACCACATCTTAGATTCAATGTTATTTTTAAGAAGGAAATTAAGTTTTATCCAAGATGTTTAAGAAGTGGAAAGAATGAAGTAAGAATGCTAAGAGAATGTGAGTGGTTATGATGGACTTAAATATCAAAGTTCTTTGAGTAAGAGATGAAGAAACTCACCTCTAATAATAATTTATGACCTTATAGTTTTAAAAATTTATTTTGAATAAATTTTATTATAAATAAGTTTATAACTAAATTTTATGAGATAATAACTTATCAAATAAATACTTAAGTAACCTATTTAACTAATCGTGTCCTTTATACGGGGAAGAAACCGTTAGCAGGAAAGTAGCTAAGCCAATCCATAGGAACAAATAGTAGTGCATCAGCACAAACAAGTAACTTCTATATCAAATCCCTCAAAAAAATTAACTTCATATATCAATTTAATTCTTCTATTCAATATTCTTATTTATACAAGGACGTGCAAATATCTTCCAAACACTAAACATAAAATTTCAGCACCCAAATCTCAGTTGGCACAAAACAATCAGAACTTGGTGAATGTTAAGGCACACGACGCAATGGCAAGAAGATAGAACACCAAGTGGGAGGGGACTTCAATAGCACTTCCATCAGATGAACCACCATCTGTTGATGGCACCGTTTTAGATCCTGCACCTGCAATTAACCAAAATGACATAATAAAAACATTTTCAGCAATTTTTGAGCGAGTTCATGCACGTGTAGACAACTATTTGAGCTAAGTGAATCCATAAAGATCATATTATTACCCTAAAAAGTTATGTACAAAGTGTATATTAGAATTTGTGGCTTTCGTCCTTTTTTCTTTCTGAGTTTGTGTTAAGATCAGAGTGCTGCATATATACCTGAGGGAAAGTCTGAAGCAGAGGGTGATATTGACTCTTGAGGTGATTCAGCTGAAGAATCAGAAGGAGAACCAACTGGAGCAGTGGAAGGAGATGTTGGTCCATTGCCAGCTAATAATCAAATTAAATTCGTCATGAGAACAAACTCAATACTTTATTATTACTTATGGTGTAAAATAAATATAAAGGGAGACTTAAGACTTTGATTAATTCTAGTTACTATTCTTACCTTGACACTGGCTAACTGGGGGAGTTTGCACTTTACAAGCGCCAGGGAGAGACAAAGCAAGAGTTTGATTAATGGTAATTCCGAACGTGGAACCACCATTAAGGACGGAGCAAAGGCACTGTGGTGAAGATTGGACAACGCTTGAGAGCTGTGAGCAACATGAAGCTGATGGGGTTGAAGAACTTCCCATTATGTAGTTCAGACAAGGGCTCAAGCTGGTGAGTGTATTGGTGCAACCTGATTGGGCAGTAGCATTTTGAGTCCACATAGTGGCCACCATAACCGTAACTAGACACAAGACAAGCCCTCTAAAAGCCATGATTTATGTGGATACGTTGTGTTGTGTTGTATGCTGATACTGATACAGAGGGATGTGTGTAAGTGTGTGAGGATAAAAAGGGTCTGAGGGAGGAGTTATATAGAGGAAAAAGAAGTCTAAGATATAGACAAGTAAAATTAGGTTGCCTAACCTTTGTAATTAAAGACACGTCAAGGATAAACTTTTTCCTAAAAGGAAGTGTTTATCGATAATTATAACTATAATTAATGGACTGTTTTGTTTGATATACGAAAGTGTCGTAATAATCTGGAATATGTCTCACTCTACCACCCCCAAGATGTAAGGACCTAATTAACTAATATTTTGAAACAAGACCCAAGCATACCCAGAGAAGCTCATTTGAGTTTGATTTAGTGGCTATGGTTGACCTAGGTTGATGCAGATCTGTGTGAAAGTCACACGAAATTTTAATCCTATTTTTTCTTAAGGTTCTTCACAACATGATGAAATATAAAAATTCCATTAGAATATAACTGTCTATAATTTCCATTCAATTGTGAATTAAAGTTCATTAATTTCTGTAATAATTATTTGAATAGCTGTATTATGATTGTTTATACTAGTCTTCTGGTTGGTTACCCAGAAAGCTCCAATGGTGGCTAGAAAATAATGGATGTGCTTCAATTGTATAATATTGAATTCTGATTCTGTTTAAAGACATTTAAATTGATAATTTCGTTTCGTTTTTTTTTTTTTCTGTATATCGAATAGTTTTACATGTATATCTAATAGTTTTACAGGAGTTGGAAGTTAATATATATCAAGATTTATTTAAATATATTTTTTTCTCTTAATTTTCTATACTTAAAAGAATCACTCTTAATAATCTAAAATATTAATATCTTAACTATGTCTCTTTTACTTTTTAATATAAAATATCATTATAAATTACTATATTATTAAAGTGTGTTGTGATGTTAAACTAAATCTTTTAAAAGAATTACCTTTAAATATTAACATACCAGAGCTAATTAAATTTTTAAACTTTTTTAAAAGACAATCCTAAGAAAAAAAAATATTTAAAGATGATTTTTAGTTATTAAATAAAATAGTTACTATGATAAAAATAATAATTAAATTAAGTTTTATTTGTTAAATAATTATAAAATAAAAATGATGATTGAATTTAGTAACTAATTAAGTCATAATTGTTATTTAACATTAACTACCAAGGTTTGTAAGACAGGGTAATTTAGAAAAAGAAAAACAGAATCACAGACCACTACATCTCCATTTTCCCTTTTTTTTCTTTTCTCTCTCCCTCAACCAAGCTCTCACTTCTCTTTAATTTTCTTTTTCCATATCTCATCTATTTTAGAATTTGATACACTTTGTAGTAGCTGGGGAGTTCGGGATCATTTCTAACCGATCAGAATCTCAAACAAGGTAAGTTTATATTTGCTCTAAAGATCTCTTGATCTCTGTTTTCCTTAGATTTTTGTCATCAATCTTATTACAGTTGAGAAAAGTATTTATCTCAACTTAATGGAGATTATACTGAAATTTGGTTTTGTTCTGATAACTTGTTCTAGATCCCTAGATTTTGGGATTAGTATCTCTATCGGGTATGAGAGGAACTGTTGTAGAGATCTTCATCAGGTAAGGGAAACTAGTAACTTGGTTTTATACTAATTTGTTACTTTCAAATAGAACTTCAAAATATTGAATATATGATTGTCAGTGCTCAAGTCTTTTTTACAGATCTGACTGGTCCTTGAGCACTGAATGAGTTTGATTATTTATATTGATTTGGTGGATCAATTGACCTGATTTGAATAATGATGTTAGAAAGTAGCATATGATAACTTTTGATCGTTGTTTGATGGATTGAATATGACTAGTGATAAGACTTTGATAGGTATGACATGTGAATATGTCTTTGTGCATGATTAATTAAGGAATCGTATCTGATATTGTACAATTATATAAAGTGATGAAGTTTTATTGAGATTGTTGAGATTGAAATGGAAAGTGAATGAATAGATGAATGAAAATTGATGATGTATGATATGAATTGTATGTGATCGTAGGCATAGTGTTTTCAGGAAAGAAAACATCCGTGCTGATAAATAGGATGTGCATTATCTTAGGATCTGGTTTAACAATTGATATCTTGACTTTACTAGTAATAGGAATCAAATAGATGAATATTACTAGGTGGTGAGAGTCGAAGGAGGTTCATATGATTGAAACTACAACATGAAAAAGGGTTGGTTAAGACAGTTATATGGATTAACCCTGTCATATGAGATTAATAGTGATGAGATGAGACACACAAATTGAGGTAGTATGACAGGTGCAGATCTCAGGGTCTATTCAATGCACGAGTCTTCCGGAAGTAGATTGAATCTATCTATATTATATGATGTCTTGAGTTGGATGATAGATGTTGTCAATTGATTACTATGTGTTAAATGATGTATACTTGTGATTATTTGAGATATTTTAAATATGAGCTTACCCTTTCTTGTTTGTGGCATGTGTTTGTTTCTACTTTCTTGTTTGTGGTGTGTGTTTGTTTCTACTGCGATGATCATGTTATACACGAGAGCAGGTAATGTTGCAAATGCTCTTGAATGAGTCGGTTGCAGCTTTAAAAAATTTTTTTTTTTTGAAAAAATCTTATTTTGTTTATATGTGTATATGTAATTAGTTATGTTTTAATTTTCTATGAAGAGGGAAATCTTTTGAAGTATAATGTTAGTGAATGGTCGATATATATATATATATA
>Ga0209489_100565_pt1 | contig 71039 bp, 36 predicted proteins | sample SiratrowhiteBW_FD_187527 | JGI IMG/M metagenome (GOLD analysis project Ga0209489, IMG submission 187527) | Root nodule microbial communities of legume samples collected from California, USA - Siratro white BW (SPAdes) (version 2) | ecosystem: Host-associated > Plants > Roots > Nodule | place... | reverse complement strand
GAATGAAAAAAAAAAAAAAAAACACAAACAAATGTACTAATTTGATTCGCATGATTTCAAAGTTTTTGGATGCGGGACATAGTAATTAAATATTTTGAGAGACTTTCTTTATAAGGCAAAGATAGTAGTGTTGTTGTGTTGTTGAAATATTGAGCAAGAATGCCCGAACCCTAATGCTTAAATAAGGAAACAAAGTACTTGAAGAATAAAAGAATTAATAACTCAAGAGTAAAAGGACAAAATTGATGTGATTTTCTCAAGAAAAAGCAACTGCTATGCACATCATAGTATATTTTCTTTTTCAAAAATAAAATTTGTTTTGAGGGTAGATATGTATTTTAAATTTTTTAACTACTATTATTATATATACTTTTATAAACAAATACAGATTAGTACATAAATTTGAGAAAGCGATTTAAACCAACCTAAATTTCAAATTCTGGACACAATACACAATGGTCAAAATCTCACCTCTAATCTACTAATTTAATATTAGTTTATTTTTATTTATATTCCTTAGTTATTCGTTAAATTTTTGTTGTTCTTTGTTCAAACATTTATTGAAACATTTAGAAAATCTTTCAACACAAATTAAGGAAAGTAGTTAACCTTTATTATTTGTTAGAGTGAAAGTTATATAAATAGGTTTTTTAAATTATATAATATCAAATAAACTATCTTTTTACTTTGACATTTATTAATTTACATGAAAAAATCTGACTAACTACGAATCTAAAATTTTATTTAAGAACATCAAGTCTAATATCAGTCAAACTTTGATTATATAACCATACTTGAGTTTAGTAGACATGAATTTCTTGGGTAAAAATATTTATACTATTAATATAATTTTAAAAAACTATTAAAAAGTCAATAAACTTATCATACATAACGGTTTGTGATTGGACTACAATATATAAAAATTTACACTTTCTACGCGGGTATTACTATTATCTTTAAAAAAACAAGTAAAATGTTATAGAATTTTTCAATATTCATACAAAAAAACATGTTCATTTCCCCACATCACTTCACAGTGAAAAATAACTGTTTTAGTCTGTTCCTGATTAATTTATTTTATTACAAAAATCTTATTCACACTTTTTTGTAGACACAAACACTCCCAAAATTAATCAACCAAACATATAATTTTAAAAGGTAGGTAAGAATCCCCTTTTCCATCAACTTCACCTTTACGATTTTCAAACTTCCATGAACCCTCCCACCCAAGTAAACAGAGAAAGATGTGGTAAACTAAAGAGCACACTGAATTTGGGGAGTGTGTGGATATGGAACCCAATTTACTTGCCAAGGGTTTTGTGGAAACTAATATTCCCTTGTCTTGTCTACATCCATTTTCTTTCTTTGGTGACAAATAAAATAAATAACTAAAATATTGTCTTCTTTGCTTTTATCACTCATCTTTGGATTCTGAACCAGACCAAAAGGGAAAACAAAAATAAAATAGAATGAGTTAGTGATGCCAGGCTAAAAGAAAATGGTTCTCTAGTACTGTTGTACACCTTTTGTGTAACACAACATAATGGTGACCATGCAAATGCAAATAAGGGTTTTGCACTCAACCTTTTGAAGATACCTGCAGCTGCATGCAGAAGTTGTTTTGTAGGTTTCTCATGTCATGTGTCTTTTGCAGATTGTTTATAGACCCTTCCCTTGAATCCCTTTTCCACTTCCATGGTTCCCACACTACCCTTTTTTCTTTCTCACATCGACACCTGTATGATATATGTTCGCACTTTATTTTAAAACATAGAATTTTTGCTTGATGGACGTTTCAAGAACATTAATGGTGTAAACAAAGTTAATACTTATATATTTTGAACATCCACAATAAGTCAGTCTAAATTTATGTACCATTGAATGGCCTCAATTATTCATCCCACAATCATTTAAAAATAACTTTTAATGCATACAAACAGAGATAAAGTTGCTCCAGAACAATCCTGTTTAGGTTACTTCACTCGATAATTAATATATATTAAACTCCAATAATTCTTATTTAACAAATCAAGTCTACAAACTTTTATCTAACTTGAGACGTATTTGATTCTTTATTATATAAATTAAAATTAATTTATGATATACTTTTCTGAATTAGAGATAATTACTGTCTATAAAAATGCATCTTAATTATATTATACTATTTCTTAATTTCATGTGCCAAGTAATTTGGGTAGCTTAAATTTAAACAAAATTCTTAAATAAATTGTTTTTCATAAATCAATATTTATATTATATATTGAAGATGATATGAAATGTTATGAAAGAGAAAGAATGTTTGTGGATGAAACTATTTGTTGTTTAAATAAAATCTCATAGTGGAAACTAATTTGAATTATTTAAAGTTACATGAGTTGTTTGTTTAAAAAACATTTAATGTCTTATATAAGATATTAATATTTGATTTATGTAAAACTCATATAGCTAATTGGTGTCATAAAGATTATTAAAAGTAGATTTTAAGTTTAACTCAACCTTATAAAATCGGCTGCTTGTAAGGTGAGATTTGTACATACTTATAAATCATTGAAAGGTTTTTTCTCTAGATCTCCAACACACTTCCCTCATGTAAAGACTCTTCGACTCACGCGTGGGACTATATATGTAAGGATAGTCCGATAACGACCCGATAATGGGTGATTCGATAGGTCCAACAAACTTTGTTAGGACAGACTCTGATACCATATTAGGAGTGGACTTAAGTCTAACTCAATCTTACAAAACTGACTTGTACATGAAGTTTGTACCTACTTATAAACTATTAAAAAGTCTTTTCTTTAATCGATGTGAGATCTCCAACAAAGATCATACTAAAGATTAAGTAGTTGAGATTAAATGAGTTTGATATTGTTGAAAAAATAAGACTAATATTTGAGTATATATATTTTTCAAAGAAAATATACACAAAAATTTGTTTAGTAAAATTTTGATTAAGGACTTTAGATAGTTTAATGCAGTAAATTATATATGATAGTTTAAAAAGGTCTAGTGGTATAAGATCGTTTGTCTCGATTAAATTATTTGTGATGCATTTGTCTTTATAACTTTCGAGGATATTAAACCTCAACATGTAATCTTCTTTGCCTGTTATCAGAGTTTGCATGATTTATTGTTTCAAGCTTAGATGATGAAACATTGTTTACGTGTCTTTTTAAATTATTTTGGTGTGATTTACGGAAGTTAATTTTGACAGTTATTTTTTATATAAATAAAACATTGTATGAATTATTGTGACCAACCTAGAGTTGAAAGTTCACTATGAGATCAGCTTTAAGTTGTAAATTCTATTATTATTAAATGTTTGACATTGATGTAAATTAATATTTGTTAATATTTTAATTGAACCATATTATTTTTTTTCATTATTCTTTTCTATTTAGCTTTTTAACTATTATTATGAGTTTTCTGTTACCATTTTTTACTCGTATATGTTGGTAGACAATCTAAAGAGTTTGAGAGTTATTCCTTTACAATATCAAACATTGCATTTGTGAAATAACATTGAAAATAATCTCTTTAGATAACAAAAACTGACTTAATCAAATATATTTTTTTTTTCTTGTTTTATACATTTAACCAACACTGGACATAGTTGGTATTGCGAAGTGTTAAAGAGACTTGAGGACACAGTCCTAAAATCGAGTTTTTTCTATTTATCCTTATTAAAAAAAACAAAAACACAATAGACTCGTATACTTTACATAAAGTTCAAATTAACTCAAATATCATAAACAAAAAGTTTGAAAGAGAATAATTCTAATGTGTCTTTCATTTAGAGTTTTGATGTAATAAAGGGAATTTTGGTTGAAGTTTAGAGTTTAAAATTCCACCTAGTTTGTCTCATGAAAATATATTTTAAGAAATTGGAAGAATTTGATTTTTTTTTTTTAAATGAAACAAAGGTAGACCACAATAAAAAAAGAAAAAGAAAAATATCAAACTCAAATTGCTTTATTAGAAATATAGTGTTCTTCGTAACAATCTTAATATAATGTATACCGAAAAAAATTGTGGTAATATTGTTTAACATTAGTACACTTAGAAGATATTAAAAGATAATGACAAGACAGTTATGATCTTAGAAACCTAAATTTAAGAACTCAATTACATCCATTGACGTTAGAGAAAAAAAGTATTTTTCTAGAGTTTGTTATCAAATTACATCAAAAGAGAAATAATTTTGTTGGAAAGGGATGAAAGCTTTAAACAAATATATCTTTAATATTCCAATATGTGTGAAGCAACACAAAATATTTGGTCTCAAAAGTCTTGATTGGCGTCCTTTAATGCAAGAATTTATCCTTATACCAATGAAAGATTATATATCTACTTAAAAAGTGAGTTTGGTAATATTTTACATTTGTCATTTCGTTAAAGAAATACGTGGTAAGGTGCTTGGTGTGATTAATTAGAGTGTTTTAAATATCCAATAATCAAGATATTATGTTAATTACGAAAGCTCTTTCTTTCATGTTTTTTCACTAACATGGTACATTTAGAAATTCATTTGGCATAGGATGTAAAAGTTACGAGCATAAAACACTATCAATAGTATGTATTCCACTAAAAAGTATTAAAATTTTCTGAATTATTTAATCATTGTTTAGAATTGTATAATAAAATGTTATTATCTTATTTTGTAATATAAGTTACTATTTTTACACTAAAGTCAATTTTTCTTAATCAACCACATCTACCAGGGTTATTAAAAATTCTTTAGTGTTTAATTACTAACAAAACGTTAGAGAAGTGATTTCTTATATGGTTATATCCTTTTTCATGTAAGTATAACAAACCTTAATTTTTCAACTAAGACTATAAGATTAGTATCTTTCATGTGAATTAGTGTGAATTGCGACTCGTGAATGAAATTTTTGGAATCTGTATTTAGTTTATCAATACTTCATAAATGTCAGTTTTTTTTTTTTTTTGTTATTATCAATTTAATATTATATGGAAATTAATGATGAATGAGATGGTGTATTTAATAGTGATGATAGTCTGACATTTATTTTTAGTATATGGAAGTGAAATAAACATGAAACTTTTTAGCTAAAACCATGTAATTAGTATCTTTTATTTGAGTTAAGATGTCTTACAGATATATCTAACCGTACATGAAATGGATTTTTTGAAATTTGTTTGGCACATCATTACTGTTGCTTTTGTATTTAGTGTTAGCATTAGCATTTTGGTATTGGTTTAAAGCTAAAATTTGGAATCTTGATTGGTTGGATCACAACACACAATAAATACAATGACAGATTGCATCACATTATAAAAGTGAGTGTATTTAAGTTTTATCTAATTCAAATATTTTGTGATTTGAAATTTTGAACACTTAAATATGAAATTTCTAATGTTTTTCATCCTTAAAGTAGATACGTATTATAATAAGAATAATAGAAATTATTATAATAGTGATGAATATATATATATATATATATATAAATGGACCCTTATTTGACTATATATATAAACTTAAAACATCATATCCCAGTATCTTTATGCCCTTTTTTATATATGACAAGAAAAATTACCCACAACTAATTATAAATATGAGTTGCTTCAATAAATAAGGTGAAACAATTTTTTAAGTTTAATAAGTGTGTCTGCTTTGTCCATTGAAATTTCATATATGTGAAAAAATACAAAATTATTAAAGAAATCTTATACTTTTAACACTAATTAATTTATTAGTCCATGCAACATGGGCCACAAACTGACACAGTCAACATGCTGGAGAATAATCAGCTACTTGAATCTTACCGAATTATAGCTAAAGTCATTTACCCTTTAGCATTTGATGTAAACATCAGTCAAAACAGATCTTTGTAATCAGAAGTTCAGAACATTCTCTTTTCAATCATTCAAATAATTATTGTGACTACATTAGAACCACAACCAACCAACAAAATAATCAGCTTTCCCTTTTTCCTTATACTAATCTTCATAACTGTTTCACTACACAAGAATCATATTCTGACTGTGATCCGTTGCATATTGAATTGAACCAAAGGAGTTCAAATTTAGTTAATCTGAAAAGCATCATCTGGTCAAATTGCTTTTGAGTATATTTGAAATTTGAACTTCTAGAACTACAACCCTCATTTGCATGCAATTTGGGTTCAGGTACATAAAATATGCAGAAAAAGAAAATATCTAAACAAAATTGTGATGTGTCTCCAGATACGGTCATATTATGACAAAAAAAAAAGTTATCTTATGAAAATATATATGACAGAACCATTTGGATCCACAAATAAGTTATAAAGAAAGTCTAAAAGGAGATGCTATTAGCACTCAATAATATCCCTTTACAGTGAAAACTTGTTTCAGTGTATATAGAAATGAACAGCAGAAATAGGTTCCCATTATGTGTAAAAATTCTCATACTGTCATAGAAACAAGTTTTCGTTGTGGGTAGAATTAAGAACCCAGCAAAAACTTATTCTTGCTATGCATCAATGTTCAAAATCATGACACAGAACAGAAACTTGTGCATGAGAACTCTTATACGCAAAGGAAACTTGTTTCTTGCTCACATTTCTTCATATACAATGGAAATACGTTTTCATTATAGCTACATTCTTGTCATTTCATATATTAGAGTGTGAAGCGCAAATGTAGAAAATAGGGGTGCTAATAGTATTTTCACAAGTTTCAAAACAATGTGAGGTGCCAGGATGGGCTGATTATAAAAGTGAAACTCTTAGCCCATTTTAGAGCTCAAAGTAGTGTCGGTTACGGATAATAAATAGTACGATGTTATCATGGGATTAATATAAAATTTCAAATTCTTGAGACTCGGGTTTCATGTTATTTTATCTATGCTTTTTTTAACATAGTTTGATTTCATTTTTTTTATCTAAATGAATATGACGGGACAAGTTTCATATTTTAAATTGATTAAGTCTAAAATAATATTTTTAAATATAAAGTATCCCTGTTTTGAAAAAAAAAAAAAAAAAAAAAAAAAAACGAACGACTCAAGTTTAAAAGATAAAAGAAAAAAATGAATATTTTAAAAAATAAATTAAATATTAAATTAAAAAATCAAAGCAAAAGCGAGAAGACTTAAGGACATCTTTATACGTTGAAATTAATTCTTAAACAAATTGTTACATATAAAAGTTATGTATAATTTAAGCAGTATATATCATTTAAATGATATTTAGTTTAAGCGATCATATTTAAATGTGGAATATATCACTTAAGTGATCATAAACCTTATTCAAGTGAAGTCACAATAGTAAACTAATACAATTTTATTAGATATTCAGATGATAGTATTTTCCTCATAATTATAACATACTTTATGTTAATAAATGTTTTTTATTATTTAAAATTTTTATATTCTCCTATTCAAATACTTATTTAGTTTATATTGATTATTGAATTATTTTAATACCAAAATATTCATAGTTGTAAATTTTAAAATGTACTTTTTATAGAGTATTGATGGATAAATGTTTGATTTTAGAAACAATATATAAACATGAATGGATGATGCATAAATATAATTGAGAGAGATTTCATAAGAATGAAAAATTAGTTAAACCATATAATAGAATGACATTATCTTCAATCAAAGACTTCAAGACAGTAGAATTATAGGTCTTCTTTCTTATATATTGTTCAACTTTCACATTTTTATCAAATGTGAGACTTAGACTCATATTTGGATACCCAACATATATATGCATATATATAATATATATATATATATATATATATATATATATATAATGTTATATATACAAATTTGTATTAAATGTTATTTTAAATAATGATGAAAAGATTGCTATAGATAATAGACAACAGATTTCAATCATAAATTTGTTTATCCGAAACAGTATGCTATCTTTGAGCAATATTCTCTTATTCTTTTTAATGTTTTCTTATATAAAAGTAAATATGCTTGATACATTAAAACGTATAATATATTAATATCTTTATTTAATAATTAGGGAGATAAAAATATTATATATATATATATATATATATATATATATATATATATATATATATATATATATATATATATATATTATGTTATATATATAAACCTGTTAAATGTTGTTTTAAATAATGATAAAAAGGATTGTTATAGACAATAGACCACGAGGTTTGAAGGAGAGATTTATTTATTCACAACAATTTTATATCTTTGGCAGGATTGTTTTATTTTCTTAATATTTTATATAAAAGTAAATATATATACTTGATAATTTAGAACGTATAATATATTAATATCTTTATTTAATAATTAGGGAGATGAGAACATCATACAAATTTTAATTATTTATTCAAAAAATGCTTTATTGAGTGTGAATCCTGTGTCCTTTTACAAGTGTTGTTCATTAATTTTTAAGATGTAGTCTGCTATATCCTTGGGATCAATCTATCTATTCAAATTTTTGTGGGAAAAACGACAACTAATGATTTTGATACAATGTACTTAAAGTTGTCATGTTTATTTTATCGTTTATAAAGTTGGTTCTTCTTCTTGTTTCTGATATCCCATTCGAAGAAGCTTTATTCTCATATCTTACCTGCCAGATACTTCAAAATGATGGATCCAGGTCATTCAAGATTTCATAAACTTGCGTTTTGAGGGTCTATCATTCAATACAGTAACCAAAAATATAAATCATATTTTTTAAATATATTTTATTATTACAAATAAAGAGAGATAATTTTTAAGTGTATTTTTTTTGTCAATAAACATCATCTGCACAAAAATTTACTGTTAATAAGTAAAGACTAATTTATGCTCTAGAATGTGACTTTCTATTAAAATATTATTAATGTTTTCAGTTATTATTTTGTCTTTGATTTTGGGATTTGTTTTCAATATATGCTTCAGGAATCTGTTCTTTTCAGTTATAAGTTTTTTATAAATTAAAAAAATATATAAATAATTTATTTATTTTTTAATTTAATGTTTACGTAAACAGAATTTAGCTCAAAGAAAAATTCGTTATTTTAGGAAGAAAATTTGTACAGACAATGTTTTCGACTCAATAATAATTAATAAATGTTTTTGATCAATAATTAAATACAATGCCAATTGTGTTGTTTTTGTTACAAAATCGGGAAATATCTGTTCGACATTCTTTCACGAACATTTTATAAATATATTTTTTTTTCAAAGAGAAAATTTCAAGATTTTTCCTCTTAATTTATAAAACTCATCATATGAAACGCTTACATTTTTTAAAAACTAAATTCATTTATTGGAAATATTAAAACTATTACTATATATTAATCTTTTAAACCTTTATTAACAAATTAGTTTTCTGAAATCAACGTTATTAAATCAATTATTAACAAGATAGTTTTTAAAAATCAATATTTTATCAAATATAAAAATTTTGTCCGACAGTACAAATTTTCACAAGATTAAAATTTCAATAAAATTAATAAAATAGCTATAAATACGATTAAAGTGATAACATATGTACTTATAAAGGATCAATAACGAAAAGTTTTTGCTTTATAAAGTAATTGAAATCCAAATTTGTTACGCAATTACCAAATACGATTCCGATCCAATAGACAGCAGGTGTCTCATGGCTTTATTTGCCTATTTTTGGTGTTATAATATTATTATTAATCGTATTTTGGCCATCTTCACGTCTGCATTATTTGAAGGCTTCCATTTGAGACAAGGTATATTATTGTATAATAAAAAAATAATGTCAAGGAATGTTGTTAAAATAAAAAAATAATAATAATACTATTTGGTTTGAAACGAAACCTACAAAATATCCATTTTTAATTGACCGAAAACTAACAATTTCTATGCAGAAAATACATGACGAGTCAGTTTACTATTTGTAATTAACAGAGCAATTATAAGCTTCCTTTCTCCTTCTTTTAATTTGATACAGATTAAATCTCTTGAAACCACAAACCAGTTTTTTTTTTATGATAAAAAACGATTATAATTTATATTGGTACTGGTTTATATTATCATAGTATATTTTAAAGTATTTTGAATTTTTTTATCAAGACAGTATCAACCACTTTACGAATAGAATACCCTTTTACGAGCACTTGCGTACATTATATGCATGAGTAATTTAAATCAGTTGTAAGTTTTTCTTTGGAGATCCATTTTCCATGATCCAGCTAATCTATCTCTTAATCCTATTAATTAAGCCATGTGTTAGCAAGAATGAATATGTGGGAAATGAGGAGAGCGAAGTCCATATAAAAGTTAACAGTTTCATTGCTTGACAAAAATGCTCTCAAAAGAAATAAGAAAGGGATTTACAAAAGAGAGAATAACTTAATTTTATTGATTTTCAAAAATTAAATAGGAAAACATTTATTAATTTGTCACTAGAAATATATTAAAATGCATTAATGTCTATTTAACACATTAAAAATTACTGAACATTATAATTATTTATATTATTATTTTTTATTTTAAGTATATTTTTATTATTATTTGATTTATATTATTTTTATTAATATGATAAGTATTACCAACAGAATAAATTCAGAAATAAATTGATATTAATTTACTAATAAATAATTTAACGGTAAATTTTTCTGTTAATAAATTCTTTAATAATTAGAAATAAATTAATTTTGTCAATAAATTTATTAGTAATTAGTTATAAGGAATTAAATCTGTTAATAAAATTGGTAGATAAAATTCTTGGTAATTTGGCTTTTTTTGGTAATAAAATGATAATTAATACGAATTCAATTGGATAAAAAAAAACAGCGTGCACATTTTCACATAATAACAGTAATTAAAACCATAACACTGAAACGGAATATTTCTCTGATAAACAGAAACAGAAGAATCTCATCCGTCCGTCCACCTAAGATCAAACAGTGACTAAAGAAACATGCGAAACCCTCGTCCTTTGAAACTCAATCACTGTCCACCTGCCAACAAAAAAACATTGATTTTCACTGCTGAGAAGAAGGTCCACCTCCACCTCCATCACACAAAACAAAATGGGCAGGTCCACTTCCTTATTATTTCTCAACAAAATTTAACAGAACAAAGCAAAGCAAATGCTACGCTACTACCTAACCACAAGAAAACAGCTTCAAATTTCCATGTTCAAATAATGGTACAAGTTAAAGAAAAGTGGAAAAAAAATGACTTACAAAAGGTGGATGATGAATGTGATGAGTTTCACTTGGTGAGCGCATAGACAGCATAAATGATTCCAGGAATGTAGCCAAGAATGGTGAGCAGCAAACAGATCCAGAACTCTGCCTGTATATGGAGTTTCAGAGCATGAAGCAACAATAATTATGATGATGAACACACCTAGGTACAGAAAGAAGAAAAGAAGAAAGAGAGTGCATGGTAGTTATACCTTGCAGGCAAACTTGAGGAAAACACCAAGAGGAGGGATGAGGATGGCAATGAGGATATCGACGCATGTAGCTGTGCTTTCTTCGGCCATTTTCTCTTACCCTTTTGCTTTTTCTTTCAAAACGATGGTGATGAGGAATTTGATGGTAGGTGGAGACTGCTATTTATATGCAACACCTTTTAAGATGTCAATAACAACATCACTTTCTTCACCACCCAGCATTACATGCAATTCATTATTACGCGTCTTGTGATGAAGTTATATAATAAATACTGTTATTTAATATACACATTATTTATTAAATGCATTAATTGTTCTAGGAAAACTATTATATGTTTAAGTATAATAAATTTTTTTATTTGATGATGCATGAAAAAAAATAATGCTTTTAACACTTTTTTTTGTTCAAATAATGATAGTGAATTCAAAGTTAATTATAACCCACGTAAATTTAAACTTCACCATTATTAAATCTTTTTGTGTTGTGATAATTCATAATAAGAAGAAAAACTATGCTCATTAATATAAAATAAAATTATTTTACCTTTTCATTTAACAATAATTTTTGTAATAAATATTTTAAAGCGCGTATGCTGCTTGAACATGCATTTGAATAAGACAGGCGTCGTTACATAGTCCACAATTTTCAGTGGGTATTTATGATTAGAACATAATGTAAACTTGTTTTGCACTAAATCACTAAACTCGTAAGTATATAGATTTTAGGTTTTTGATAGTAATTTTCCTAGCTTTTGCAACATAATTTATTGTGTTAAAAAAATATAATTTTTTTTCTTAATTTATGTCAAATTAATAAACATATAGGAGCTTTGAAACTCTTATAATTCAAAGATATTATAAGAAATGTATGAATGAAGTGATAAACAAATATTTACATATCGACAGTTAGGACCACACTGTCATAGTTAGTCAGCGAGTGAATTTGAGAAATATTTTTTGCAAATTAGTGGTAGAAAATAATATTAATATTATATTGAGGAAAAAATGTTCCAAATGAGAAAAAATAAATACTACATTAATATTATCTAAAGCAAAAGGTGATTTATTCAAAATCCATATTAAATATTAAACAACACATATACATGAGAAATAAAGACAATCGCTCTTTTATAAATAACAATTGCTAATATCAATAATTATTTTTTGGAATATATAGTTATAAGAGTAACAAATTTCAAACTAGATTGACAAAAGTAACTGACATTAACTCTATTTTATCATACACAAATAAATATATATTCAGTTATATATATCAATAATTACATCAACAGAAGAGTTTTTTTTTTTTTTTAAATAAAATCATAATATATATATATATATATATATAATTAATTAATTAAAAATGCATTTTACAGATTATGTTTTAAAATCAATTCAATGGACTATAATTTCTTTTAATTTTCAATCACATGCTGATTTAATAAAGTAAGCAGTTCATACTATTAATATATAAAATAAAATATGATCTTAAACATTTTGAAATAATTACTAATAAATTGTTCATTTTAATATATTTTTACATGATCAAATTAATTTCTTTTTTGTATTCAAATAAATCTGTTCAATTCACATAGTATATCAATATATTGAAAACATTTGTAAGAATAATATATTTTGAAAAACCATTATCTTTAAGGGCATACACAATTAAATTAAAATTTTATTTATATATAACATGAAGTTTAATTTTTAGATACTATCAATATAATTTTTTAATACAATGAATAAATTAAAATTTTAAAGTAACTAAAAAGATTATCATGCGTATTAATTTATTATTAACTCATTATTGTTTCAGTCATTATTACTACTATCTTCTTTTTCTAACTTTAATTATACTTTTTCGATCATTTTTTCCATACAATGGATCAAGATACAGGTCAGTTTGATTGGTGTGACCAGATGAAAAGTGAGAAAAAACTTATGGGAGCTACATCATTTTCCTAATTATTTTCTTCTTAGTTGTGTGTAGATTACTATGTTGTTTGCATGGTTAGGGGCTATAATTCTGTAAACGTATTCCTTCTTAATTTGATTGTTATTTTCAACGAGTGATATTCCATAAAACATACATTTCGTTGAAACATTTAATTACTATATCTCATACAGTATGTATAACGAACATTTAAATATATTTTCTTATATATATATATATATATATATATATATATATATATATATATATATATATATAGTTTTATTAATTCAACTGTGTTTACATTATGTAATTTAGTAATGAATGATAAAAAGATTTAAAGCCATCGATGGAGTGCACCAAAAAAGGAAGGTATGATCTGGCTACACGTGGTGGATAACCACAAGGCAAAATAATATATATCTATACCCGCTTCATGCGAATAAATATTTAACAATTTTTTTCAAAAACTCATGTATTATGAAACTATCAAAAACTAAAAAAATATTACAAATGAAATCAAATTTCATTAAATTAAACTTAATTAGCTTACAATAGCAACCAAATAATTGCACCATTTTTTTAAATCTGAATAAATCAAAACATAAATAGTTCATAATTTAAAACATAATTAACTATTATTTATACAATATATGATTCTTTTAAATTTATATAAAATCCAAACACCTAATTAAAAATTATAGAAATGATATACAAATAATTCATAAGAATATAACTTTACCAAAAAAATTATTTTAAGACGTATCTATGAATCTATATGTTTTTTTATAAAACACAATCATGTCATATATTTTAAATTGTAAGTTTAATTTTTTTCGTTTATAATTGCTAGTATAAGACTGGTTAGTTTAGATAATTGTCGAGTTTTCAATCGTCTCTAACTGTTTCAAACTTCTTGTTATAGCTTTCTATTGCACAACTGATTAACTTAAATGATTGTTGAGTCTTCGGTCGGTTCCAACTACTTCCAAGTTTTTGTTACAGCCATACAAATACTCTAACATTCAAGTCAGTTAACGTCTAAGTATTAGAGAGTGAATATAATCAGAATAAAAGTATTATCATCCTATTTATAGGTTTCCAAATGGACTTTGGATGTTTGCATCAAATACCAATTTATTAAGGGTCCATCTCTACTCCTTTGCATGTTTTGAGTGATAATTCACTACATATTTTTTATCAGTAATCATGTCATGATGAAAATCGCACAAGCCAATCGAGTCCATCTATAAAGAAATTCAACGATTGGTCAAAAATATTGAGATATAATATAGGTTTTTTTCCCATTCTGGTGTACTTTTTCACATTAATGCCCAAGATCGACAAAAAAAAATTATTTATCAAAATGGACAAATTTTGCTAACTAGATAGGATTTCAAATTAATAATCTTTTAAATTAATAATAATAATTACATAATAATAATAATTAACAAATCCCTAACAAAAAAAATTAAAGCATACAAATTTATTTTAAATTGAAACAAAATAATATAATGATAATAATAATAATAATAAAAATAATTATAATTAAATTCATACAAATTTAATTTAAATGATAATATAATTATTGAAACAATAATTATAATTAAATTCATACAAATTAAATTAAAATAATAATAATATTTAGGGATAATAATGATAATAATAATATATTATTATCCCTAAATATTAGTATTATTGTTTTAATTTAATTTGTATGAATTTAATTATAATTATTGTTTCAATAATTATTATTATCATTTAAATTAAATTAGTATGAATTTAATTAAAATTATCATTATTATTTAAATTAAATTCATATTATTATTATCATTATATTATTTTGTTTTAATTTAAAATAAATTTGTATGTCTTAATTTTTTTGTTTTGTTAATTATTATTATTAACTTTTTTACTAATTGTTAAATGTAAGAAATGTCAAATAATTAAAAGATGATTGTAGAGAGATAATCAATTTTAATTAATGTCTTTAACTATATTTGATTAGCCTAAAATCATGTCTAAGTGAAAGGGTTCATTAATTTGAAATCCTATCTAGCTAGTAGAATTTGTCCATTTTTTATAAATAATTTTTTTCCCATTTTAGACATCAATGTGAAAAAATAAACCACATTGAAAAAAAAAAAAAAAAGCCTATAGCCAAACTCTCTTGTTGTAACACTCTTTTCTTATTACCTCATTGTCTTCCCTTTCGGCTACATTCCTCGTTTTCCGTCCAAATTTAGTATGGTTTAATTATACTTTTTATTTCTTGAAACTTTGAATAATTCAATTTACAGTGGTTTTTTAAAATTATATTATTTTAAAATTGAAAATATGGTTTAAATTGTAACAATAAATTTAACTGAAGAAACATATATTTAAACCTTAATCTTAAATCTCAAGACTTATATACTAAATCTTAAACCTTAAAAATTATTTCAAACTCATTTTAATCTCTTAAATTTTGTGCTTAGGAACTTAAATAATATTATTTAAATTATGATGACTAAGATAAACTTTTTGAATTGGGGATCAGAAGTAAAAGTATCTCAATTTAAAATAAAATAAAATAAAATATAATTAAACCTTTTATTTCGTATTTCTTTCTAAATGTGACAAAATATCAACTGTGATTTTGAAGGCCTGGCCCAATGAATGTGTCCATCGCATTTGGGTCTGGTTAGCTTTGCAAAACAAGAGAACGTAATGTTGTTTGAGTGATGATTATTATGAAACTTGCCTTGCTAATAAGAAGAAGCAGCAACCAATATGGTGTTCCAAAATTGCACCGATTCTCCTCAGTTCCCGACATCAAACTTCACCTGAACAAGGCCGCAAAACTGAACAACCTTAAACACGCGACACAAATCCACTCGCAAATCGTAACGACCAATCAGACGTCCCTCGGCAACATCAACAGCCTCCTGGTGGTGTACGCAAAATGCGGCTCCATCAAGCACGCAGTCCTCTTGTTCGACACAAACCCTCGCGCCTCAACCAGCGTGGTCACATGGACCACACTCATAACCCAACTCTCCCATTTCAACAAACCCTTCCAAGCTCTCACATCTTTCAACCTGATGCGAACCACCGGTATATACCCCAACCAGTTCACCTTCTCAGCCATCTTACCCGCCTGCGCTCACCCCTCGCTCCTTTCACAGGGCCAACAAATCCACGCCTTGCTTCACAAACACGCCTTCCACACCGACACTTTTGTTGCCACCGCTTTGCTACATATGTACGCCGAGTGTGGCTCCATGTCCTTCGCGGAGAACGTGTTCGACCAAATGCCCCACAGAAACCTCGTTTCCTGGAACTCGATGATTGTGGGGTTTGTTAAAAACAAAATGTACGGTCGTGCCATTGGGTGTTTTAGAGAGGTTCATTCGCTTGACCCTGACCAAGTTAGTTTCTCAAGCGTGTTGAGTGCTTGTGCTGGGTTGGTTGAGCTAGGGTTTGGGAAACAAGCTCATGGGAGCATTGTTAAGCGTGGTTTGGTGGGGTTGTTTTACGTGAAGAACTCGCTGGTAGACATGTATTGCAAATGCGGTTTGTTTGAGGATGCAACTAAGCTGTTCTGTGATGGTGGAGATAGAGATGTTGTCACGTGGAATGTAATGATCATGGGATGTGTTCATAGCCAAAACTTCGAACAAGCTTGCACCTTTTTCCAGGATATGATAAGGGAAGGCGTGAAACCGGACGAGGCTTCATACTCGTCTCTTCTTCACGCTTCTGCAAGTATTGCAGCATTGGCACAAGGCACCTTGATCCATTGTCATGTATTAAAAACCGGGCATATGAAAAACGCTTGTGTTTCTAGTTCTTTGGTAACTATGTACGGCAAGTGTGGAAGTTTGTTTGATGCTTACGGTGTTTTTGGAGAAACTAAGGATTTTAATGTGGTTTGCTGGACTGCTATGATAACAGTTTTCCATCAACATGGTTGCGCAAATGAGGCAATTGAATTGTTTGAAGAGATGCTCAAGGAGGGGATTGTGCCAGAATACATTACTTTTGTTTCCGTGTTGTCGGCTTGCAGCCATACTGGCAAGGTTGATGATGGTTTTAAGTACTTCAATTCGATGGCTGAGGTTCATAAAATTGAACCTGGACTTGAGCATTATGCCTGCATGGTTGACTTGCTTGGTCGCGTTGGTCGATTGGAGGAAGCATGGAGGTTCATCAAATTGATGCCGATAGAGCCTGACTCGTCTGTGTGGGGGGCTTTTCTCGGGGCATGCGGAAAGCATGGCAATGTTGAAATGGGAAGAGAGGTTGCAGAGAGGCTTTTTGAGTTGGAACCGGATAATCCAGGAAACTATGTGCTGCTTGCTAATATCTATACTCGACATGGGATGTTGGAAGAAGCTGATGAAGTCAGAAGATTGATGGGGATCAATGGGGTGAGGAAAGAGACCGGGTGTAGCTGGATTGATGTTAAGAACAGGAGCTTTGTGTTCAATGTGAATGATAGGTCTCATTCAAGGACACAAGAGATTTATGAAATGTTGAAAAAGTTGAAGGAATTGATGAAGAGGAGAGGGTATGTGGCTGAGACCCAGTTTGCAACTAACAGTGTGGAAGGTTCTGAAGAGCAGAGTTTGTGGTGTCACAGTGAGAAATTGGCTCTTGCGTTTGGACTTCTGGTCCTCCCACCTGGATCTCCGGTAAGGATCAAGAAGAATTTGAGGACCTGTGGTGATTGTCATACTGTTATGAAGTTTGCTTCAGAGATTTATCAGAGAGAAATTATTGTGAGAGATATCAATAGGTTTCATCGATTCATAAATGGATCGTGCTCTTGTAGGGATTATTGGTGATTGAATTTGAAACACATGCAACGAAATGAATGAGTCATGGCTGCTCAATCTGCAATAAGATCCCTTTTTTCCACTCGTGTCGTGAATAACTGAAGTTAGAACAAGAAAAAACCAAGAAATTTTTTCTACTATCAAAAACCTAATTAGATTCTCAACAACAAAACCTTATTCTACTAAGTCACATTGACCACATGAATTACACGGTTTCATTGGGTTGGTCGATTTTGCAGTCAAAGTGTACAGAAACCTAATTTTTATTCTCTATTTTCTTTTTTTTTTGTTCAAGTCGTTCTTCTCCGTGTAACATATCTTGTTATGATACACGGGGAGCGCAATTTATTGTGCATACCTTTTTCGTACATAAACGAAATGGCTGATACATGTTAGTATATTTTGACATGTATTTGGTTAAATTATCCTATTTTAAGTATTTTTTTTAATTTTTTAAAAAATTAAATTAAAAACAAGTTTCTATATTCTGACAACAATATCGCATTTCCATCTCTTGTGCAAATAAATATATAAAAAGACATGACGATCCAACTTTTATAGGACATCAACAATACATAGAAACAGTGTAAAAAAAAAAAAACTATATGAAAATAAATTTTGAAAACTCAAAAAAATGGTAATATTACATTTGTATATTTACACTTTTTGGAATAAATTTTTAATTTGCTAAACGAGAGATTTTTTATTCAGTTACAGTTCCCATCTTTAATTTGAGTTTAATCTCTCTCTATCTTATTATACTCGTTGCTTAACTCATAATTTATACAAAAGAGTGTTATAGCTTTTAACAATATGCTTGTCAAATTTTCTCCTAAACACTTTAAGAAAGAGAAATATGAAGAAAAAAACTAATCTTCATGAGTATAAGTCAAAGTTAAATACGACCTAACCAAAATAATTGAATGCATGTTTTTTTTACACGTGACAAGATAAAGATTAATTTCATTTCTTTTATTTTCTTTCTCGAGTATATATTTAATGTCTTAAGATACCATTAAAGTCATAATATTTGAGATCTTGTTTATTTTGGAGGTTAGACATATTTTCACTACAATTTTATTTTCAAAAGTTTTTTTTTTTTAAGGAAAACAAGTGATATAAATTATATCTGACTTTAACTCTTAAGTAACATAATTTTTTTTTAAGAACAAATTTTGACCTTACAATTTCAACACACTTAACTTGAAAAAGTTTGATAAGATTTCACTGGATGTTCCCTCCCCTTTGACCTTACACAAATCTTCCATAATTTATATATTAAAAAATTATATTGTATGTAGCCTTTCTACTTTCTTAACACATCTTTCATGCACATATAAAGCAATACCCTCATGCAGATGAATTGAGTGTAATTGTGTCGTGTGTAATATAAAAATAAAGCTAAAAGGGTGAACATTGCACTGAAAAGTATAGGGAAGTCAAAGTTTCAATGGAGATATGAACCAATAAATGCATCTTTTTACTTTCGTGTAATCATATATGATAGATACATGATAATTCCACAACAGAATACATTAGAATGATTCCAATGAAGCGGGTGAAGGTCAAATAAAGTGGCAGAACACAAACACTCACTCACATCACATTCACTTTATCGCATCTCGCCAACAACTAAAAGAAAGTAAAAGAGTCCCGTGAAAATCACGTGAAGTTCACGCCACAGCTAAGTGTTCACAGTTTGTCTTCTCACTCATCTCGTGACGTGGCATGAGTTCCAGTACTCTATCGCTTTCTGTGTTTTCTCCTTTTTTATCTCCCAAAAAAAAAAAGTAAACAAAGCATTTTATTGAATGAAAATTTTAAATGTTAATCTGTAAAATAAAAGAAATTCCAACTCATTTGATTGAACAGATACCGTTTGATGTAAATTGTTGTAAGGTTATTCACCACAAAAGCCTAAAGACTTGATCACCTTATTCTCTAACAATCTTACATAAAGTTTGATTGCTATTTTTTCTTTGGACTGTTAATCACATTTATATGGTCAAGCAAAAGGACACAAACACCGATACGCCACACGTTCAAACACAGTGTTTGACATGACACTATAATCTTTCATAGGTTGTCATATAAATGAATAATTCTACTCTACTTTTTTTATATCCTCTCATCTTAAATGAATAGTGTAATAAATTACAAAAATATTATTGGCAACATTTTAATAAAATTGAATAAAAATTTAAAATAATTTAATTTATAAAATTAAAATTAATATTTAAATTTTTTATTGATAACATTCCATAAAAATACATGAAATTAAAAAAAAATTCTAATATAATTTTGTATTTTCATATAATTTTAATTTATTTTGTTGATATCATTTTATAAGAAAAAATTAAAGAGCACTAGTATTAAATTAAGAAAATGATTAAAAATTTTAAAGGATAAAAATCATAATATCAAATTAGACTCAATGATTAAAAAATTAAGATCAGTAAGAAAATATAATATCTACAACTGATTGAAGAATGTTATTATGAAATACAATTAATTTGGTAGCATGTAATTATTGAATGCAATTAATTTTTAATAATAAAAATACGTTTCAATCTTTAAATTGGTGTACTGTACAATTTAATTCTGCAATTTCAAAACTAATGCATTTTTTAATTGTTATAATGAGAATTGAATGTTTCCCGCGTCAACCATGAAACACAAATATAAATAAATAGAGTGAGACATTCAAAATTCGGCGATTTCCTTTAGGCGGAAAATAAGTGCTTTGAAAAAAGAAATAATTTATTTACTGAAAACATAAAATATTTTGTGTTTGGTTAGAGTTATAAAAAAACAATTTTTAATTAAAATAATTTTAAAATTGTTTGAATGTGATAATTGTATGCATGTCGTACAATAAATGTCAATACAAAGATGAACTGTCCAAGGTTTTAATATATATTCTACTCCACCCATACTTACATCTAATCGGGTAAGTTTGAATAGAAATATATCAACCCATTATGAGTTATGGTTTAATGTAACTCAACATACAAGTAGTGTTCTCATATAAAAATACATCAATAAACGTTATAAAATAACGTGTTTGTGTACAAAATAAAAAACACTTTTTTATGAATATTTACAATACATAAATGTTTTAATTAAGGCAGCAGCCACGTGTTCTTCAAAGAATATATATAGTGATAAAGCAGCAAATAGATGAATGCAAGCACCATACAAATGTCACAATGAATTCACTACACGAATCAAGCATATTGTGTTGTGGTTGTAGCTTTATATTTGTTTGAGGAGACAAAGAAACATGTCGTAGACAATCCGTAAAAACTTATAGAATGTACATAAACATGGAAATTGCATAGTATATAACTCGTATATTCGAATATACTTAATTTGCAATTGTATTTTATCAGCAAAGTGACTCGATTATTTTTAATGGTACCAAGATCTACATCATAATTTTATTCACCTTAAAAGACTTGTCATTTCGTTAAGATTTTTTTTACTATCGGAAAAATTTAGTGCAGTTATTGATTCCCAATTGTGATTTCACCCTGCATATTGGCACCTTATCCTTGCTAACTTTCCTATGGTTGAAAAAACAACAAAAAGAAAAAAAGAACATCAAGAAACAACAACAATAACGATTTTCCTAAAAAGATAAACAATTAACGATATTCCAAGTTATGGTTTTAAATCGAAGTTCTTTTAAAATTATCAGTGGTAATAAGGATCAGTGTTAATTTAGTAAAAGAATTTCATTAAACTATCTACGTGTTTCCATCAATTTTTTACTTGCACGTCCATTTTTTTTTTTTGGATAGATAATTCAGACTAGTTTGTAAAAAAAAGTAGTTTTAACTTATTCTTTAGCTTTTGGTTATTTTGAAAAGTTTAAACTAATTAGTAAAAATCTAACACAAATGCATTCCTATTAAACAAGTATTTAAAAAAAGGAAAAAAAACAAAACAAAACCTATATAAGATGACATGATCACCATAGATTTAATGGGAAAAAAAATGTAAAAATGGGAAAGAGGACGTCATTTTTGCCACCATGACAGAAACACTGAAGGGAAAACGTGACTCACCATGCATCGTTCTTTTCATTATATTCCGCTGAGGCAAAAGTCACGATGCACAACCCAACCACTTTATCTTTTCCTCCATTCCCATGTTTTTGAAGTGTAAAATCTATAACCATATATTTTGTGTATATTTTTATTTATTTTAATTATATTTTAAAATTAAATATTTTAAATCAGATAACTATCTTGTCTATACAACACAATGATAAAGGGACAAAAATAAAAATAATGAATACAAATCATTTATGTATTAAAAAAATTACACACAATTCATTTGTTCCCCAATATAATAATATTTTTTTATCTTTCAAAAGAAATATAATTTTAATCGCTTCTTTAATATTAATTTTACAAAAATTATAAATGATACTACTCAAATATATAAAAAAAATACGTGTATCATATTTAAATAAATATAATATCATTAAAATAAGAAATCATAACAAAAAAAGTATACACGGCCATAAGTTTCTTACTTAGGATCACCAATCTACGGCCATGTGGCAACCATGGTAGCCGTGTGATCTGAGTGAGTCAGTCGTGAGCGTTGCCTGAAGCTTGATTGCACAAAGAAAATGAGGGCCCCACACAACCTTAACCACTGCAATCACTTATTAACCATAGTTAAAATAGAAAGCTCCTGAATCTATTCCATTTTCTCTTACTTCTGTTACATGTTACATTTTGTCTGCAGTTCTCAATGCTTTCATTTGCAAAAGCAACTTCCTCACTCGTCCTGCGTTCCTTCCTATTCTGAAACTTTAAGGTTTCTCTTAAGTTCGAGCTGTGACACGGTTTCTGAAGACTTTTGTTAACTGACAAGGTGGAACGGTTAATGCATCATCACTCAAACGCTACTTATTGAATTAAGTAAATTGGGGCTATATTTTGAACTGAACACTGATTGGACAGCTATAAGACCGAATCATTTTGAAGTCTTGAGTTCATTACTTGACTTGGCAAGGTTAATTTGTTTATGATATATGGTTATTTAAGAATTGGTTTGACCCTGATGTTCTATGTCTTTAATTTATTTAGCTATGTTACAGTACTTTCCTTTCCAAGTGTGGAGAAAAAGAAAGCTTTTATGTTCCGCAAATAATTATTTATTACTGTTACTTCATATCTTTCCCCTTCTATATTCAAATCAAACAGCGTGGTGGGGCTAGCGTCAGGATTCCGTTTGTGGGCTGTGAAAGGTGGTTCGCATTTCACAGCTAACATGGTATTTTTGTCGGATGCAACAACAATAATGGCTTAGTTTATATAAGAGTGCTTCTTTAACATTAGTTCATCATGCCTCTGCATGAGTTTTACCGTGTGAATTAAGGGAAACTTGATCCCAAAGAGATGAACAACAGCACTTGTGCAGCTGATAAATCTTCTGCGTAAGTTCAATAGCATGCTTTTGCTAATCCCATTTTATTTTATCTTTGTTCTGTTTCTCTGACTTGTTTCCTAATTTGTTTTAACTCTACCTTTGTGGCAGACCCAACGATGATTTGTTTGAGCTGGTTTGGGAAAATGGCCAGATTTCAGTGCAGGGTCAATCCAGTAGAGCTCGAAAGAGCCCAAATTGTAAAACTTTGCCACCTCATTGCCTACCATCTCATACTCCACTAGGAGGACACGCTAATGATAATAATGCTACCATCACAAGGATGGGGAAGTGTGGGAGTTTAGGAGCTGAATTGAATGAAATTAGAAGGGTGGTCCCTTCAGGTGAAGTGTATTTCAGTGAAGAAGAAGTAGACATGGTGATGCCTTGGTTGAATTATGAAATGGATCACCCTTTGCAACAGGGATATAGTTCTGATTTTTTCCATGAACTATCTGGGGTCAACATGAACGAGCCATCTGCATCAAATAGTTTTTCTTTGTTAGTTAGAAGAAATAGTTGTAGTAAGGTATCTAGGGACACTCATAAAAACACTCCATTTGCATCTGTTAGATCCAAGTTAGTAGATATAGCTGAAAATAATACAAATAATGTTCCATCTCCCTCAAGTGGTTTTTCTAGCTTAAAGATGGAGAAGCATGGTCCAGTTGTGTGTAGCAATAGTTCCACCATGATGAATTTTTCCCACTTTGCAAAGCCTGCTGCTATCGTCAAAGCTAACCTTCAGAACATTGGCTTGAAATCAAGACCAGGAAGTGTGGGAATAAAGATAAAAGGTGCTGCTGCAACTGTAGGTGTAACCAATCCTGCTGAATCAACAAAAGTTGAAGTAAGTGGAGAGTGTCCAAAAATATCAGTCACACAAATTCATCAGGTTACGGAGCCAAAACCCCTGGAGCAGGATGGTGCCGTTTCTACGAAGTGTGATCCTTCGCGCAAAGATGTGTCCAAAATTGATGAAACTTCAAATCTAGTTGGAGAAAGTGGGAACAAAGGAAAGGAAGCTGTTGAAAAACATGTGGAGCCAGCTGTAGTCTCCTCCTCTGTTTGCTCTGGCAATGGTGCAGAGAGGGGTTTGAAGGATCCAAATCAGAATTTGAAGAGAAGAAGAACAGACACCGAGGACTTTGAGAGCCAAAGTGAAGTTAGTTTCTTAGAATTACACTGTTTTATGTTAATGTTGCTTTCTTATTTATTTTATGGTATTCCATTATATTAACTTTCTTCTAATTAACAGGATGTTGAGGAAGAATCTGTTGGTGTAAAAAAGGATGTTCCTGCACGACGAAGTGGAGCCAAGAGAAGCCGTTCAGCTGAAGTGCATAATCTATCTGAAAGAGTATGCAAGACCATCTACTGTTTGTGTTGTGTTAATTAAATTTTAACTAATGTTCCTTATCAAGTGTTTGTTAATTATATTGTTTCTGATAATAAAATTTTGGGATTTGTTTATGCAGAGAAGAAGAGACAGGATCAATGAGAAGATGCGTGCATTACAAGAACTAATACCAAATTGCAATAGGGTTGAACTTTACTTTCTCGTTTTAACTTCTCAACTTGAATATAAAGCTGATTTCTATTTTTATACTCGATTTCTTGGTTATCATGATTTTTGTGATTGCATGTGTATTAGGTGGATAAAGCTTCGATGTTGGATGAGGCGATAGAGTATCTCAAAACACTTCAACTGCAACTTCAAGTACCCTTTCTTCCATCAATCGTTTGAATTTTAATTGATGAAATTATGTATGATCCATTAAAAGGTGAGATTGTTTCCTATGTTGTTACGTAGATAATGTCAATGGGGAGTGGTTTATACATGCCTGCTATGATGTTACCTCCGGGAGTACAACACATGCATGCACCACATATGGGTCCTTTTTCTCCTATAGGTGTTGGCATGCAAATGAGCTTAGGAGTGGGTTGTGGCATGGGTATGCTTGGTGCTAATGACGAGTCTTCTAGATTTCCAATAGTTCATGTGCCCCAAATGCAAGGAACTAAACTTCCCACAGCACATGCACCTGGTCCAAATGGTCAAATGTTTGGGCTTCTTAATCAGGGTCACCCCATGCCAATGCCACATGTCCCCATATTTTCATTTCCGGGAGAATCCTTTATGAAACCATCAACTTTAGGACTAAATGCCTCTGGACCAGCACTTACGGAAAATGTTGATTCGGTTTCAGCCTGTAACTTGAAGGATCCAATGCCACATGTGAACTCACAAGATGCACAAAACACCAACCCTTGCAACTCAACAAATCTGATGTCAACACAGGTTTGTTTGCTGACAAACTTCGTATCATTGTGTAATATTAATATATCTTGGTTGGGATTAAGGTTTGGTATAGTTATAATGGTAATTCCATGTGGAATGATTTGAACCTTTTGTGTTTGCTTAAACATTTAGCTTAAAATTTGGTTTCCGTGATCATTTTTGTAAGTCATAGGGGTGTTGATGTTTGTGTCCATTTGTGTTGTGCTAGTGTGAAGCAAGAACTGGTGGATTTGAGCACTCAACTTTGGTACGAAATAGTGGTGATGCCACTTCGGCAAATGACAGAGCAGCTACTAATCCGCAGGAAAGAGAATAACCTTATGATTATAGATTCATCTCATATATATATACTTGTTCTTTTTGACGTTTTTACTTACGAAGTAAGGAATGTTATATTAGAATAACTTAATCATTCACTTGAAAGTGTAGTTGTAGGCTATGACTGGTGGTGCATTGACTATGGCTAATAAATTCTATTGCTTCTGGACTCTGCAAGTTTCCATACAGAACTAAAGAGTTTTAGGTCTGCAAATCACAATTATTATTGTGTCTCATGTTCTTTTGGAACTAACTTTTTAGACTAATTAGTCAAAAATTTAGATACAAAACTTTTTTGGACATTCATTTTAGAGTAATCAAAATCATGAAATTCTTTAAAATAATTGAATAATCAATCTAACTGAAATATTTATCATGATTTGAATGCATATGTGCACGTTACTTTTTCGTTTATAAAGTTGAAATATAAATTTAATACTGTTTAGTAATTTTGTAAAAAAGTTAATTAACTAACTAATCATATTAAAATCTTCGGTTAATTTAGTTTATAATATTAAATATGTCTTACATATATAAATATAAATTTCTCTAACATAACGAAACACGTATGAAAACTTATTGTATAAGATAAATGAGTTTAATTAAAAATATTTATGTAAAAAATTTACTAATACAAAATACATTTTGGATTTATTTTCATATAACATACTAAATAACATTATTTGAGTCTTATAAAGAGATCAAAGAAAGTACTAAAAATAATAATTTAACACAAATCAAGATACTTGGATAAATTTTTCAATTAAACCATGTGAAAGTAATTATATATAAAGTATTGTTTAGATTATAAACTAAATAAGGCCAGATTATTTAGTGATAAGTTAGTTTAAAATATGTCTCAGATTAGGGAATCAACTCTCATCTCCATATTTTTTCGTGTCAAAATAAACTAATGAATCTATTAAAATGGTATAAAATTAGAAGAGAAAAACGACCCTACGAAATGGGTCATTTTGCACGAGCCTCCAACAAATGGTTAACGTGAAGGCAGGAGAAAGCGAAAGAGGTGAAAAAGTGTGAAAAAAATGAGGTCTGTAAGAAAAACTAGTGGCTGCAAATAGTAACTATGCATACTTTGGGCTTATTACCCAATGAGCTTTTCCTAATCTATTAAGATACTAAAATATGGTTTTGCTTGTACCCCTATCATTACTAACTGCACCTCACTATTACAAAAAAACTAAAATATCCTCTTCCACTACATCACTGCAACTACGGTCATCGTTGCTGCACCATCGTGTTTGTAGAAAAAAAGTTGAAGAAAGGAAGAACACTATAGAGAAAGAAGCAAGGATTAAGATAGGTCTCATTTCTGAACTAAAAATTCATTCTTATAATTAATGGATGTAAATCTTTTATTTCATCCTCGTCTAGAACGGATAAATTCGTATCTTCTCCCTAACTTTCAAATATTGATAAAATAATATTTTTTTATAAAAAATATAACAAAGAAAACATTATATTATCAAGTATTTAATGTCAAAATATGATATATTTTTTTTCTAAATGTCATAAAAGAGGAAAGACATTATAATTATATAAATATCAAATAATAATTATATAAAGGTTAAATAATTATATATAAGAGTAAAAATATCAATGATATGACTTAATAAGTTATAAAACTAATAATTAATAAAATGTAATCCAAGTTTTTTTAATTAAATTACTTAATAAATTAAATGTATTTTAATAATTTAATAAGAGAACTAGTAAGAAGACAAGACTAAGTAATGAGACAGAATAAAGATGTACAAGTCCATCTTCATTCTCATTCTTAATTAAAAAAATTAGGTAGTAGTCATATCCAAACCTATACTCCATCAATATGAAAATTTCCAAATTCTTTATCAAAACTGTACCTAGAATGAATTCAGACAATACACTTGAGAACATTTTCATTGCCATCCTTAAGAAGAAGAGAGAGAACACTTTGAAAAAAAAAAAACTTATTCTATAAAACTCATTTGGGAAGGTATTATATATGTTTTAATTTTTTTTTTCTAGAAATCCTGTTTTAGAATGTATTCAATCTTTTCGGAAATTGAGTTCCAAAAATATCATACTAGAATTCTTGTTATGGAAATTATATTTTGGAAATCCCATTCTGAAAAATTCAAAAAGCATGTTTTAAAAATTTAAGAAAACCCTAAACCATAAGTCACTTAAAAAAAATGTAAAACGGTCATTTTAGAAAAACATGGGTGCACCAACAACTTGTGGGGTGCAGGAAAAGAAGCCCTAAAATATAAGGGTGGGAAGTAGAAAGGAAGTGAACCCAAATCACCTGAAAAACTAATTGTCCATCTCTTAAAAGCCCAATTCACCTTAAAAAACTTTCTACATTATTTTTCTAAATTTTCATTTTTAACTTATGCATAAAGTAGTTATAACTTACAAAAAAAAAAATATTTTTTTCATACTTTTTTCATCTATATAATCTTTATATAAAAAAACCCATTCAAATATAATCGAATCATGCATCTCTTTGGCTAGGCTTTAATTCTCTTAAGGAATCATTTTGCCTTCTTGTTTCTGAAAAGAAAAAAAAATTTAGAAAGTATTTGGGTACTCTTCGTGTTGATTGATGTTACCTTATTTTATTGCGATGTTCTTGTGGAATGACGTTTTTTCTACCGACCAGAATGAAACGTTGACACATTCATGATGGGGAACCATCATTAACAATATAAAAGCTGACTAATATAAAAAGAAAAAAAAAATAACAAGTATTTAGAATAATTTAAAATTTTAATTAGCATTTTAAAAACTAAATTCAATATGATATTTAAATTAAATTTGATGTGATATGTTCCTGACATTGATGAATCTGTTCTCGCAGTGATGGCCGTTGTCGGAAGAGAAGGCAAAGACGACGCAAAAACTATGGCTTTGGAGAGTTTTGTGTGGTCATCGTCGAAGCCAATAAAGTTCTCCAAAACCAAAGCCAGATAAATGATTTTTCTTAAAACTAAAAAGACTTTGTAGTTAAGGAAGGATAATACGAGGAGAAAGGAAAGACCATAAAGCAAAAGCGGAAGTCAAAATGGAGTGTAGGATTTCCTGAAACATAACTACAATAAACTTGCGTAGACTAGATTAATCTAATGGTGAAAATTTGTGGTACAGGGTAGACCATTTATCAAGTTGCTCCAGGCTAGCCCTGCCTTAGTTTAAAACAAATATGTGTATAATATAATATCGAGTAATTGTAGTTTTAGATTTATTTTTAATTAATAAATCCTTGTTAAAGGTTCCAGCACTTTTATTTAGTTTTTTAAGACTTTTATACGCTCTCATATATTTTAATAACTATTTTTATTTAAACTAATTGATATGACAAGTATAAATTAAATTTCATTTTTATTTATTTTTTATTTATTAATTGAAAATATTGTTAAAATAATTTTTATATGATTTTTTATATAACTTTATATAATAAAACATCAATTATTTCGATTTATAATTTATAATATGTTAAATCCTTTTTAAAAATGAAATACATAAAAGAAATATAATCCAATAAATACTAAAGATAGCGTAGTAATTAAATATCTCTTTAAAATTGAAAATAGATAATAATAAGTGAAAATAATTTAAGAATAAAAAATATATTAAAATTTAAGAGATAGTAATTAAAAAATATCAAATAAGTTATACGTTAAAAACTAATTAAAGTAGCTTGAAAACTTTTAAAATAAACTATTTTAAAGTATCTTATAAAATACTTTAGTGTTAATTAAACTAACTAATAAACTATATCAAATAAATTAGTAACTCATTTATTGATATTACTAAACATACTCTAGAAAAACTCTTCCATTTTGTTAAAATGAGTTTAAAATATGTTAACACTTATGTTTGCCTAGTTGGAATGGTACAATATTACAATCTTATCCTAATGACAATAAACAATAACTCTATTTTTATCCAGCATATTTTATTTTTCAAATTGCATTTAAAAAAAAAAAAAAAAACTCGCAATCACCCAAACATACCCTTAGGTTTTGAGAAGACAATGACTTTTTTTGGGAAAATAAATATAAAAATTTGATTGTAATGATTTAGAAATTAAATAGTTATTTGAAGTAAAAATATCAGGAACCTAAATGACTTTAAATTACAGGAGAATGCCTAAACGCTCAATTAAAAATTACTAATAAAAGCTCACACTTAACAAAATTATATTTTAAGATAAAATACATTGTATGTGTATTGCAAAATCTAACAGGCGTGGAATTGGAACATGATGATCTATAAAGGATGTGGTAAACATATTTTGGAAGGTATGATAAAGAAGAAGATGATGAGACTGTGCGTAGAATGTATTAAGGTGTATTGGTAAAGTAACAATGTAGAGGTCCAAGGATGATCCAATTAGATATTGGTGTGTGTGTAATGTCTGGCACTAGTTCTTCTGAATGTTTATGATTAGACCCTTGTAATCAAATTGTGTGGAGTATTCCCCAAGCTCAACACACAACTTCTGATTGAGAAGACTCAAAATGCCTATTAGAATCTCAAATAGTTCAAATGGAGGCATAAGCTCTCTCCCAAAATCAAAAGTAATGATGTAAATGTAGCAATAAAGTTGACTATCATTTCCCACTACAAAGCAAAAGTGAAAATGTAATTATGCAAGGATGGGGTACAAAGGAACATTTCAACCAGACAAACTCTTTTCATAATTGATGGGGTTAGGGCTTTTCTCATGCCCTTATGTTATGTTATTGCTTATTTCATAGATCCTCACACTTAATAAAATAACCAAACTAAGCCCAGTGATTAGTGGGGAATCATTTCTAGAGTTTAACTCGATAATCATTATTAGTTGGATCTTAATCTTCCATAAATGGAAAGCAACGTCATCATGTTTCTGTCATCATCATCGCTTGTTGCTTTGACAAGACTAAAGATAACTAAGTTTGCTGTTAACTAAAACACATGAATTTGCATGTGCCTGTGTTTCCAATCACGCTTAATGGGCCAATTTAGCGGGTTAATATGGTCTTCTTAGATTGAAACTTTTGTGAACATTACTAGTTTCAGTTATCCAACAAATCAAGGTGGGAACTCGCTGGCCACGAATTCTATTCCATCATGCTTTGTACTACTAATACTCCTCCTACTCATGGCAATTTCCTAATTACTCAACTAAGCAAAATATGTTCTTAAGGAACAACCTCTAACTATTCAAATTTTTGAGCTGCTTAATTTGTAATCATAGGAACACACTTCTTCCTTCTGGAATAATCTCCTTGTTTATTACTGGGGTCTAACTTAAGAAAAGACACTTTAGGTCTATGCTAAATAATAATAGTTTTGGTGGGAACTTTGACAGAGACCAAATTGTGCAAAGTAAGCTTAACTTGAGAGTGGTTACAACTATTTCTACAGTTTCGTGTTAATTATTTTAATCAAATATCTCCCATTAACAAGCTAGTTCAATTATACCAAGCAAAGATGTTAAGTGTCATGAAATTATGAATTCTAACAACTGCTCTTTCTTGTCAATTAGCTGTCTGTTGTAGGATTAGATGTGGAAATGCTGGTTTTTAGGATAATGCAGAGGCATCTTCATTTTTCAATGGCAAGTGGATTATGTCTCCTTCTATTTCAAATACCCATTATGATCATCTAAAAGAGCTCTTTATGAAATTTGCTTCTCAAACTTCCCATCAATATTATTATAACTCAGGCGTTTGAGCATTTCAAATCACACATTTTTCTTTTCTTTGATGACATCGTTTTAAATGATTAAAATCGTTTGTAGTACTAATTGTTATTACAGCCTCCCACATGATGAGTAAGGCTTTCAAGAACATATGCAAGTTGCCGTCCGTTCTAGAAAATGTAATAATAAAATAATAGTTTGTAAATCCAAATTATACTTCTGCTTTATGTTGTCAGTAAAAAATCTGAAGGCCACAGAGACATTTTTCACTGAATCTGTTACAATCATATTAAGTCACTGAAATACCGATTGAAGTGTCATGGTTGCTACCAATTTTCTGTACTGCTTTTGTATTTTGGTTAGTGTTTGAAAATTCAGGCCATTAATTTCAATATACATTGAGCTTCATGTGTTTTTATCTCTTTAAAAGTTCATTATGCCTTGCATTTGTGAAGTACACTTGAGTATTTTACCCAATGGAGGGCATATGTGAGTAATTGCTATGGGAGGGCTCGTAGTAAGGACAAGATTTTTGTTGTTCAACTTGTTTCCATATTAGTAATCAATGATTTCGTGGACAAATTAGAAGAGAGTTGAATACAAATTTTCTTTTCTTTAAGGAAAAAATAGTGTTATACTTATGTCTTATAGTCCTTTATCTCTCATTTATGGCACTATGCAATGGACCTAAATAATAAGCTTAACTTTAGGCATGGCCTACCAAGATTAGCATCACATATCCCCAAATTGACGATAATGCCACACAATTCCTTTCTTATGCAGTCCTCTGCAGCAGAATAACTAGGGGACCAGTAGCTGCCATTACAGAAATTCCCATATATATTCAACCATCTCAAAACAATCCCAGCAAAGCAACTTGTGAGACAAATACACAGCAAAGTGTCCAAGTGATTCTGGATTAGATTTGTCTCAACTACTGTCTGCCTCTGATTATCAGAATGCACGGTTCAAGAGAATTTGACATACCTATTGGCTCTTACCTTGTGTGACTAGTAATGGCCAGTTAGTTTTTAACTTAAAAAATAAAATGAAAAAGCAAAACATATGAACAGTTCTTCCATACAAGCGTGTTTCTTGAACAATTTCATTCTAACAAGAATCAAGGTGCCACCCTAGCTTCTATCCTGGAACCGAATATTTGCCCCTATAGACTGAACGTTTATCATCACAAAACAAGTTATCGTTTTTTATTCGTAAAACAAGACTGCTTCATTTGTCCCATAAACATAGACATCAATTTTGATTTCACGCAAGAAATGAAAAAATAAAAAAAGGATACGACTTGAAAACATTGGTTCAATTATAAGGCTGACCAACTTCATTTTTGTCACTAACCAAATGACCCAATTGATTATTTTGCTGGGAATATCCGAAGGACAACGAAGCCGACATATATTATAGACGTGTATAGACAGCAAGTGTAATGGAGTGTATAAACATTTTACAATGTTGTGAGTTTGACTTCTTGAAACAGCTCATATGGGTAATATAAGATAAGCCTAGAGGTGCATGATGAGGTATGGCCGTGGACTATGGAGATTACAAGCATCTTTCCATAGAGGACTTATTTATAATTCAAATGTCCAATTGGATGCCTGAATTAGGACATGGCTTAGGCCGCGGAAGCTCACAATATGTCAGAACAAATAGACACGCAATCGCAGAAAGATATCAAAACTAATATTACTAATATATAAACTTGTATCATTGAGAGGTGAAGGAAGATACCCTTATGGGTTTAGAACGTGTTTGTGAAAAAATGAAGCACTTGAAGACAAGACACTGTTTTGGATTCTTGTGTGCCATGAATAACTTGCAGAGAATATTGTACAATTTGTGCCATCTCAGAAGGACAAAGGAAAAGTTTAATTTATTATGTGTACAATGTCACATAATACTTCTATTCCAAGATATGTAATGTAATTAATTTATTTTTTCTACATAAAAAGAAGTAGGTCACCCTTTCAATCTATCTTCAATATACGTTACTTTAGACACATGCTGCGACCCTTATTGTTGTGAAGTTTTCCTGTTTTGAAATGATTGAAGCGAATGTCTATGACCTGATTAATTTACTACTCGATGGCCATGTCCTTTTTTTTATCAACAACTGTGTCTGATAATTGAAGGCTAATTCTCTTTGTAGAAGTCATTAAAATATATTTTTTTAATAAAAAAATGTTAATAAATCAAATTCTTGAAAAGGTGTTAAAAAATTAATTAACTTTATCAACTATGTTCAACTTTATTCATTACATATCATTCTGCTAGCACACAGTAACTAGTCCCTGATTTAACTAACTGGTGTGGTACTATCATTTTTTCTATTAACTTTTGAATTCTCTAGCAGACAAACTCTGTAGAGTGAAAGGCTTAGTTTAGATAATTACCTTTCAGCAAGAACTCAACGACATAGTGAGGAATCCTCCAATCTCCATCGAAGACACGAATTACAATGCCATTTAAAATTGACTTTTTTCTAGCAAAAGTCAGAATGCTCATGGGCTTTTTGGACCTGAGATCTCTCTGCTCCACTTTTGTGATTTGTCCCTAGAGAGGGGGAAAGCTAACGTTAGCCAAAATTGTTGAACATCTTTTTGCAAACACAATTGTTTTTAACTGAACCACAGGTAACTTTTCAGAATGATTTTTTTTTCTGTACACAAAGCTGAAATTATGAGACTTTACTCAATAGAAATCAATTGTGCATTGCTCAAACTTACCAACTTTTTGGTCATTTTTTTTTTATCTTTGTCCTACAGTATTTATGCAATAGCTACCACCTAGACGCTTAATGTCTAGTTCTTTTGTCACCCATTCTGTAATATTTTTGAAGTTGCACAAACCCTTTGTCCTAGCGATTTTTGTTTCATAATTTTCTTACATCTTGGTATTTTTCCTTAATTTTTATTTGGCAAAGAGAATATTTTTTGGTGAAGTATGCATACGAGAGACCGAATATTGTTTGATCAGCTGCAGGCTGTAATGAGAATTGTGTCATCTGAATTTGACAATACATGGTTTACCGGTATAAATACTAGATAAGAGACACAGATGCAGACACAGTAACACAGCAAATTTGATGAGTTTACACGTAATGTATGTGAAGTATGATCCGATACAAAATACAACCCTGTTCTTAAAATATCTTGGTAAACATAAATTAATCAGCTTTAAGGTGTTTATAAAAAATGCAGGCTTCAATTAGCGGATTAAAGGGACAGTTATATTATTGCGATTGTCGTACTTGTATAGAGTTGTTTGTCTCTATTATTAACTATGGTTATAGTACTCTACATAAAACAACGACGGTTTTAGTATCTTTCCACACACACACAGAATTTTGATGAAGCTCCAACGTTGAAATTGAAGAAATTCACATTTAATGAAAAAGAAACTTAATTTTCAAAATGCAAAAATGATGAATCATTTGGATAGTTGGTTGAAGTCCAACAATTTCTATGAGAAGAAACGTGACCTTAACTAGCTCATTTGTCAAAAGTAAATTTGTATTTGTACCCAAATGATGAAACTTTTCCAAAGGATAATGATTTTTCAAAAATGATCCCTAAAAGCTAAAAAGAAGAGAAGGTCAGTTTTGTACCAAAGAGTATCTGGCGGAAAAGTTGGACAAGAAAAGGAAAGGGCTATAGAGTTTTCAAAACTTGAAGTATTATCAGCAATAGGAGCAAAAGAACCTAGAGAAGGTTCTGTTATCGTCAATTTAATGCAGTATGCTTTGTTTGCTTACCTTACCCCTCTGAGCCTTTACTTTTCCACGAGAATTTTGCCCTTCTTAATTCTAGTGGTTTATTTGTACTTCATATTACTAATCTTGGACTAGGCTTTGCCTAGGCCATGCCACTCCTTCAAATTCCATTGAAGGTTCTTGCTTTCTTCTCTCTCATCCAAGTCATATGGGAATGGAGAAATTTCGTCACACTAGACAAGTTTCAAACTCACGAGATAACAACTATATGCTCTAAAGCAGCATGGTACATATTACATAACCACCAAGGTCGGTTAAAAGTGAAAACCGTCCTAGCTACCATTGTAGCAATTATACCCACCAAATTTTGGCATATACCTATCTTTAGGACTACCTTCACTCTCTTACAACCAATATAACTTTTCCTATATATACAAATTTCACAACTGTTTTTTTTCCTTCGTATCTTATTATTTCTTTACGTAGCTCTTACATCACTCTTTTTATTAATAGACTAAACAACACACCCTTTAACCTATTCTGTCTCGTCTTTCTCTATCTTTTTGAATAAAAAAGAATTATAGTATAATCAATTAAAAACCTTGGATAAGTAGTAGTTGATTGAGAGTGTAAAACTCTTCACTGTAAAAGTGCAAAGACTATTATTTTCTGGTAAGAAAAACCTGAAAAGAAAAAGGGTGACCAATGGCCATGGTGGTGGGACATTCACATAAATAAGTCAAAGCATATGATCCTCCTTGGTGGCATCTCATCCGTTGGATGGAAGAGAGGAGTTGCAGGAGGAGCATTGGATGAGAGTGTGGGACCGAAACAATTATGTGGAATGTCTCGTGAAGAAAAGAGATGAAGCTAGTTCTGGAAGGTGAGATATATAAATTCAAAACGACAGTGTCCAATCACCCTTGTTATTATAAGGCTCCTTCTATATATTCGAATCTCTATGCAAGTTGCAAAATTCTTAAGCTCCAACGCTTCCCATTAATTCACATCAAAGCTCCTGTGTCCTTCTTAACCATCCACGTAGGTTCTGACACAAGACTTTGCCGCTTTTAACAAACATTTCAAATCGCTTAAGGCAGCCATAGTGCACATGGGGAGACACTCTTGCTGCTACAAACAGAAGCTTCGTAAAGGCCTCTGGTCTCCAGAGGAAGACGAGAAGCTTTTGAATTACATCACCAAACATGGCCATGGATGTTGGAGCTCAGTTCCAAAACTAGCTGGTACCATACCACCACTGTGCAACACATCATCTTTCATCACTTTATCGATATTGCAGCATGTGCACACCACAAAAACTCATTCAATTAATTAACTTTTTGCGTTTGTATGTGATGTGTATATGTCAGGCCTTCAGAGGTGTGGCAAGAGCTGCAGATTAAGGTGGATTAATTACCTTAGGCCAGATTTGAAGAGAGGGGCGTTCTCACAGCAGGAAGAGAACTCCATAATTGAACTTCATGCAGTCCTTGGCAACAGGTACTGTTATGTTTTCAAAGTTTTTGCTATTTTTGGCTTTTGGTCAGTAGATTGTTGTCACTACAAGAATTCTTGGTGGACCAATTTCTCGAGGTTGTCGGTAATACATGTTTTTGTTTCATGGTTTTGAACTTTTGATGGGTGTATCAGGTGGTCGCAGATCGCAGCTCAGTTGCCAGGAAGAACTGATAATGAGATAAAGAATCTATGGAATTCCTGTCTGAAGAAGAAGCTTAGACAAAGAGGCATTGACCCAAACACACACCAACCTCTCTATGAGGTTGAGAATGACAAGGACAAGCCTCTCACAGCTGAAAGAAGCAACCAGAAAGGCTCCAATGAGGCGAGTGCTGTTGAGCCACCAAAGCAAAAGCCAATAACTACTACTACTACTTCTATGGCTATGGATAGATATCCCCTTGAAGTTTCTGCTACCTCAAAGATCAGCAGTGGCAACAACAACAACAGCAGCACCCTAGACAGGTTTGGCACTTGTCATGACAACAACAGCTCCATGGCTAGTTCTGATATGATGGGAATGGGATATTTCCCTTTCCAGCACCTGAACTATGGACCAAACATGGGACTCACTACTGCCAACCCCAACAACACCCCGCTTTGTTTCATTCCTGGTTCCACTTCTTCCCAAATGATGTCAGAGCTGAATTCCACCATGCTCCAGTCTGTGTTCTCAACACATGTAAAGCCTACTGTTAGCCTCCAGTCTAATAACAACAACCCTTCATCCATATTCTCTGACGGGGTTCAGAACTGGGAAGGAAGTACCTTCAGTAATAATAACAACAATGCAAGCAAAAGCAATGGGAGCAGTAGCTGCAGCATCCAATTACAAAGCAGCACTAACTTCCTTGATCATGGCAGCACCATAACATGGGGGCTGCAGCCAGAATCTGCCACCAAGGCAGATAATAAAGATGCTCATTCTTCTCATGTGGTGCCCTTGCAGTCAGAACAAGAAGACATCAAATGGTCTGAGTATCTGAACAACACCCCTTTTTTCCTGGGAGCCACAGTGCAGCAGCATCAAACCACTCACTCTCTCTACAGTAGTGATGAGGTGAAGCCAGAAACAGCCTTCATAGCAGACGAATCGAGTACCAGTTGGCACCACAGCCAGCATTTTCAACCCTCGGATATATATAGCAAAGATCTTCAGAGATTTTCAGTGGCCTTTGGACAAACCCTGTAAGCCTGCAGGCAGTGGTTGTACTTAACACGTGGAAAACTCAACCAAAGAGAGGAGCAAGATGCCGACATTTCCAATGTGAAGAAGGTCAGAAATTTGTCGTGAGTTCTGACCGCAGGTGTGTGCTGTAAATTTTTCTTTTCATATTGTAAATGTGTCCGATTTATACTGAAAAAAAAAACACCCCAGCAATCAGCATTATGTTACAGTATAACTAAATATTTGTGATTTATTCAAGCTTCTTCTTCTTCTTCTTCCCATCACTTTGTTCATCAAACACAGAATAAGGCTTGTTCCATATAGATCTTCATTCCTTATACAACATTCATATGGATCTACATACAATTTATGATAACAGTGAGCATTATTTTTTTGAATTAAGTTTCTGTTTTGTTGGTATATTGTGTAATAGTTACCATTAAGGTGATGGAGCGTGCGTGTGACACAATATAGTTTGAAATCTAGTATGATGATCTTTTGTATGTCCGTGATTTGCTACTACACAGTCAGCTTTTCACTTGATCCTTTTCCAATTGAGAATCCAGTGAAGTTATTTTCTTTTGTGTCGTGGTACCGTTTTTTCTTTATTGGGTGTCTATCACTGTCTCATACAGATAAAAGAGTGTTTACACTTTTTGGACAAACCTTAGCTCCATTCCCTTTCACCTTAACCAGTGAAGATAAGAAAATTGTAGACTTGTAGTAGTAGTAGTAGGCTAGTCTTCCCTTCATCTACGTCTTTCCAATCTACGCAATCCAAAACTCTTGACGGTTTTAATTCCCAACTCAACATTGTAGTCTCTGCAGGGTAGAAAAAAATATGCCAAAACTAAACCACACACCAAGCAAATTTATGGCACCACACCGACTAATTCAGTTTAATAAAGCGCCATCAGAACTTGTTTAACGGCTTTTTTCCTCTGTTAATGTTATACTAAGGACGCGGTGCAACAGAAAAGTAAAAACGCATAATGAAATTAAAGTAGTGGTTAAGAAACCAGGATTTGTATTTTAGTTTATTCATGGGATAATAATGTTCACATTTACATGATCCAATAGCTTTCTCAGTTTTTAATTTCTTTCTTCATTCTTCTATTATTCTTTAATCTATAACAATTAATAAAAAAAATACATTTTGCGCATATTTTTATTATTATTTATCTTTAAAAATATGATAATTACTTTAATTTATTAAAATAAATAATAAATCTATGACAATTAATAAAGAAATACTCTCTAATAATACTAAGCATAAAAAGTATCCGTTTGTGACAATAAGGTTATTTGACGCCAAAAATATTTATTTGTAAATTTTATTTTAAAACGAATTTTCTATAAAATATTATTAATTTTAAAAAATGTATTTTATTAAACAGAATTATTTTTAAGTGCTCAATATTTAGAAATTTGGATCAGTAAAAGTTATGTTATATATATATATATATATATATATATATATATATATATATATATATTAATAATTTAGTTTCATACTTAATATTATATTTATATTGATGTTATTTATCTTAAAATATATTGTAAAATCTATCTTAATTATATACATGCACTTTTTAAATTTTACATTTTAACTATATGTATAATACTTATATTAATTTATTATAACCTAACTAGGTCTTGTCTAATATATTGCAGGTTTTGATTAACATGGAGTTGAAATTAGGGATGTTGAAATTTTGCATAAGATAAGAACAATAATAAAACATTTTTAAAATGTTTTTTTGTGAATATCCCTTGTGAATCAAATTAATTAAGCAATATATTTTATGTCTCAACACACTTTGGTTGGTAGGTCAACCAGTTCCAGCATGGTCCAAGTGCTTTATCATCTTTGACAAAATAAAAGAAGGGAAATTTTCGTTTTAATTTAATGGTTTTTAAAATGAAACAAGACAATAATATATCAATATAAATTTAATATCATGATACACTTTGTTATAAATATTATATAACTCTTAATTTTAAAATTAAATTCCATTCATTCTTTCAAAATTTGACTTCCAATTTGTTTAAAGAAATTAACGGAGATAATTAATCCCTTCCGTCCAAGTTGATTTTTTTTTAATTTATGAATTGAAAATAATAAAAAAGAGACACACCTCTCGGTGGATAATGCTTGCTTGTATTGTATAACATTTTTTCATGTCAAATAAATATATATATTTTCTTAAGTTTTACTCTTAATTAAAATATTGTTTACACTGAAATCAATTACTCTTAAAAGTTTTCAACTGTTAAAGTTTTACTCTTAAAGTTTTAGCTTTCAACTGTTAAACTTTATTTCGATTTTAATTACACTGATTTCAACTGTTAAACTTTGTTTCGATTTTAATTACACTGAAATCAAAATCAAAAGTAAACTCTTTTGTTAAACTTTGATTAATTTGGAAGAAACGTGATTTTGTAAAATGTTTAAGTTTTCTTTCCTAAGGGAAATACTATTGAAAGAATATTTTATTTTAAAATCAATTAAAAAATTATTTTATGCTTATTAAAAATATCAATAATATTAATTAAATTTATTTATCTTAATTCAAAAAATATTTCTTTTTCTAAAATACTTCTCATTTAAACTTTATGTCGTAGGAGTATATAAAAATGAGTTATTGAAAAATATATTCATCATTTGAAGAGTGTTCAATAAATAATATTAATAAATAAATTGAAATTAATTATATTTTTATACTTAAATGTATCTTATACAAAACTAGTTTTTTAATAAAATAAAATTTTTACACATATGTAAAGTAAGTGTTGTTTCCTAAGTCAGGCACTTGAAGGTTGATGTATGAAGTTAACTGTCATTTATTAACTTTTATTGGAGATAATTCTTTATTGTGACTAATATTTTCTTAAAATATATTTAATAGAATTATATATTAAAGTTTTGAAACTTAAAAATCAAAATAAATTTAATGGACGATAGAAATTTGAAGTTGTGACGATAGGATTCCGCATGAATGGGTCCCACACTAGCATGACACTGAAATAGGTTGGTCTGTTTTTTACTCTGAGTGACATTAGAAATGACAAGTACACAGAAAAGTTAATATTAATAATAATATCCTAAAAGAATAAGTAAGTGCCAAAAATCTCTTTTCAACTCAAAACTTGGGGATATAAGTTTGAATTTTACTTAAAAGAACTAAGTTTATTCTTAGAAATAAGATATTTATAATGATAATCTAAGATTCAAGTTTAACACCTTTTTTTCTTTTAGAACATTCCCTTCACGGCTGCGACTACCTCTTAAAAACCATGAGGATGACCTAGTACAAGAAGATACCCTAAACAATCTTTAGTTTCAGAGGAGGAACCTTAATAAGAAGATTAAATAAATTTTATTTCTTAAATTACACGTATAAACCATGCGTAAGAACGTGTGTGGTTATTAAACAAACTCAAAACTAACAGATATGGATCATTATCACTAACATACTTTTCATAAAATAGTATAAGTATTTCCTTTGATCAGATATTATCTTAATTAATGAACAAGTCATTTAGTATATTTTGATTCTAAATACCTATGTCACACGATGCCACTTTAATAGATATTGATTATGACTAAATACTTGAATCATTAATGGTTGACTAATAAAGAATCTATTAATCTTATAATTATTTTTAGTTATATGTATAATTATGACAACTGATTTAAGACCTTATTTAATGTCATTTACTAAATGAAGACACGAGTTTACTAATTAATAACCAATAAATAAATTATTATGACCAACTAGAGTTTAAACTTTGTACGAAGAAAATATTGCACCTTTCTTATAAATTTTGTTGAGTGGAAATTACTCTTCCTTTATATTATATTGTTACACGGGAACGTTAAGAAATTTTATGTCACCATTTGATAGCAATATCATAAGACAAAAATGGAAACATTATCATAAAGAAAACTCTTTATCACTAAAGCATATTTATATTTTCTTATATAAAAGTAAAACTCATAATAAGTTAAAGTCCAAGAGACAAAGCTTACACAAAATCTTCATGTTCATATGTACCCACACTATTCAATATTGTATTTTTTCTTAGAAAACACTGTAAAAAATTAAAAATTATTGACGAGACAAAATCATCAGAAACACTCAAAATTTATTGGTAAATTGATTATATATAAATTTATCGACAGATTTCTAAGTCTGTTAATAATTTGCTGAAAGATTTCTGAGTTCGTCGGTAATTATTGACAGATTTAAAATAAATTTGTTGATAAAATCGTCGATAATGATATTTTATTGACAGATAAAGTTCCGTCGATAAAATTTTGTCAATAATTTAACTTTTTCTTGTAGTGAAAAAAAAAAAAAAAACATCAACCATAAATAAATGACTTAGACTTTTCAACTCTCTTTGACAAATCATAATAATACATTAAAATAAACACCAAACAATATGTTCTAACTCTAAGTAATGTACTTTACAAAATCACCCATAAGTAAATAAAAAAAACTAAACATTAGACATTGGACTAATAACCAATTAAGTGTGCCGATTAAAAAAACAATTAATTTTTTTTTAAAACAAAACAACTACATCGACCAATAATAATTTTGTGTTGGTTTTGCTTTTGGCATGTGAAGAGATATTGCATTTCTATAACAGTTAAATTAGTGAGTTTAAGTTTAGTAGAGTGTATTGAGGAAGTGATATGCATAAAATATTAACGTTCTGTGTAATTCCTATTTGATATAAATATAAATATTTCATCTCCTCCATGGTCATATTTTGAAGTCTTTTGTTAGTTTCCTTTAATTAAGCATGGGCAAATTAATTGAACTGAACTATTGTAAAATTGAACCAAACTTTAAAACTGATTTGAAAGAACTGAATTAATTGTATATTGTTTTAAATGAATTCAACTATTATAAAATTATTTAAATATATGAATTGTTTAGATTATTATCATTAGATATCCTATTTTGAGGTATATTTTCCAATATCATAAGTTATAATTCAATTTAGCTCAGGCAATTATAAGAGTAATCCAATTTTTTAAAGATCAAATTAACAGAATAATTCAGTGCAGTTTTTATTTTAAACAATTCAGTTTTTGATGCCATTCAAGTCAGTACAAGGAAAAAAAAATTATGACACACTTTAGGTTTTCTTTTCTCAAGCATTGAACATTGTGGTTTTAGTAGCCCTTATTTTTTTCTTAAGCATTTCTCCGTAAAAAAAAAAAAATTAAACTTTTTCGAAGTTTTTTTTTTTCTCCAAAATATATGATAAGATATTTTTTAAAAACATTTATTATACACTTTTTTTTTCTATTTTTCTCTTTCATTACATCATATATCCCATTAATTTATATTATTATTTTCATCTAAATGTAGATGGGTGTAGATTGTCATTTGGAGTAACCATGAAATATTTTCCTTTTATAAACCATCTTATGAGAAGGAAGAAAAGTAAGCTTCTTACATAATCTGATCAGAGAGGTCCAATAAGGGTGAGGCAGAAAAACGAATATTTATCAAAATATGAAGTCTTCTTCTTCACAAATAAGGACAAATTTTGCAGTCATAGTTACAAATATTAAAGCCATCCCCTTCACATACTTAAATTTAATTATTTTTGAAACTTGCTGGTTATATTGTCCATGTGCACACACACATTCAATAACTCTCCTCAGTCTTTAAATATTCCCTGGCTTGTTCATTGTTTAATTTATAGACAATTCTGATTCCATGTTTAGAATCTCCAACCATGTGAAACAAATTATTGGCTTTATTTTCCAGGACCCTACAATCATCACTGTCCAGGAACAGAACAAAAAATCTCAGGTATAATGAGATAATGGCAACGCAATCCCATGTTTGATCTCCCATAATATACTAATTTATATTGTTGCTAAACAACGCTCACAAAGTTGCTTGAACACACACGCTTCCGATAAAAAAATTAATAAAATAATTTTTAATTAGAAGTAAGGGTGAAAATATATTTGTATCATGTTACATAAACAAAAGTTTTCGTTTTTAATCATTGTCTTTAAGACAATCTATATATAAAAGGGCAAGTAACCAATAGACAATTTGTTGATTATGACAAAGATGAATAAAATGATTTTGATAATGATTGAACTAATAATGACGGTGTTGATTATTAAATAACCTTGTCGGAAGATTTGATCAGGAAGAAGGTTAATTTATATGAGTTTTTAAGCATGAACACGAAAGTGAAGGCAAATATAATGGTAACAATCTAAGGTTCAAGTTTAATGCATTGCACCATGAATTTGAAGGCATGTTATGTGTACATGCTACTAAATAGGAAACAGGGTTAAGGATTATGTTAATGTCAGATTCTAATTAAAAATTAACGACTTTAAACCCACGTTTTAAACAAATATTCTTTTCTGGTGGTGAGTGCCTTAAAATTAGGTCTATGCAAAACAAGTTTATTCCTTCTCAATAAAATCTTAAGCAAGACCAACTTTATATTGCCCATCATAAGAAAAATAGTAAGCAGGGTCATCCAGGTAAGTTTGATACGGTGGGTTGAATCCATCTCAATAAAAATCATTTTTTTAAAATGGTTTGTTACAAATTGATTAATGTTAAGTGCCATCGAGTCTATTAATAAAATAATACAAAATAAAAATAGCAAATCGCAATAAAATGAAAATAAAATGATGAATAATTTCAAAAGTCAAAACTATAAAACATATAACATTAAAATTATAGAACAATTATGTTACACAATATAAAAAAAAAATGTGCTAAATACCCCAAACAAAGATACTTGAATTTTAAAACATGAACTAAATTAATAATTTGAACCAAATCAAAATTAGTTAGAGTTAATCAGATCGAGTAATGTGAGACTCATCAACCCCTTCTTCATACATGTATATCATATCCATCACTTCTACGCAGTACATGGCTTGAATGTTTTTATTTATTTAATTTTTTTCTCAAATAGTTTGGAATTATGTGGTTGGAAATCAGTGAGTGATTGGGGTTGGGCAACTGCAACACAAGGAGCTTTGCGCCATGCCTAGCCCAATTGCAGCGTTCCCTAGACCGACCCTGGGAATCATAATGATTCTTCCTGCACCTCCATATTCTTTTTAAAATTTTCATTTTAGACATAATGAAAAGATCAAAATATTATTCATCTTAAAACACAAAGGTTAAGGCACTGTTTGGAGGAGGTGCTGCATTTGTCATAGTTGAGACATTGATAAAGGTTTAGGATTGTGAGAGTAATGTAGAGAGATTACAGAGGAGAAAAAAGATTTTGTTGGAGTTGCTGAAGGCTATTGCTGGGAGGAAGAAGAAGGTTGGGAGGAGGAAGGAGGTTCTTGCATTCGTCCATCGTCGACGGTGCGTTTTTTTTTTTTTTCAATTCACGGGTTCTCCAAACTGTAATGTAAAATTGTTTTAAAACACGTTGCGGGGTGTATAACCCGTAAATTTTTTTTGCTGTACCTTCACTATTGCGGGTTATACAACCCGCAAGCTAAATTTTTTTTAAACACATTGCGGGTTATATAACCCGCAATTAAAAAAAATTTCAAAATCACATTGCGGGTTGTACAACCCACAAGTCTTTTTGTAAATTTTTTTAATTACGGATTGTACAATACACAATGTTTTTTTTTGGAAAAAATTTCAGCTTGCGGGTTGTCCAACCCGCAATGTGTTTTTGAAATTTTTTTAATTATGGGTTGTACAATTCGCAGTGTGTTTTTGAGTTGGTTGTGTAATTGTTTTGAATGAATTATGTAGTGTACAATGGAAGGAGACTTCTGCAGTAAATTTTCTGAAGAAGTAGATAAAGTATCAGAAATGAAACAATCACATGAAAGTATTGTCATGCTTAACGAACATGAGTGTGGTTTTTATTTTTCAACAAATGAGGTAAATGAATTTGGTTATACTAAATTTTGTTATTGGATAAATTGTGATTGTTACTAAATTTTTATGAATTTTATATTTAGGTATTTGTTACTAGAGCTCATTTACTTGAATAGGTTCGGAAGGTTGCTTTTTCTCTTGGATTTGTGGTTGTCATATTGGGATCTGATAAAGCAACGGGTTAACAAGGAAGGAAGACATTTGTATTATTGGGTTGTGAAAGGAGTGGAAAATATAGAAAATACAGAAATGATTTGGAGGTTACCATTACAGGGACAAGAAAGTGTGATTGTCCTTTTAGATTGTGGGTAAACCTATTCCAAATGGAGAAGATTGGGTGTTGAAAGTCATATGTGGTTTACATAATCATGATCTTGCTGAGACATTAGTTGGACACCCTTATGCTGGGAGATTAAAACCTGATGAGCATGCCTTGGTTGTTGACATGACAAAAAGTCTTATGAAGCCGTCCAACATATTGCTGATTTTGAAAGAGAATAACAAAGGCAATGTGACAACAATCAAACAATTGTATAATGAAAGATACACATACAAGAGGTCAATTAGAGGATCAAGAACTGAATTGCAGCAATTAATGATGTTACTGGAGCGTGACCAGTATATTCACTGGAGTAGGTGTTATCAGGATTCAGAAGTTGTAAGTGATATCTTTTGGACACATCTTGATTCAGTTAAGTTGTTGAATAAATTTAGCATTGTCCTATTGATGGATAATACATACAAAACCAACAAATATAGGCTTCCTTTGCTTGAAATAGTTAGTGTCACATCGATGGAGGTTAACTTTTTCAGTTGCTTTTGTGTTATTGTCAAATGAACGTGAAAATAACTTCATATGGACATTGTAGAGATTCAAAGAGTTGTTTTTTAGGGGAGATGTGTACCCTCAAGTGATTGTTAGTGACAAAGACCTTGCTCTAATGAATGCATGCAATAAGTGTTGTTTTTCCTGAAGCAACTAACATACTATGTCGGTTTCACATTAACAAAAATGTTAAAGCCAAATGTAAAATGTTTGTTGATTCTAAGAAGGCATGAGATATTGTTTTGAATGCATATGGACATTATATTGAAAATATATTGCAGGTTGGGTAACCCGCAATGCATTTGAACTTACGAATGCATTGCGGGTTACCCAACCCGCAACGTATTTTTTCTCCGACGATAAACCAACACCACCGTCGTCCTCCGCCATCAAATCCTAAATCTTTCACTCCAAATTGAAATTAAACATACAATACACTTTACCTTTACTTCAATTGATGATATAATTGACAATTTGATATGTGGAGTGGCTTTGGTGGTGCGTTTGGTGCATGTGCCTCTGCAGCTCACGGTTTTGTTCACTTCGTAGGCATGTGCAAGAGAGAGGAGAAGCTACAATGGTGGAAGTGCAGCAATGGACGTGGAAGAAGTATACGAACGCCAGCATGGAGGTGCAGACTCACCGGTGATGGAGATCTGAGATGGGAGATGCAGCTGAGAGTGAAGAATGAGAGTGAAGAAGGAGGAAGGGTAACCTTGACTTTTAACAAATTTTAAAAGGATAATTTTGTAAAATTGTATTTAGTATGGAGGTGCAGGAAATCGTCATGGAGGTGCAGGAAGAATCACTTGGGAATCAAACCTTGGTGGGCTTTTGTAAATTCTTCAATTTAGGATAGGCAAAAACTTCCTGTACCCCTCATTTGCTTCATGCACCTCATCATATCTTAATTTATTTTTAGCAAGGGCAGGGGCTAATAACAATTTAAATTCAGATAATTCATCCCATTTTTTTTTTTAATTTCTTCTACACCAATAGTATTCCAAACAACTTACAATGAAGTTTGTTTCACATACACAATCATGAAAAGTTCCTAATTAAAAACACAACTACCAACTGCCTATGTGTACCAAACTTTGTTGGCACATGTTGTTTTTATTCTAAGCTAAAAGGGAATTGGCTGACAGATTAAATTTGTTTTTTCAGCTTCCTTTTTTCTTTTATTGTTTTCCATAAGCTAAAAGGGAATGGCATAATCCTCCATTTATGAGAAGAAGCGCAGAAATGAATGAGATGATGGATGAAGTTTGTGTCATCCGAAAATCAGATGATGGCACGTATTGTCACAAGGGTAAGGACAATCAATGGCCTTTTCACCTGCTCGATCGAAATACCAATCTCCAACAGCCAGAGCAATAGCCTGCATATTCATCAATATCTAAATGTTAGACACATGAACATATTTAAATCAAAGAGTATTATCATAGGGGAACTACAAACACAGATCACAGCAATGTTATATGATATTAATACCAATAGCCAGCAATAACTATTAAGTATCTATAACTTCCCAAGTTGTTTCTAGAGGTGAATCAATGTTCTTTAGCGAAAACAAGCACATGTCACACTGACATTGCATTGTCCAAAGTGTGAGACTCACCTTGTTCCTAATAACAGGAGAATTGTCAGCAAACCATGTATCCTGTCTCTCAGTTTGGCAGTGAGAAAAACATGAATTAATAAACAAGCCATTTTGTTTTGCTCTTGCGAAGTCTTTAATCACATTCAGCATGTGATTCCTGAATCCTGTATCAAAGAGATAATGAAATATCTCATTAAAGGCTTCTCTCCACTTATAATCAATGCTATTTTTCTACAGTATATTTATTACCTTGCAGAAATTGGATTTGCGGGGCAGTACATTTAGCATGATTTAATCTACAATCATGCCAATAGCCATGCGGATCTGCAGATGGAGGAGCTAAACTGGACTGGATCTGAGGATAAGCAGGGATAAGTATTTATTAAGTCTAATTTGTCAACGGCTAATTTAATGATCCAGAATTTATGATTTATTAAAAGTTGATAAAGTGAGACAATTTACCTGCCATGAATCATAAGCAGCATTAAGAATGAATAGCGGGGTCTTGACACTGGCAATCAAGTTTTGAGGAAAGAAGCACTGAAAAAGGGTAGAAAACAAGTCACTGTAAGTTCAAGAGCAAGAAACGATGATGCATATTCTTTTAAATGAAACTGATATTACTAAATTTTTGGTACAAGACAATGATTACCGAGATGGGATCAAGGTGATTAGTACAAATTTGAGGCAGATTCTTCTGCGCTCCCTGCAATGATTAAACAAATATTTATCAGCATGCCTTGAAACTTAGACCCATGTAAATGACCAAGTTTTCGAACCATACAAACTGTTTGTCATGGTCTAGATTCTGTTGCAATTAAAAAATGGTCTCAAAATATAGTTTAACTGCTCATAACAAAAAAAAAAAAAACACAAGAAAGATATGATACTTGTGTCTATTTCATCTTATATTCAGTGTCAGCTTTTGGTTTTGTAGCTGTTGTTGAAACATGCTATAAGTCAATTTTCAAGACAACCATGACATAATTGACTATGGAAGTACGTACTAAATTGATCACACTGTCTTACCTGCAATCCTACAACACCGCCGTATAAATTCCTGAGGGTACGCCCACCAGATACGTCAATCCTATAATTCCAAGGGAACAACAATTAGACACCAAACTAAGAAGTACGATGATGGTGGAAATTGCACTGAAAGCATGAAGTAGTACAGCTTGCCACATACGCATCAAGAAACAACCCAGCATCACTTAGACATTTCACTCTTGTGGTCATTGGAAAGAGACCACGAAATTCATCACAATGAATAATAGTAGCCAGGCCACCCGCGGAGCATCCCGAAAGAAGAGCCTGAAGCAAAATTAGATGCACATAACATCAGAACAAATATTACTGAGATAGTATTACACATGCATATGAGTTTGTATAACCTGATCGGCAAAACGCATTCCCTTTGACATCAAATCTTCCATAGCAGCTGCCCAAATACGCTGTCCTCTGAATTGCAGTTCAGCAGTCTATTTTGACAAACAATTTATGAAACTCACTTAATTGATCATATGTTGCAAAACTAGTCCTCTATGTGCATTTAAACCTTTTCCTTTGTACTTCATGTTAGATTTATTTTTGTTTGACTAACTGTGAAAAGATTCTTGCACTACCATTAAACCATATGGCACCAAGAGTTTAAAAATTGTTAAAATCTTCCGCTGCAAATTGGACAGTGACTCTCAAATTGCACCTCATTAAAGTGAACAGTTCAGAATGCTATTCCACATGTTATGCTACTTTTTTTAAGGCAACAACTGTGTTATGTCATGTTCTTGCAACCAAAATATCAATTTTAGGAACATCGGGATATCGAACACTACCTCATCTTCACTATCCCCAGCAAATGAGGCACCATCACAATAACGAAGCTTTACTCTATTCCAATTGAAAAAATCTACAAACATTGGAACAATAACATGAACAAAACGGCTGATGCATATGACAAGGAAAAGAAAAGAGAAGAATTTGATCATTTCAAATTTTTCAACTAAAAAGAAACCTGGATTTTCTTCAGCCTTGTTACTCAATATTCCAGTAAAAGGTAACTCTTTTTCCATGAAATCTGATGATCCGCGCCGGGTTTTCTTGCGATAAACACATGTTCTAATATTATTACACCATCCACCACCCTGCCACAGAATTTTCACTTCAACATCACTATAAACCGTTACAGCATATCAAGCTGAGAAGTAAGTTGTTCAGTACATAATGCTTTAAAGAAAAATCTCAATGACATTTGGAGATCCTAAAACTTTTTTATTACTATGCATTTGTCATGTCCTGTCATGTCATGTGACAGAAACGGGATTCCAACAACTCATTCGCCACAAATGCTTTTCAAGTGTGATAAAATCTATTACACGGTAAAAAATCTATTACTGAAAAATAAAATGAATCAAACCAAAATAATTAAAAAGACCAAGTGATAGTAATACCTCTAAATTAATAAGCCAGCTATTTGCTCCTGATCCATATCCTCGATGCAAATGATAACCAGGTAATGTTCCATCCAAGCAAACTGCCAAAGCCAGAGAAAGGAATTATATTAGCCAAAACATTCTTAATTATGGTTAAAAACTGCGGTTAATATATTCAGTTCCTTCATGTAGAAACATTCACATTTTACATGGTTAATAATTATTAGAGACACGCTAGGCTAATTAATGTCACGGAGAGACAGCTGCAAGAATTTAGTACTTAAAAAATTCAGAATCAAAACTTATAAGAAATAAACTTATAAAAAATGAAAAAGAAAACAGAACAATTGCAATCCGACAAAGTGCATTCGAAGTAACAGCAGAATATTAAAATGAGGGTCGGCAACAACAGTTATACTTCAGAGTGTGTCATAAGCTAATTAATTTGCTTATAAAATGAAAAATAAATAAAACAACAAAGGTTGAAATTAGATGATTACCTGCTCCTTTAGCAGCAGCATTTTGGATAAGGGTGAGTCCTACCAGCAGAAGATTACTCCCGGCGTAGGATAAGGAAGCTTCATGAGCCTCTAATAAAGACAACTCTGTTTCATTGAAGTGAGGTTCATAATAACCTCCGAACCCATGAACCCAGTTGGTGAAAGCTAGTGCTATAGCAATGGCAGTCCAGAAAACTCTCGCCATGGGCAAACAACACTTGGTAAGTTGGCAAAACACGGTACTTTGTTAGGCTAATGAAGCAAACAATAATGCACAGCCAAATCTGACATTAGCAACAGATGAAAAGCCATTTTTATTGAAAATGTTTTTTCTACTCCTAAATTTCGGAGCTAATCAAGGAAGAGTTACGAGAGTGGTAATAACGAGAGAGATAAAGAAAACGAAGGAATGAGATTTATACACACAGCACTACGTTTGGAATCGTATAAAGTTCACGCTTGCTAAATAAACATCTTGCGTACACCGTTTGTGTCACGGACACTCTTTCTACTTTTTCTTTTTTCTACATTAATTTTGATGCACTGGTAATTTTCTATTCAATCAAGCTATGTAATCAAAAGTGTATGATAATGTGTGAAGAGTTAACTTTCTGCATATTTTTATACTGATACAAAATCAAAATTAGAAGTGTCGTTTAATCTTTACTCAATTTAGTTAAACTTGTGTAAATTCAAACTAAGAATTGTGTTATAAAAAGGGTTGTCCAATTATTATAATCAGATCAACATGTTTGTACCAAAGAAGAAATGTCAAACATGATAATTGTGGGTTTTGTTTTAATGTTGTTAGCATTTTGGTCTGTGTAACAAAAGCAAAAAGAAAAGTGCAGTGTGATTTAATGAGAACACGAGACACCGCCGTAAACGGTAGTTTTGTCTTGTGAACACTTTTATTGTTTTTTACCTTTTTTTTTTTTTAATTAAGATTTTCTTTCTATTTCATTTCTGTCCTTGATGTTCTCGCCAGCGTAAGGAGAAAACAGAGGAGTCAAGTTGACGTTTTCATTGTGAATATATATTTTAAAACAATATAACATGCATAACCAAACACACACACAACAAAAACAAATCGCAATATATCTTCGTAAATGAATAATGTAATTAAAAATATTTTTTAATTTAATTATGTAGTAATTTGTAACTGATATTTTTTTTTATATTAATATTATATATAAGTAAAATATTTGGAACAATAAACTAAAGCAAGAATAAGTATTAAAATTGTTATATAAACAAATGAAAAAAATAATACAAATAATTTCTTAAAAGTATACATAAAAAAAACAAGTAGTATAGTTTGTTGTCTATCGTTGATTAGTAGTCTAAACTCTATTTTTTTTGTCTAATTTTTGAAATAATAATACCGAGTAATTCTTAACGATAGATATCTCAAAACAATGCATTTTTTAATCATGGTCATGTATGTTACAAAATGGTCCCCAGGTATAAATAAGAGGCCTGTTAATATATATATATATATATATATATATATATATATATATATATATATATATATATATATTAAAAAATATAAAAGATATTTAATGATGCTATTTATAATTAATTTTATTTAACATTTAATAAAAAAGTCAAAAGAAAAATATTTTTAATTGGTATTAGATGAATATTTGTATTTTAGAGGGTGTCTGTCTATCTTTTTCATCAAATAAATCAATTATTTAATGATTTTGACCATTTTATTGAAACACCTTTATTAATAAGATATTTTATATTAATGCGTACTCGTCCTTTAAAATTTAGAAAGAAGAGTCCATAAATGTCTACAACTGAAATATACTTTATTTAGAAAGAATTTTATTTCCATAATGCAACTTGCTTTCTCAGTATTATGAGCTTAGTTAATATATTGTTAAAATATATATTTTTTTGACTAATTAGAATAGATAATAAGTATAACTTAAAAAAATTATTGTAGAACTCATCCATATTACCATATATAGCGAACAGAATGAAATGGAAGTATAACTTTTATATTATCAATATATTTAAATTAAATTCACAATATGTAATAAAGTTATATTCCAGTACGTTTACCAATATATTATTTCATCTTCATTCTAAAATGATGAATAAAATATAAAAGTATAGAAGGTGTGATGATAACACATGCTCAACATCTTTTTTACGAGCACATGCTATAAAGTTTCGTTATTTTTCTTTATCCGCAAAAGACTTAATTTATTATATACAACTTACAAAGGGACCAATCTACATGCATGATTTCATTCCTAGCATTTACATTCAAAAAAGAAATGGCTGTGGTTTATTTACATGCAGATACACATGAATAATTAATAACCAGAAAAAAAAAGGTACCTATAAATTGGTGTTAGATAAAATTCAATATAGAAAATTAGAACAATAAACATAAGTAGCCGAATTTTTCGTCAGCATTAAAATATAAATAAGTAATGCTTATAATAGAAGTAGTCCCAACCTAAAAAAGTAACGTTGCTTCAAACTTAACGCAAGGCCTAATAAGAAAGTGAGGAATATAGAAAGAAAGTGGAAAATTGGTTTTTATTTTATTTTATTTTATGTGGGTAATGGCATAGATACCAAACTTTTGGTGAGTGAGGTGAAATATGCGTTTCTTTTGAATTTGCATTTTCCCACACAAAGGCTGAGTGGTTAGTTTAGAGGTTGTGCCGTTGCGTGTACGCTGTTTTACTATTCCATTTCATTGGTGCCTACCAGCTAATTTTCACTGTAAAGTGAAGTAAGAAAAAACCCATTTAAATATTTTATTTGAAATTTGAACAGAACAAAATATAAGGTAAAAAGATATTAAATTGATACACCACTGACAAAAACATTGAAATGGATGTGATGAAATTATGTATAGTAAACAATAACATTGTTACATTCAATAGACACAAAGATTAATGTGATGAACCACAATTCATCCTCTCCAATCATGATTTGCTCACATGCCCAGCAATCACATGTGATGCAAATTTGGAAATGCAGACGCACAGCTACATCCTACAGCTAGATGAATTATTCTATAACAATGTCTCATACTTTTACCTTTTCTACAATCATGAAAAAAATAGGAAAAGTGTAATAATGCATTATGAGTTATGTCAGGTGCGAAAGAAAAATGGGAAAGAACAATATTACTCCCAAAAACTTGGTATTATGCAGAAATAATTGAGTAGTCAGTAATTAAGGCACCGATGTGAACAACAGCAAAAGGGGTTGAGAAAAAGGCAAGCTAAAGCAAAAGGCACAAAACAGAAGGGGGAATAATCTTGGTCTCTCTGCCAACACATTATGTTATTTGTTAAATGCATATCATACTTTTAACTTATAATAATAGTTATAACTATTTTTACTTATTTATTTATTTATTTATGAATTTATTATTATTATTATAATGAGTGGCTTACAACACCAAAGGCAAATTAAGAATAACATAGAAGACCTGAATTGGGTCTGGATCTGGAATTCTTCTGCAAAAGGTAATATAGTATACGTGTGTGTATTTTAATTCTGTGTTAGCTCTTGTACTGTAAAGTTTGAAAGTTCTCTTCAATAGGTATATTTTATGATGAAATCGGAAAACATCCCATTCTTTTTAAATATTTCTAAAGGTTACCTATTCTCAAAAAAACTTGTTTTTCCCTTTTTACATTTTTTTTTTAATTTTAGAATCTACTCAGTTAGAATTAGAAGACTGTAATTCATTGGTGATTCCAATGATGTGAAATAAGAGCTAATTTCATAAGAAAAATACAGGGTGATCCGGTTATATTTAAATACGTTCAGATAAACTCTTTATTTCATGTGTTTGAACTTTTATTATAAAATGTAAAATGTAGGTTTTAAGAAATTGTTTGGAGCTGAAAAAGGTAAATGTAGTAGATAAGCAAATCTGGATCAATTAGTTGAAAATGGATCAAAATCTTGGTTTGTCCCACGTAGAGGTGGTTGACAATCTAATGAGCAAAAATAGCTAAAATAAATCAATTTAGTTATAGAAAACAAAGTATCTTAATAATCTAGTTAAATTTTTATTTAGATATTAAATTTCTATTAGTATTAAAGAATTTATAATATATATATATATATATATATATATATATATATATATATATCAATAAAGAAAATATTGTAAATAATTTAAATTTAATCTTTTTATATAATTGTTATGTTTATCTTTTTAATAAAACGAACTAAGTCACCTACTCAATAAAATAAATTTATTTTTACACCCAAAGATAAACCACCGCTATTAGTAAGTAGTTTGATATGTGATCTTAGAAAAATAAAATTAGATTAAGAGAGAAAAAAGAAATGACGTGAAATTGAAATAAAAATATAAATATAAATTTAATTACATAGTTTTTTTTTTCTTATTTTTTAAAAATTTTAAAATTTGTTTCAGTTTTTTTCTCAAATATTTTGTTTTTATCTTTATTATTGTAGAATTTTTATTCATTTGTTAGTCAATTGTCAGTTATTTGATGTTAAGAGAAATGAGTGAAAAGATATAAATAAAGGAGGTGGAACCTACAAGAAGACATCTTAAGCATAGCAAGAAATAAATGCACAAAAAGTTCTATTATGAAGTTACTGTGATGGATTGTGTTATTATTATAAATGTTTTGTGTTTATTTTAAAAATTACTAACTATTTAAAATTTATTATTATTATAATAATAATAATGATAATAATAATTAAAATTAACATGGAAAATTTGAAATAAAAAACATGTTAATAATAATACTAATAAATGATTAAAATAAAAATAAAAAAATGAGTGAGAATAAACGCCTTATCTATTTTCCAACCCACTATCATTAAATTATTTAACCTATAGCTCATAAATAAAAATATTTTATATATCTTATTATTTTATTTGTTAATTATACCTTTGATCTTTCAAAGTATAAATTATTGAGCGAATTTCATTTTTGTTTAGTATTAAATGTTATTATTTTGATTTAAAATAAAAATAATGCATTTGATTAAAAACGTTAATCACTTTTGAAAAAAATAATTTAATATAAAATATCTTATAAATATTAAAGTTACAAGAGTTATTCCTATGAAACTAAGTTTAAAAAATACTTTTTAAGCACAAACAAGCACTTTATTTACTGTCTAAAATATAAACTTGTGGTTATAAACTTATTTATTTAATAAAAAATCATTTGAGGTATTCAACATATGAAAACTCATAGAGAAAATAGCGTTATACCTTTTTTTTTTTTTTTTATAGATAAGATGATCTGATCTAGTAGGTTCAACAGTATACGTGAATTATTTTATACTTCTTTATCTGTTTTTAATTTCTGTAAATAAATACAAAATATGAAAACTCATAACGTTAGGACAGTGCTTATCTGAAGAGGAAATTTAGTAGATGAAGTAAGAGGCACAATGCCTAAAATAATTTGCATATGTTGTTCAGCTACTGTTTCTTTTGATATGCAGCAGCAATAATGAATGGTAGAGTAGAATCTGGTTTGAATCCAGGGACAATGACCCTGCTCCTTGGGGTCATAATCCAAATCTTGGATACCTAATCCTAAACAAAGTGTGTGTGTGTGGGTGAAGTGTCAGTGGAATTTCCTTCACTTTTCCTTTTCAGGATTTCTTCTGATATAACCACTTGTCACTTCGCCATCACACCATCCACCATAAATATCTATTTTCGTTTTCTCTTTTTCATGTTCACCCTGCACTTCAAATTTATAGGAAAAAAAACTTCCCATGACACCAAGTAAAATTAATACTATTATTGTAACTAAAGAATAATGGTTTTATTTATCAGACCACTCACTACACACAAAAAAAAGTTATTACAAATTATAAACGATGTTAGTTACAAACGTAATTACATTTTTGTTTTTCTTACAAGACTAACTATTAAACTAACATCGCTTAATGGCCATTGAACTATTACAAAACCAGGTAAATGAACTTACATTGAAAATGAAACAAGTTAAAAAAGAAAACCTTTGAACTCTGGGACACACAGTTTTCAGAGACAACAAAAACAAATCAACCATACAAGCAAACATGTATCGTAATAGAGATTTCAAGCATTAATTAACTACTTCCACATCCCAAGCTCAATACATCATAGCAGCCTCTTATGCTTATTCTATTCAGTATTCACTAATAATAAGCCATTGTTCTTTCTTTCATTCTCTAACATTGCCATAGGTTACTTCACTACTTTCTTTTCTCTCAACCGTTTTGAGAGGCATTTCACCTAAAGCCTTAAAACCTGGGCCAGAGTCTTCACGTTTGTACGTGTACCTTGAGGCCCAATAGAGGTAGTTAAAGAAGTTAAGGCAACTAAGGGCGGCTAGGAACCAATAGAACAAGTTAAGGTTGTTTTGGTTCAAGTCGAAGCCATGCAACCACCCTTGTTTGCTTGGAGTGATCCTTTTGGTGACAGCATTGATGACATTGACAAAGACTGTGCTCAAGAAGTAACCAAGGGATGTTGACAACCACGTGAAAGAGGTTGAAAGTGATTTCATGCTAGCAGGTGATTCTCTGTAAAAGAATTCCAATAATCCCACAAGGGTGAACATATCCGCAATGCCAAATATACCATACTGGAATGAAAGCCAGAATAGGCTTATAGGCTTAGAAGGGTCTTTCCTTCCTTGGTCCCTTCTTTTCACTTCCACAATCCCAGCCACTGCCATTGATATTGCTGAGAGTACCAACCCCACCCCTACCCTTTGGAGTTGTGTTATGCCTGAAGGGTGGTGAGTGATCTTTCTTGCAAATGGCACAAAAAATAGTTCATACAAGGGCACTAGGACACTTATGAAGACAAGGGGGATCACAGGAATGGATGGTGCAGGCACTGTTAGAGACCCAAGTTTTAGGTTCATTATGTTCCCTTGTTGAACTGAGAATGTTTGGAGTTGTGCCATACAAGTGTTCAGTATAATGGTACTGGCTACTATGGGTAACATTCTTGTTAGGATCTTCACTTCTTCGACTTGTGTCACTGTGCACACTTTCCATGCTTGGGGTTTTGAGTTTTCTTGGATAATGGCCGCTTTGTCTAGAAACCTGCGTAATTGAACAAATCACAACTTTTTAACATGCATGAATGTGAAAAAAGGTGAGAGGAGACATGTCTGTGCCAGAACTCAAATCTTTCATCAATTATTGTATATAGGAAGGCTATGATTTAAGCAACCAAATAATAATTAAATATCAACATAGAATAAATCATTGAAGTTGGCTCAATTAATGACTCTAAAAGTTTTTCAATTTTAGAGATAACAAGATAAATAAGAAATTGGGTTAACAGGATATTGATGGTAAATAAAGGTTAGATTTTGATTCAGATTTCTAAAGCGGAATCTGATCCCAATGAAAACTATTTTTTTATATTCTATGATTGAATCAAATTAAAACAAAAAATGTCATTTAACATAGACGTAAAATTCGAAATTCAAAATTTTTCATCATGCAGGTTGGCATGGACAGAGAACCAAATTTCCTACTCGTAGACAAAAATAAAAATCACAGTTATCCTCTGAGCTGAATGATATTTCAGAAAAAAAGAAAAGCTAACTGATTGATTGCATCCAGTGCTGTTCTTTAAAGGCCTCTTCCTTAGTTATGTCAGAATACTTTTATTTTGTGTTGTGCAATTTACACACGGCATAGATTTTTTCCGTTCTATAATCATTCATTCCCCATATCTCTGCCGTTCCTTGACGTGTAGAGGTTATAGTGGGACCATAGTGCTTGGCGTTACCTACTACGAGGTACATGAAAAAGAATCCTAACATGCCAATTTGCTGGACCCTGTTTAGTTTAATAGTCTTGTCATTTGCAAGAAATTATTAGACTTTATTCTGTGTATGCCTGTTGTTAAGTAAGAAATTGAGCAGGGAGAGTCACCTCATTTGGTTGGTGTGTGCAATCTTCTCTGCTGTAGCATCTTTATCACTGATTTCATATAGTTCCCCATGTGACTCCGGCAGTGACAACTTTCGGTTCTTAAAAGCCACAACAATAACCTGTAGTTAACAAATAAAATGGTTTTGAACATTATAAAAATGTGCATGTAAGTTGGTTCAGTATAGATTAGTGCTTATCATGAAGGAAAAGCCAAATAGAGATGCACACCTGAGCAATTCTCAAAGTGGGGCTATCTCCTGGAGTTTTGATGCGGTAGAATGGCTTACCAAGAGCAAGAGTCACAAACCCAACAGAGGAAGCAATGGTTATTATGAAAAAACCCCAATGCCATGCTTTTTGGGTGCTAACCCACACAACACCAGTGACTCCTGTTATTGCTCCCACAGTTGAACTCAGCAAAAGCCAATTGAAAAAACTGGCAAGGGCTTTTGCCTCACTTGGATCCTTCTCATCAAATTGGTCAGCACCAAATGCAGTCATGGATCCTCTCACCCCTCCCATTCCCAATGCCAACAAACACAGTGATGTGTAAAACATCACTGCTATGCCACCTTTCACACAGCTTGACTTGCCACAAGCTTCAGGGTGTAAATGATTTGAAGCAGCCTGAACTGTGAGCATTGCCAAAGCCTACATGTGTGAAACCAGATACCATATAACCATGCTTGGTGTGAGACTTTTTAAGAAATAAATAGTTTTTCTTTTTCAGAAACTTTATCTAAAGGTTGAAAGTAAGTAATTATTTTGTTCAAATAACATTTCATTTCTATGTTGGACAGGTCATTGGGATTTGGGATTTTTCAAAGATAGTATTTATTGTTCATCACTTACCAGAACCTCTAGTGATCCGAAAAGCAAGCATGTGGTGAATCTGTTCAAGTAAGTATCTGAGATGAAGCCCCCAACAAGGGAAAGCAAGTAGGTTGAACCCATAAAGTTTGTGAGGGTGTTGGCTGAGCTGGCCAGATCAAAGTGCATCACTCCATAAAAGTATAGGACTATGCTCACCATGTTTGCCACAAAACCCATATTGTCCAATGCTGACAAGACTACAATGAACAAGGAAGGGAAAGGGGTAAAAAAAGCTCAATATATATCTTGCTATCAAATCACACAACAGAGTTAGAGTCTTCTCCTTTTGCTTTTGCATACCAAAAATGAACATGGAAGCCATGAATCCCCCTTTACTTCTCTTCCAATGGTTGAGGGGCCTTTGTTCTTCTGTGGCATCATGGTCAGCCTGTATGACATGATTTGAAACTCATTAATCAAAAATACACACAGAGAGAGAAGATAAAGGACTAGAGAAGGAGGACTGAAGATAAGCAGAATGAATGAGTCACTATTCCTAGTGGCTTACCATTGTAGAGATTTTGGAGAAGTGTGTTTTAGACAGGAATGGAGTGTTCAGGGGAAATGGTGTTTATGAACATATAGCCCAAAAAGGAAGCTTTCGAGAAAAAGATAGAGCTCAGACAAGGATGGTAAAGAGAGAGCAACTTTGAGCATAAAATGCACGAGAGGGCCTAGTTTATAATTTCCACGACCTTAAATTGATTCCCTGTATCCTTCACTAATTGTCCTCCATGCTACTCATCATGCTCTCTGTCCCTCCTTTTTCAAGGCCTCTTAGCTCACCAGTTTGGCATTTTCAAATCCAAAACAGAAAAGAAAGATTTGGGTAGTATTCTTGACAGGGTATCTATCCCTCAACACTCACTGATTTGGAAGCACAAGTGGCTTAAGGCTGTTAATTGTGGATGCTTAATCAATCAATTATCTTAATCAACCCAACATGCTTGCCCCACTGCACTCCATCTATGTGCCTGTCTTCGTTGAACAATCCATTGGTAACATTTATCTATTTCCTGAGCCAGAAGCTTTAATGGGTCAAATTCAAAGGAAAAGACTGTTTTACGAAATTACGTAGACTTTTCTCGGTTTGATTACATACCATTATTTGATTCAGGTGTCACATCACAGTTCAAATTCATCCACTGTTTGTTAACTATAAAGCAGCATCATACACTCATCATCACGTGATTTCCTCATGATTTTGCTCTTAATTATGTCATAAGAATAACCTTGATATATGTGTGAACATATTATAATTATACTACTACATCATTAATGTTTGGATTCGAACTTGAGTGAATGCGTGGCTTGTGGATTCTTAACATTTTGGTAGTTAAATTAAAGCTGCACCGGCAGCAGCAACTTTGTGTGAAGGCTGGATAATTAATTGTTATTCTGATACGTATGAGAGGACTAAGGTTGAAATTGAAACCTGTCCTTTTGGTTAAGCAGCTTTGTCAGACAGAAAAAAGGATATGATTTCTTTCAATGGAAAAAAATCACATATTGCCCAAAAATCTGTATTTGTACGAACTACGAAGAAACACATAAAGCTTCAGACTTGGGCAAAGCTGACCTTCCAGTTCCATCCCCCAGGGCAGTAAAAAAATAGAGAAATGACACGAAAAACCGAAATCCTAAGTCAAATATTCAAAGTTTCAAACTATGGGTCACACGGTACAGCTCATATGGTGTCCTCAATGTCCTTTTAGAGCTCCATTGTTTGATAAAAGTCCATGACTGTCACTGTCCCTCTCTTATCATGCACATCACTGAAATTCAAGAGCTTTGCCTTTAGCTTTGCTTTGTGAATCTCATTCCACTCATAAAATCCATCTTACATTTGAACTGTCTCTTTCACAATAGCAGTCTAACTTCTAGTATCTCAATCATGCTAAATCTTTTTGTTCGAAAATCACTGTCAACTGAAAACACTTTTTTCAGTGTTCCCTCATCCTGTTTGATTGGTGGGTGAAGCAAAGATGGGTTAGAACTGGTTTTGCTACCTCACAAGCCAATCACTTTGAAAGTAAAAATTAAAAAGTAAAAACCTTTCCTCATTATATAACTTTTGTGTACATGTTATTTACCATGCATGATGCATGGTAGTTTTGTTTGGCTAGTCCAGCCAGAGCCAGCTAGTCCCACAGAAACAAAGACATTATAGTAAATGAGCCCATCAACATCATCTGCATTGAGGTAACTGCTTGTCAAAAGAAAATGCACATGATAATAGTCCAAATCATGTTCATTGCATTCGAGGGACATATCAAAACACCTGATGCTATCAATGTCCTGCTCTAAAGATGGACAATATATAAAAGAGATATTTTTACAATTAAAATAACCCTGGATCTTTCCAAGTTTAAAAATTCAGAGCTCAGAATGGAGCAAGTGTCCTATTTTTATTTATAATCTGCAACCTCAATGAGACTACAACCATTGGTGTCAACAAATTGTGAAACTTTAAAATTCTGAAGGCAATGAATATGGGGAAATGGAACCCAATTTTCAAATGGACCACACCCCACTTTCTAAAGGATAAGGTCCTATTTTCAAAAACTAATTTTTAGAGAGTCACCCTCGTGTGTTGCTTCAACATAAAAGAGGAGAGAAAGTATCTTTCACATGGTTTGATTTGATTAACGAGAGAAATAGAGAAGAAAAAATCAGTGCCAGACTTACCAAAAATAGTTCTCTCGTTTGAGAGACAGAAAAACTAAAAAAAGGGAAGAAAAGTTGGACAAAAACATACTTTTAACTTTATCATTTTATAAACCTTACAAGATCTATTAGTATAAATTAAAAGAGAAATATATCTTTATTACAAAAGATATATTAGTTAATAATTTTCAAGTGTTCTTCTTAAACAAAGTTTTTATTTCTCAGTTTCAATTGCAGAAAACAAATATTCAGAATGTAGTCAATTAATTAATTATTACCTGAACTAAAATTGTTAGTTACTAGTGTAAACTTTAGATGAAAGAAAAATGATTAGCCAGCTATGCATGCAGTAGGAAGCAAGTGAATTAGTCATTGGTCATGCGAGGGAGCTATAAACAGAAAAAAACAAACCAAACCAAACCATTTTATTGACATGGTGGGTACTAATCAACAACCACTACTAATAGAAGTTGCTGATGCCACTTTAAAATTTTGGATCTATCAATTTCAATCAAAATCATGCACCCCTTTGCCGTGGATGTGAATTTGTGTTCATGATTAGACTTTTACACAGAGAGACTGTAGTGTAGACAGATAATGTTCCAGCCCTTCTTAATTCATAGATGTTCTTTTTTCACAAAAGCTTGATTTATTAACAACCCCACCTTCCATTCCCTCACATTCTTGCTTTTTCAATAACACCCCATTCTTATCACTTTTCCCACAACACAAACTTGTTCATGCTTTTCCAAAGTGCATGCTTCATCACTTCTCTTGCCATCTTCTGGGTTTCTTGCTGTCCCTCCACCTCCTTTTTCAATCGGTTATCCCCACAAAACAAATTCTATTGCTCTTTCAAAACACACATAACACCGTGTACCACTTGTTTGGTGGTTCTATTATTAGTTATTCGTTGCGCTTGTGCCTAATGCATAGTACATATACTATGTTTTCTGGTATTTATGACAGATTGTTTTTATTTCTTTGTGCTTGTCTGCCACAGGTTTAATCATTAAGTGTAAATTTTGAAGATGACAAATTAATAAGACAATGCGTGTTATACATAAAAGGTTGGACTCTAACTTTGAAATCATAATTGTAAAAATATCAGTCTTTTATACATGAGAAAAATAAATTCTTTCAACGAAAATTCCATCAGTTCTTATGATTTGATCTGAAACTAACCTATCACTATTGAGTTTAAAATAAACTTTCTTATCATTTTAGAATTTGAATGATTCTAATTTATAAAACCAACTTTTCTTTCATTATACAATGTATTTTAATATTATTTCTAGTTAAAAAAAACTGAATTTTTGTTCTCGTAGTTGTCCAAGAAAATTACTAATGTATTAAAGATTATAATTTCTTATAATATATTTAATAGTTTGGTAATTCAAGTATTAAAATCTTAACGATTTGATTCTGTTAAAATAACGAATATGAACTTGAGATTTTAAAGTAAACAAATTGGTTTTGACAAAAGCCAGGTGAAATTTGTTCCATTGTGTTTAATTGATGTACGTTAAAATGATGGATGAATAACAAATTAGCAGTGAGATGAAATGAATTTTGAATGATAATTGGTTTGCTTAAATGTAAAAGTATTGAAAAGTTACATTAATTAATTATATGCAATTTTAGTAGGATGATCTTAAAACTACGCATGTGAATAATACAGTTTAGAGATGCATTGGTCCTATGAGAACTTGCCCTAATTACATTCGTTTTAAGCACATTTTCTGTATATTGTTTGCGAAGAACAACTATCTTTGTTCTATTTATGTTTTTAGATCCCAAATTTTACCTAGAGACTTAAAGTAGTCTAATCTTAAAAAAAATATATATATATCATTTTTTACTTCTCTATCTACATTTATCACTTTGTTTTTGTTTATTAATATTTATTATTAAAAAAAGTAATTATATTTCGGTTTTAAGCAAATCAAATGAAGCGACGTAACGAAACTTGTTTAGTAGGATAGGAATATTTTGTACGCCATGTGCAAACATATTGTATATGTTTATATAACAAAAAAAAAATCCATCAAATCAGAAGCCCTGGAATAAAAATGGGATACCGTTGATACGAGAGTACCAATATAAAAAATATACAATAAATAATAATATAATATATTAAAAAAGAAAATTATAATATTTTTATTTTTAAGAGAAAAAATAATAACACTCTTTTCTTGGAATAAGAAAAACAACTAAAAAAATCCTTAATTTTTTTTTGAAATAATAAAAAAATTGTACTTTTATAGCATAAATATTAAATACGAAAATAAATTCTCCTCTAAATAAGATTTGTCTACTCACAAAAACTGTATTCTGTGTAAGTGTGTCATTGTTTTTCATTTTGAGGTGCTTGGATAAAAGCTGCAAAATCAGGGAGAAAATGTACGTGTTTCTTCAGAAGTTAGGGTTATAATCTTCATTTTCTTTATTGTATATTACAGGGCCAAGGGAACTTTTGGAACCATTGAAGGAAAGGAAAGAGGCAGCAAGAATTTTTTATTTTTTTTTCTGTGGTGTGAGAAACTGATGCTGATTTCAAAATAAAGACGTGAAGTATATTTTTGACATTTTAAAAACTATACAGTGCAGGTCATAGTTTTTTTTTCTGTGGTGTGAGAAACTGACGTTGATTTCAAAATAAAGACGTGAAGGATATTTTTGTCATTTTAAAAATTATACAGTGCATGTCATAGTTTATATAGTGCAGGAAGCAACGCCGAAGATGGAATTTGGCAGAATTTGTTTTGGACTTTACACGTACGTTGGAAAAAGAAGAAGTTACATGGGCCTAAATTAAAGAGTTGTTGATCTTTCAATATGTTCCTGTTTTCAAAAGATTCGAACGGGAAATTACAAGTATTTATATTGAAAACTAAAAGTCAATTTGTAATTAAAAGGTGAACAAAAAGCACTTACAATTCCTTTAAAGCGATATAAAGTTATCTGGATTATTTGACACACGTTATACACTTTATGTCCCATAACAAAATAGTTGAATAAACCGTGTTTAAAGAAAATATTCATTTTATATGCGCTTCAAAGTCTCCAACTAAAATTAAGAAAAAATAAAGATAAAAAGAGAGAGGGGAGAGAGAAATATTAAATTTTATTTTTACTTCAGCAATTGAATAAAAAACATAAAAAAGAAGAAGAACCCGTCTTCTGCCCGTTTACACTTTTATTTTTCTGTGAAATCAAATCAATACTTTGTTTTCCAATTCTTAAAGAAGAATTTTATTTTTCAGAATTACTTTAATTAAAATTTAATACAAATAAAATAGAAGAAAACAAAATATACACATATCTACTAAAATAATTTACGTTAGTTAAACCAGCCTTTAAGATTTTCTCAATTAGATATTTTAAAGAGTTATATTATATTATAAAATAGTTTTAAGAAAAATAATAATTTTTGAAGCATTCTTAATTTTCAAATATTTAAATTATACTACTAAATCCTTAAGAGTTATGACGTATTTAACAAATTGTATTAACCTAAAGTTGAACGGATATGATTAGGACCTAAAATAAAGTGAAACAAAAAAAAAGGTGCTGAAATTTTTATTGATTCAATGGCTATATACGTGAGAAGTGTCTCTTGTTTGGTGGCCAATTTATAATTGCTCTACATATATACTTGACGTGCTAACTGTTCCTAATTGCTTTCTTCTAATTCGTGAGGAAAGCAATGATGTAAGCTTAATAGATTAAATTTTTTCTCCCAATTAATTTAATGTGTGAATAATGCAATAGTTATCTAATAACGAATTTAAAAACAAATTTTAATGCCATCTTAATATTTAGAATTAAATACATTTTAACTTTTATAAAATCACAAATACAAATGATTCTTACTTATATAAATATATATATTATTGCATCTGATTGAATTTTAATTTGTCTCTAACTTTATCAATCTTTGATGCATTGGTGATTAGCAGTGTTGCAGAAATGGTACAAGGGAAAAGTCATAGAGTGATTAAAGCAAATAGAAAAGGATGAAAGAAATGATAATCATGGAAATTGATTAGGTTAGAATTTGGAGGATGGTTTGTTCGTGTCTTTGTCTTTCCTTAGCATAGACTCCAGTGTTCCACGTCCCCACAACACCTAACGTTTACCACTCTTTTTTTTCCTTTGCATGGAAGATCATAGAGGTCATGCTTCTATATTATATTTGAGGAACAAAACCCAGAAACCAAAGCAATTCAAGTTCCTTTATCCACTCTGTGTTAAGATTCCTTTCCATGAACATTGGATAAGCTTTTTATTATTTACAGCTATCCAACTGCTTCTTCTTTTATTCAGCATTTCATTAACACTGAACACCAATGTCAACGCCTCCTACAAATCACCTAGCAATATATATAAATTAAAATACTAGAGAAAGATTATGCCATGCATCTTAGAAATTCTTTTGAACAGTTGTTTTTCATAAGATGTATTAGATAAAAAAAGTAAATTATTTAAAAGTCTTGATAGCATAAAATGTATTTAATACCCACCAAATAGCATAAATATCTAAAAGAAGTAAGGGAGGAGAATTTTAAATTATTTATTAAAAAAAGTTAAGTAATATTATTTTAAGACACTTTAATTGTTGGTTGGAATTTGTTAAGAGTTATAAAAGTATATTGACATAATTTATTACTTAATTAAATGATTTTGTAATTTGAATATAAAAAGAGTTTATTAGAAGAAAAAATATGCATTCATAGTAATTTAAAAATATTGTATTGAAAATATTTAAAAATTATAAATTGTTCGTTTTTTCATTTACTATTTTAAGAGGGGAGTTGGAAGGACATTCCATTGTTTCTTAAAATTAATAATAAATTATAAAATTATGACTGAGATCATTTAATAAAAAGTAAGACTTACACAATTTTATATTTATAATAAATTCCAATCAATTAGAGACCATGTTTAAAAGTGAGTATATCATGCATTTAATTTATTTTTAGTAAATTGAAGATTGTAATAATTTGTTTTTCTTTTACTCTTTATCTACTTTTGTTTGTAATATTTTTATTCATGGATGGCTATGTAAGTTGTGCTTACATGCTTGGCTAAACAACACTATTTATAATTAATATAAAGTTAATGCTACAATTTATATAATACCATTTTTGCATTTATATTTTTTTATCGCTATAACATGAGATATCTATGCGTTGGAAAGACAAACAAAAAAAAATTGTATTATATTTTATATGAATTCTTGATCAAATAATATTTTTCTTTACAACACAACTCCATTGCTAAGGAGTAAAGCATACTTTTTTTATTTTAATGTGTGGCTTGGTTTTTGTAGCTTTTCAAATGAGTGAATTCTTATACTTGATGAAGGTGTTTTGCAATTGGTATAGCTTTAAGGTTGGGAAGATTTGCATACCCCTTCTATTTAATTTATAAAAAATATTTTTTTCAAATTTAAATTTTATTAAAAAAAAAGGAAGAAGAATCTTAGAGATAGATGCATTCATGATAAAATTATAGGTTGAAACTGTAATTAGTTTTAAATTTTGTTATATATATATATATATATATATATATATTATCACAATTTTTAACAATTCACTTTCTATCAGTGACTATGGGTGCAATTTTTTTTTTCTAAATAGATTTATTTATTTAGTAGTGTGAAATAAAAACGCATTTTTCCTTATACAAAATGGAACGGAGCCATGTGAGGTCGGTCATATCGTAGAAGACACGACCTAAAATAAACATTTTTTTTTTAAGTAAACGCTATGTATTGTAAACTAGGATTTGAAATTTTGGGATGGAGTTTATCCAGAAGAAACTGTTGAAGTTGGAATACAAAATAAGGTATGATTCAGACCTTAAAACATGGCTAAATAAATGAATAAATTAATGAAACACTCAACACGGGTGTGGAGCAGAGCAGAAGTGACATGTGTGAGACCCGCAAGGGACGCAACTCACTATTGACTCGGTCATACATACATACCTTCATCAAAGGCCCAAACCAAAACACAGGTCTTAGGTTTATGTGTTTTGCGTCAAAGAATTAGGCATGTTCCATGCGTTTGATTCACACGCGCGCCATTTATTCAACTTATTATGATGTCATATACCATATACTATTACATTCTTCTTTGTTTTTCTAAGTCATCTACTCTCAACCCCTTGTGATAAATACCCCAAACCACGCCATCACTTCCTTCCAACTTCCAACTCATACAAACAATTCTAACATACTTTTCTTCCCTTTTCTCCACTTGTTCGCCTTAAAAGTCTCTGCCTTTTCACTTCTCTTACATACCATTATAGCCTAACATGAAGCTCACGGCCTCTCTTCTACTCTTCACCTTTGCTTTGCTGCTAGCCACCATCACTGCATCAGATCCTGATCCTCTTCAAGACCTCTGCGTCGCTGACCTTGCTTCAGGTTCTGTTTTTCTATCAAACTCTTCCTTTCGTCTTCTACTGTATACAATTCCAAACATGCTCACTTTCATGCATACCTTCACTTTCCCCCTTAATCATTAGATTTCATCTTTTTATTCCATTATTTTTTTCTTAATCAATTCATTCTTCTACACCTACCAACACCTATAATTTTGCTTTTTAATCAAAAAAGTTCCTCATTTGATCAACTTTTCCTTTCCCCTCACCCGTGGCTACAGCTGAACACCGTGTCCATCCAATTAAAATAAACTTCTCGCCAACTCCCATTAATCATTTCACATTACTGTAGCATGATTGGTACACTAAACTTTTATTCATGGATAATTTGATAGCGTGAAGTTTTTTCGGTGTATAATAGACATACAAAATTTGAATACAAGTTTTTACCATCAGAAATCATTTTTAGCATCATTCTTATCAAGTTATTATAAAAACTAACGAGGTTGTTGTTGTACATGAGAATTTGTGATTTTTTTTGTGCAATTCTGATTGTTGTTGTGATGGTTACATAACAGCTGTTAAGGTGAATGGATTCACCTGCAAAGATGCTTCAAAGGTAAATGCCAGTGATTTCTTCTCAGACATACTAGCGAAACCAGGTGCCACGAACAACTCCTATGGGGTCTTGGTGACTGGAGCCAATGTTCAGAAAATCCCAGGACTGAACACCCTTGGTGTGTCAATGTCACGAGTTGACTATGCTCCAGGTGGCATGAACCCTCCCCACACTCACCCACGTGCCACCGAGATTGTGTTTGTGCTGGAAGGAACACTCGATGTGGGATTCATAACCACAGCCAATGTACTCATATCCAAGACCATCAGCAAGGGTGAGATTTTTGTGTTCCCAAAAGGGTTAGTTCACTTTCAAAAGAACAATGGAAAGGAACCTGCTTCAGCCCTTGCAGCCTTCAACAGTCAATTACCTGGCACACAGTCCATTGCTCTCACCTTGTTCACAGCCACACCACCTGTTCCAGACAACGTCTTGACCCAGGCCTTCCAGATCAGTACCAAGGAGGTTGAGAAAATCAAGTCTAATCTTGCACCTAAGAAATAATTAATGTGTGGATGTGGTTCTAATGTCTCTGTTATTGCTCTTTCACCCTTCTGTCTTCTGCTTGTATTGCTTTACGATTCATGTTTGTTGGAAAATCACAAAGGATTTAGAATGTGAGTAAATGGGGTATATTCATTTCTTTGATAATTGCAATTTGAAAAATGATTGCACGCTTGTTATTTTGTTGATCAAATGTTCTAATAATGGTTCTTTGTCTGGTGTTGACTTCGTAATAGTTATGAATATGTGCTCCAGATCTGTTCTCCAGTGAAACTGTGGAATTTGACTCCTAATTGATTTTGAGAAACATAAATGTGCCCTTAATTTTTTTGTGTACGAACCACCAAAGTAAAAAAGTAAAATATAAAAGAAGGAGAAAAACAGCTACGTAATAAAATAAAAAGTAAAGAGATGATATATATATATATATATATATATATATATATATATATATATATATATATATA